>VFSW01005946.1_pt1 | contig 17991 bp, 14 predicted proteins | sample 5358111 | NCBI WGS metagenome assembly VFSW01 (sample SAMN11554181, study PRJNA540505) | mine drainage metagenome | isolation source: sediment from site ElyBrook_90M | place: USA: Ely Copper Mine, Vershire, VT | collected 2017
CAGCTGGCCCAGCCGCTCGTCGACTCCCTCGACTCGCGCCTGCGCGACCAGGTCGCCCGCCGGGTCGCCGCGCGGGTCGACACCGCGACCGCCGCCCGCCTCGCCGTCAGCGAACGCGCGATCCCCGACCACTACCGGGCGGTATTGGGGGGCGGGCGGAGGGAGCGCCAGCCGCCCGCGCTCCGAATTGTTACTTGAGGAGGAGGCCCTGCATCGTAACCTGCGCGTCGGGCGAATGGAAACATGAGCTGGACTGAGTATTGAACGTTCCGGTGCCGATCGCGGTGGCAAAGATGCCGGTGCCCGGCGTTACCGCAAAAGAGAGCGGCCCGGCGCCACATCCGCTGATCGAGGCCTCACAGATCAGCCCGTAAATCTTGAATTTCAGGATGTTGGTGCCGAGTCCGTTGGCGATGCTGCCGTTGCCCTCGGTCGCATAGCAACTATTGGTGTTCGGACCTTTGAGTACGGAGCCGGCGGATTGATCGCTGTAGAGCGTAACGTTCAGGGTCCCGCCTGATGGGTTAATCCCGATGGTCTTCGAGATCGGACCGGAGATGGTGTTCAGAGTACAGCTATCGGTCGTGTTGGGGCAGGTTACCTGAGCAGATGTGCCGGTCAATCCGGTGCCCAGGACCGAGATGGGTTCCTGTGTTTGTGCTTGGACGCCCGAGGCCAGAAGCGCCACCGCAAGCGCGAATGCGGCGCCGCCAGTAATTGCCCTGATGATCTTTCGATACTCCAGAAACGTTCGCATGTTTAAAATCTCCTTTGCGTTTCTCACAGCCGTTGCAAAAATTTACAGGGGCACACAAATATTCACCCCCCGCCCGCGGCCGGGCTGGCCCCCCGGCCGCGTCGGAGACCTGCCACCGTGTCGGCTACTTCGTCAGCATGCCCGTTATCGTTACCTGGACGTCTTTTGGGGCGCTGAAGCACGATGGTGACTGAGCATTAAAAGTGCCGGCGCCGGCCGCGATCGCGAAGTTGCCGGAACCAGGGACAATCGACAGACTCAGCGGTCCAACGATGCAGGCTGAAGGGGCTGGACTGGAATCGCAGACCCAACCCAGTACGCCGAAGTTGAGTGCGGTGGTCGCGCTGCTGTTTTTGATCGCGCCCGTGCCCTGCACCGGATAGCACGAACCGGATAGAGGACCTCCGACGGCCGTTGTGATATCCGCGTAAAGTGACACGCTGAAATTGCCGCCCGTGACTATGCCGTTGATGGTCTTCTGGATCGGGCCTGAGACGGTCTCCAGAAAGCAATTGTCCCCGACGCCGTTCGGGCAACTGAGAGAGGTTCGGGTTCCCGAGAGACCTGAACCGTGCACGTTGATAGGTAATTGCGGTACAGCCACAAATACATTTACCGGTTGAGACGGAATACCGTTAGCTACGACCGTGATGGTGCTTGGACCCAGTTCTATGAACGCCGGAACGTCGAATTGCGCCGAGACCGGGGTGCTTCCCGTCGCCACGGCCATCGTGCTGAAGCTGTGGGTGCGGGCGTAAAAGACGTGGCCGGTCGCATTATTGGTGATTCGCACCAACGGATAATTGGTAGCCGCCTGGTAATCGTCTCCGTAGGTGGAGGCCTGTGACAGGCCGTTGAACTGCGTGCCGGTTAGTTGGTAGTTCGCCCCGCCGGCTTCAATTTCGGATGGAGAACTGGTGATGGCCGGGGCCCAGGCGGGTTTGGGAGTTCCCGCGGGCGTGTAGATTTCGACATCGGAGGAGCTATCGGTGGCGAGAATCTGACCGGTGGGAAGCGGAAGCAAGTACCAGTAGTACGATGCGGCAAGGGGCGCCCTGGGCGGCTCGGCCACCGGCGTCAGGCTGGTTCCGTCGAACTCGAAAAAGACGGCTGGCGGAATCCATCCTCCGTAGGTGGGGAAGTTGTAGTTGGTATCGACCGGCGAGGCCACGATGAGAACGTTGCCGTCGGGCAGAAGGGCCGCCGGAGCGTCCGCTGCTACCAATTGTTCCGTTGTGTTCGATAAGCTATCGAAGATTTTTGGAAAAGTCGGACCGCTGGTCCAGGTGCCGGTAAAGCTATTGTAGATATCATTGAACCCGGTAGCTCCCTCGGCGAAGACCGTGCCGTTGGGACGGAGCGTGGCTGGTCCGATTTCGAAGTATTGCGTACTGCCGCTTTTGATCAGGACAAGAGGATTCGGAGCGGTTCCGGCGCCGATCCAGGACTGCGTAAAAGGATCAAAAGACAGCGCCGGAGTCTGGGTCGTGTCACTCGAGTTCCAAACCTCGAGGGTCAGAACTTCGCCATCCGGGAGCAGCGTCCATCCTTCCTCATTATTGTAGCTGTTGTCATCAGCCGTCTTGCCCGGCGGCGTGAAAGGCGGGTTGAAGGTCGGCGGATTCGTGCTGGTGTTTAACGTGGCAATCTCGCCAAGAGGAACGCCGCTGCTCTGAACCGGCTGGCCGACCATGAAGGTGCCGTTGGGCAGAACGACGGATGGGGCATCACCTATTTTCGTCCACCCGCTGGGCGGCTGGATGCAGGTCCAGGAGTTGGCGACCGGATCATAGATGGCACCCTGATCAGTCCAGACCTCGCCAGTGCCGTTAACGTAGGAATAGTTGTAATCATACTCTCCGCCGATCATGACGAACCGGCCGTCAGGCAGGACCGCCGAGCCGTAATATTGCGGGGAATAGACCGTCGATAAGGGGCTGTAGCCGTTGGGGCAATTTGGCGGCGACGCCACCTGTAGCCAGGTTCCGTTGACATAGCTGCCGGTGTTATCAGGGGTGAGCTTCCACCAGGCGACATCCGTCAGGATAGAGTCTTGAACCAGGATTGTGCCGTCGGTGAGCAGGAAAATTGCACGCGCGATAAACGGCGGCTGGTTATTCAGGGGAGTCCACGTGCCAGAGGTCGCACCGGGGCCGGTGATGGCCGGCGGTGAAGCGGGTTGCGGCACGATCGGCTGTTCAGGGAGCGCGCCATTTTGAATCGGGAACGAAATCGGCGGCGGCGGAATCGATTGTTGCAGTTGCGCCTGAACAGCCTGGGTAAAGGCGCGCGGCGCGGCAAAAACCATGAATACCAGAATCGCAACCGCGACGACTGCCGGTATCGCACTGACACCGGCTCGCCGTACGGTCCCGCCCCTAGACAGTTTCACCGGTTCTCCGACTTTGTACTTGGAATTTTCCATTTTGACGCAATACCCCGTCGCCCGGACTCGCCCTCGACACCCGTTGTGGTGATTTTTCCCGTCGAGCCGCGGCTGGTCTTCGAGCGAAAAGCTGGCTCTACTTTATGATGACGCCCTTCATCGTTACCTGGACGTCGTTTGGGGTGCCGAAGCACGAGGGCGACTGCGCATTAAAAGTCCCGGTGCCGGTTGCCGTCGCGAAGTTGCCGACGCCGTTGCCGATCGAAAAGCTGAGCGGTCCGACCAGGCAGGCTGAGGAAGGTGGGCCGGCGGTGCATAGCCAACCCTGGACTCCAAAATCGAGCGAGTTGGTGTCGCGTGGGTTTGCGATCGAGCCGGTGCCTTGAGCCGGGAAGCACGAACCGGAGACGGGCGCCCTGACCGCCGTGGTGACGTCCGCATAAACGGTAACGTTAAGGACGCCGCCCGAAGGGACGAAGTCGATCGCCTTCAGTATCGGTCCGGATATCGTCTCCTTCGTGCAGGAGTCCGAGCCCGAGGTGGTTGGGCAACTGACACCGGTGGTGAGGCTTCCTGAGAGGGATGAACCGTGCACATTGATGGGCACCTGCTGCGCTCGCGCTCGCGGCGAGTACACGAGAATCAGCAGTGCGGCAGCGAGGGCGGCGGTGGTGATTCGCATAAGTTTGTCCAATCTCATCCCCTTTTCGAATCTGTGTAGCGACTCCTTGTACACGATTAGCCGAGCCGTAGCTAGTTATGAGGTCAGATCTTCCGGGGTTGCCATGTCCGGGCCGCGATGTTAGGCAGATTGGTCGCGGTGGCGGGAGTTTGGCGCGCCTGGGGGCGCCGGGATGCCTCGGGGGACGCGTGACGGCGGGGGTCGTCGCGGCAAATCGGGCAGCTTTCCGAGGTTGCAGCGATATCCAGCGAGGACCGTCCGATGGTGAAGGGGTCCCTCGCGCTCCTAGCATTAGCGCGCGCGAAACTTCATGATGCCACGCGGAAGGACAATCGATTAAGCCATCATGAGTTCGCTGCGTTCCAGTAACCTTGGTATCGGGGATTTCGTCCTGCGCCACCGCGTTCCGATCGGCGCCGTTCTGATCGGAATCACGATCATCATGGGATGGTTCGCGGCGCACGTGAAAGCTGCCACGCGCTTTGAGAACCTGTTTCCGGCCGACCATCAGAACGTCAAGCTTTACGAGCAGTATCAGGACAGCTACGGCGGCGCGCAGACGCTGGTCCTGATGATGCGGGTGAAGCACGGCGACGTCTTCAACTACCAGACGCTGAAAAAAATCATCGACCTGCAGAACGACATAAACAAGCTGCCGGCGGTCGACCACAACGAGATCTTCTCGCTCGCGTCGTACCGCCTGGCCTACACTACGGCGCTGCCGGGCGCGCTGGTCTCGAAGTGTTTCATGTACCCGAAGATGCCGGCGAATCAGAATGAGCTCGACGAGCTCCGGCATAACGTCGACGCCCATCGCGACCAGGTGCGCGGCCTTATCACGTACGACAACAAAGGGGCGCTGCTGACCGCCACCTTCAACGCGTACGACATCGATTACGGCAAGCTGTTCACTCAGATTCAGGCCCTGGTGCATCGCTACCAGGACGCCAACACCAACGTTTATGTGGCGGGGCTGCCGGTGGTGGTGGGTTGGGGCTACTACTACTTCAACGAGATCGCGCTGATCTTTCTATGCTCAGTCGCGCTGATGCTGATTATCCTGTACCTGAGCCTGGGGCAGCGGAGCAGTTGGTGGGCGCCGATTCTGACCGGGTCGTTCTCGGCGGTATGGGGACTCGGCTTCGTGGGGTTGATGGGCTACAACTTCGACCCCACGATGATGGTGATCCCGTTTATCCTGACGGCGCGGGATTTAAGCCACGGTATCCAGTGGCAGGGGCGTTACTACGACGAGCTGGACCGGCTCGACGACAAGCATGCGGCGTGCGCGACGACGACCGACGTGATGCTGCCGCCGGGCTTTTTGTCGATAATCGCCGACATCGCCGGAATCATCTTTATTTCGCTGGGCGGAATTCCGGTCTTGAAGCAGATCGGTTTCGCGGGCGCGGTGTGGCTCGCAGGCAGCCTGACGATGGTGTTCGTTTTCCAGCCGATCTTCATGAGCTATCTGCCGCGGCCGCGAATCAAGGCGCGCAAGGCCGGGTCGGGCGCGGTTATGCGGCGGTTGCGGGCGGCGGGAGATCTGGTGGCGCGGAGTCCGGTGCCGCCGGGCGTGGTGCGCGGCGCGATCCTGGCATTTGGCGCGGGCTTTATCGTGTGGGGAGTCGCGAACGGACTGCGTGCAAAGATTGGCTATGAGACCGCTGGCACGCCGCTCTATCGGCCTAATTCGAAGGTCAACCGCGACATGGCCGAGATCGGAAAATTCTTTCCGCTCGACGAAGGATGGATCGTGCTCGAGACGCCAGACTGGCCGAGCGACCAGTCGACGCTGGGGCCGCCGGTGCTGCGGATGACCGACGATATGCACGACTACCTGCTGGCACACGGGCAGGTGCTGGCGGTGGTCTCGTTCTCGACCAGTATCGTGAAGCCGTTCAACCGTCTGTTTCACAACGGCTATCCGAAATTTCTGAGCGCGCCCGACACCGCCAAGCTGGGTGGTAATCTGTGGTTGCTGTTTTTCGGCGGCACGGCGCCCGGCGAGATGGAGCGCTTCTTCGCGAATAATCCCAAGGTCACGAGCACCTGTATCCGGGTGCTGCTGCCCGACCATACCTATACCCGGCTCAAGACGCTGACCGCGCAGATCAGCGATTTCGTCAAGCTGCGGGTCGCGAGCGATCCGTCGCTCAAGGGCGTAACCGTCAGGTATCTGGGCGGCGAGGCCGGACTCTATGCGGCCGCGAACGACGTGCTCTACAGGCTCGACCTGATCAATATCACCTTCGTGCTGGCGGCAATCTTTATCTTCTGCGCGGTCTCGTTCCGATCGGCGGTCGCGGGCGCGCTCTTTATCGTATCGTGCGTGATGGCGAATTTCGGCGCCTTCGTCTATATGCGCTGGCGCGGAATCGGGCTGACAGTCGATACGATTCCGGTCATCTCGCTGGGCATCGGCCTGGGCGTCGATTATGGAATCTACACGGTCGCGCGGATCCGCGACGAGGTGATGGGCGGGCGCAAGATCGATGAGGCAATCACCACGGCGCTGCATACCACGGGCGGCGCGGTCTTCAGCACGTTTGCGGTGATGGTCGGCGGAATTTTGCCGTGGGCATTTTCGCCGCTGCTGTTTCACAACGAGATGAGCGTGCTGCTGATCTTCCTGATGGGCACCAACATGATCGCGGGCGTGCTGATCCTGCCGTGCTATATCGCGTGGCGCCGCCCATGGTTTATCCGCAAGTACGAAGGCGCCCGTGAGACTCCGCCCGGAATGGTGGCGGGAAGCCTCGCCGGCTGAGCCTCGCGGTTCGCCGGACCGACGTCGCCGCGGCCTTCCGTTCGATACGGCTTCCGGCCGGCGTGGATTGTTGCCGGCTGGCGCGCTTGACGAGCGGCGGCGCGCTTGAAGATACTCGCGTCGAAGCACGGTTACGAATCCAAATCGAATCGAGGCAAAAGAGATGGCACGAGTCGAAGAACAAATTCACAAGCTCAAGTATCCGGGCGCCGTCGACGCCGACGGTCATATCCTGGAGTCCGCCAAATGCTTCGAGGAGTATTGCGAAGCGAAGTATCGTTCCAACGCGGTGCGGCTCAAGGAGGACAAGGACGGATACGAATATCTCGAAATCAACGGGGTCGGATCGAAAGTCAGCCGCGGCGGCAACTTCGGCAACGTCGCACAGATGGGTCAGGTGACGCGCGATAAGGGCGAATTCGATCGGCGCCTCAAGTATGGCCAGAACCTCCCGCTCGGTGCCGCGGACCCGAAGGAGCGCCTCGTGCGCCTCGACAAGGAGGGCCTCGAAGCCGCGATCATCTACCCGAGCCTCGCGCTGACGTGGGAGACCGAATGCGACGACGCCGATTACGCGCAGGCGATGACGCGGGCGTACAACCGCTGGATTGTCGACTGGTGCTCGGGCAGTGGCGGGCGGCTGATTCCGGTCGCGCATCTGTCACTGGGCGATCCGAAAGCGGCCGCGGTGGAACTGGAGCGCGCGATCAAGGCCGGCCATAAGGGCGGATGGGTGGTGCAGTTCACGATGACCCGCAAGCCCCACGGGCATCCGGACCACGATGTGCTGTTCGCCAAGGCGCAGGAACTCGACGTGCCACTCGGCATCCACGTGTCGCTCGAGCCGCAATGGTGCTGGCCGGGCCGCTATGACAAGGAGTACCTGCGCAAGCAGCCGTGGTTCCTCAACGTCACGGCGTCCGACGCTATCCGCCACGCGCTCGCGAGCTTCATGCAGTACGGCACGTTCGAGAAGTTTCCGCGCCTGAAGCTGGTCATCCTCGAAGTCGGCGCCGGCTGGATTCAATACTGGCTCGACCGGATGGATGCGGTTTACGACAGCGTGATGGGGCGCGGCGTGCCGCTGAAGGAGCGGCCGAGCTTCTACTTCAAGCGCAACGTCTGGGTGTCGGCCGATCCGGACGAGAAGTCGCTGCCCGCGATGGTCGATCTGTGCGGCAGCGATCGCTTTTTCTGGGCGACCGACTTTCCCCATCCCGATCACACCGCCAACTATATCGAGGCAGTCGAGGAGTTGGGGGATAAGCTGCCCGACCCGAAGCGCCGGCGCGACGTGCTGGGCGACAACGTGCGGCGGGTTTACGACATCAACTGATTGGGCCGGATCGGTCGCAACGTTGGGCGGCGCGCGGACGTTTGAATCGCGCGCCGTCCGGCGTTTTGGCAAGGAAATTGGTATCGCGGGACGGCCCACGCCTGGTAGCGCGACGCGGCCGTATCGATGCGGGTATGCGGGAGAGGCTTGGCCGTGGTAGGTTACATGTAACGGGCGAACTCACATGAGAACTCCGGCTCATCCAAAGACGTCGCGGGACAAGGTCCGCAAGCATCGCGCGCGGCTGCGCCAGCAAGGGCTGCGGCCGATTCAGATCTGGGTGCCCGACGTGCGCTCACCCGCCTTTGCGGCCAAGGCCCATCGTCAGAGCGCGGCCGTGGCGAAAAGCCGCCATGCCACGCAAGACCAGAGATTTATCGATTCGATATCGGACTGGCAAGGCGAGTGAAGCGGGGAGAGATTTGGACGGTCGCGGGCGGCGGCGGCTATGCAGGGAAGCTCCGACCAGCCGTTATCCTTCAGGACGATCGATTCGACGCTACCAGCTCGATTACAGTGTGCGCGTTTACGACCGACCCGACCGATGCTCCGTTGTTCCGCTTGCCTATCGAGCCCGATGAGGGCAACGGATTACGGAGGGCATGCCGGCTGATGATCGATAAGATCACAACCGTCGCGAAGACCAGGGTAGGCGCGCGGGTCGGCCGGTTGGGCGACGCCGACATCATGCGGTTGAATCGCGCGGTGGTCGTTTTTCTTGGAATGGCCGGAACGGATTCGAGGTGAACCTGAATGGATGCGATGACTGAAGAGCGGCGCATGTTGCAGCAGACGGCGCGCGAATTCGCGATGCGGGAAGTCCTGCCCGAGGCGAATCGGCTCGATCCCGTGCGCGGCGACATTCCGGACAGTATCCGCCGCAAGCTCGGCGAACTCGGCTTTTTCGGAATCATGATCCCCGAAGAATATGGCGGTCTGGGTCTTGGCGCCTTCGAGTACTGCCTTGTCACCGAAGAACTCGCGCGCGCCTGGATGAGCGTCGGAACGATAATCCGCAACGGCCTGGTCAATACGCTGATTCCGCTGAGCGCATTCAATGAGGATCAGCGCCGCAAGTATTGCCATCGGATGGCGGCGGGCGAATTCCTGGGCGCCTTTTCGATGTCCGAACCGGGCGCGGGTTCCGATGTGGCGAGCCTGTCATGCCAGGCGCGGCGCGACGGCGACGACTGGCTAATCACCGGCAACAAGTACTGGTGTACGTTCGCCGATGCGGCCGATTTCATCGTCGTGGTCGCGCGCACGAGTCCCATGGACAAGCGCCGCCGTCATGCCGGTATCAGCGCCTTTATCCTCGAGAAGGAGCGCGGCAGTTTTCCGCCCGGCCTTTCGGGCCAGCCGATCCCGAAGATCGGATACTTCGGCTGGAAGACCTATGAGCTGGCGTTCGACGGAGTCCGCGTCCCGGCGGCGAATATGCTCGGCGAAGAAGGAAGGGCGTTCTACATGGTCAGCAGCGGCCTCGAGGTCGCGCGGGTTCAGACCGCCGCGCGTGCGATCGGCGTGGCGCGGGGTGCGCTCGAGGACGCGACCGAATACGCCAAACAGCGCGTGCAATTCGGCGAGCCGATCGGGAATTTCCAGGCGATCCGTTTCAAGCTCGCGCAGATGGCGACCGATATCGAGGCGGCCCGCCAGTTGATGTATTTCGTCTGCCAGGAAATAGACCGCGGCCGGCGATGCGACAAGGAAGCCGCGATGGCCAAGCTCTACGCCAGCGATATGTCGGAAAAGGTCACCAGCGAGGCGATACAGATCCACGGCGGCGCGGGCTACACGACGCTGTTCGCGGTCGAGCGTTATTGGCGCGATGCGCGGCTGACCAGGATTTTCGAGGGCACTTCCGAGATTCAACTCCGAATCATATCCGACCATATTCTCGGCAAGCCCGCTCGCCCGAACGGCTCGGGCGGCTGAATGCGGCGGCGAACGGTGGCGCGCCCAGGTTGCGGCTGAAGGCAACCGAACAACCGCGCGCGCATCCGCCCGCCGCCCCCGCGGTCAGAACGTATTCCAGAACGCCGAGCATAGGTGATCGCTGTCGAAGGTCGACTCGTCGGTCGGCGTCGGCGGCACCAGCGAGTGGAAGATATCGGTCGCCGAGTTGTACGGCGTCCAGTGCGGACGGTCGGGGGAGTTCGGATTACCCTTCGCCGCGAAGCGCGTCCAATAGCTTATCATCGCCTCGGAAAGGTCCTTCTGGTCGGGCGTGAAGACGCTGGTGGTCGAAAACACGTCGAACAGGTACGGCACCTCGGAGAAGTGAGGAGCGCCGAGCGGAAACGATATCGGCGGGTAGGGTGGAGAAGGAAACTGGTTGAAGACCAGGTACGCGTCTTCGTCGTTGAACTCGTAAGCGTAGGTTTTGACGTATTGCGAAAGCGATCGCACGGAATTGCGCTCCGGACAAGCGAAGATGGCGTCGGTACCCGACGCGCCCAGCGCTTCGCCCGGGTCCGGATAGTTGCTCAGCGGATAGAGTGAGAGAACCGCCGCTCCCAGCGAACTTCCAAAGAGCTTCAGAGTCGCATTCGTATAGTCGGTCGAGGTCACCAGCGGATGGCCGAGTGCGTCGTACGCGTCGGCCACGAACAGGCGGTACTCGTCATGATTGCCACCGGTGATAACCGGCACCCGATTGAATGCGCCGCTGGCGAAAGCGGCCGTCGGCGTAGTGGTCAGGATCGTCCCGTCGACGAAGGGGTAGGTCACCGACGGGTCCTGCAGAATAACCGTAGAAGCCGGCAGCGCGCGCAGGCAAAGCGCGGTCTGGCTCGAGCATCCCATAGCCGTCGCCTGATCGACGCCCGAAGGCACGTAAGCAGAACCGGTCGTTTCCCCCTGCGCCAGCGGAACGATCGAATCGAAATAATCCTGGAATTGAACGTATGCGCCGCTCTCCGCGATCGCCCGCTCGAAGAGCCCCGCCGCGGTCGGCGAGGTGAGATTCACATAGACACTCTGTGCTCCCGCCGATTCACCGAAGATAGTCACCCGATCCTTGTCGCCGCCGAACGCCGCGATGTTGGATTTGACCCATTTCAGAGCCAACTGCTGGTCCATCGTCCCGTAGTTTCCGTTGCGATGCCCTTCAGCGTCGATCGCCGGATGGGCGAAGAATCCCAGCAGGCCGAGCCGGTAGTTGATGGTCACGACTATGACGTCGCCCTGTTCCACAATGCGCGTCGGGTCGTAAAATCCGCCGCCACCGGTCACCAGGCTGCCGCCGTGAATCCAGACCATCACTGGCAAAGGACGACGGTGGTGCTCCTGCCAGGGTCCATCATGCTCATGATTTTTCTTCTGCCGCGGGGTGTAGACATTGAGAGAAAGGCAATCCTCGCTGCCGAAGGTTCCTCCGGTACCGTTGGGCTGGGTGCAGAAATTGCCGAACTTGGTCGCGTCGAGAACTCCGTGCCATCTGCCGCTCGGCCGCGGCGGCGTCCAGCGCAGTGTCCCGACCGGTGGAACCGCGTAGGGAATGCCCAGGTATTCATGTGTTGTCGCCGTGGTGATCCCTTTCAAGGGACCGTTCTCCGTGACGACGGCGGAGTCGGCGGCCGCGGTTCCAATCGCGACCGCGCCGGCCGCGGCGAGGAAAACGATCAGTGCGGAAAGGAGCACGCGAAGCTTCTGGCACTTGATATTCATCGAAATTTCTCCCCCAAACGTGGAATTCGCCGATCCCCGCCAGTTCGCGAGCGTCGGACCGGCCGACCGTAGCTCGCGAGCGGAGTTAGCTCAAGCGATCGGAACGATGGCCCCGGGGTCAGCGGCGCTCAAATCGGCGTCGCTAAATTACGCAACATGCGCAGGAGTGCGACGGGATCATCACCACGCAGCCGCTGGACCATGCGGAGGTTCTGGCGTTCGACTCGCTTGCTCAGAGTTTTGTGCAGCTTGCGGCCTTCCGGGGTGAGAAAGATCGCGCGCGATCGCCGGTCGACAGTTGAGGCGAGGCGCTTAAGCAACCCGCGCCGTTCCAGATCATCGATGATAAAAACCATCCGCGACGGCTCCGCGCCAAGCGTATTGGCCAGCACCGTCTGATTTATGCCGGGATTGAAACAGGCAAGCCGCATCAGCGCGAACTGCGCGGCGGAGACGTTGAGGTCTCTGGTTAGACTCCGGTAGTCGTCGAAGACCGAGACTTGCGCCCGCCGGATCATGACTCCGATCACCTCGTCCAAACCGCCCATGTCGAGCCGGTCAATCTGCAGGCGGCCGATGGGTGCGAGCCGGCGGCTGCGCTGCCCGGCCGGCGTCCGCAATTCGGACGATTGAGCTTCGAGTCCAGTTTTGCGCGCCATCGGGTTCCTATGTATGAAGATGCGCCGCGTCCGGGCGGAAACTAATTTCAGTTCAGAGGCTACACAAGAACGCGAAGCGAAAAAAGCGCGCCTGGCAACAGGAATGGCCGCGCTTTCGATTCATTCACAAATGTAAATATTGTGATTGACATACAATTTGACATGGCTGTATACGTCGCGAGGCTGAAGCTTTCCTGCGGCGGCCAGGCAGACGGCCAAGCCCGCCGGCAAGGCGCAGCGCCGGCGCTGAGTTCTGAAATTCTATAATCGGAGGTAACTTCGATGAAGACGGATTCAGCAACTTGCGGAGGATGCGGGCCAAACATCCTGGGCGGTCCTGGAATCAGACTGGCGGGCCTCCTTTTTCTGACAGAGCTGTTGGCCGCGGTGTTCTTCGTCCCCATTGCGGCGGCGATCACCAGTATCGCGCCCGCCGCGACCTGCGCGAGCCTGGTCAACCTGTCACTGCCGAAGGTCCTAATCATCAGCGCAACGGAAATTACCAGCTCCACGCCCCACTACTGCAATGTCATCGGCGTGATTAACAAACACGTCAGTGCACAGGACCCTGATCACTTCACTTACGGTATCGGGTTCGAACTGAACCTCCCCGACAACTGGATCGGCCGTTTCGAAATGGAAGGCGGCGGCGGCACCGACGGTTCCGTCAGCAGCCCGCAGGGGACCGCCGGCACCGAGTTGAGCCAGGGATGGGCCGTCGCCAGTGATGATGGCGGTCACGAGGACGCGCCCGGCAACCCCGCGTTCGGCTGGATCGACGACGACAGCAATGCGGGCGGTTCGCAGCATTTTGGCATCGATGAGCAGGCGCGAGTCGATTATGGGTACATCGGCATCCGGCAGACTACTTTGATCTCCAAGCAGATCATTGATGCCTACTACGCGAGTGCGCCCCAGTATTCATATCTTTTGGGTTGCTCGAATGGCGGCCGCGACGGCATGGTCGCCGCCCATGACGACCCCGATCTGTTTGACGGAATCGTCTCGGGTAATCCGGGCTTTGACCTGCCGCGGGCAGGCCTTACGGAGGCCTGGAACGAGCAGCAGCTTGCGCCGCTCGCCACAAGGACTGACGTAAATGGCCAGCCGTACATCCCGGACACGCTTCTTCCGCAGGATTTGGCAGTCGGCTCGGCGGCGATTCTGAGCGCCTGCGACGGTCTGGACGGGCTGGTCGACGGCATTATCGATAACTATTCGGCATGCACCAACGATGTGGTGTACCCGGTGCTCCAGGCGTACACATGCGGACCTCATGGCGCCCATGGCAACACGCCGCACGGAGGCACCTGTCTCACGGCAGCTCAAGTGGCCGCGCTCGAGCAAATCTATGCGGGTCCGAAAAACTCGTCCGGCGCGCCGCTCTATTCACGTTGGTTTTGGGACGCCGGCATTTGGGATCCGCCGAGCGCCTTCGGGGCGGGATTCGGGCTCTGGAACGTTGGCAACGTGACCCCGGCGCCGCTGTCGAACAACGCCATCAATCTGACCCTGGGGGCTGGCGCGGTACCGATGGTCTTCACGACCCCGCCCGTAGTAACGCCCGTATCCGGGCCTGACGGCCAGGAAGCATTTATATTTGGCTATAGCTTCGATACGGATGCGCCGAAGATATTTTCGACCACGCCAGCCTATCGGCAAAGCGCGATGAAGTTCATGACCGGCACACCGCTTGGACCGTCGCCATTACTGTTTCCGTACAAGGGACACGGCGGCAAGATTATCATCTACGATTCGCTCAACGATGGCATCTTTTCGGCCGTTGACCTCGTTAACTATTACAAGTCCTTGAATGTTGTCATGGCTGGTCAAGCATCGGACTTCGCGAGGCTGTTTCTGATTCCGAACATGGCCCATTGCGGCGGCGGTCCGGCGACCAACAGTTTCAGTGCCAACATGCTGAGCGCGATTACCAACTGGGTGGAGAACGAACAGCCACCCGATAGGATCATCGCCGCCAATACGAATACCACGTCGCCATTTCCGAGTGGCGGGATCTTCGATCCCCGCGTGGCCCGGAACTTCCCAACCGGCGGTACCCGTCCGCTGTGCCCCTATCCGCAACAGCCCCGCTACAAGGGAACGGGCGCCACCAACGATGCGGCCAACTTTGCTTGCGTCTATCCGCGTCGCCACGATCGCGCCGGTGGTCAGGCGCAATGAGTTTGTGACGATCATGAGGCGGCTGGCCGCCTCTTTGTCACATGCTTTCGCGCGCGGCCCGCGCATCTGTTGGTCGGCGGGGGCCGCGCGCGATGCTTACAAGCGCGGCGCTGGCGGATAGAATCTCGCCCATTGGAAACGCCTGGTATCGCCGCCGCGTCAGTGGTCGTAGCCGCGCAGGATCAGGTCTCGTGCGACCTGGACGGCGAGGCTGCCATCCTGAATCTGAAGACTGGAATCTACTTCGGCCTTAACGAAGTCGGCGCCGCGATCTGGCGGCTGGTCGCGGAGCCTCGTCCGATCAGCGGGATCGTGGATGCCATCGTCACGCAGTACGAAGTCGAGCGCGAGCGATGCGAGCGTGACGTGGTCGCGCTAATCGGTGAGATGATGAGCCGCGGCCTGGTCAGGATCAGCGATGGGCCGGGTAGCTGAATTTTTCGCGCTCGAACGCGATGAGCGGCGTCTGTTGATCGAAGCGGCGCTCGCGCTTGCGTGGGCGCGCGCGCAGCTTGTGGCGATGCCGTTCGAGCGCGTCCGCCGTATCGCCAGCGTCGCTGAGCAGCGGCGCTCGCCGGTTGCGCGCGAGATGCTGGCCGGGCGAATAATCCGCGCCGTCGAGCGCGCCAGTTCGGTCGTTCCCGGAACCCGAAACTGCCTGGTGCGGGCGATCGCCGCGCGGCGGATGCTGGCGCGGGCCGGCTTGCGCAGCGAGCTTCGGATCGGGGTCGCAAAAGACGCAACGGACGGACTGACGGCGCATGCGTGGCTCGACGGCGAGGACGGCGCGATCCTGATTGGGGCGTTCGAGCCGGGCCGCTACGTCCGCCTCGAAAGATAGATATTTCCTGTCGGCGTCCGGGCGCAAAGGGCCGCCAATTGCACCGGATTGTGAACCCGCGTAACGATCACCAAACTCGCTCGCAGCGCATCCGATGAGTGGAATCGCCATAGTCTTCAATCTCGACGGCGCGCCCGCCGATCGCGAAACGCTCGGCCGGATGGTCGATGCGATGGCGCATCGGGGGCCCGACGGCCGCGGCCTCTGGACCAGCGGGCCAATCGGAATTGGCCATGTGATGCTGCGAACGACGCCCGAGGCGTCCGAAGCTCAGCCTTTTCGCGATGAAGCCGCGGGCCTTACGATCGCGATGGACGGGCGGGTCGATAATCGCGCGGAGCTGCTCAGCGCGCTCGACGAAAAGGGCTTCCCGCCGCGCGGCCGTGACGATGTCGAGATTGTGCTGCGCGCGTATCAGGCCTGGGGCGAGGATGCGCCGCTTCGAATCCTCGGCGACTTTGTGTTCGTGGTCTGGGACGGGCCGCGGCGGCGGCTTTGTTGTGCCCGCGATATATGCGGGATCAGGCCGCTCTTCTTTTTCAACAGCGCGCGCGCACTCGTATGCGGATCGGAAATCCATCAGCTATTCGCCGACCCGCGCGTTCCCCGCGAACCCGACGAAGAGGTGGTAGGCGACTATCTGAACGCCAATCTCGCCGGGATCGAGGCGACGCTCTATCGCCGCGTGAAGCGCCTGGCGCCCGCGCACTATCTAATCGCTGACGCAAATGGAATCGCGGTGCGGCGCTACTATGATCTCGAACCGCGCCGCGCGATTCGCTACGCCGGCGACGATCAGTACGGCGATCATTTCCGCGAGATTTTCGGGGCGGCGATCCGATGCCGGATGCGATCCGACACGGGGGTCGCGGCGGAGCTGAGCGGCGGACTCGACTCGTCGTCGGTGGTTGCGATGACGGACTCAATGCGGCGGCGGGGCGCGGACGCGGGCGACGCGTTCGCGGTGTTCTCGATAGCGCATACTGATCCGGGCTGCGATGAACGCGAATATGCGAGCGCCGTCGCGGACCATTGCGGGCTTGGATTCGACTTCGTCGATCCTGTGCCGATCGATCTCGAAAAGTGCCTCGCCCAGGTGAAGCGCTACGCCGATGTTCCCGACTACGTGAGCGGCGCTTCGTTCGACGGCTTGCGCGCCGCGGTGGTGCGCAACGGGATGCGGGTGATCCTGACCGGCGCGGGGGGCGACCAGTGGTTCCAGGGCAGCGCGCTGTTCCTGTGCGATTACGCGGCGCGAATGCGATTTATCGAACTCGGGCGCCAGCTTCGAAGCGACTGTCGCTTCGGGCGGCCCGGCGCGCCCGGCTACCGTGCGCTCGCGGTTCTGATGCGCCACGTGGTCAAGCCGTTGACCCCGCCCGCGATAGTTCGAGCAATGAGAGCGGCGCTCGGCAAGCGGCGCTATCCGCCTTATATCCGTTCCGATTTCGCCCGCAGAATTTCGTTGGAAGAGCGCTTCGATCGCGCACCCGTGCGGCCCGCCGGCATGGGTTTCGCGCAGCGTTCGATTTACGAGTCGTGGGCGGCTCCCTGGTTGATCCATGCGCTGGAGATCGACGACCGCAGCGCCGCGTTCGCAGGCGTCGAGCATCGCCACCCGTTTTACGACCGGCGCGTGATCGAATTTGCGATGGCAATTCCGGAATCGCAAAAATGGCGAATCGACCGCAGCAAGTTCGTATTACGCAACGCGATGCGCGGCCTGCTTCCGGAACTCGTGCGAGAGCGCAAAAGCAAGGCCGACCTGACCGCGTTCGTGATCAGGACCTACAATGCGCTGGGATGGCGTGCGATTTTTCGGGACATGGCGCTCGAGTCGGCGGGTTGGGTCGACACCGCAAAGGTTATCGCAACATGCGGCGAGCGGCTGGCAGATCCCGCCGCGGACCTGTGGCCGGTATGGACAGTCCTTGCGATGGAGCTCTGGTTTCGCACGATTTTCGGTGCGGCGGCCGATCTTTCCAGCACGGGCGCTCGGGTAGCGGGCTGAAAGCGAGCCTCTGAAAGTGCTCAAGGCGTCCATATAAAATGTTTTGACAGTCGTAAGGTACTGTGTTACCTATGCGTTCCAAGGAGACTGACGGCGTTCCCGTGAGATTGTGTATGCATCTCATTCACGCTATGGTGCATTTCGGACGTTGGCGGTAGAAAAGGGGCGTCAGGGGTTATCATGAGCAAGGCTGTCACCATCGATGAATCGACCCGAGAAGCGCGCAGTGAGAGTGCTTCGGCACGGCGGCATTACGAAGCACCAGCGCTAATCGAATACGGCAACGTGGCGAAGCTCACCGCCGGCGTCAACGGCACCCGTCCGGACGCGGGCCACAGTAATCGCGCTATAATTCCTGCCCTCTGATCTGGCAAATAACGACGCCGGAGGGTTGCGCGCCGTGCTCCGTTATTCGGTATCCGGTGCGGAAATAGCGAGCGACCTTGCGTTTCCTGAATTGAGTTGCTCGAACGGGTTCAGGCCGGTTGATGTAAGCTTCCGGCTGAACGCCCGCCGGATTGCGCCTAAAAATCCTGATTGGTTCCTCAATTCGACCACTCCTGCGGGCGGTCCGTGGGCGAGTGGCGGCAAGGTCGATGGCGGCGATGTGCTGCGTTACGCCGGCCTTGCCGAGTTCGTGATCGAGCGCCGGCCGGCTCCGAGATATTGCGGGCGGATAGAGCCTGGCGTCGA
>VFSW01005947.1_pt1 | contig 17991 bp, 24 predicted proteins | sample 5358111 | NCBI WGS metagenome assembly VFSW01 (sample SAMN11554181, study PRJNA540505) | mine drainage metagenome | isolation source: sediment from site ElyBrook_90M | place: USA: Ely Copper Mine, Vershire, VT | collected 2017
ACGTTGTCGTTCCGATTGTCGTCCCAGTTGTTGTTGACATTGACGCCGTCGGAGTCGCAGTTGCCGACATTGACACGGTTGCCGTCCGAATCCACCTATTGCCTGCTTCCATCAACACCACCGAAGCTCGAGGTTTTCCGCTCAAAGGGAGCCAAATATATCCTCTCACTCCTGAATTTTATTTGGGAGCAGCCCTCTGGGTGGTATTCCCATAAAGGCACCTCCGCGAAAAACGGGCAAGAAGTCCATCTCCATCCTTCGCCGCACGCTATCACGACCCGTAAGCCGTTGATATTCTGGCAGCTCACGCCTGAAACTATCAGCTTTCGTTACAATCAAAAGGCGAGATATCCCGCGAGACGAAGCCGTAACCGCGCCTGCATAAACGAGATGAGGCCATTGTAACAGATCATGATAAAAAAAGAAGAGCCTCCGGCAAAATGCGCCGAAGGCTCAAGGATTCAAGAGGATCAAGTCCTCCAAGTTCAAGATTCTTACTGATTGGACTTCCGGGCAGCGGCCAGACCCACGTCGTCGTACCGATCGTCGTCCCAGCTGCGGCTGACAACGACGCCGTCGGAGCCGCAGGTGCCGACAAGGACACGGAGGCCGACCGAATCCACGTCGGAAGTGCGAGCGTAGCGTTGCGGATTCACGTAGGCACCCGTCTTCTTATAGATGAGGATGTCCTTCGTGGTTTCCGCGACGGCGGATGGCACTTCGTATTCCGGCGGAAGCATCGCCACCTGCTCGTCATACGTTTTGTTTTCCGAGCCGGGTACGATTTCCTTGAGAAGCAGATACCACCGCAACACGAGTGTTGTTTTGGTCGCGAACTTCTCTTTGGAATACCATGTGTCAGGAGCGTAGCTGTAGAAACGCGGTTCCGTTTCCTTGGGGTTGAGCCGCTGGAGTTCCATCATCGTGATGGTGTCCACGCCGACGAATGCGAAATGCGTCTCCCGCACCATCTTGCCCTTATGGAAGGGGCAAGGCGAGTTGAGAATCGCATCGCTCCATGGGAAGTTGCCGAGCGCAGCCATCTGCTTGGGCGTGAGCCGGATTGCGTAAAGCGTCTGCCAATCCGCCACGGCGAAGCACGGCATTTCCGGAAGTTCAAGCGACAGTTCGCGCATCTTGTCGATAATCGCGTTCTGAAGTTCGCCGCCACGCTTGATGATGCGTTGCGCAGCAGGGTTGTCGGGGTCAATGACTGTGATCGCCTTCTTTCGAGCATCCTCGATAAGTCGAATGATCAGTTCGTTCTGCCCATCGGTGATGGGTTCGTTAGATGTAATCGATGCGTTCATCGTTATCATCTCCTGTTCTACCCGCCTCTATGAGACGAGTGCTTAAAGGGCTTATGGCAACCCGCTAAACACTCGCCTCATATGAGTAAAAACCTTGAATTTCTATTGTTAAGGAACGCTTATATTATGTATCACTTTTCGCTGGTTTGTCAATAGCTGCGATAAAACCTGATTTTTCAGACTCTTTGGACTGTTCGCCTACTGCTTGTGTCGCTTTTTCAAAACTCCATACTCATGCCATACGAGGAAGATGATAATGATGTCGAGAATGGTGAATATGACAAGCCATAATGAAAAGCCGAATGAAAGCAAATAGAGTTGATATGCTACGAAGGCTCCTAGGGCGGCAAGGGAGGCCGGATACGCCCATAATTTTTCCTTATAGAGGGCGACGACGACCGCAGCATTGATGATGCCATGAATCAGAAGATACAGCGCCGCAAACGATTGGGAACTGCCGCCAAACGTCTGCGCGATATGCAAGAGATAATTTCCAATGAAATCACGAGGGTCTTCCCGTATTTCGTCCTGAACGAAAAAATTGACGACACGGAGGATGTTCCCTGCGCTTACCGCGTACAAGAGAACCCCTCCGAGAATTTCGACAAAGGCATGTATTCCTTTGAGGAGCAGGGTAACATCAAAAATCTTATGGATTTCCGCCTCCGTCTTTTTGGTTGAATCGGTCATCTGAATGTATATGAAACGCCCGTAACAATATCTGCGGCCACATAATACCTTTATTATATCGCGGATGGCGGTATAATGTGAACTTATGGACTTCATCGTTATTTTCATTGCACAATACCTTTATCTTTTTGTAACCCTCATAGGAGCCATTTTCTTTTTCCTTCAGCCGTGGAGGGTCAAGAAAAGCATGATGGTCTGCGGCGCAATTATCGCTCCGCTTGCCTATGTCGTTTCAAGAATTGCAGGGCTTCTTTATTATGACCCACGCCCGTTCGTCGTCGGCAATTTTATACCACTCATTGCCCACGCCGCCGACAACGGATTTCCATCAGACCATGTCCTTCTCACGGGTGCCATAGCGATGGTCATATGGTTTTACAACAAGAAACTGAGCAGTATTCTCTGGCTACTTGCTTTGCTTATAGGTTGGGCGAGGGTGTATAGCGGCATCCATCACGTTATGGACATAGCGGGGAGCGTCGCATTCGTCCTCATCTCTGGTACAGTCTATGCGATCATTATGAAAAGGCACGCCATACTAAAGCCATGAAAACAAAGCAAATAACTATTGTCCTTGTCGCCATTGCCACCATGGTTGCGGGATCTTCTGCGTTCTATGTGGCAGATAGGCAAAGCACCTCTTTACAACCACTCACCTCTTCAAGTACCCAGTAATCTGGGACATCTCCGTCCGCATCTGTCACTACCCCGCCATCACCGCCACCGATGCCATCTTTCTAGCTTGTTGTTTTCCCTGATTTATCTCTCCCGAATATCCAAGCGGCGATTAATGTCGTGATCGGCACAGCGAGGATGATACCAATACTCCCAACCATTGTTCGCACGATTTCCTCCGCAATTGGTTCGCCATTTATCGTGAGCCACAAAGGAATCTGGCTCTGGAAGGCAGCGAGATAGAGAATGAGTGGTAAGGTAACGCCCGCATACGCAAGAAAAAGCGTATTAATGAGCGATGCGATGTGTTCTCGTCCTATCGACATGCCGCGACGGTAAAGTTCTTTTGCGCCAAGCGAGGGGCTGGCATCTTTCAATTCATAGACACTAGCCGCCTGCCCGATTGTCACGTCATCAAGGATTCCTAACACTCCAATAATGATTCCGCCGAGCAACAGTCCTTTGAGATCGAGGTGGATGTTCTTTCCGATCTCCACATAGAATGACGTATCGGTTGCAATCCCAAGCAGCTTGGTCATAGAGATAAAGAGAATAGATAAGAGCGAGGAAACGGTGAGTGTGATAAGTGTGCCGCACAAAGATACCGTTGTCCGTTTATTAAATCCATGGGCAAGATATAGTGATGTCACGGCAATTAGACCAGCTCCAATGAGGCATATGAGTAGAGGGTTATTTCCCGCGAGGAGATTTGGTACGACGAACCATAAGAGAATCGCAACGCTCATAGCTAATCCGATAATCGAGGCAAATCCTCGCATCCTTCCGAAAATGACGGAAACAATAACGAAGAGGAGAACGATAAAAAGAAGCGGCGGGAGCCGATAGGTATCGGTTATGTAATACTGTTCGGTCGCCAAGCCATCGAGCGTGTTTCTCGCAAGGAGGATTTTATCTCCGGGCGAGGGATGGAAATAACTGTTTTCCGTGGAGGTTGTGATCGCTTGCTCCGTAACTTTAGTCGTCTGCCCCTTATTGTCTCCTGTTAAAAATTGAACCGTGATGACTTCTGAGGTCGGAGCGGTGCCCGTTGAAACCGTTTGGATTGAAACGACTTGCCCCAAACTCAATCCTTGGCTCGGGAACTTCTGCGCGAGATACGCTTCAAAATTACTCTCTTCGTAATGATAGAAAAACCAGAAGCCCAAAATTACAACGAGCGCTAGTGCGATCTCGAGATAGACTCTTTTGCGCTTTTGAAAATGTAGTCTTAATAAGGCCATTGTTGAAGTATAACGGCAACCGGAGTGCTCGCATAGCGATGAAATGGATATGATGTAAAATAGAATCAATGAATGACCAACGGAAATTTGCATGGCTCAGAATCGCCTTCGGCGCAATCTGGGGCATCGATGCCTACTTCAAGTGGCAGCCGGATTTCTTTGCCAATTTTACAAGCTATCTTTCAGGAAATCTCGACAGTCAACCACCACTTGTAAGAAGCTGGATCAATCTTTGGATACACGTGATAGGTGTTAATCCCCAATTTTTTGCATTCCTCGTGGCAATTTCAGAAACGGCGATTGCTCTTGCTCTCATCTTTGGGATTGCTTCACGCATCACGACGTGGAGTGGCATCGCGATGAGTTTGGTAATCTGGTCCACCGCCGAAGGATTTGGCGGCCCGTATAACGCAGGGTCGACTGATATTGGCGCAGCGATCATTTATGTCCTCGTATTTCTCGCCCTATGGTTTGGCCACGCATGGCAAAACTTGTCGGTGAGTGACTTACTCGAGAGAAGAAAATCTGACGCAAAATAAAATGCCCCACGCGGGCATTTTATAACCGCTATTCGTAAAAAAACTTTCTTACTGCTTCTTGATGCTCGTGTTATGCATCCAGACCATGTAGGCTGCGAATATCCACGCAAAGACAAAGAGATCAATCGCACCGATAATCATACCGCCGATGCCCCATGAGAAGCCGGGCAAAAGTCCGAAGAGCGAAGCGTGTAAGTCGGCAACCGGCCCGCTTAGGAAGAATCGGTAAATCATGCAAATGATATAGAACACTTCGATGCCGAGGACGCATAGCCAGCCATATCGTTTAAGTGAAAGCATGTAAGTTTTTGTTTTACATTGTTCGGCCTTTAATTGACGGTGAATGTCATTGCCATCCCCGATTGCAAATGCTCGGCCGTGTGGCAATGCGCCATCCACGTACCGGGATTCGATGCGTCAAGCAATATATCCACATACTGACTTGCAGGCACAAGCACGGTGTCCTTCCAGACAAGATCCGTCTGCGCCACGCCATTGCGATCCAAGACCAAGAACCGCTGGCCATGGAAGTGGATCGGGTGCTGCATCGGATGCGCAGAATTGGGATCATTATAGATGCGGATCTTCACTTTGTCGCCGACGTTGAACTTCCAATTGATATCCGTGTTTTCTTTTCCGGTGGCTTCGTCAACCAGCTTCCATTTTACTGAGTCTGCATCCGACATCTGGTTCATCATCTGCATGTCGTCATCCCATTCAATGCCGTCGGAAGAAGTTCCGGACATGGCCATGCCGCTCATCGAACCGCCCATCATGGAACCATTGGGCATCATATGCCCTCCCATGCCGGACATCGACATCATATGGCCGCTCATATCAACGGTAAGCTTCAGTTGCTTGTCCGGCGATTTGCTGAATGAGGATCGAAACGGATCGATGCTTGCCTCAACCGTTTTATTTTCCTGAAGCGTATTGAACGCTGTGGCATACGAAGGCTGGGCAGCGTCCGCGCTTACCGCCACCGTTCCGAGAGGATACGCATTGTTGGGCGTTTTATCCTCCATCGTATAGGTTCCCGCTTTAGGGAAGAGCACATCCACGATCGCCCGCTCAGACGGTCCGAGGATAATACTATCCGCGAGGAACGCTTTTTCATATGCGCCGTTGTCGCTGCCCACAATTTTCAGTTTCACTCCCGGAATGGCGAAGTTGAACGGCCGAGCGTTCGCCGCGTTCACGACATCGAGCTGCACAACCTCGCCTACTTTCGCCGGAAGCGAGAAATTCTCCTGCCCGTTCACGAGAAACACGTTCCCGTAATGGCCCATCAGGGTTTGGTCTCTCGTATCTTTGGTGAGCGTAATCGTTCCGTTTTCGACAGGCAGATCCGAAAGGAATAGCGGCACTTCCTCATTGGCCGGAGGATAATATGCCGCATCGGTCGGTTCGACGACGAATGCGCCGTACAATCCGAGTGGTTGCTCATACACCTCGTTCACGTGCGGGTGATACCAGAATATTCCCGCATCGGGGAACTTCAGCTTATAAACAAAGGTTTGCCCGGGCGGAATTTCCTTTTGGGTAACTCCCGGCGCGCCGTCGAACTGGTTATCCATCCGCACGCCGTGCGAGTGGAGGGCGGCCGACAAGTCGGTATTGTTTTTGAAATTGATTGTCACCTCCGTGCCCTGCGCCACTTTGATGGTCGGCCCGGGGATGGAGCCGTTATACGCGAGCATGGTTTGCGGTCTGCCCGCAATGGTCTTCACGACGTAGCTCGCCGCCAAAGTATAGGTGTCTCCGTTTTTCAATTCGACGACTTTTGATGAGGTAGCTTCCGCAAGCGCAATAGTATTGGGAGAAGATATTCCCGCCGCGGGAGATGAGTTATTATTGACTCCGTAATAGATGGCGATACCGACGGCTATAACGGCAACGGCGATGATTATTATAAGAGGTTTTTTCATGTTTTACGCGTTTAATTTCTTTTCCACTCGTTTCAATAAAACCGCATTCGTAGCAACGATGATGGACGATGCGGACATGAGGAGTGCCGAGATTTCCGGTCGGAGCGTGACACCCCATCCCGCGAACACTCCCGCAGCAACGGGGATCGCAGACACGTTATAGATTGCCGCCCAGAAAAGATTCTGTTTCATCTTCGCAACCGTCGCCTTGCTCAAAATGATTGCCGAAGCAATATCGTTCGGGTCCGATTTCATAAGCACGATATTACCTGTCTCGATTGCTACATCGGTGCCTGCGCCTATCGCGATGCCGATGTCGGATTGTGCGAGCGCCGGAGCATCATTCACGCCGTCGCCCACCATCGCTACGAATTTTCCTTCATCCTGCAACTTCTTTACATAACTCGCCTTGTCTTGCGGAAGTACTTCCGCAAAAACACGATTGATGCCAAGCTCTTTACCGACCGCTTCCGCGACAATCTTATGATCACCCGTTATCATCGCGACCTCGATGCCAAGATCTTGAAGCCTCTTAATCGCCTGTTTCGCACTTGGTCGCACCGTATCGGCAACGGCGGTGATGCCCACAATCTTTTCATCGACGGCAAGAAGGCTAAGCGTCTTCCCCTCGTTTGCAAGTTTATCGATGGCCGTGCGTGCAGATTCCACATTCACGCCGTTCGTCGTCATTAATCGTTCGTTCCCGGCAAGCACGCTTTTTCCAAGAATGGTCGCTTTGATGCCGTATCCTGCGATTGACTCAAACTGTGAAGATTCTATAAGTGAGATCTTGCGCTTCGTTGCTTCGTCGACAATCGCTTTTGCAACCGGATGATTAGAGTTGCTTTCAATACTCGCCTCGTAACGCAATACCTCTTCTTCATTAAAACCGTTAAGAGAAATAATATCTGTCACTTTTGGTTTTCCTTCCGTCAATGTTCCCGTCTTGTCGAGCACGATCGCATTGAGCTTGGAGGTGTTTTCGAGCGTCGCTGCGTCTTTGATAAGGATATTGTGCTTTGCGCCTATACCAGTGCCCACAGCTACCGCGGTCGGCGTTGCAAGCCCCAAGGCATCGGGGCACGCGATTACGACTGCTGAGATGGCAAAGGTAAGCGCTGTAATAAATCCTGCGTGTGCCCCGAAGTACCAGCCGAGGAATGTGGCTATGCCAGAGCCAACAGCCAAAATAACAAGCCATCCAGCAGCGCGGTCAGCCAGCCGCTGGCCCGGTGCTTTGGAATTCTGGGCGGTCTCGACAAGCTTGATGATCTGCGCAAGCACGGTTTCCGCTCCCACCTGTGTCGCCTTAAATTTTAATGTTCCCGTCTGATTCACCGATCCGCCCGTGACCTTGTCGCCGATTTTTTTAGTGACCGGAATAGACTCACCCGTGACGAGTGATTCATCGATCGCACTTTCTCCTTCGGTCACAACGCCGTCAACAGGTACTTTGTCGCCCGGACGCAGCACCACAATATCATCGTGCATGATCTCCGCGCTCGGGATTGAGATTTCTTTTCCATCGCGGATCACCATCGCCTTTGGCGGCACAAGATCAAAAAGAGCGCGTAACGATTCCGAAGTGCCACGCCGTGACTTCATTTCCATCCAATGGCCAAAGAGTACAAACGTGACGAGTAGAGCCGCTGCCTCATAGAACGTATCGGTGCTGCCGATGACCGTAAGGAGGACGCTAAAAAGATATGCGGCCAATACGCCCGTCGCGATAAGCACCGCCATGTTCAGCTTCTTCGCTTTGAGCGAGTAATATGTTCCCGTGATGAAGATCGAGCCAGTCCAAAAAACGATTGGTGTCGTAAGGATCAATAAGAGCCAGTTGATCGGGATGGGGCTGGGAAGCGCGATCTTGAATACTGCAGTGCCAACTGGCGAATAAAGAAAAATCGGAATAGAAAGCAGGAATGAAATCCAGAATCGCTTGCGCATGTCCCGCTCCATCTGCTTCGCCATCTGCGGACTCGTCATTGCCGCCTCGTGATCCATATGACTCATCGCCTGCATGTCATGATCCGCATGATTGCCCTGCGTACTAGCTTCCGCCTTTTTGAGAATAAGATCCATTCCACAGCCCGGGCACTTGCCGGGTACTTTTGATCTCACTTCCGGATGCATTGGGCAGGTATAATAAGATCCTCCCTCCTGTGCGGTTGCGGCGGCCATAGGAGTTATTTTTTTATCGTGCGTGTCGTGGCAACAATGATGATCCATATTGGACTCAAACTGCTTTGCCTCCATATCGCAACCGCAATTGATGGTTAGTTTTTCCGCACTGCAACCGGAGCACCCCTTGCCGCAGGTGCAATTCGGCTGCTGGATGGGACTTTCGTCGTGATTCATATGATCGTGGTTCATTATTGTTTTTCTTTATAATACCCCCGTGGGGTATTCACCGTCAAGCACCCTGTGGACAACGCTAACTGCTGATCACGACCTTCGCAACACTGTAAATTTCCTTCAATGAATAATGGGAGGAAAAACTGATATTGTTGCCATTCGCCACGTAGGGATCTTGCATAAGGTAACTGCCGTTGCTTCCGCTCGTGAGCACGACAAAATGTGTTCCGCCGAGGGCGTTCATGCCGACGATTGCCGGATGGCCGGTTGCCAGCATGGCGTCGATGACGGCGATCTTGCGTGCGGCGGCCATACCGCTCACGCTCGTGGATTTTCGCGTAACGGTCACGCCATCAACGCTGATCGTTGCAAGCAGCAGGTCGGGAGAATACGCGGCAAAATTATCCGGGTCCGCATTGATGGTCGCGGGTGTCACGTCCCGATAGCCGTAATGGGTAAGCACCATTGCCACGGATGCGATAAGGCAACCGGCACTCGCGAGAGTATATTTCGTTCCATCGAGCGTATTACTTCCCCACCCTGCATCGCGCTGGTTATAATAGCAACCAGACGCATCGCAACTCGTCTGGCTTGCCAGCAGCTTGGAACCGCCCGCATTCTGGGTGAAGGTCGCAAAGCTTTTGAGCTGCGCTTCCGCGGCGGCAAGCAGCTTCTCGTAATTTGATTCCTTTGCTTTGGTGTCGACAAGTAGTTGATTTTTCAATTGCACCGTTGCCACAAGCGACTGCTGCCGCAGGGCAAGTTGTTGTTTTTGCGTCGCGAGCGCTGCCCGTTTTTCCTGCAAGGCAATTCTCGAATCAGCAAGGTCGTTCTTTTGAATCTGCAGCGCTTGCATTTTCTTTTGGACAGCGCCCTGCATTTGTATCGTCGCAGCCATGTCATTCCACCACTGGGCGAGGTTGCCCGACGAGAGCGTTTGCATAAGGAGCGATTTGTCATCATCTTTTTGGAGTTCCCGAAGATATTCTTCGAGTGCCGCTTGATTGGTCGCAATTGACTGTTCCGCACTCGTAATTTCGCCGCCCAATTGCTGGATCTGCAATTGCGCGGTGCTGATCTGCGTCTGGGTCAACGCAACCTGCGCTTGCACGTTTTTGCGTTGGAGCTCAAGCCCGTTGATGGCCGCTTGGAGCGTCTTTTTATCTGCACCGACCTGTTTGAGTTGCGCCTTATACGCCGCAATCTGATTGTTGAGTGCCGCGATCTGCTGGTCGTTGCTCGCAATCTCCAACTGGAGCGTGCTTGAACTCGCCGCGCTGGCCACCGTCACTGCATTGGCAACGGGAAAAATCCCTGTAGATAGAAATGTGTCGGTTATAACGAGAATTGCGAGTATATTCCTCATTGTTAGTGGACATAGGGATACTAGCCGGATGCGGCGGCATCGCGGTTTTTTCCGAAATGCGGGAAGAATGCAGGTGTGTGTGTCGCGTAATCATTCCATTTATTCCCAAAGGCTGTCCGGGACTCTCTTTCTTCGGTCCGCGCCAAACGCACGTACATCCATACCAAGACCGGGAACATCGCGAGCGTGAGGAGTGTCGGCCACTGGAACAAGAATCCGAGCATGATGAGGATGAAGGCCACATATTGCGGATTACGGATGCGGGCGTAGGGTCCGGCAGTTGCAAGCGTATGATCGCGCTGGGCCTTGTAGAGCACATGCCATGCATCCATAAGGAGAATGAATCCGTAGCCAATCAGGATGTAACTTAGGATGTGGAATGGCCCGAAATGCGGATCGCCACCCCAACTGAAGAAGTCTTCGAGGAGATGCCCGGAATTATGGCTCAAGAGATCAACGCCGGGCAACCGTTTTGCGAGCCATCCGGAAAGGAGATAAATCGTGAGAGGGAATCCGTACATCTCCGTGAAAAGCGCGACGATGAACGCCGAGAACGCCCCGAACGAGCGCCAGTCGCGCGGGGTTTTCGGCTTCGTGAAGCTGAACGCGAACACAATGAAGATTGCCGAATTGATGATGACAAGTGGCCAAAGGCCGTAACCGTTTTCCATGTTAGTGGCAGCAGCCGTGGTCTTTATCGATTTTATTTTTCTCGGAAGCGTGATCCGCATGATGGTTGTCGTTGGAAATTTTGTTTTCGATGGCATCTTCATCGCCGTGCGAGGATTTGCGCCGTCGGAGCATCATGACGACGACAGCCGCAACGAGAACGAGGGCGATGATAGCCAACGTGCCGTTGCCACTCAAGACCGCTGCCGCGCCACCGCCCAAAAGAAATATCCCAAGGAAGAGCGCCGCGCAGCAGACCATCATCATCCACATCATCGATGAGCTATGATTTTCTTCGTGATTGTTATTATTGTCCATATGTTTTGATTTTTTTATTCCCAACCTTTTATGATCCGGCATACTTTACCGGGTCACCGTCGAAGTGATTCTTGCAGGACTGCGAGCAGAAATAATAAGTTTCACTGCGGAACTCACTGGCATGCTTCGCTTTGGATAGCGAGAGCTCCACGCCGCAGACGACATCGAAATAGGTCTTCTGCTCTTTGCGTTCCAATCCAAGTTTCTTGAGAAATGATTTCATGGTTTTTGTTTCATCTTTGACCTTTACTGGATGTTCCACGTAAATGTCCTCACCGCTACCCCGCCAACATTACTCACCGTGAGCGTTATTGTCTTCGGCGTTGATGACGGCGCGGGGAACGTGAGTGTGCCGTTGCGGTGGTGCCCTCCAGCAGCAGGCCCATCCCACGCGATGGGCGCAAGCGAATCGCCGCGGTCATCGGTCAGTACGGCAACTTTCGTCATATCCATATCGAGACTGCCCATATGGGTATCGATCCCAAAGTTGAACGTCCATGTGCTGGTATCGAGCGCGAGCGGTTGGACGACGACTTCCGCCGTACCTTCAGAATTGGTTTGGGATTCGTAAGGCGACGATGCCGTGCCGGACGATTGCTGCGCTTGGCTCGCTGCTCCTCCGTATTCCGTAGGCGTGCCCCTCGGCACGCTCAAGGTGTAGAGAAAGAACATTCCGGCGAGAGCAGCAAGTCCGATGAGAATGATGTTGATTTTTTTCATGCTGTATTATGTTGATTGAATTTCACGATCCGACTGATCATGTAGGCAATGCCCGCAAGATTGAACGCGATACCGACCCAGAAAAGCTGTACTTGGTACGCCCCGACGAACGAGGCGAACGCGCTCACGCCCAGGACGGGCAAAATGTTCACGAGATAATGGGCGCAGCAGGAAATCATCGCAGCAGTCGAGGTGCTGCCCGTGACCGCGAGCATCTTGCCGTTCGGATTGGCATGCACCGCCGCCTTGAGCCAGCTATAAAGGCCGATCTGGATGCCGAACCCCGTTGCCAAGCTGACGATGTAGTACCAGTCCTGCGCAAACTGGCTTCCCGCGAAGCTCGCACCCGACACGAGCGTGAGCACCGCAAAGTAGACCGCGAGCAGGATTGCCGCCGCACCCATTCCTTTAATGCTCGATGTCAGTGTCGTGCGGTTCATGTTAGTTCAGAGTTTGCAGCTCGCTTGTGATGCGATCATTGTCGATCCCCATGTTCGGGTCGTCGAAGACCCAACGGATGATGCCCTGTTTGTCTATCACGATGAAGGTATGCCCGGGGAACGAGCCGTAGTGCATAGATGAATTAACAGTCAGCATGCCGTACTCGTTCGAGACGGATTTGTCCGTATCAAAGAGCACGGTAGCGTTGCCGAGTGCTGGCATTTTCTGGATGGCGCTCTGCCAATCCCCCGGCTGATCGATCACCACCGAAAGTGCGACCGTATTCGAACTATTGAGTTGCGGGAGTGCCACCATCTGATTCCAGCACGCCGGATAGCACATAATGCCTTCGTTGAAGAAAAGTACGACATTCTTCCCTTTCAAGCTGTCATTCGAATACGTGGTGCCATTCCGATCTTGCAATGAAAACTGTGGCGCAGCCTTGCCCACGAGATCGTTGGGCGATCCCGTCGAAGCGGCTGCGCTTCCTGAATGCATGGGGTCACCGCTTGCCTGCGAACTGCTGCCGCCGCGGCTCAGCATATAGATCCCGCCGATGACGAATGCCACAATGATGACCGTAGCGACGATCACTGTTGTATTTTTCTTTTTTGGATATGTTTTCATGTTTTTATTTTTCTATCTGATTAATTTTCTTTGTTCTGCCGTATGGCAAGCACCGTAAGCCATACCAGCAACCCGATGATGGCGATAGCCCACACGAACTGCGGAATTCCGCCAATAAAACCATTCAGGAACTGCAGGAATTTGGTGATGAAGATATTGACATCAACCGCCGTGGCTGAATATCCCATGGGATTATTCGCTGCCCAGATGAGCGTAAATACGCCCATAATGGTGAAGGTCGCCCCCGCCAAGAGATCGGATATCCTCGTTTTGAATTCCTTACCGAACAAGCTGAATGTGAAGGGTTTCCGTGCTTCAAAGAGGCGGTTCGTAAGCTTCGTGCGGTCTATAATAGACGCCAACACGAAGAGCGGCATCACCATGCCGAGGACATAGGCCAAGGTGTAGACGAGGCCCCACACGAAAGAACCGGGAAGCACGGAGAGTGCGAGCGCTCCGGCAAGCACAGGGGCGCAGCAGGTCGTCGCAATCCCCGAAAAGATGCCGAGGACATAAACGGAAACAGCCGTTTCCCTTTCCTTAATCTCGAACTTCGGTTTCCATGAGGATGGCATGGGCAATCGCTTCCCGAAGAGGAGTGATACGCCCAAGATGAGCAGAAGCAACCCCAACACCGTGAATATCTCATGGTGATAATGGCCGAAGAACGTGCTAAGCGACGAGAATCCCAGTCCGAGCGGAAGGAAAACGGTAAGGATGCCGAGGAAAAAGATGAAGGTCATGAGGAATACCTTTCGCCTCGTCTCGAAGATCGAGCCGAAGTAAGACGGCAGAAGCACCGTCACGCAACACGGGGCGAAGAGCGCCGCGATGCCCGCCACGAACGCCGCCACCAATGATGTGCCGATGAGTAGTTCCATGATAGTTATGTGCCGCAGCCACCCCCGCCCGACTGCTTGCTTTGCACTGGCTGGGTTTGTGAAAGGATTTGTTGGTATCCTTGGGCGCTCGAATACGTCGCGCCGAGGATGTCTTCTGGCTTCGCCGAGTTCCATGCTATGCCTTTATTCTGGAGATACTTTGCGATAGTCAGATACGTATCAGGAAACCAGTATGAATTTACGGCAAGCGCCGTCTGATACATCTGGTCGGCTGTCGCGCCTTGCGATGCCATGAGTTCAAGCAAGCCGAGCATCGCCATGCCGTGGTTGCAGTCAGGGAAGTAGGTCGGGTTGCCGCAACACGGGCGGTAGATATTTTTTGCAACGCTTTCCACGAGCTGTTCCTGCGCCGCAGTCAAATTCAAGAAATCATGTTTGGCATAATGATCCATCGCGTTGCCCTGCGCGAGCGTCCAACCGCCCGTCGAAGCGAATTGGCCAGGCTTGATGGACGGGTTACCTACCATCGGCCCCGCCGTGAGAACGAGGCTTTTCTGCCCGAGGCCGAGCGCCCAAAGCATGTTGAGGATGATGCCCGCATTCTGCGGTGTCATTTTTATCTGTTCGTTATTCGAGCCGTCGATCATCTGCTGCATGTCCTGCGGCAATCCACCCCGCTGGGCATAGAGTGCCTTGAACTGGGTCTCGTCTATCACGCCTGTATCAACCATCTGCTTGCCCAAACTGCCCCATGTTACGGGCAGAACGACTCCACCTGACGGAATGACTTCTTCCTGTAATGTATTCAACGCTTGGTTCTGCGGATTCGCGATAGGATTTCCCGATTGCACCGCAGCGTTTGCTCCCCCATTCCCAGATGCCGCAATCGACTTCGCCGCAAGAACGTAGATTACTGTTGAAAGGATAAGTCCTACCGCGATGACGCTGCTGCCGATGAGGACGGCATTATTGTTGTCCCTACTCGGCCTGATTTTCTCGTCGACTATTTCCTCCGAGATGCGAGCGCAATGGTCGCAATGCTCTTCGCTCTTATGTTCGTGTTCCATATTTTTATTGAGTTTGTTTCTTTACTGCACGCCGCATGACGGTGCGGCGAAACCGCCCGTTGGCTGCGCGTATGACCCTTGGTCTTGCGGGGCAGCGCTTTGGTTTGCCTGCACCGCTTGAATCGGAGACTGCTTCGCGACCGCCGCATAGGTAATCGATGAGGCGAGCAGCGCAACCGCAATCAATGTGCTTCCCCAGATAATTCCGTTCCCGCTGTCTTTTTTCTGATTTCCATCTTCCATATCATTCATTGCAGCAGTCGGCGAGTTTGGCGACCAGATCCTCAAGCGGCGACGGCTTGCTTGATTTATTTTCCTTGCCCCGGCCTTTCACCAGTCCAAGCTTGAGCGCCCAAAAGAGCGAATATATCTTGTACGCTCCCTCGAACGTTTGCTTGGCGTGCTTCTTCTCGCCTTCCGATTGGAGTTTGTTGCCAACTTCGATGAGGCGCATGGTAGTCGCCAAGAGATGCTTCGCGATGCACCATGTTTCACCCTCATTGTTCGGCATCAGTTGGGCAAGGAGCTTCTTGCGTTCGTTGCGGATCTCTTGGATGGTGTCGAAATATTCATCCTTCTTTGTCTTTACAGCCGTAAAGAAGAAATGTTCCTCCAAGCTGATAAGGTTCATGACAGCGATACTCAAGTCTTCCGTCGTGGCGAGATCAACTCCACTTTTTTCTTTGAGTGATTCGACTTTTTTGAGGAATTCCTCAAATGTTGGTTTTTCTGTGTTCATGTGTGTTTATTTTGATTGAGCAGTGCCGGATGCCACAGGAACGCTTTGTTTCACGGGTGCCGCCAGCATGTGTTGGCTCATCCGAAAGGTTTGCCAAGCATACAGGGCAACCGCTCCGATGATCGTGAGGATAATAAGGGTAATCTCCTTCCTGCTCATGACAACTATTTTGTGTTTGCGCATAGTGCTTATTTCTTTACATACGACGAAAAAACCGCATGGGAGCGGTTTACGGCTGCAAGCAAGAATGACCCGATTAAAACCGGATCACGTGCTTGCAGCAAATGCCAAAGAAGGATCGCGCTTCTCGTGTAAGGAGATCCAGCGTCGTTGTTTACGGATGCTGCCTATGTTTCCATCACTAAAAATTCTCGCGTAGTTAACGGCAGCCGATGCCAAATTCGCTAGGTCGGGAGCTGCCAGCCATGCGAGCAGCATAAGCGATGCAAACAATCCCAGGATCAGAGAACCTACGATGCCGAGCGAAGCGCCGAGCAACGCATTAATATGTGTTATCGCAAATTGAAACGGATCCATGCCACCGATGCACTGAGGACTCCCCGGGATTGCCGCGAGGCAGTTCGCGTGGTTGCCCGCTCCCATGTTGATCATGACGAAACTGCCCGCCACGAGGGCAAGGACTGCCGTCAAAATAACTATGGTTGCAAGTGCCGATTTCATGTTCTTATGCTAAATCTTTTTTCTTTTCATCAAACTCTTTCTTATCGATTTCTCCCTTCGCGTAGCGCTCCTTCAAGACATCAAGCGCCGAATTGCCACGGTCGTGCAACCCGCGATGATGTCCGTGACCCATCCACCGTACCAATGCGATTATACCGACGACGATAAGCGCCCAGAAAAGAACCATGAAAATCCATCCCAACGGGTTTCCGTAGCCGTAACCCATCATCGGCCCGTACCCATATCCGTATCCCATCATATTGTTAAAAGGAACGTTATTTTGATACGGAGCCGACGAAGTTCCGTTGTAATAATTATTATAGCCGTAACCGCCCGTCATGCCGCCATACCCCATCATACTAGCCGGAAATGCAGCGTTGGGATTACAGCCGGAAAAACGCTCACCCATTGCGACGTGCATCGCATCGAGTCCCGCTTGGCCAGATTGCGCGATAACGGCCTGCTCCATCGCTTGGTGTGCAGAACCCATCATCTGATCCATAAAGTAATCGCCAAGATTATTGAAATTAGTAGCGGTAAGCTGGCTACATTGGATCTGCTTCGCTTGCAACTGGCTCCACAACTGCTGACCCGCCAAAATGGCAGGATCCGAACTTGCCGCGAACGCCATCATACTGGCTCCCAATACGATGGCGATACTCGCCGCTACGGTTATTTTATAAATATTTTTCATGATTATCTTCGCTGTGATAGCTTATATACTTTCAGGATTTCATCAGTAGCTTTCTTGCCCTGTCCAGCTTTCATCTGCATCGCCACATGGGTAGCAAGGTGGTTTTCAAGAAGCAAACTTTCGATGCCAGAAAGTGCCTGCTTGATCGCAGATGATTGCGTAATGACGTCGATGCAATACTTTTCATCGTCAATCATTTTCTCGAGGCCCTTAATTTGACCCTTCACGATCTGGAGCCGTCGGAGTGCTTTTTTCTTGATTGCTTGATCCATGCCTCCATGATACCCCCAGAGGGTATTGGATGTCAAATAGGCTGCCTGTGGATAGAGTCGCAATAAATTCTTCCAGAATGCTGTTTTTGTCGCTAATGTCGTTTTGATCCTCTCTTTCTAGCGCACCCCGCGATTTATTCGCTAAATTTCGTGCTTATTTCGTGAGATCCATGCGTTAGTGCGCTTTGGTTGCTGATACGAAAAATGCGAAGCGGTAATCGCCGGGTAGCGAGAAATCACCAAGCAGAACGTTCCGTTGCTGTGGTCAAGGAATTTATTGCCTAACGGCAAAAAAATAATCAGGTTCCTCAATATAATTAATATAGAGAAATAAAAAGCCAATCGTTCCGAAAACCCCCTGGATCACAGAGCCGCCCGCTCTGTTTCTGCTTTGCAACCATTCAGGGGTGCTTGGCGGAACCAGAACGGGCGGTTTTGCATCTCTGGAACAAAGGCCGAAAATTGGAACAAAAATATAACAAAATGTGCAACCACGAATTCATCATAGAACCGCCGCTTCCCAACGGCGGCCCGGCAGAGCAGACACTGCGATGCAAACTTTGCAACAATGTCGTTTTTACCGTTATGCCACACGAATGCCAGTGGGAAAAGGCGGAATTTTTGCAAATAAATAAAGATGGAACAAAAACGCCATTAAAAGAGGAGGGTTTTAACAACTGGGTATGTAAACCATCGCATCAGTTCATCTACGACATCCCCGAGAATATTGATCCGAACAAAACCGGCGAGAAATGCACGGACGGCCACGAGGATTTCGAAGGGTAGAACCGAAACATCCCGCTCCCCTCCGTAT
>VFSW01005948.1_pt1 | contig 17984 bp, 12 predicted proteins | sample 5358111 | NCBI WGS metagenome assembly VFSW01 (sample SAMN11554181, study PRJNA540505) | mine drainage metagenome | isolation source: sediment from site ElyBrook_90M | place: USA: Ely Copper Mine, Vershire, VT | collected 2017
GGCTGGTCTTGTGCGTTTAGAGAACAGAGGCGTTGACCCCATACGAGGGAATAACACAAAAGATTTTCTGCTTTTTAATACATTTACTGGGTATCTAAAAGATTGTGCTTTTTTGATGCAGTATTTGCGTGCACATCCCCCCGTTGGCTGGAATGGACAGATAATCACTACAGGGTCAGCCACAGCGATAAAGTTAGCCCACCTGGTGGGAGCCTCGGCATGTATTGCCTTAGAAAGGTGGGGAGATCTGCCATATCGAGAGGTTCTATGGGAGGAGTGGCAAAAGTTTTACTTCTCGTTCTGGTGGCCTGGCCGTAAGATTGCAGAATGGAAGTTTACCAATTTAAAAAATCGTGCAGCCTACGATGAGTGGTGCCGCATGGTAAAAGCTGATCCTGATCCCTTCAAGGAGGAATTTGGGTACGGTTATTTATTTTGGGCCGATGTATTGGATCAAAAAACGGATGCCGAGTTTCTTTCATTAAAATGTCCTATTCTGATGATTACGAGTAAAGAAAATGCTACGTACGCAGCTTCCAGTCGTTTATTGGAAAAGGCGAAACAAAACCAACAAGACGTCACTTATATTGAGATAAAAAAGAGAACAGATTACTTAGATGACGTTGACCCAAAACCCGTCTTAGACTTCATCAAAACAAAGATCTTCAAGCCGAGCGCTTGATGATCGGGGGGACGTTGTCGATGACGCTCTCCTTGCCAACCACGACTTTTTTGATCGTCGGATCAGAAGGGACTTCAAACATCAAATTCATGAGCATGCCTTCGACGATCATGCGCAGAGCGCGGGCACCTGTGCCCGACGATTTGGCGCGTTCGGCCATCGCACGGAGAGCTTCATCGGTGAACTCGAGATCGACGCCTTCTTCCGCAAAGAGTTGCTTGTATTGCTTGATGATGGCGTTCTTGGGTTTGACGAGGATGTCGACCATGTCTTCGATCGTCAGTTCGTTGCAGTTCGCGATACTATTGAATCGTCCGACAAATTCGGGGATCATGCCGAATGATATGAGATCTTCTGGCTCTACTTTGGAGAGAAGATAGTTCGTTTCATGCGGATCGAAGACGCGTTTTTCTCCCGCATCAAATCCAATGGTGCTTCGGCCGAGCCGTTTGGCGACCATCTTGTCGAGATGCACAAACGCTCCGCCCACAATAAAGAGAATATTTTCGGTATTCACCTTAATATACTCTTGGTTGGGATGCTTGCGGCCACCTTTAGGAGGAACGTTGGCGATCGTGCCTTCAACGATTTTAAGGAGGGCTTGTTGCACGCCTTCGCCGGAGACATCGCGGGTAATGGAAACATTGCCTGTCGTCTTGCGGATTTTGTCGATTTCATCGACGTAGATGATTCCCATTTCAGCGCGGGCCACATCATAGTCGGCAGCTTGGACCAGGCGCAGAATGATGTTCTCGACATCTTCTCCGACATATCCGGCTTCTGTCAACGTTGTCGCATCGGCGATGGCAAAGGGAACATCGAGAAGTTGCGCCAAAGTGCGCGCAATGAGTGTTTTTCCCGACCCGGTGGGCCCGAGTAAAAGGACGTTGGATTTACTGTATTCGACGGGCTTGTCTTTTTGGAGAGAACGAACACGCTTGTAGTGATTATAGACAGCGACCGAGATCGTCTTCTTGGCTCGCTCTTGTCCAATCACATACTCATCGAGCCGCTGCTTGATCTCAGCAGGCTTGAGCAGCTTGAGTTCATGATGGACGGGTTTTTTTTCGATGATGTCCATGCACAGGCGTGTGCAACGATCGCAGATAAATGCTTGAGGACCTGAAATTAGCTTTTCAACAGCCTCTTCAGGTCTTCCACAAAAGGAGCATACAGCCTGTTCGTTTTCTTTTGCCATTATACTCCAGCTAGGGCAGGGGTTGGTGCTTTTTGGGGAGCCACTGCAATCTTGTCAATCAGCCCATATTCCAGAGCTTGTTGAGGACTCATAAAATTATCGCGATCGGAATCTTCAATGATTTTTTCGATCGGCTGGCCCGTTTCTTCGCTCATGATCTGTGCGCAAATTTGTTTCATGACAAGGATTTCATCGGCTTGCAGTTCGATATCGATCGATGTTCCGCCGACAGCCCCGGAGGGTTGGTGGATCATGATGCGGCTATTGGGAAGGGCAAATCGTTTTCCTTTGGTTCCTGCAGCAAGAAGGAGGGCTCCCATCGAGGCTGCTTGGCCGAGGCAATAGGTGTTGATATCGTAACCCATGAACTTCAGCGTATCGTAGATGGCAAGGCCAGCAGTGATATAGCCGCCGGGCGAATTGATGTAGACGCTGATGTCTTTTTTGGGGTCTTCTGCGCGCAAAAATAAGAGCTGGGCGATGACAGTATTGGCGACAGCGTCGTTAATTTCTGTGCCGATAAAGACAATACGATCTTTCAGCAGGCGGGAATAAATATCCATGGCACGTTCGCCACGGCCGGTATCTTCAACAACATAGGGTACTTGGTACATATAACTCCTTTATATATTCGGGAGAGTGCCAAATGCAGTTATATTACGCAATACTCGCGTTAGAAATGATGTAATCCTCAGCTTTTTCAAGAAGCATACGGGAGTAAGCTTCAGCTTGGTGGACTTCACTATTTCCTTGCGGGTCCATCTCTCGACGATTTCCAAGTAGAAGATCGAGAGGAGTTTCGGATACTTTGGGAAGATCCTTCGGTGTGATTTTGATCTGCGCATCCGCGGTGATTTTGCGGCAGACATAAAACATCCGCACAGCTTTTTCTGATTGCTCAGCTACGGATCCCACGGTTCTTTTGCGTGCTTCGTTTGTCATGTTGTTCCAATTTTGCTGGAACTCAGGATCTTTAAGAAGTTCGGTCATGCGGAATCTTGTTTCGCGGTCGACCAAGCTCCAAGGCAGATCGAAGGGATACTTTGTTAAAAGGATATCGCTCACTTGCTCGCGCATCTTTTCTTTGACATGGCCATCCGCTTTTTCATTCAGGATACGCTCGACATTTTTTTTCACTTCTTCCCCAGAATTCGCACCGACGAGGCGGGCAAAATTTTCATCGAAGGGAGGAAGAGTCGCTTCGCTCACAGTATGGATGGTGACGCGTACTTTTTTGGGCTTCAGCTTTTCTTTATCTTCTTCGGAAGCATCGGCATCAGGTGTACTGACACCTTCTAAGACATCGCCCTTGTTTTTGCCGAGAACGAGATCGATCATCCATTTGGCCATCGATTTGTCGCTCACTTCAAAACGGACTCCAGAAAAGAGGGAAGTCGGAGGATCATTGTCAATCACATCGACATCGAGAACGACGATATCATTGTGTTGGATAGGCCGGTCTGTTACTTCTTTCCAGGTTGCGAAGAAGAATCGGAGTTGTCGAATGGTCTCTTCGATTTTTTCTTCATTCACAGCAGGCCGCGGAACGTCTTTCAATTGAATTTCTTTAGGGTCGATCACAGGGATGGAAGGCTCCGTCTCAAAAAATAGAATGACTTTAGCTCCCTCATTTGAAATATTTTTCATATTATAGGAGACTTTCGGGTCATTATTAAGGACAGGAAGCTGTGTTACCTTCAAACTTTCCCGGAAGGCTAGATCCGCAAGACTTTTTTGCCACTCTTGGTCAATCTGTTTGGAATAATTTTTTTCAACGAGGTTGTCGGGAGCTTTCCCTTTGCGGAAGCCAGGCAGAGAAACCTCTTTAGCGACCATTTTGGTAGCTTTGATTCGGGCTTCTTTCGCCATGTTGGCGGAAGCTTCCACTTCGAGCTCAATGCGGCAAGAGGGTTTGCGATGAACAACGACTTTAACATCGGTGCCTTGAAATTCTTGAGGTGGGATTTCTGTTGGAACTGTCGTTGTCTCTTTTTCTTCCATAAATTCCTAAAAATTAATAGCGGGCGATGAGGCTCGAACTCACGACCCTCACGTTGGCAACGTGATGCTCTACCACTGAGCTACGCCCGCAAAGTCTTATAAATATAAGGGGGGATCCGGTTTTAAGGCAAGTCACCATTCACGATAGGCGGGAATGTATGGCTTCCCCGTACAAATAATTGCGTAAAGAAATTTTTCAAATTCTCGGCGTCTACGGATGAGGCCATTTCTAGAATTTTTTTCTTTGTTGGGGGTGGTAATGTAGAGGGTCGCGCGTCTTTTAAAATGCCTTTAAAAAAGATTGCATATTCAGACGGATCAGTTTTTTTACTGAAAAGTTCCATAGTTGCGCAAAGATCATCGATAGGAATCGTTTCGGTTATGGCTATGATTACAAAGGCATGGGGAGTAGTGAAAAGGTATCGAATTTTACTCTCTACGTTACAGTTTTGCCAGAAATCGGAATTAAGAGGAGGAGCATAGTCTCGTGTTTTTTCGAGGGCTGTTTTTAGTGTGCCATATTGATCGATAATTTTTTTATAGGCTTGGGTCAGGTGGTCTTGGCTTACTTCCTGATGTTTCATTTTTTTGATCAGATCGGTGCCATAGTCAAAGCGGAGAGGAGTATTAGGCGGGCAATCTTCTAAAGTAATGAAAACTAGACGGTTTGCACCTTCCTGATTAGGAATGGGCATACATACGATATTGGGTACGCCATCATTAGTAAGTGGACCCTCATTGCAAGCTTTTTTTCCATCCAAGTTCTCAAATCGATGGGTGTCATTAGAGACTGGAAGTTGGGAAACGAAATCTCCTAAATACTCGTAAACTATCGATCCCGCAGGTAGAAGATGGTGAGAAAACACCTCAAAGCCAACATCTTGACCCAAGAATTTGATGTACACGGGGGGTCGGTCAGTTTTAATAAATTGTTGATATTTTCGGATCAAATCGGGATGCATGCCTGGTTGCTGTTCATTATTTTTCCAGTCTTCAAAGAGATCTTCTTTCAAGATACGTATTTCATCGAGAAGTGTTTTGTTCGTAAGTTGGCGAAATTTTTCGTTATCACCACTCATAATCTTGCCTTCACTTTCGTAGAAAAATGAAAGTTTTTTTTCCAAAGGGTAGGCGAGTTCTTGGAGTTTAGAGGGCAGAGCACCGCGGATATTAGGTGTGTAGAGGGCTCCATATTTAACAAAGAGGTTGCCTAAAGCTGTATCGTTGATAAAGGCTGCAAAATGCAGTACTCTCCAGCCGCTCGTGTCTTGCGCGTTGATATCGATCTTCTTGAGGTCGAGTAAAACTAGTGCATGCTTGTCTCTTCCGAGCATGGCGCAAACATGGAGGAGGGTTAATTTTTTGGGAGCGAGAAGAGGGAGTGTACGCGACAAATCAGCGCTGACCCACTTACGGAACGCTTCAGAATTGATGCCCTTGAGCACCTGATGAAAAGCTGCGTAGGAATCTTTTCCGTACGAAGTTTCTGGAAGGAGATTTTTCAAATATTTAGTGGTTATTTCCATGAGTGTTCCGGGTTTTTTTTGGTGGAATTGTAGAGGATTGGAGAGTTTTTTTCATGCTCCATTTTTTGAGTCTAAAAATTTAGTTGCGAGAGATGCCCAAAAAAGGTAAAAGGTAAAAACACGCGCCGTTTCCGGATGGGAAAGGGACAAGTAATTTAATAGGACTTAAGACCATGCTTAACTTCCGCAAACTCAGACAAGATTTTTCATCCAACGTTGTCAAAGAGGGTCGTGAACTCTACGACAAGCAAAAGGTCGTTGCTGCCAAAATTTTACATTTAGACCACCGAGTTTTGCGGATTAGCGGAAGAGTACAAGGTCAATACGAAAATCATTATGAAAGCGAGATTGAGATCGATCGACTAGAATGCGAGACGATCGACTCCGATTGCGACTGTCCTTATAACTATGATTGCCAGCATTTGGCGGCTCTCGTTTTTTATTTAGAAGAGCGCCTCGATGAGATCATGGTGGCCTATTCGAAGGAAGCCGACATTGGGCAGATTGCTGAGAAAAATGAGCTCAATGATGAGCAGCGCCAAGCGCTCATCAATAAATTTAAAGAAGCCGAGACCAAGCAGTCTCAAAAGCAAGAAGAGCATTATCAAAAACAAGTGCTCCAAGAATATGTTTCCGCCTCCGAGATGCTGGCCGTGTCGCCCTTTTTCCGCCCCAGTGAAACTTATGAAATCGACAACGCCGAGGCGATGCTCATTTTTGCTCCGCCTCCGTATTCAGACGCCAAAAATTTAGTCGAGTGCCAGCTCGCTCTGCGCTTGCCTTCCCGGTCAAAACCTCTCCATATTCCCTATGTGAAAAAGTTTTTCGAAAGCCTCCGTTATGAAGAGCCCATCTTTATCGGGACAAAAAGGTACTGTTTTTCGTTGGCTTCTTTTAAAGGACAGGAACGCGAGATTATGCGGATGCTGCTCGAGCAGGCGCGTTTTCCTGAACAGGTGAATGCCGAAAAAGGGTATCGCATTTTACATATCGACCTCGAACTCTTCGGTCTCATTTTGGCCACCATTCACGAAAAGGCGCTCAGCGAAAGCAGCTTCCCGGGGCCCGATGAAGAGCTACCTCAGCTTCCGGGGCTATACGAAGGCAACTTCGATACGCCGCTCCGCTATTGCTCGCTGCCTTCCACACTGAAGTTTTGTATCGAGTATATGAAACCGCCTGTGGCAAAAATTTTACTCCGACCCCTCATCGTCCTTCATGATAAGGAGATCGACATCGCAGGCGCGCGGCTCCTCGAGTGCGCCAAGCCAGGGATGCTGCATCAAAACACGTATTATCGTTTTGATCAGATGATTCAGCGCACCCACCTCAAAAGTCTTTTCCCCATCCGCGACATGACGATTCCGCAGCCTCTATTTGGTTCTTTTGTGGAAAACGCTCTACCTCAGCTCTCACATTTTGCCAAAATTGAAAATCGCAGCGCGATCGAAGATTTTGTGACGCTGCCTTTTGTGGGTCCCATCAAAGCCACGTGTGAAATTGTGTATCTCGATGGGCAGCTTGAAGCTTCGCTTTTCTTCCATTACGAAGGGCACAAAGTTCCGGCAACGGCAACACAGCTGACATACGAAGATGCCGAGACATTTGTCAATAAGCATGGGATTCTTGCGCGCGATCTCGTCGAAGAGCGCAAAATTCTTGATGGGTTATTCCAAGATTTTCTGTACAACCCCAATGAAGGAATGTACATCGCCAAATCAGAAAAGAAAATCGTCGAATTCATGACCGACGTCATTCCGCGGTTTCAAGATCGCGTCACCTTCAACTGTCCGCAAAACCTTCTCGATCAATTCATCTACGATCAGAGCAAGTTCAAACTCCTTCTCAGTCATACTGATCGCATCGACCTCTATGAAATCCAGATCAAAGTCTCAGGTTCTCTCAAAGGAATCAAGATGGATCAGCTCTGGGAATGTATCGCATCTCGTCGTCCCTTCATCGAGCTCGATTCGCCCAAAGCCAAAGCGAAAAAAGGAGAAGGAAGCAAAATCCCCAAAATTTTGGTTCTCGATCTCGAGAAAGTCACAGCCCTCGTCCAACTCTATGATGAACTGGGCATCGATGTCCTCGACGATCACACCCTGCAGCGACCCCTTTGGAGCCTCGCTAATATCGATGCATCTCATTTCAAGGGATTGCCTGTGCAGTTTGCGATGACCGATCAACTCGTCGATATCCGCAAACAGATGCTTGGGGAAAAAGTCCTTGCATTCACACCGACGCCCCAAGAGATCCAAGCGACCTTGCGCCCTTACCAAACTGAAGGAGTCCATTGGTTAGAGCGGCTCCGCCTCATGTATTTAAACGGTATTCTCGCCGACGATATGGGCCTGGGAAAAACTCTCCAAGCCATCGTGGCCATCGCCCAATATCACAACACGCATAAGGCGATTTCTCTGGTCGTATGCCCCACCTCTCTCCTTTATAACTGGAAAGAAGAACTCGCGAAGTTCAATCCTGAACTCAAAGTGATTATCGTCGACGGCGTGCCCAGTGTGCGCAAGCGTCTGATCGAGGGCATTTCTAAATACGATATCGTCATCACTTCTTATACGCTTCTCCAAAAAGATGTCGAAAGCTACGCCAAAGTCAATTTTGGATATGTCATCCTCGACGAAGCTCAGCACATTAAGAATCGCGGAACCCGCAACGCGAAATCCGTCAAGATGATCCATGCCGATCATCGCTTAATCCTGTCCGGTACGCCTATTGAAAATTCGCTCGATGAACTCTGGAGCCTCTTCGACTTCCTCATGCCCGGCTTCCTTAGCTCCTACGACCGCTTCCTCGAAAAATACATCCGCGTCTCGGGCGTCGAACAAACCAAAAACCTCGAGTATCTTCGGAAAAAAGTCGGCCCCTTTATCTTGCGCCGCATGAAGAACGACGTTCTCGACGATCTTCCCCCTGTATCTGAGATCGTCTACCATTGCCAGCTCAGCGATGTCCAGCAAGAGCTCTATCGTTCTTATGCCGCATCAGCGCGCGATGAACTCGTCAAACTCGTCGAACGCGATGGCTTTGACCGTGTCCAAATCCACGTACTGGCTACACTTACCCGCCTCAAACAAATCTGCTGCCATCCTGCGATTTTCGCTAAGGAGAAAGCAGAGCCTGGTGACTCGGCGAAATACGAGATGCTACTTGAGCTCCTCCAAACTCTCGTCGAAGGTAAGCACAAAACCGTTATCTTCAGCCAATACACCCGCATGCTCCAAATTATGCGCACCGATCTGCAGCAGCGCGGCATTAAATTTGAATATCTCGATGGCTCGAGCAAAAATCGTCTCGAGATCGTCAAGAAATTTAACGAAGATGAAACCATTCCTGTTTTCTTAGTCTCCCTCAAAGCCGGAGGCACGGGCCTCAACTTAGTCGGCGCCGATACCGTGATCCATTACGACATGTGATGGAACCCCGCCGTTGAGAAACAAGCGACTGACCGTGTCCACCGCATCGGGCAGAAAAAGAACGTCTCCGCTTATAAATTAATTACAGTCGGAACGATCGAAGAGAAAATTGCTGAGATGCAAAAGCGGAAAAAAGGATTGGTCAAGAAAGTCGTAAGTTGCGATGATGAGGCTATTGCGAAATTAACCTGGGAAGATGTTTTAGAACTTCTTCGTACGTGAGAAAGTATGTCATTAAAAGAAAATCTTTTGGATATTAGTAAAAAAGTCCTCGGAAAATTTGGCCGATTTGCCACGTTTTTTTCGAGCGATATCGGAATCGATCTTGGGACGGCTAATACCCTCGTTTACGTACGTGGAAAAGGGATCGTCCTCGCTGAGCCCTCCGTCGTTTCTGTCGATTCAGTGACGGGAGAAGTTCTTGCCGTTGGCCACAAAGCTAAGGCCATGCTCGGAAAAACTCCTCGCAAAATCCATGCTGTCCGTCCCATGAAAGATGGCGTCATTGCCGATTTTGAGATTGCGGAAGGCATGCTCAAAGCCCTCATCAAACGCGTGACCCCGGCCCGCAGCCTCTTTCGTCCCAAAATTTTAATTGCCGTTCCTTCCGGCATCACCGGCGTTGAAAAACGCGCCGTCGAAGACTCGGCTCTGCGTGCGGGCGCTCAAGAAGTCATCCTGATCGAAGAGCCCATGGCAGCTGCCATCGGCGTCGACCTTCCTGTCCATGAACCATCAGCCAACATGATCGTCGATATCGGCGGCGGTACCACCGAAATCGCCATCATATCCCTCGGCGGCATCGTTGAATGCAGATCGCTCCGCATCGCCGGCGATGAGTTCGATGAGTGCATCGTCAACTACATGCGTCGTACTTATAACCTCATGATCGGTCCACGCACAGCGGAAGACATCAAAATCACGATCGGCTCGGCTTATCCTCTCGGCGATCATGAACTCGAGATGGAAGTTCGCGGCCGCGACCAAGTTGCTGGCCTTCCTATCACCAAGCGCATCAACTCAGTCGAAATCCGTGAGTGCCTCGGCGAACCGATCCAACAAATCATCGAAAGTGTCAAACTCACCCTTGAAAAATGTCCTCCCGAACTCGCGGCCGATCTCGTCGAGCGCGGCATGGTCCTCGCGGGTGGCGGCGCTCTCATCAAAGGTCTCGATAAAGCGCTCATCAAAGAAACAGGACTTCCTGTCACCGTAGCACCGCATCCCTTACTGGCTGTTTGCCTCGGTACCGGAAAAGCCCTAGAATACCTCGATAAGTTCAAAAAACGCCGTTCGATGGATTAAAGTGCTAGTGGATTTGGATGCTTGGATCACCGACATCAAAACACTTTGCAAACCTAAAAATGTCCATATCTGCGATGGTTCGGAGGAAGAATACGATCAACTTTGCCAAGCGCTCGTTGACAGCCGAACCTTTGTTCCTCTAAATCCCTCCCTTCGTCCTCATAGTTTCTGGTGTCATTCGACACCGGAAGACGTCTCTCGCAGCGAAGAGTCAACCTATATTTGCTCCTCCTCCAAAGCAGATAGCGGTCCCACGAATAATTGGGCGGATCCGCAGGAGATGAAAAAAAAGCTCCTCCAGCTTTTCTCGGGCTGCATGCAAGGCCGCACCCTTTATGTCATCCCGTTTCGGATGGGTTCTCAATATGGAGTGCAGATTACCGATTCACCTTATGTTGTCGTGAGCATGCGCATCATGACCCGCATGGGCAAAGAAATTCTGTCCCAAATTACTTCGTTCATTCCTTGCCTCCACTCTGTTGGCGTTCCTTTGAACCCCGGTGCCATCGACGCTTCCTGGCCCTGCTGCTCTGACCAAAAGCTCATCGTCCACTTTCCTGACGAACCCAGTATCTGGTCGTTTGGGAGCGGCTACGGCGGCAATGCCCTCCTCAGCAAAAAATGTCTTTCTTTACGCATCGCCTCAGTGCTCGGCCGCCGCGAAGGATGGCTCGCCGAGCACATGCTCATTCTCGGCCTCACCAACCCGCAAGGCGTTAAAAAATATATCACCGCCGCCTTTCCTAGCGCCTGCGGCAAAACTAACCTCGCGATGCTCGCCTCCACACTTCCTGACTGGAAAGTTACCACCGTCGGAGATGATATCGCTTGGCTCCGTCCGGGGCCCGATGGCCGCCTTTATGCGATCAACCCAGAGTTCGGACTTTTTGGCGTGGCTCCCGGCACCTCTCTCAAAAGCAATCCGAGCGCCATGGGTGCCATCTCTAAAAATAGCCTCTTCACGAATACGGCCCTCACCGATGAGGGCGATGTCTGGTGGGAAGGAATGACCGAGCATCCGCCCCACCATGCGCTCGATTGGCAGGGAAAATCTTGGGATCCTTCTTCTTTGACAAAAGCCGCTCATCCTAATGCGCGGTTCACGACGCCCCTCGTGCAATGCCCTGTTCTCGATCCCGAGTGGAACAATCCCGATGGTGTTCCCATTTCTGCGATCCTCTTTGGCGGCCGCCGCAGCACGACAGTTCCCCTCGTTGTCGAAGCCAAAGACTGGACGCAAGGTGTCTTTTTCGGCGCCAGCATGTCCTCGGAGACAACGGCTGCTGCTGAAGGCGCTGTTGGCAAACTCCGCCACGATCCTTTTGCCATGCTGCCCTTCTGCGGCTACAACATGGGAGATTATTTTGCCCACTGGCTTTCCATGGAAAAAAAGCTGAAAACTCCACCTCGTATTTACCAAGTCAACTGGTTCCGCAAAGACAAAAGCGGCGCTTATTTATGGCCGGGCTTTGGAGAAAATATCCATGTGCTCAAATGGATCTTTGAACATGATGACTCCATCGACACTCCCATCGGCCGCCTTCCAATCCCTGGGACCTTTAAGCCCCAAGAGCTCATCTCTTTTGACCCCGTTGCCTACCAAAAAGAAGTAGAATCCATGCAGCAATATTTTACTCTGTTTGGCGACCGATTTCCCGTAGCTCTTCAGAAACATTTGGATAGTCTATGCGCGCAGTTGTCCAAAAAGTAAAATCGGCCTCCGTTACCGTCGAAGAGCGTGTCACAGGCGCTATCCAAGCTGGCCTACTGGTGCTTCTTGGTATCCACAAAGAAGACACCCCCGACAAAACTGCCTGGCTCGTTCAAAAACTCATCCATCTTCGGATTTTTTCAGATACCCAAGGAAAGATGAACCGTTCCGTTCTCGACATCAGTGGGGAGATTCTCGTCGTCTCGCAATTTACTCTCTACGGTAATTGCAATTCAGGTCGGCGGCCTGACTTTTTAGAAGCCGCTCGTCCTGAAATTGCAAAACCAATCTATGAAAAATTTGTGAGTGAAATTGTCGCAGAGATGGGGAAGGTTCAAACGGGGGAGTTTGGAGCGATGATGGAAGTGAGCCTCATCAACGACGGGCCCATCACGCTGATTCTTGAACACTGAAGCTCTTTCGTCGCAGCCTTAATAAAAATTTTATCTTGCATTAATTTTTTCAAAATGTCTAATATATTTTTTGTAAATTTTTGATAAGGTAATCATGACCACGATTCAAGACATAGCAAGATCTCAAAACATGTTCCCCCAAGCAAATAGTACCACTACAGGTAATACTGTCCACTTGCAGCTGGACCTCGCTTCAGCGATTTCTTATTCCACAGCAGACAATCAATATGTCATTAACCATCCATTGAATTCTCCCTTAAGCACTAAGATTGGATTTACATTTAAGAAGTTCGCTGAGAAAATCATAACCCCTTCTGAATTGCAAACAAAAATTCAAAAAATCATAGAGAAAGATAGAAATCCTCCGCCACCCTCGCCATCCCCAGTTTCTGGAAAGTCGAAAATGCAAGAAGTCATGTCGGAAGCCTTTACTAAAAAAGTCATAGATAATGAAGTTGAATGCATAAAAAAAGCGATAGGTAAGCAGCTTCTGTTTTTTATTGGCAAAAGCGGTACAGGGAAAAGCACAACGACTAACCTGCTTTTGAACTGTAAAATGAAATTTATCGATCAAAAAGATCTAGGTTCCACCTCTGCTTCTAAAAGAATAATAATTGCAGAAAATCCTGTATCGAAAATAGGCATTAACCCTCGAAAATCTAAAACTAGTTTTCCCGAAATTGTTCATATTCCACCGGAAATAATTGGAAACACAAATAATAATGCAGTTGTTCCCTGGACGATATGCGATTGTCCAGGCTTTGGAGAAAATAGAGGTTTAAAAGTCGAAATCAACAATGCTATTGCTGTTCTTGAAGCTTTTAAAGCATCAAAAGGGATTAAGGGATTTGTGATTTTCTTCGAATGCTCAAAAGTCATGGATGATAAAGTAGCTGGCGTTGTAGAGAATATGAAATATCTTCAGCTTTTAATGAAAGAATTTAAAAGATATAAACAATCTGTTTTGTTTGTTATAACTAAAGTTAAAGATGAAAAATTAGAGACTATTGGGATTACTTTAGACGAAAAAATAGAAGGGATCGCGGCTGAGAATGACGATGAAGATTTAAGGGACTTCTGTCAAGAAATCGTTGATTCAGGAATTCTTAAAAATACTATGGGAAAACGCATTGTGATTGCGGAGCCATGCGGGTCTAATAGCATCTCTAGTCGAAATGAAATTCTAGAAGTTGTTAAAAATTTCAGCAGCGATACAACTCCTCCTAAAGCAGATACATTGGGATATCCTATTTCTGAAAAGGCCCTTACACAAGGGGACAACGCTAAACTTTCCAATAAAGCTCATGCAGTAACTAACTTAACTCATTTAAAAAATGCTTTAAAGCCTTACTGGGATAAAAAAATTAGTCAAAATGTAAGACCATTGCCATCTAGAATACAAAAGGCTGATGTCGATTTGGCTTTAAAGTGCCTTAATGAAATTAGAGATATATGGCTTACAAAGAAAGCTAGTCTAGCTCTTTTTGCTAAAGATCCTTGCTATACCAGTGTTTCCGTGGATCTTACAGATCGTTTAAGTCGCTTTCTGTCATTTTGGGATAATTTTAACAAAATTAACTCCAAACAAGAGCCAGTCGATGATGACAACATGGAAGTTCAATACGCTGGGATAAAGACCGAACTCGAACGTATCCGTGATTGGATGGATGACATTTACCATCAGCGTATGCACGAAGTTAATAGAGACACTTTGGAAGATGTTTTACAAACACATGCCGTTCAGGGAAGCCTGCCAAAGATAAAAAATGCCGTACAGCTGAGCAATTTAATGCAAAGCGATGCCTCACAGCTTGGGCAAATTCTTACAGCCTTAGACACAGCTATAGGTGCAAAATTGCCGTATCTGGGAAGTATCGATAAAATTCTTAAAAAAACTCTGCATTGCACGGAACTTAAAACTATCATCGAGTTGAATATTCTTAACACTATAACGGTCAGCTCGCAAAATGATCAGATAACAGTGATTGCAAAAGCGAAGAAAGTTGCCCTTTCAGCCATCATGTCGGCTGTAAGCGGCTTTGCCTCAGTTCATTCTCTTGTCATTCAAGCTCATACAACATCGAGCGAAGGGACTGTTTATTTTGATACAAATTTGACCGAGCAGGAATTCAAGAATGTTCAATGGATAACAATAGATGCCGACCGAATTGAAGTCGTGGGCAAGAAACGAACGATCAAGCCTGGAGTGCGTTGGATCGATATGGGGATCCCCATCCCGATGGCGATCCAGATCATGGGCAAATTCAAGGGCACACATAACATTGAATCGAGAGAGCTCGTCTTAAGAGAGGATGCTCAGGAAAGTTCTTCCGGAATTCGGTGTGTGTGGCCACTGTAGAAATTTATTTAATAGGCTTATATGTCAATTACACAATCTCTAAAAGGTCTTTCCCAACAGCTCATCAATTTAGAGTCTAATAAGGCTGTCCAAGATACCTGGCATTCGCCGGCTCTGACTTATGCTAAAGAAGCTGTGGATAATGTCATAGCAAGACAGCCAGATTCCTTTGATGGTAACACTGTAGCGAGTATCCAAAAGAGCTTGACCGTCTTTCAGCATGTTATTCAATCTCTCGATACAGCAAACTTAGATAAATTAGAAAATTGCTCTATAAGCTCTTTTAATTTTGTAAATGGCATTCCCTTTGTGAAGGACAATCCTCAGTTAGTATGTGTCAGTCCCTCGTTTATTCTTAGAAAGAGCGATAATCCTCTTATTCATTTTAAGCTGTTGGGTAACTTTCCTGAAAAGGCCTCGATAAAACTTTCTTTTCCCAATGAGCAAACTATCACTTTGCGAACCCCTTATCGTCTCGATTTTAAGATTCTCCAAGATACAATTTTTCCTATTCAGGATAACCCCGCACAGTTAAGTCTAAAGCGAGGATCGCTCGAGGTCATTTCGAGTTCCATTACTAATCTTTTTCAATTCACAATAGGAGGGATTCCTTCTTCTCCTGGGACAATAACCATCAGTTATTCATATACTACACAGAGATCGATGACAGATACCTATGATTACACTTCGAATTCTATCATGGTAAGTTCTACAAAAGAGTTCGGAAATAATAATGATCAAGATACAACATCAGCAGTGTATCCCAATTCTGGAAGATCGTTCGTTCCCGGTACGGGAATAGCTAAAATTGAAGAGTCTCATGGAAAAGGAGCTACGAAAAACGATGAAAATGATTATGACGGCCCTCACCTAGTAGAAAGTGTAGCAACCCACATTAAGTTTCGAACAATAACAAGATATCACAGGGTGGGAACCTCGGGTCACCGGGTCTTTCGTATACTGGCAAAAGAGACTCATACATATTCGGTCACCGATACACACCTTGGAGCGCAGGTATTGACATTGGACTGGGGGGCGTCTCAAACATGGACCTACCCAAGTTCATTAAGTGGAACCCCAACGATAACATTCACTCCTTTTCAAGGGGCTGTGCACTCTTACACGAGTTCATTCGAGGCTCGTTATGTCAAAATTATTTATGGAGCAGGAAGCGTTACATTTACCACACCCAACCCTTTAGGTTAGGGATGATTTTAAAATTTAAAAATGGAGATTATATATGGCAGCAGCAATTACCGCCGGTGTTTTTCTAAACCAGCTTTTTGATCGTGCACAGCAGCTTGTTCAGCAGTTTGAAAATGCCGGCCTTCGTCTAGAGATAGAGGGAGGAATTCAACTAAGGCAAACCATTCAAGCCGCTCAGGCTGCTTACGCCGAAAGCCTCAATTTGACGATGGATCGCATTGATCAAACAGCACGAAATAGTTTTGATCAAATGAAGACTCTAGTGCAGCTGGCAGAGTCTGGCCAAACAGATATTATAAATAACCTTTCTTCTCGTGCTCAGCAAATCGCTAACACCCTTCCTGGAAGCAATAATCGACCTCAGCTTATCGCCACTTTTCCTCGATATGTCAATGTTAAGGGACTAGATATCACTTTTCGGTGTCTGGGTAACTTTTTTCATGCGGCTAATCCAGGGTACGGTGCTACTCTCACCATTAAGGGACAAACATTCAATCCTCATGCCAATAGCACTCAAACATTAGAGTTTCGAGTTCCTTCTCACACAATTTTTCCATCTAATATGCTTAATTCAGCTACAAAAATCACTTTTGAGGAAGGGGCATTAAAGCTTCCATTTCCTGGAGGACTTTTTGGCGGCGGAGGTATAGCTACTTTTAATATGACAGTAGGAGCATTGCCTATTTCCCCGGGAAAAATCACGCTTCACTGGACAACTAAACACACCGAAAAAATAACGCAACTTTTCAAATCAAATCTGCTTGAGCTCTGTTCGCGAAGCTGCTGTGGAAATAATGACCAAGAAAAACTTTTTACTCAAAGCCCACATGAGGGGTGGAAAGTGGAGATAGGCTCTTCAAAGATAGAAATGACGGATGACTCTGGGGGGCGTAAGGAAGATCCTTCTTTTGAAAGAGATGAGGCTCAGATTGTCGTTTACAGAGCAAAGACGATTCATAATAAGCATGATTTTCTTAATGGCAAAGAAGCGGGATGGATGAAATTTCATATCCTCTTCACGGAGTGGCAAGAAAAAGCAGTTGAAGATCAGCATAGTGAAGATATCTCACTAAAATGGAATGATTCTAAATTTTTTAACCACCCTCTCGGGACATGGAAGGTGACTTATGATGCCTTTGACGGTACTCACAAAGAATTTGCGGGATCCGATTTGTTAAGTTCTCCTTATGTCCAAATTGAAAATCAAGGCAATGGATTTGTCATTAAGGCAATAGATCCCAAGCTTTGAATGTCCTACTGTCCTAGTAATTATAGGGCAATTTGAATCCTCGAAAAATCTCCTTCATTGATAGGGGGTCTTAAAAAATTTGTGCGTGAAATTGCTGCAGAGATGGGTAAGGTTCAAACAGGGGAGTTTGGAGCGATGATGGAAATGAATCTTATCAACGACGGGCCTGTCACGCTCATTCTCGAACACTAAGATATTCTGCGAATGAGATCAAGGTTGACGGGAGTTTTTTCGTAGAAAATAAGGGCCTCTAAATCGTTAGTTTCATATTCATCAAAAAATGCATCGCATGCTTGTAGTCCCTTTTGATGATAAGTTGGTGAATAGCTATCCAAGAGCATAAAATCAAAATGGCCATTCCCTTGATCGCTATAAACATAATTCCATATATGCCCGAAAGGCAGGCCTACTCGATTAGCGCCAAGGATCGCATGTGTGCCTTTTCCTAGCTCCCTCATCACATAGTCTAACTTATCTTTACTACAGCTATTGACCTTGAGATAACCGCGTTTTGGATCTAAATTTTTGAAAAAACTTTGAGCCCACTCCGCTTTCATAATGCCCTTAACATTCATAGGGCGAGGTCGGTGCGGGTTGATGGATTCAAGCTCGGGAAGAAATCCCTTTTCTAAATAAAATGCCGTTTTAAAACTTGTTACTGGGCAATTAAACAAAGCCGTTTTTGGGTTCATTTTTTTAGAGACGTCTAAGTCTTTTTGATCAATTCTGCCTTTTAATGCAAAGCAGTTTTGAGATCGCGTCTTTTCCAACCAGTTACAGTTAATTAGATGCGTCTTAGCAACGCCCGATGTTTTATCATTTTTTGTTGATTGGTTAGGCTGAGTGTTTTCGTTTATATTTCTAGTATTATTGGTAATAACAGTATTGTCCATACTGTAATTA
>VFSW01005949.1_pt1 | contig 17982 bp, 16 predicted proteins | sample 5358111 | NCBI WGS metagenome assembly VFSW01 (sample SAMN11554181, study PRJNA540505) | mine drainage metagenome | isolation source: sediment from site ElyBrook_90M | place: USA: Ely Copper Mine, Vershire, VT | collected 2017
GTTCGGCGACATCTTCCGCAACAACTCGAGCAAGCAGGGCCTGGTCATCGTCCAGTTGCCGGTCGACGACGTCGAGGAGCTGGCCGCGCTGATCGCCCGCGACCCGGCCGTCCTCATCGTCGTGGACGTCGAGCACCTGCGCGTCGAGGTGCCGTCCGAGGGCTGGCAGCGTCCCTTCAACCTCGACCCCGTCATTCGCGAACGGCTCCTGAACGGTTGGGACGATATCGGACTGACCCTTCGTCACGTCGACGCCATCGCCCGGTACGAGACGACCACCGCCGCACCGTCGCTGGAGGGACTGTTCGACGCCACTGGGCACCTGCGATCGTGAGCGTCGATGGATGATGACGGCGCGCGACGGTGACGAGACGGGCGCTCGCCGCGCCCGCGTGACCCTCGTCTCACTCGGTGGGACGATCGCCTCCACCCCCGCCGCAGGGATTGACGGGGTGCTCCCCCAGCTCGGAGCCGATGATCTGTTGCGCACCGTGTCCGGCGCGCTCGCCGGCGTCGAGGTGGACGTCGTTACCGCCCGCCGCATCCCGTCGGGCGACCTCACCGTCGTCGACGTGATCGCACTGGCCCGAGACCTGCGTCGCTACCTTTACCAGGGTGTCGACGGCGTCGTCGTGGCACAGGGGACCGACACCGTCGAGGAGGTCGCCTTCGCGCTCGATCTGCTCGTCGACGCCGAGGCCCCCGTCGTGGTCACCGGCGCCATGCGGCACCCGTCCGAGGTCGGCGCTGACGGGCCGGCGAACCTGCTCGGCGCGATCACCCTCGCCGCGTCGCCGTCGGCGCGCAACCTCGGGACCGTGGTGGTGATCAACGACGAGGTCCACGCCGCCCGGTTCGTCCGAAAGATGAACACGTCCAACGTGGCCGCCTTCGGTTCGCCCACGACCGGTCCGATCGGTCGGATCACCGAGGGCCACGCTCGCCTCTACCTCCGTCCGCCCCGCCTCGACCGCGTGGTCGACCTCGATCGGATCGACGGCGCGCCCCCCGTCCTGCTGCTCGCCTGCGCCCTCGGCGACGACGGGCGGGTCCTCGACCACGTCAGCGAGCTCGGCTACGCCGGCGTGGTCATCGAGGCGTTCGGGGGCGGTCACGTACCCGCGACGCTGGTACCGGCCCTGAGCAACCTGGCCGGGCGCCTGCCGGTGGTGCTCGCGTCGCGCACCGGCGGTGGTGACCTCCTCGGCTCGACCTACGGCTACGACGGGTCCGAACGTGACCTCCTCGGCCGCGGGCTGATAGCCGCGGGCTTCCTCGACGGGCGCAAGGCCCGGATCCTGCTCAGCCTGCTCCTCGGTGCCCACGCGGACCTCGAGGAGGTCGGCGACGCCTTCGCACGCCTTCACCGTTGCGCGACGTCGCCGGCCTGACGACCGTTCGACCTACGCTCGTCGAAGCGAACCCGAGGAGGCACCGTGAGCCCGTTCCCCTACGCCGACGAGTACCCCATTCGCCGAACGCTGGCCGAGAACGGGGAGCGGCGCGAGGATGTCCTGTCGATGCTGGCCGACCTCGCCGCCCGTGAGGACCGCACCTGGGAGTCGGGTCAGTGCTCGGGCACGATGTACTGCGGCGACCACGACCACTACGACTTCTTGAACCAGGCCTTCTCCCACTTCTCGCACGTGAACACCCTCCAGCGCGACATGTGCCCGAGCGCGACAAAGTTCGAGGCGGAGATCATCGCGATGACCCTCGACCTGCTCGGTGCGAACGACACCGGCGATCGCACTCCCGCCGGACTCGTGACGTCGGGGGGTACGGCCTCGATCGCCCACGCCGTGCTCGCCTACCGGGAGATGAACGCCGACCAGACCGCACGTCCCAACATCGTCAAGCCGGAGACGGCCCACCCCGCCTTCGACAAGGCTGGCCACCTCTTCGGCGTGGCGATGCGAACGGCTCCGGTCGACCCGACGACCGCCCAGGTCGACCTCGACTGGGTCGCCGACCACGTCGACGCCGACACCATCGCCGTCGTCGGCTCGGCCTGCAACTACGGGTATGGGACGATCGACCCGATCACCGAGCTCGGCCAGCTCGCCCTCGAGCGACGGATCGGCCTGCACGTGGACGGCTGCCTGGGCGGCTTCATCCTGCCGTTCGGACGCGAACTGGGATACGACATCGCGCCCTTCGACCTGTCGGTCCCGGGCGTCACCTCGATGTCGGCCGACACCCACAAGTACGGCTACGCGCTCAAGGGCACGAGCGTCCTCTGCTTCGCCGACCGGTCGCTACGCAACAGCCAGTACTTCTACCGTCCCGATTGGTCGGGCGGGAAGTACTGCTCACCCGGTATGGACGGATCTCGGTCGGGCGGTCTACTCGCCGCCACCTGGGCCGCGATGGTCCAGCTCGGCCGGTCGGGCTACCGGGGGTACGCCCGCAGGATCTTCGAGGTCGCGTCGGCCATGATGGACGTGGTGCGTTCCCATCCGAGTCTGCGGATCATCGGCTCGCCCAGCTTCCTGTTCTCGTTCACCTCCGAGGAGTACGACGTCTACCACGTCAACGACTTCCTGCGCACGCGCGGGTGGCGACTCAACGGCCAGCAGTACCCCAACGCTCTCCACGTGGCCGTGACCAGGCCCCAAACCCAGCCGGGGCTCGTCGAACGATGGGCCGAGGACCTCGCCGACGCGGTCGAGTACGCGCGAAGCCACCGGGACGACCCGGCCCAGTCGGGTGCGATCTACGGTGGCGTGGCCGGCGGACCGACCCCCGAGACGGACGAGATCGTCCGCTTCTTCATGGCCGACATGATGGACCAGCAGCTGGCCGTGCCCGCGTGGCCGTGACCGACGACCTGTACCTCGCCGTCGACCTCGGCACCGGCGGGCCCAAGGTCGGCCTGGTCGACGGCGGATCGAACCTCGTAGACTTCGTCAGCTTCCCCGTCGACACCGACTTCGGCGACGACGGACGAGCGACCCAGGACGCCGACGAGTGGTGGACACTGATCGTGGAGGGCTGCCGGCGGCTGCTCGACGACGCGGGCGTCGCTCGTCGTGTTCGCGCGGTCGGCGTGACCGGACAGTACGGCTCGACGGTGCCGGTCGACGCCAACGGGCGCCCGACCGGACCCTGTCTCACCTGGATGGACTCGCGCGGCGGACCGTTCAGTCGCCGGGTGGTCGGTGGACCGCTCCAGGGGTACCGCCCTCGCGCGGCCCTCACCTTCATCCGCCGCAGCGGCGGCGCGCCGTCGACCTCCGGGGCCGACCCCGTGGGCCAGATCCTCTTCCTCGAGCACGAGCGACCCGAGGTGGTCGCCGCCTCGCGCTGGTACCTCGAGCCGGTCGACTACATCACGATGCGCCTGACCGGGGTCGCCTCGGCGACCCACGCGTCGCGCCTGGCGATGTGGATGACCGACAACCGTGACCTCGCACGGTTCGACTACGACCGGGTCCTGCTCGACCTGGTCGGCCTGGACGCGGACGGGGGGGCACCGCTCGTCCGGTGGGGCGCCGTGGGCGGCCGGTTGTGGGCTGTGGTGGCCCAGTAACTGGGCCTCGCCGCGTCCACCGTCGTCGCGACCGGCGTCCCCGATCTGCACGCGGCGGCCATCGGCGCCGGCGCGACCGGTCTCTACGACGCGCACCTCGCCCTCTCGACGACCTCGTGGATCAGCTGTCCCGTGCCGAGCAAGAAGACCGACGTCGCGCACTCGATCGCCTCGGTACCCGGGTTGGGCGATGGCCACTACCTCGTGATCAACAATCAGGAGACCGGCGCGCGGGCCCTGGACTGGCTGCGGGGACAGTTCGCCGGGGCCGGTTCGCGCATCGGGTTCGAGGAGCTCACCGCCCTCGCCGCCGCGTCTCCACCCGGGGCCAACGGGGTCCGCTTCTATCCCTGGCTCGCCGGCGAACGTTCCCCGGCCGACGACCGCCGGGCCCGGGGCGGCTTCGCCAACCTCGCCGTCACGACGACGACGGGCGACCTCGTGCGCGCGGTGCTCGAGGGCGTCGCTGCCAACAGCGCGTGGCTCTTCGGCCACGTCGAACGGTTCGTCGGCCGACGGCTCGAACCGGTCCGCCTCATCGGTGGGGGGGCCCAGTCGGACCTCTGGTGCCAGATCGTCGCCGACGTCCTCGGCCGCACGGTCGTCCAGCTCGACGCTCCGCTCGTGGCCCAGCTGCGTGGCGCGGCTCACGTGGCCGCGAGCGCCACCGGCGCGGCGGCCCTGGCGTCGCCGCCGAGCCCGCCCGGGCGTACCGTCGAACCGACGGCGTCGCGTCACGAGCTCTCCGCGACGCTCGCCGACGACCTGCGCCGCCGTTTCAGCCGTGAGCGTCGTTGGCGGCGCGGTGCTCGATGAGCCTCGGGTAACGTCGTCAACGTCGCCGTACCCGAGAGGAGGACCATGTCCCTCGATCAGTTCCCCCGGTATCCGCTGCGGTTCGGTCCGTCCCCCATCCACCGGCTCGATCGGTTGACGGAGTACCTGGGCGGCGCGACCGTGTGGGCCAAACGCGAGGACGTCAACTCGGGACTCGCCTTCGGCGGCAACAAGGTCCGCAAGCTCGAGTACCTCGTCGCCGATGCGCGGGCCCCGGGCTGCGACACCCGGGTGGCTAGCGGCGGGGCCCAGTCCACCCATCCGCGCCAGGTCGCCGCGGCCGCGGCCGCGGTCGGCCTCAAGTGCGTGCTCGTGCAGGAGAGCTGGGTCGACTGGCCGGACGTGACCTACGACCGCGTGGGCAACATCATGCTCAGCCGGATGATGGGGGCCGACGTCCGCGTCGTGCACGCCAAGTTCGACATCGGGATCAAGCAGAGCTGGGAGAAGGCGATCGCCGAGCTCGAGGCCGCGGGCCACCGACCGTACCCGATCCCCGCCGGGGCGTCGGACCACCGACTCGGCGGTCTCGGCTTCGCCGGGTGGTCGCTCGAGGTCGAGGAGCAGGAGCGGTCGCTCGGCGTCGCCTTCGACTACGTGGTCGTCTGCTCGGTCACGGGCTCGACCCAGGCGGGGATGATCGCCGGATTCGCGGTGAACGACCTGCCCCGCAAGGTCATCGGCATCGACGGCTCGGCGAAGCCGGCCGAGACCTGGGACCAGGTGGCCCGCATCGCGCGCGCGACCGCGGCGCTCATCGGCGTGACGCGACCCATCCTCGACGAGGAGATCATCCTCGACGACCGCTACCACGCCGGCACCTACGGCATACCCGACGAGCGCACGGTCCACGCGATCCGCCTGGGCGCCTCGCTCGAGGCGATGATCACCGACCCGGTCTACGAGGGCAAGTCCCTGGCCGGCCTGATCGACCTCGTCCAGCGGCACGAGATCGAACCCGACGCCAACGTACTCTTCGCGCACCTGGGCGGACAGCCGGCGCTCGACGCGTACGCGAGCCTCTTCAACTGACGGCGAAGACCTCGGCGCGCACGAGGTCGTTGCGGGCCTGGCGGTGTCGCCAGGCCGAAAGCCCGGCGATGGTCACGTTGCCGGCGCCGGCGACGCCCGTCGCGACCAGCGCCGCCCACAAGTGCGACCCGTCATAGAAGGCGATCCACAGCACCGAGCCCACCGCGGCGAGCACCCACGATCCGGTGGAGACCCCCGAGGCGTCGCGGTATCGCCCGCGCGCGACCATCTGGGGCGCGCGGGTCATCGTCATGGCGACCCCCGTGCCGTAGACCCCGCCAGCCCAGCCCCAGACCAGCGCGGGCACCACGCAGGTCAACGCGAAGAACGCGAAGGACCACGCCGCGGTAGCGCCGTGGCGCCACGGACGCAATCGGAAGAGGATCCCGAGCTGGAGCGGCAGCACGAGCAGGCTGCCCATGACCACCGCCCACGAGTGGGCCGCCACGCCGTAGCTGATCCAGAAGCAACCCATGTACGTGAAGAGCAGCCAGGTCGCCATCGACACGCCCTCCACACCGAGGCCGGCCACGCGCCGCAACTGGATCGACGTGCCGACGACCCCGAGTCCGACCGCGGTCCACCCGAAGTCGGTGGCGAGCGCGTGGACGTACACCTCTCCAGGCTACCGGCGGCGACCCCTATCGACGGCGATTGGCGGCGGAGATGACGGCCTCGAGTGAGGCGTCGAGGATCGACGAGCTCATCCCGACGCCCCACCACGTCGAGCCGTCGTCGCCCTCCGCCACGACGTAGGCGACGGCCGACGCCTCGGCCCCGGCGGTCAGGGCGTGCTCGTGGTAGTCGCGCACCTTGAAGCGGACCCCGAGCTCGTTGCGCAGGCCGTTCATCATCGCGTCGATGGGACCGTTGCCGTCACCCTTCACGGTGACGTGCTGACCGTCGACCACCAGCTGGGCGAAGATGCGGGTGTGCTGGTGATCGGCGCTCACCTCGCTCGAGAGCAGTTGCATGGTCGGGCTGTCGGGCAGGTACGTCGTCGTAAAGACCTCCCAGATCTCGGCCGGCGAGATCTCGGTGCCGGACGCTTCGGTCAGGGCCTGGACCCGCTTGGAGAACTCGACCTGCATCGCCCGCGGCAGGTCCAGGCCGTGCTCATTGCTGAGCACGAAGGCGACGCCGCCCTTGCCGGACTGCGAGTTCACCCGGATGATCGCCTCGTAGGTGCGCCCCGTGTGCTTCGGGTCGATGGGCAGGTACGGCACGTCCCACCACTCGTACGCGTCGCCGATGGCCGCCATGCCCTTCTTGATGGCGTCCTGGTGAGAGCCGGAGAAGGCGGTGTACACGAGTTCACCGACGTAGGGGTGACGTGGGTGGATCGGGAGGCGGTTCGCGTACTCGGCGACGTGGCGGACGCGGTCGATGTCGCTCAGGTTCAGCTCGGGGTCGACCCCTTGGGAGAAGAGGTTGAGGGCCAGCGTGACCACGTCCACGTTGCCGGTGCGCTCCCCGTTGCCGAAGAGCGTCCCCTCGACCCGGTCCGCGCCGGCGAGCACGCCCAGCTCGGCCGCCGCGACGGCGGTGCCCCGATCGTTGTGGGGGTGCAGGGAGAGCACGACGGCCTCACGGCGGTCGACGTGGCGGCCGAACCACTCGATGGCGTCGGCGTAGAGGTTCGGCGTGTACATCTCGAAGGTCGCCGTAACATTAAAAAAAAAAGGTCGCTGCGGCGTCGGGTCGATGACCGCGATCACCGCGTTCACGATCTCGACGGCGTAGGGCAACTCGGTGCCCGTGAAGCTCTCGGGCGAGTACTCGTAGACGAACTCGCTCTCGGGAGAGGTCGCCTCGAGCGACCGGCAGAGCCGGGCGGCCTCCAGCGCGATCGCGGTGATGCCCGCCGTGTCGAGGCCGAAGACCACGCGACGCTGCAGCGTCGACGTCGAGTTGTAGAAGTGCACGATCGCGCGATGCACGCCGCGCAGCGACTCGTAGGTCCGGGTGATGAGGTCGGCTCGGCACTGGGTAAGCACCTGAATCGTCACGTCGTCGGGAATGAGACCGTTCTCGATGATGTGACGCACGAAGTCGAAGTCGGGCTGGGACGCCGCGGGGAAGCCGACCTCGATCTCCTTGAAGCCCATCTCGACCAGCTGGGCGAACATCGCCCCCTTGCGGTCGAGGTCCATCGGGTCGATGAGGGCCTGGTTGCCGTCGCGCAGGTCGACGCTGCACCAGCGCGGCGCGTGGGTCAACCGGCGACCGGGCCAGGTCCTGTCGGTGAGGTCCACGGGCACCGTCGGCCGATACTTCGCGAAGGGCATCGGGCTCGGTTGCTTGGGGTGGGGGTACGAGGTCATCCTGGTCTCCTCTGTCGATCCAGAAACAAAAAACCCCCGCGTATGCGGGGGCGTCGGGCGGGCGTCAGCCCACCCTAGTGAAGCAGCAGCTCAGCGGTCGTTGCGAAACTCATCGGCCCAGTCTACCGCTCGCCGAACGCTTGTCCAGTGCCCCGCTAACGTGGGGGCCGTGGGCACCGTGCGAGGAATCATCAAACTCATCGTCCTGGTCGCGATCGTCGCCGCCGCGGCCGGCGTCGTGGCGCTGGTGGTGCGCGGACGGTCCGTCGACTCCGTGTCGTACGACGAGTGGCCCGAGGTCCCGCACAACCCAGCGGCGTGAGCCGCGCGAAGGAGGCATCGTGGCGACAATGGAGTATCGACGTCTGGGACGCTCTGGCCTGAAGGTCAGCGTGCTGTCCTTCGGCAGCTGGGTGACCTTCGCCAACCAGGACCAGATCACGACGGCCCAGGACGCGGCGGAGTGCCTGGCCGCGGCCAAAGAGGCCGGGGTCAACTTCTTCGACAACGCGGAGGCCTACGCCGCGGGCGAGTCCGAGCGGGTCATGGGGGCCGCCTTTCGCGAGCTCGGCTGGAAGCGTCACGAGTACGTCGTCTCGACCAAACTGTTCTGGGGTCTCCACGACGTGCCCAACATGCGCAACACCTTGAATCGCAAGTACCTCAACCAGGCCATCGACGCGTCATTGGAGCGCTTCGGGCTGGACTTCGTCGACCTCGTTTTCTGCCACCGACCCGACCCCAACACGCCGATCGAGGAGACGGTCTGGGCGATGAGCGACATGGTCAGCCAGGGCAAGGCCCTCTACTGGGGCACGTCCGAGTGGAGCGCCGACGAGATCCGGGCCGCCTACGACGTCGCCGACCGCCACCACCTCCACAAGCCGCTCATGGAACAACCCCAGTACAACATCCTGTGGCGCGACCGCGTCGAGAAGGAGTACCGCCGCCTCTACGACGACATCGGACTCGGCACCACGATCTGGTCGCCCCTCGCGTCGGGCCTGCTCACCGGCAAGTACCTCAACGGCGTGCCCGAGGGATCGCGCGCGACGTTGCCCGGCTACGAGTGGTTGCGCGGCCAGCTGACCGACGAGGCGCGCAACAAGAAGGTCGCCGACCTCAAGGTGATCGCCGACGAGCTCGGGGTCACCCTGACCCAGCTCTCGCTGGCGTGGTGCGCGAAGAACCCCCACGTCTCGACCGTGATCACCGGCGCCTCGTCGGCGGCCCAGGTGCGCGAGAACATGACCGCGCTCGACGCCATGGCGCTGCTCACCGACGACGTCATGGAGCGCATCGACCTGATCAGCTACTTCTGACCCGCGGCCCCGGGTCGCGCGGGTCGTCTAGCGCAGGTTGATCAGGTGGATGTCCTGGATCCCGTCGGTCGAGCGGAGCCGTTCGACGACGGCCGCCGGGGTGGGGGTCGTCGTGGAGAGCACCATCAGCGCCGTCTTGGTCGTCGGGTCCGGACCGACGGCCATCGAGGAGATCGACACGTTCGCCTCACCGAGGGCCAAGCCGACGTGACCGATCATGCCCGGCCGGTCGTCGTTGTGGACCACCAGCATCGTGGCCGCCGGCGGAATCTCGACGCTGTGGCCGTCGACGGTCACGATACGCGTCTCGAGACGGTTCCCGATCGTCATCAACGTGCCCGACACCGCGTGGTCCCCCGAGCGCACGGTGATGAGGTTCACGTACTCCGGCGACTCGACGGTGGACACCTCGCCCCACGTGAGGCCGTGGTCGGCGGCCATCTGCGGCGCGTTCACGAAGGAGGCACCGTCGTGTCCGGTCGCCCCGAGCAGGCCCTTGAGGGCACAGAGCGTCAGTATCTTGGTCCCGGCCCCGGCGAGCTCGCCCTGGTAGATCACCTCGAGGTCGGCGGGGTTCCCGTCGAGCAGACCCCCGATGAAGCGCCCGAGGACCTCGGCGAGCCCCATGAACGGTCGCACGACGTTGGAGACCTCACCCGCCGCGACGTTGACGGCGAAGGGAACGAAGTCCCCCGCGAGGGCCAACAGCACCTGCTCGGCGATGGTCACCCCCGCCTTGTCCTGGGCCTCGGTGGTCGAGGCCCCCAGGTGGGGGACCACGACCACGGAGGCCAGCTCGAACAGCGGCGACTCGGTCGTGGGCTCCTTGGCGAACACGTCGAGGGCGGCCCCCTGCACGTGACCGGATCGGATGGCCGCGGCGAGGTCGTCCTCGTTGACGATGCCGCCACGGGCCGCGTTGACGATGCGCACGCCGACCTTGGCCTTGGCCAGGGCGGCGGCGTCGAGGAGGTTCAGCGTCTCCTTGTTCTTGGGCAGGTGGATGGTGATGAAGTCGCTCTGGGCGAGCAGGTGGTCCAGGTCCATCAACTCGACGCCCATGTGTCGGGCGCGGTCCTCCGAGATGTACGGGTCGTAGGCCACCAGCCGCATGCCGAAGGCGAGGGCCCGCTGGGCGACCAGGGCCCCGATCTTGCCGAGGCCGACCACGCCGAGGGTCTTGCCGTAGAGCTCGACGCCCTCCCACTTCGAGCGCTCCCACTTGCCGGCCTTCAGAGCGGCGTGCGCTTGGGGCACGTTTCGCGCCTGGGCGAGGAGCAGCGCCATCGTCTGCTCGGCGGCCGACAGGATGTTCGACGGCGGGGCGTTCACCACCATCCCGCCGAGCTCCGCCGCCTTGGCGACGTCGACGTTGTCGAGCCCGATCCCGGCGCGGCCCACGACGACCAGGTCACGGCCCGCCTGCAGCGTCGCGGCGTCGACCTGGGTTGCCGAGCGGATGATGAGCGCCTGCGCGCCCACGACCGCGTCGAGCAGCTCGGCCGCCGAGAGTCCCAGCCGGACGTCCACCTCGTGTCCGGCGTTGCGAAGCTCTTGCAGCCCCGACGGAGCGATCTCCTCAGTTACCAGCACACGGGCCACGATCCACCTTTCGTCGATTCCACGTCGTCACGGTCGTCACGATCACCGCTTAACGAACGCGGCGAGTCGTTCCAGCCCCTCGACCAGGTCGTCGTCGCCCAGGGCGTAGCTCAGTCGGAAGTAGCCGGGCGCCCCGAAGGCCTCGCCCGGCACGACGGCGATCTTGATGGTCTCGAGCAGCAGCTCGGCCAGCTGCGCCGAGCTGTGCGCGACGCGACCGTCGAAGTCGCGCTCGAGCAGTCCACGCACGTTGGGGTAGCAGTAGAAGGCCCCCTCGGGCTCGGCGCACGTCACGCCGTCGAGGGCGTTGAGCATCGCCGTCATCGTCCGACGGCGCCGGTCGAAGGCGGCGCGCATGGCGACGACCGCCGAGAGGTCGCCGGTGAGCGCCGCGACCGCGGCCCGCTGGGAGATGTTCGAGATGTTCGAGGTCGTCTGGCTCTGGTAGTTGACCGCCGCGGTCATGACGTCCGGCGGGCCGACCATCCAGCCGACGCGCCACCCGGTCATCGCGTAGGTCTTGGCGACGCCGTTCACGACGACCCAGCGGTCCCCTAGTTCCGGCGACACCACCGGCATCGAGACGTGTCGCGCGTCCCCGTAGACGAGGTGCTCGTAGATCTCGTCACAGAGCACCCACAGGCCGTGCTCGGCGGCCCAGCGGCCGATCGCGGCCACGTCGTGCGGCGCGACGACCGCCCCGGTCGGATTGGACGGCGAGACGAACACCAGCAGCTTGGTCCGCGCCGTGCGTCGGCTCTCGAGTTCCTCGACCGTCACCCGGAAGCCGTTCTCCTCACTGGTCATCACCGGTACCGGCACCCCGCCGGCCAGGTAGACCGACTCGGGGTAGGTCGTCCAGAACGGCGCCGGTATCAGCACCTCGTCGCCCGGGTCGAGCAGAGTCATGAAGGCCGTCGCCACGGCGTGCTTGCCGCCGTTGGTCACCAGGACCTGGCCGGGCGCGACCTCTAGGCCGGAGTCGCGCCTGGTCTTCGCGGCGATTGCGTCGCGCAGCTCGGGTAGCCCGGCGGTGGGGGTGTACTTGTAGTTCACCGGTTCGTAGCACGCCCTCGCGGCCGCCTCCACGATGTGGTCCGGCGTCGGGAAGTCCGGCTCGCCGGCCCCGTAGACGATGACGGGCTCGCCGGCGGCTTTGAGGGCCTTCGCCTTCGCGTCGACGGCCAGTGTGGCGCTCGGGGCCAATCCCCCGAGTAGGTCACTGACGCGCGCGCCCATCACCACTCCGTTCCGTAGTCCGTAAGATTGTCAGTCTATGACCTCCCCCGACAGCATCCGCATCCCCACCGACCTCCTCCCGCGCGACGGACGGTTCGGCTCGGGACCGTCCAAGATCCGCCCGGCCCAACTCGAGGCCCTGCTCGCCGACGCGCCGACGTACCTCGGCACCTCGCACCGCCAGGCCACCGTGCGCAACAAGGTCGGCGAGGTGCGCGACGGCCTGCGCGCCCTCTTCGGCCTGCCCGACGGCTACGAGGTGCTGCTCGGCAACGGCGGCACCACCGCCTTCTGGGACGCGGCCACCTTCCACCTGATCGATCGGCGCAGCCAGCACCTCAGCTTCGGTGAGTTCTCCTCGAAGTTCGCGACGGCGGCCAAGGCGGCGCCCCACCTCGAGGCGCCCCAGGTCATCCTCAGCGAGCCGGGCACCCACCCGACGCCCGTCGTCGACGAATCGGTGGACCTGTACGCCCTGACCCACAACGAGACCTCGACGGGCGTCATGATGCCGATCGTGCGACCCGAGGGCGCGAGCGGGCTGGTGGCCGTGGACGCCACGTCCGCGGCGGGCGGGCTGTCGGTCGACCCCGCGCAGTTCGACTGCTACTACTTCGCGCCCCAGAAGTCCTTCGCCTCCGACGGGGGTCTCTGGCTCGCCCTCTGCTCCCCGCGGGCCATCGAGCGGATCGAGCGGCTGGCGGCGTCGGGCCGGTGGACGCCGGCCTTCTTCGACCTGAAGATCGCCTTGGACAACTCCCGGTTGAACCAGACCTACAACACCCCAGCGCTCGCGACGATCCATCTCCTGGCGTCCCAGGTCGCGTGGATGAACGAGAACGGCGGACTGGCGTTCTCGTCCGGACGCTCACGTCGGTCCTCGGAGATCCTCTACACGTGGGCCGAGGCGTCGGACTTCGCCCGACCATTCGTGGACGAACCGGCCGCGCGCAGCCACGTCGTCGGCACCATCGACTTCGACGACACCGTCGACGCCGCCGTGGTCGCCGCGGTGCTGCGCGCCAACGGCGTCGTGGACACCGACCCCTACCGCAAGCTCGGGCGCAACCAGCTGCGCATCGCGATGTTCCCCAGCGTCGACCCCGAGGACGTGGCGTCGCTCTGCGCGAGCATCAACTACGTGATCGGGAAGTTGTAGGCATCACCGCGGATCCACACTCCGAGCGGTCCGCGAGACGCGTTCTGGTCACCGGCGCCACGGGCTACGTCGGTGGCCGCCTGGTGCCGCGCCTGCTCGACGACGGCCACGCCGTGCGGTGCCTGGTCTGCACGCCCGCGAAGCTCGCCGCGGTCCCGTGGCGCGACCGGGTCGAGGTGGTGACGAGCTCGATCGACGGGCCCCTCGACGCCGCCCTCGCCGACGTCGACACCGCCGTGTACCTCGTCCACGGCATCGGCGACGGTCCGGACTGGGTGGCCCACGAGGCCCGTGACGCCGCCCACTTCCGACTCGCGGCGACCGAGGCGGGGGTCGGGCGGATCGTCTACCTCGGCGGCATGGGTCGCGACGACGCGCCGCTGAGCACGCACCTCGCCAGTCGCCACGTGGTCGGGCGAACCCTGGCGCAGGGCCCGGTCCCGGTGACCGAGTTGCGCGCCGCGGTGATCATCGGTTCGGGTTCGGCGAGCTTCGAGATGTTGCGCTACCTGGTCGACGTGCTCCCGATCATGATCACCCCCAAGTGGGTCGCCACGCGATGCCAACCCATCGCCATCTCAGACGTCCTCGACTACCTGGTCAAGGCCATCGACGCGTCGCCACCACTCGCTGGCGTCTTCGAGATCGGCGGGCCGGACGTCGTCTCCTACGCCGACATGATGGCGATCTACGCCGACGTGGCCGGTCTCGGCCGACGTCGCCTGATCCCGGTGCCCGTCCTCACGCCGCGGCTCTCCAGCCACTGGGTGGGACTCGTCACGCCCGTGCCCGCCTCGCTGGCCCGGCCGCTCGTGGACAGCCTCGTCACCGAGGTCGTGGTGCGTGACGCGAGCACGGCCGCCCTCTTCGGTCCGCCCCGGCGGACGTTGCGTGACGCCATCGCCCTGGCGCTCGGCGTCACGGAACGCGACGAGGTGCCCACGGCCATCACCGACGCCGACTTCCAGCCGTTCCGCCCCTACGCCACCGACCCGGCGTGGGCCGGCGGCACTGAGCTGACCGACGTCCGCGTCGTCGACACGACGGCGTCGGTCGAGGCGTGCTACGCGGCGGTCTGCGCCATCGGCGGCGATCACGGCTGGTACCGGGGCGAGTGGCTGTGGCGGCTGCGCGGACTGCTCGACCGCCTCTGGGGCGGTCCGGGGCTGCGCCGGGGCCGTCGCCACCCGACCGAACTGCGCGTCGGCGACTACGTGGACTTCTGGCGCGTCGAGGCGCTCGAACGGCCGTCACTCGTGCGCCTGCGCGCGGAGATGATCCTGCCCGGTGACGCCTACCTCGAGTGGGTCCTCGAGCCCCACGGGACCGGGACGCGCATCACCCAGCGGGGGCGGTTCAAGCCCCGAGGCCTGCGCGGCCGCGCCTACTGGTACGCGATCGCGCCGTTCCACGCCTTCACCTTCCCCGCCGTCGCCCTCGGCATCGCCCGCGACGCCGAGGGGCGCGAGGGTTCAGTCGGTGTCGCCCCCGGAGGCGTCTGAGACCTTCTGCTTGCCGGCCGACACGAACGGCATCATGGCGCGCAGCTTCTTGCCGATGTCCTCGATGGGGTGCTTCTTGCCGACCTCGCGCAGCTCCCGGTAGCGCGGCCGCCCGATCTCGTTCTCCAGTATCCACTCGGCGGCGAACGTGCCGTCCTGGATCTCGGTCAGGACCTTCTTCATCTCGGCCTTGACCTGATCGGTGATGATGCGAGGGCCTCGGGTGAGGTCACCGTACTCGGCGGTGTCCGACACCGAGAACCGCATGCCGGTGATCCCCTCCTCGTACATCAGGTCCACGATCAGCTTCAGCTCGTGCAGGCACTCGAAGTAGGCGCTCTCGGGCTGGTAGCCCGCCTCGACCAACGTCTCGTAGCCCGCCCGTACGAGGGCGCTCACGCCGCCGCAGAGCACGGCCTGCTCGCCGAAGAGGTCGGTCTCGGTCTCCTCGGTGAACGTCGTCTCGAGCACGCCGGCGCGCGTCGCCCCGATCCCGTGCGCGTAGGCCAGCGCCAGTTCGTGCGCCTGGCCGGTCGCGTCCTGGTGCACCGCGATCAGCGACGGCACGCCGCCACCCTCGAGGTAGGTCCGCCGCACCAGGTGGCCCGGTCCCTTGGGGGCGACCATCGCCACGTCGACGTTGGCCGGCGGCGCGATCAGGTTGAAGCGGATGTTGAAGCCGTGGGCGAACAGCAGGCACTTGCCGGCCGTGAGGTGCGGGGCGACCTCGAGGTCGTAGATCCGCTTCTGCTCGGTGTCGGGCAGCAGCATCATGATGACGTCGGCCTCGGCCGCCGCGTCGGCGATGCCGAGCACGCGCAGACCCGCCTCCTCGGCCTTGAGCACCGAGGACGACTCCGGTCGCAGCCCCACGCGAACGTCGAAGCCGCCGTCGTGCAGGTTCAGGGCGTGGGCGTGCCCCTGGGAGCCGTAACCCAGGATGGCGATCTTCTTCGCGCGAAGCACCTCGGGGTGGGCGTCGCCCTCGTAGTACATGGTGGTCATGGCTCAGTCCTTCTACTGCTCGACGGGGGCCGGGGTGGCCCGCCCAAGTCTAGGGAGTGCGACGCGGCCAGTCCGGTGCAGCTCGACCTGCGCGAACGCCTCGAGGTCCCGCTCGAGCGCGTCGCAGGCGGCCGGCGTGCCGGCGAGCATCACCGTGACCGCTCCGGGGTCGACGTCCACGATGGCCGCCCCCGCGTTACCGAGGGTGTCGAGCAAGGGCGTCCGGTTGGCGACGTCGGTCTGGATCGTGGCGAGCAGGAGCTCGCGCTCGACGGCGTCGCGCGGCGCGAGGTCGCTGATCGCCACGACGTTCACGAGCTTGTCGAGTTGGCCGACGATCTGCTCCAGGGGCGCCGACTCGGCGTCGACGACGATGGTGACGCGCGAGAAGCGCGCGTGGCTCTCGGCCGGCGCCACGGCCAGGGAGTAGATGTTGAAGCCCCGTCTCGCGAACATCCCGGCGATGCGGGCCAGGACGCCGGACTTGTTCTCGACGAGCACCGAGAGGATGTGGTGGCGCACCGGGGAGTGGGTGACCTCGCCGGCGAAGGGCTCGGGAACGTTCACCGCGCACCTCGCTGGGACGGGTGGACCATGATGTCGTCGTTGCTGGCGCCGGCGGCCACCATCGGGAAGACCTTCTCCGACGAGTCGGTGCGAAAGTCGATCACCACGGGGACGTCGTTGATCGCGTTGGCCTCGTCGATCACGTCGTTCATCTCCTTCACGTTCGTCGCGCGCAGGCCGACGCAGCCCATCGCCTCGGCCCACTTGACGTAGTCGGGCAGGTCCGCCGAGAGGTAGACCTCGCTGTAGCGCTCCTCGTAGAACATCTCCTGCCACTGACGCACCATGCCCAGGTAGGCGTTGTTCAGGATCGCGACCTTGATCGGGATCCCTTCGGCGCGGGCCGTGACGAGCTCCTGGGCGGTCATCTGGAAGCAACCGTCGCCGTCGATGCACCACACGGTGCGGTCGGGCCGGCCGACCTTGGCCCCGATCGCCGCCGGAACGCCGAAGCCCATGGTCCCGGCCCCGCCCGAGTTGACCCAGCTGTTGGGCTCCTCGAACTTCCAGTGCTGCGCCGCCCACATCTGGTGCTGGCCCACCCCGGCCGCCACGATCGTGCCCGCGGGCGCCGTTCGAGCGATGCTCTCGATCACGTGCTGGGGCCGCAGCGGGCCGTCGGTCGCGGGCTCGTCGTAGACGAGCGGGTACTGCGCCTGCCACTGGCGGATCTCGCGCCACCAGCCGTCGAGGTCGCGCGGTCGCGCCCCGGCGGCGTCGAAGGCCCGCAGGGCCGTCGCCACGTCGGTCTGCAGCGCGGCGTCGGGACGGCGAATCTTGCCGAACTCCGCGCGGTCGATGTCGACGTGGATGACCTTGGCGTCGGGTGCGAAGGACGCGATCTTGCCCGTCACGCGGTCGTCGAAGCGCGCCCCGAGGGCGATGAGCAGGTCGCTGCGCTGTATCGCCGTCACCGCCGCGTAGACCCCGTGCATGCCGGGCATCCCGAGGTGCTGGTCGTGCGAGTCGGGGAAGACCCCGCGCGCCATCAGGGTCGTGACCACGGGGATGCCGGTCCGCTCGGCGAAGGCCATCAGCTCGGCCGACGCCCTCGACTTGAGCGTCCCCCCGCCGACGTAGAGCACCGGCCGCTCGGACTGGCCGATCAGCGCGACGCAGCGCTCCACCGCCGACTCGTCGAGCGCCACGGTCGGGTGGTAGCCGGGCAGGTCGTACTCCTCGACGCTGGTCGGGTACCACCACTCCATCGACGACTGCGCGACGTCCTTGGGCACGTCGATCAGGACCGGCCCCGGGCGCCCGGTGGTGGCGAGGTGGAAGGCGGCCGCGACCGCGCGGGGCAGCTCGTGCGCCGATTGGACCAGGAAGTTGTGCTTGGTGACCCCCATCGTGATCCCGGTGATGTCGCACTCCTGGAAGGCGTCGAGCCCGATCGAACTGGTGGCGACCTGGCCGGTGATCACCACCAGCGGCGTGGAGTCCATATGGGCGTTGGTGATCGGCGTCACGATGTTCGTCGCCCCCGGTCCGCTGGTCACCATGGCGACGCCGGCCCGTCCGGTCGCCATCGCGTAGCCCTCGGCCATGTGGCCGGCGCCCTGTTCGTGACGAACCAGGATGTGGCGGATCGACGAGTCGAGCAGCGGGTCGTAGACCGGCAGGATGGCGCCGCCGGGCAGTCCGAAGATCGTGTCGACCCCCTGCTGTTCGAGGCTCTTGATGAGGGCTTGCGCGCCGGTGAGTTGCACGATTCCTACTTCCGTCTCTATAAAGAAAAAGGCCTCCCGACTGGGAGGCCTCCGGTATACGCGTCTACGTGACTACCGGCGCCTGTCCCCTACCGCTACCAGAATCAGGAGCCCGAACGTCACGGGACCATATAAGCACACGGGGGCCGGTG
>VFSW01005950.1_pt1 | contig 17981 bp, 18 predicted proteins | sample 5358111 | NCBI WGS metagenome assembly VFSW01 (sample SAMN11554181, study PRJNA540505) | mine drainage metagenome | isolation source: sediment from site ElyBrook_90M | place: USA: Ely Copper Mine, Vershire, VT | collected 2017
ACCTTGGATTGTGAAAACGCGCGCTTCTATCCACCATTTATTTCCATTAAACCGAGACTGACCATTCCTGAGGATGGTCTCAACCTGCGGTCAAAACAAGTTGTGATCGACGTCCCCAACATGAACGTCACGATCTGCGATCTCGCTAGCAATTGAGTCGCACACGCCTGCGGCTACTTCGATACCAACGGCACGTGGCAACCCCCTACTGGACGTTCATTCCTAACGGCGGGAACGCGTTCAACGAACTGCGGACCGATCCCGTTGTCAACTCGAGGAGCGCCCCCACCCGGGCGTTTTTCAATTTTTATAATCCTTACGGCATGCAAAGTCGCTTCGTATAAAATTAATCTGGGTGACTCAACTACTCCCCATCATCGTGATTGAAATTCCCGGCAGCACAAAGAGTGGCGCGACGAGCACAACGCAGAAGTAGGGGAGGCCATAGAGACCAAGTACATATTTCCCTGGAGCAGGAGGGCCATTTGGATAGGTTTTAGTGACCGGAGTCCAGATATAAATGCCTCCACGCGGTGCACCAACGGTTGCCCATAAGCTAAGGTTGAACGGGCACGGAAAGAATGCGCCCACTTTCCCACCGAAGACATTGGCGGCATGTGCCGAAAGAGGAGCGAGGAACAGCACCGCGAGCATGAATGCCGCGCACATGCGTTTCGCCGAAAGGGTCATGCGCAAATTGTAGCATCGACCTGTGCGGCGAGTGCTATAGTTTTCGCATGACCATTATCTCGCGGCACTCGTATTCTTTTTTGTTCGCGGGAGCCGGAATCGTTTTATTCGTGATCGTCCTGAGCATGAAATATGAAAACGCTGTGCCGATTAGCTCGAATGTGACCTCGTATGTAAACGGCGGGACGCCACCCATTACACCGATATACATCACGGGGGCGGCACCTATCACTCCTTCGATAGTGCCCACACAGGAGCCAAGCGTGCGACCTCCGCAAGCTCCTCTACAGCAATCAACTCTGGCGGCCGCTTCCAGTTCATCGTACGTACCTGTACAGACAGGCAGCGCCGCCGGAAACGAAGTGTTTACTTCAACAGGCGTTGTGCGCGGCTCAAGCAGTGATAAATTGCTCCAAGAAGTGTATTCTCTCATTCCGAGCGGGACGTATTTTACGCCGATAGTTTCGCATCCGCAGACTCCTGTACAACAGGCTCTCCATACCTATGGCAACGAAGCGGGGCTCGCGATCCTCACATTTGAAAACGGCCATGCCGATATGGCCTACGCGCTGAAGACGTGGCTCGACAATAAAAGCGACGCTTCGGCAACGGCGAGTGTACAGCTCATTGCGATCGATCTTGCAGCGGTTGGACAGGAACTGGAAGCGATTCCTGACGTGCCGGATGCGGCGAAAGCGGCGAATGCCGCGCTTGCCGTAAGTTGCACTAATGCCGCTGCCAAGCTGCAGACAGTATTTATGGCGGCCGGCAGCGACAGCACGCTTCTTGCAGCCATAAAAACCTACGACGCGAGCGCAGATTCATTTACGAGTGCCTATGTGGCGCTCGTAAACTTGTTCGCACTCAATAACATCACCTTTAACGCGAGTGAACCTGGCAGCGCGTTCCAGTTTCCCGCCTCTGGCGGACTTTGAGCGGAAATCTCGCATTTTTGTGAGCTATACTGTTGAGCGTGGAAACCAGACGCTCACTCGGCAGCGGGTTTTTTGGCGTGGCGAATCGCTCCGCCCGCACGTCGCCGATTTCTTTAACGGCTGGCGTCTCCGTTGCACTACTTTTTCTTGCCATTTGTTGGAGTCTGACCCGGCAGACTACTGCCGCGCAACTCCCCGCGATCGGGGCGCAAACGCAGAGTTCCCCGGAAAATGGGGCCGGTTCGTTGGCGATTCAGTCGACAGATGCAACTTCTTCCAATCTCTCAAGTTTTGCGCCACAAGTCGTCGGACTTCTCGTATCTACCTACGCGCAGATGCAAAAAGACGGAACCTATACGCCCGAAGCGGCGGCGGCGGCGGCGGCGCAACTAGCGCCTTCCGTCAAAGCGCCTCTTTCGTACAAAACGTATGTAATCACCGATATTCAAACAACGCCCGATACGTCGTACGCGCGAATGCAGCAGTATCAAAAAGATTTACGCGTAGCGCTCACTCCGCTTGCAAAAAATACGACTCCTGAAATCTCGCTATATTCCGCGTACATACAAACCAGCAACACGAAATATCTCGATCAGCTGCGCACGGTGGCGCAGGAATATCAGGACTCGGTTTCTGCAGCCGCTACCGTGCAGGTGCCACAAGATGCCGTCCCGTATCACCTTGGCATTTTGAATGCCATGAGTGAATTCGGTGCAGTGCTCTTGGCGCTCACGAAAAATTCTGATCCTCTCACCACGATGGCGTTGCTCAACAACTACAACGACGCGGAACAAAACATGGTTGTTTCATTCAATGCGTTCGCAAGCTACGTGCAGCATCATTCAAAATCATGAATATCCGCGTCACCACAACACTGATTGCGTTGCTGGTGCTCGCGCCACTCGGAGCATTCGCGCAGACCACTCCCACACAGACGACAAATACGCCGAGTGCCGCGGCAGCATCAACTCCGGCAGTGCTCAATGGGCCAACATCTGGGACCGTCCTTGCCGGCAATCAAGGAATCTTCGGCTGTAATCAAACCGGCGCCTACGCGATGAGCGTTGGATCACTGGGTGCGGTTGGTGGCAGCTTCGTTCCTGTTTCTGACAGCGCGGTTACGCTCAATACCGGCTATCTCGTGTACAAAGCGTGCGTGCTTGATCCTGTCGTGAGCGCCCAGGTGCATGCCGCAACCGCGGCCTACACCAACGCAGAACTACAGGCATTTACGACCGGAAACAACGGCAACGCATATTTTGTGCAAAATTTTCCGCAAGAATCTTCCAACGCCTATGATCAGGGGTGGCGGAGCGGTTTTAATTCGGTTACGAGCGCGCTCACGCCAGCGTTTCAGCAACAACTGCCCGTAGCTCTAGCACGCAGCTACGCAACACAAACACAGTCACCGTATACATCGCTCACGTGTCCGTATACCGGTACCGATTTCTGGGGATCAATGGGCGCTGACATCCTTTATCCTTCGTGCAGTCCATATTCCGACTACATCCTTGCGCAAAATCAGCTCAACTCTAATGCGGCGGCGGCGCAGTACGCGTGGCAAACGCAGCTAAACTGGGGCAATGGTATCTATCCGATCACTGACGCCAATGGTAATGTGGTTACGCCGGGTATCCTTGTGGGACAAATTGCCGGGCAAGCCGCTCTTTCCGGCCAGCAGCAGCTCCAAAATGCGAGTAATGTGGGGCAAATGGTGGGCGCGCTCTTCGCGGGCATCGGGAATCGCATACTGAGCGGCACACTGGGCGGACTCGCGAATTATACTTCCACCTATGCACCACAGGTCTCCCAAGAAGCATCACAGCAGCTCGGCCAGCAAGTGACTAATGTTGCACTTGCGATCCTTGGGCCGGCACTCACGATCGAGCAGCAATACAATCAAACGGAAAATGCGATCGCAAACAGTTTGCTCCAGGCAGTTAATCAGCTGCGCGGCAGCGAGAGTACATGCTGGAACCTGATCATCAACAAAGTCTGCACCGCCACCTCCACAAGTCCCTTAGAGGGCAGCACCTGCACCGCAACCGACGGATCAACGTTGAACGTCGCTACGTCCACTGCCTTTTCGCAACAAATTATTACCAGCCAGCTGCAGCCAATCTCTGTTGCGGTTGCGCAAAACGTGCAGAACTCCAACCAGGCGCTCATCGTGCTCAATTCACTGATCGGGCAGGTGCAGAACACCAGTTCTCCCGACATCCAGCGGAGCGCTATTAGTCAGCTTGACCAGCTCGTCTCCCAAGGACTCCTCCACACGCAGCCGGATCTCGACCAAGCCAACAGCCAGGCAAGCCAGATAAATGACTCTCTCAATAACCCCTCGACTGGCTTAATTCCACAAACCATTCATCTCTGGGCTGGTGACAACACGACGAGCGGGGTCAACGGCGCAATCGCGTGGGATGGCAACTCCTCGAGTGCGTGGTGCAACGCCTCTGCTTCAACCCCCGGTGGTCCGGCAACGCTTTCGGCATGGACGCAGAAGTGGAAGCAATAATATGAGAATTTCATTTAGAAATTTGGCAAAATCGCTAGGCATACTATCCATCGTATTTCTCGTTGCCGGAATGATTCCTGTTGTGACAAGTGCGGCGACAAGCCCGGCCGAACAAGTGCCGAGCGCTCAGGCGTGTCAACTAGCCAGCACAGGAGGTGGGGCCGGAGTGGGCACCACGTATCAATATCAGCAAACGCCAACAGGGTCGTCGACCTGTACGATAACAACGTTTACAACTGACCCAAGTAGTGGCGTTACGTTCCAAAATTCGCAAATAGTCCAATACGACGCCCAGGGCACACCGCTAAATGTTCAGGACGGGATAAACGGCGTGCCCACCGGTCCCGCTACTAAGCACGTGACAGTTGAGAATCCTGAATGCAGCATCATAAATTGGAGCTTCCAAAATTGTATCTGGTTCCCCCTGATGACTTGGCTTGGATCATGGTTCCTCACGATTGGAGGATCTTTGCTCCTCGTCGCCGGTGGACTCTTTGACGTGCTCGTACAACACGTCGTTATCGGGTTTGGACAAACACTCATCGATCTTGGGATAAAAGGGGCCATAGATACAGGCTGGACCATATTTAGAGACGTGGCCAATATTGTGATCATTGGCATGTTCGTGTTTATTGCCCTGTGTACGATACTAGGCATCCAGCAATACGGAGCGAAAAAGCTGGCGGCGCGGGTAATTATCGTGGCGGTACTTCTGAACTTCAGCTTGCTCTTTACAGAAATGATTGTCGATTTTTCTAATTTCACCGCATACCAATTCTATAGCGCGGCTGCGAACCAGGCAGCCGCCGCACAGAGTGGCGCGCCAGGCAGCAATAGTTCTTTTGATATTTCCGCTGCCTTCTTGAAACCGATGGGTATTCAGAGCATCTGGAACACATACTCGGTCGCAGATGCCGCTGGGAAAGCAAGCGGTAACAGTGGATTCGCTTCATTTCTCTATGGTCTCGTTGGAGGATTAATGCTTGCGGGGATTGCATTTGTACTTGCCTACGGCTGTTTTCAAATCGCCGCGCGAGCTGTGGCGATTATTTTTCTTATGGTCACTGCTTCAATCGCCTTCGCCTCCTATCTGGTGCCGCAGTTTTCCGATGGCAACTACGGATGGAAGGCATGGTGGCATGAACTTATCAACGTAAGTGTTTTCGCCCCGCTTCTCATGATTTTTCTCTTCATTGCGCTGCAAATTCTCACTGCGACAAAAAATTTAATACCGCAAGCTGGCCCGAATAAGGACGTGTTTGGCATTAGCTCACTTATCGGGGGATCTACTGGCACAGCATCGGGAGCCTTTGGTGTTCAGGCGTGGCAAGCGATTTTTACCTATATCATCGTGATCGGTCTCCTCTATGTATCGATTAAAATTTCATCCAAGTTGGCTTCAAGTGCTGGGTCTGGTCTTGTTTCCGGTGCCCTCAACCTCGCGGGGGCAGTTGCTACTGGCGGCGTAGGATTGGTTTCACGTTTCGCAATAGCGCCTGCTGCCAGACAAGTCATCGGCGGGGCCGCATACGGACGCGCAGAAACGAAACAAAAAGAAGGCAGAGAGGCAGCTACGCGCGCTGCAGATCTCCAGGCAGCTGGGTACGATGATCTGGCACGGAAAGAACGGGGAGAGGCAGCAAGACGAGGGAGACAAGCGAAGTTTGCTAGCTCTATTGCTGAAAGCAAAATGAACGTGATGGACACCAGTAGAGCCAAGCGGGTTGCAAAACGTTTCAAAGTCAGTGGTGTATTTTCGGGACAATCAGCAAAAGGCACGGTGGGTTACGCTACTGCGGCTAAAAATGCAGGGGGGAGCGGCGCCAAATTGGCAGAATCCTTGAAACCAGATATAGAAAAAATTCGCATCAACGCCGAGAAAGAGCGCCTTGAGGCCAATAGGCATGCGTACGAACAAAAAGAGGGTGCCGCGAAAGCTGCACGACTTGCGGCAGATGCTGAAAAGCAAAGTAGGGATACGGCTCAGAAGCAGCAAAAAGAAATGGAGGAAAAACGCAATGACGCGCTTATTGCTGCTGCGAGAGATAGCAATATCGGAAAGGCTGCCGACCACTCGACTGCACAAAACCAGGCGATCGCCACAGAGCTCAGGCAAGCATTTGAGCAAGAGTTGAGTAAAGTTGATTCTTCAAAACGCCTAACGCTTGAAACTGAGGTGCGCGGAAAAAATATGCACGATTCGGAAGCTCTCAAAGAGCTGCATAAAAAAGTCGTCGACGCAATTTCAGATCCGACCACCCGTGAGACATCTAATGCTAGGCTACAACAAATCGAGCATGATCGGTCGAGCGCATTACGACAAGAAGGTGAGAATATTAGGAGCGCGCGCGAGCGCATCGTACAGGCAGCTATGGCCAACGACGCAATTAAAGCCGATGGTAACGTTGCTGCCGCACAACAGAAATTGGTGGGTGCGACTGCTGATCTGAATCGCGCAATTGGCAAATTCAATCAAGTAGATGCGTCGGCAAAAAGACTTGAAGAGGAAACTGCAACATTCAAGGCCAACCTTCAGGGAGGGGTGAAAGAAGCGGGTAATGCGGCAGTGAAAGCAGTTAACGAAACAATGCCGGAAATTGCTGCCGAGTCTGTGTTGCAACAACGTAGCCGCTGGAAAAAAATGCTTGGTGTAGAAACGACATTCGACGAGCGAGCGGCATCTAAAGCACGTGGGGCGTTCAAAACACGTGAAAGCGGGAGACGCGCGAAAGAGGCGATTAACGATTATCTTGAGGAGCGAGAGCGACAAACAAGTGCGCCCAAGATGCCGCCGAGCAATGGCGCTGAGACACACTAAATTATGGACACGGTAAACGATAAAGATTTGCAGCGAATGCTCGGTGAACGACTAAAGCAATTACCTAAGGTCGTGCAAGACGCCATCACTTCGGCTGATATAGAAAAACATCTTCGCGAATTATCTGACACACATAAGTTGCATCTCGATCAGTGGCAATTGCTCGAAAACGAGGTAATGCTCACACTCTTGGGTTTTGAAGAGCCGGAGGATTTACCAGCAAATCTAAAAAAAGAACTCAATGTTGCGGTCGATGTGGCAGACGCCCTTACCGAAGACATCTCGCGCATTGTGTTTGCACCGATTCGCGCCGAGCTCGAGCGTGAACTCGCTACCAACGAGTCTTCTCCAGATCAACATGAAGCTGGTGTTGCTGCGGCGCACCAAACTGCGTCTCCGCCAATCACTCCCGCAACCTTATCTCCGGCTGCGCCTGTCGAACGCGCCATGCGCACACCAATTTCAGAGTCATACAATGCGGGAGAGGCGAGTCACGCGCGCAAAGTGGTCGAGGACGATCCATACCGAGAGCAAACTGAGTGAAAATCCATTCATACGCCTCTGGACAAGGTATAATAATCACAATGCAGTTCCAAATTCCTCAATTCATCGAAGTGGAGGATAAGATTTTTGGTCCGCTCACGTTCCGGCAGTTCGTGTATGTGGCTGGCGGCGCTGGTTCAGCCTATCTCGCTTGGCGAGTGCTCCCGTTTTTGATCGCAGCACCCTTGATGGGTGTATTGGTCGGCTTCGCAGCCGCGCTCGCATTCTTCAACTACAACGGACGTCCTTTCATTCTCGCACTTGAACACTCGTTTGCTTATATCCTGCACCCAAAACTCTATCTCTGGAACAATGCACGCAAGCGGGTGCAGGCGCGAGCAACGACCGTTGCATCGACTGCGGCGGGGGCGCAGGTGTATGTCCCCAGGCTCTCCGACAGCAAGCTGCATGAGCTCTCCTGGTCCCTCGATATCAAAGAGCGCATCGCTGCGGGTATCGGCGACGATGAAGACTCGCATCGCGCAGGAGGTGTGGTCGCTCCGTTCATCACCGCGCGCGACGGCCTCGTTCGCTAAGTCTCTATGCCAACCCAAACAAAACGTACCACCAGCAACTCGACGCAGAACTTCGTGCCAATTTCCGAGATGCGCGATGGGATCGTCATGCTCAAAGATGGTGGCTTGCGCGCCATCCTGCTCGCCTCCTCCATCAACTTCGCGCTAAAATCGGAAGACGAACAAACGGCGTTTCTCGTGCAGTTCCAAAACTTCCTCAACTCGCTCGACTTCAGCGTCCAGATTCTCGTGCAGTCTCGCATGCTCGACATTCGTCCGTACGTTGCAACGCTCGAGGAAGCGTATAAAAAACAGCTTGATGATTTGATGCGCGTGCAAATTCAGGAATATATTGAGTTCATCAAGAGCTTCACCGAGGCCGCAAATATCATGGCAAAAAGCTTCTTCGTTGTCGTTCCATACGCGTCGTCGGTTCTGTCTGGCACAAAAGGAGGTGCACTCTCGTTTCTGCCTTCTTTCGGGAGCGCGAGCGATAAAAAAGCCGACCAGGATACAACATTCGAAGAGAGTGTCTCGCAGCTCGAGCAGCGCACCGCGATCGTGCAACAGGGATTGATCCGGGCAGGTGTGCGCAGCGTGCAACTCGGCACTGAAGAGGCGATCGAGCTTCTCTACAAAATGTTCAACCCGGGCGAAGAGGGGAAGCCCATGTCGCTCACATAATAGTATGGCGCTCCTAGACTTGCTTCCGTTCGGAAAAAAGAAAGCGCCCACGACGGATGTGTTACCGGTTCTCCCCGAAGAAATCTACCGCGCGGGAGTCCTCGACCTGCAGGATGTGATTGCGCCGCACGCCTTGCAGATCAGTTCAAAGCAACTTGATCTCGGCGAAAAAATCGCGCGCACATTTTTCGTGATCTCATACCCGCGCTTCCTCACGACGGGATGGTTTGCACCGATCATCAACATGGACAAGGTCATCGATATTTCGATCTTCATACACCCGTTGGACACCAATGAAATGCTGCGCAAATTCCAAAAAAAGGTAGCCGAGGTGCAGTCGCAGATCGCAACCCGCGAAGAACGCGGTATGGTACGTGACCCGCAGCTTGATACTGCCTACTCCGACCTTGAGCACCTGCGTGACTCTCTGCAGCAAGCGCAAGAGCGCATCTTCGACGTCGGTCTCTATCTCACGATCTACGGCGCCACTGTGGAAGAGCTCGACAAACTCGAGAGTGAGGTCCGCTCCATTCTCGAATCGCGCCTGGTCTACATTCGTCCGGCACTCTTCCAGCAGGAGCAGGGATTTCGCTCCATTCTACCGCTGTGCAACGACGAACTCGACGTGCACACCAAGCTTAATTCGGCCCCACTTTCGTCTATCTTTCCATTCATTTCGTTCGACCTCACCTCCGACCGTGGCATCCTCTACGGCATCAACAGACACAACTCTTCGCTCATACTCTTCGATCGCTTCTCGCTTGAAAACTACAACTCCGTGACCTTCGCGAAATCCGGTAGCGGAAAATCCTATACGACCAAACTCGAAATATTGCGCTCACTTATGTTTGACGTGGAGGTGATCGTTATCGACCCCGAGCGGGAATATGAATATCTCGCCGAAACGGTCGGTGGTCGCTACTTCAACATTTCACTCTCTTCCGAGCACCACATCAATCCGTTTGATTTGCCGATGCCGCGCGAAGATGAAAACCCCAACGACATCTTGCGCAACAACATTATCACGCTTGTTGGTCTCTTCCGCATCATGTTGGGCGGATTAACGCCGGAGGAAGACGCGATTATCGATAAAGCCATCACCGAAACGTATGCGTTGAAAGACATCACGGCCGACACTAATTTCGCCGCGATCGAGCCGCCACTGCTCTCCGACTTCGAGCTCGTGCTCTCCGGCATGGAAGGCAGCGAGTCGCTGGTGCAGCGCCTCTCCAAATACACCAAGGGCACGTGGTCGGGATTTATCAACCGGCCAACGAATGTCGATATGAACAAAAAACTCGTGGTGTTTTCCGTGCGCGACATGGAGGACGATTTGAAGCCGGTCGCGATGTATATCATCACGCACCACATCTGGAATGCGGTTCGCAAAGAATTGCGCAAACGCCTCCTAGTGATCGATGAAGCCTGGTGGATGATGCGCTCCGAAGATACGGCGTCGTTCCTCTTTGGCATCATCAAGCGTGGCCGTAAATACTATCTCGGTGTCTCCACGATCACGCAGGACGTGTCCGACTTCCTCAATTCGCCGTACGGCGTGCCGATGATCACCAACTCGTCGATCCAAATGCTCCTGCGACAATCACCAACGTCGGTCGATCTCGTGCAGCAAACGTTTAAACTTTCCGACGAAGAAAAATACCTGCTGCTTGAGTCAGACGTGGGAGAGGGTATCTTCTTCGCGGGCCTGAAGCACGTTGCAATCAAGGTCATCGCCTCATACACCGAAGACCAGATCATCACGTCGGACCCGTCACAGATTCTGGCGGCGCGCAAAGCGAAAGATGAACTGGCCGATCAGGAATTGAATAAGCCGGAACTACTGATCGCGCCTGCAGCACCTAAAGTCTCTGCCGCCGAGAGCACGGTCGGGCCGCCTCCCGTACCTCGTAAGCCCGGTACGGTGCCTGCGACAGGGGCAGCCCCGTACCAAGGCGGCACGCTTGAGCAGCATCCGCAAAGCGGCGCGCGCGTGATCGATATTCCGCTATGAGCAAGGCGCTCGCCGCAATCGCGCTTGCGCTTTTTTTTGGTGCGACAATGGCCGAGGCGCAGACGATTCCTGACATCAGTTCGTATCTCAACAACGCAGCCGGGAATACAACTGTGCCCACCGCGAACCCTTCGCCGGTCGATTTGCTTTTCGAAAGTACCGCCTATGTGCCGCCTTTCTATCGCGGCCGCGCGCTGCCTTCGCCCGGCAGCATGATGCATTTCGTCGCGATTGCGCGTTTCACCGACGCACACGGCGCGTTGATTCCAGACAGTGCCATTACGTATACTTGGCGTGTGGACGATCGCGTACAGGGGAGCGTCTCGGGAACAGGAAAATCATCGGTGTACTTGCCCGCGCCAACGCTCTACGGCAGCAATGTGATTTCCGTTGACGCAGCGGCAAATGACGGGAGCGCCTCTGGTTCGGCAACACTGCAGGTCGCTTCGATCGATCCGCAGCCAACACTCTACCAAGACAACCCGCTCAACGGCATTGAGTACTACAACGCTCTTGGTTCGCAGCAAAATATTCCCGACATTGAGATGACGTTCGCTGCAGTGCCATATTTCCTGGCGGCAACGAGCCTCGGCGACCCGCGTCTTTCGTGGAATTGGACGATCAATGACCAGCCGATAGCGGCGACAAGCAGCGGTAGCGAGATCACGGTGAACGCAACGAATTCCAGTGGCGTCGCTTCTCTGGGACTTACACTCACCTCCGCGCAGAATCCGCTTCTTGATGCGCAAAATACGTGGAATCTCAATTTTGCCAACGGGTTTGGGTCACAGCAGAGTGCGATACAGTGACCCTATGCAGCTCGCAAAAAACATCCTTGTGTACATTACTGTCGGCGTGATCGTGCTCGCGCTCGGCGGATTGGCCGGCTGGTACCTCTTGCTGCAGTCAAAAACGCAGGCGATCAGTGCGGCTGACGCGGCGCGTGGTCTCAACACTAGCGTACCTGTCTTCGGCGGCACGTTGGGTTCCACAGTGGTAAACAGTCAGGGGGCATTGACGGGAACTTCATCCACGCAAAATATACCTGCAAAGCGGCTGTGGGAAGCGGATCAGGCACCTGTCGCCGGAGCTTCCTTCGCGCCCGGAAGCGCGGCAAGTTCGACGCAATTGTATTTCGTTGAGCGCGGCAATGGGTACGTGTTTTCGGCCGACGCTGAGGCGCAGACAACGACGCGTCTCACCAACACGCTCTCGCCGAAAACGTATGAGGCGCTGTTCATTCCTGCTCGCCACGCAGTTGTTTTACGTTCTGTGAACGGCCAGGGGGTGGTTATAAGCACGTACGCGAATTTTGCATCTTCAACCGCTGCAACTGCTGGTCCTTTCGCACTCGCGAGCCAAAATCTGGCAAGCAACATCCGTCGTGTTGCGGTTAATCCTGACGGCTCGTCTCTTTTCACTCTTGCAGCCAACGGTTTGGGGGGGGCCACAGTCGGCACGAGTATCACATTGCCAAGCTTAAAACAGAAACAAGTGTTCACATCCGTGATCACCAATTGGGAGCCTCAGTACTCACCCCAGGGAATTATCCTCACGGAGAGTCCGGCCGATGATATTTCTGGCTATGCTTACCTTTTGGAAAGTTCGGGGGTTCTCTCGCCGCTGTTTGGTCCGCTTCCAGGATTGGAAGTGCTCCCACATCCGTCTGAGAACGCGTTTCTCTACAGTGCATCGGCGAACGGTACGCTTACACTTTTCGCGCGAGTAGGGAAGACCGCGCCGATACAATTGGCGCTGCATACTATCGCCGAAAAATGCGTATGGGCACCGGGGAAATCGTTGATCGCGTATTGCGCGGTGCCGTTCTCCGTGTCCACGAATCATTTTCTTGATGATTGGTACCAAGGGCTCGTCCACACTGCGGACGTGTGGTGGCAAATAGACGCGAGCGCAGGCACCGCACAACAAATCTTTACGCCACCGCAGGCGCTCGACGTGCAGCACCCGACTATTGACGATTCAGGCAACTACATCGCGTTCGAGAATGGGGGTGATCAGTCGCTATGGGTGCTCAAAATCGTGCAATAGTATGAGGATGCGCATACTTATTATCACCGGGTTGCTCTGCATATCCGTGTTCGGAATTGCGCACGCCGATCAATCAAATGCGGGCAACGGTGGCGGCGCTCCGCCCGCTTTCGTCTCACTCGCGCAATATAACAACTCGAACCTGAGGGGGCTCTACAGCAACACCGCCCCAGGAGACCTGTCTTCAGTATTCAACAAGGTCTTCACGATCCTTCTCTCGATTGGTGCGATGGCGGCAGTTTTGCGACTCGTCTACGCTGGCTACCTCTACATGATGAGCGATCTGTGGACATCGAAGCAGCGGGCCGCTGGCATCATTCGCGATGTTACCATCGGCGTCTTGCTCCTGCTCTCGATTTACCTGATCCTCTATCAAATAAATCCAGATCTTCTCAAATTAAACATCCTGCGCGATGTGACGACGTCGTCTGCGCCCGCTACAGCTCCGAGTACTGTTCCAGTTTCAACTCCGACGACGCCTTCAACAAGCTGCTCATCTGGTCAATATTGGAACGGACAAGTATGCGCACCGATACCGTCGTGCGGATTCGGAGCAGTATGGGACGGAACAGCGTGCACAACAGGCAGATATTAAACCACCTATTCCGCGGAATATTTGATCACCACACGCCGGTTGCGCCCTTCGCCCCGCGATTCCGTTTTCACGTTAGGTTCGCTCTGAAGTGCGGTGTGTACGATAAGGCGCTCGTACGCGCTCATGGGTGAGAGCTCGACGTCGTATTGAAATGAACGCGCGCGTTCTGCCATCATCTTGGCCTTGGCCTGTAAGTCGAGAATCTGGCGCGCGCGATAATCATCAACATCGACGAGAAACATCGGCTCGCGCTCGGCATCTTCCGCGGAAGCCGGCGTTTTATTCTCCACAATCTTTTTGACGATGTGATCGATTGCATGGATGGTGTCGCCACGCGGACCGACGAGATCGCGCTCTCCGCCCGGCGTTGTAATGGAAAAAATGATTTGTCCTACAGCCTCAGAGCGGGATACCGAAGCGCCGACGAGCCCCATGGCGGTGAGCAACTGCTCAATGACATCCTGGGCGTCGTTCATCGACGCACTATACTCCCGAGCGAAGCGGAGCGCAAAATTGCGAACTTAGAAGCGCCTACCGGAGAAATACTCCTGCCCGATCATGAAAATATTGGCCGTGAGCCAGTAGAGGGGAGCGGCCGCGGCCACGATGAACGCGATTACGCCAAACATCGTCGGCATGACGTAGCGCGCCTGAAACTCAAAACTCTTCGCCATATCGCCCGAGAGAGACGCCTCGACGGGCGAATCATGTTCTGTTCTTCCCATGGAGAGCCGCGTGTACAAAAATTGCGACAACGCCACCAGGAGGGCCAGCACAATATTGTGCGGCGCACTCATATCCACGAACCCGAGGAAATGCATGTTGACCGACGAGGGGATGTGAACGAACGAATAGAGTTCGGCGGGATTTACACGCGGCAATCCACCGCGCGAAAACACCCAGTAGAGAGCAAATAGAATGGGCAGTTGGATGAGCGTGAGCCCGAAGCCCGCAAAGGGGTGCACGTCGCGCTCTTTGTAGAGGGCGAAAATCGCCTGGCTCGCCTCGGTTGAATTTTTCTTGTATTTCGCTTTAACCTTTTCCACTTCAGGCGCAACTTTTTTCATCGCGAGCTGCGATTCAACCGCGCGGCGCGAGAGCGGATAGAGGATGAGGCGCACGATGACCGTGAGCACGATGACCGCGAGGCCGACGTCGTGCGCGGGAACGATGCCGATTAAAAAGACGAGCGCGTTATAGAGCGGCTGGTAAATAACCGCACGAAAGACAGTGGATATCGCGGAGATCATTGGCAGGATTGTAGCAGCTCCTCGATGTCTTTCCGAATCATTGCAAACGATGCGTGTGCAGCCGCGCGCTTTGCCGACACAACGAGCGCGAGGGAGGAATGGACGCGTGCGAGTACGGGTCGGGCGGATTCTCTGCAGCGGCGCTTGAGCAGATTGCGATCATGCGCCTTCGGCGCAACCTTTTTTGATACGACGCAGGCGAATTTCGCCTCGCCGGAAGGAAGTGGGAAGACCGACAACGAAAAAAGACTGCCATGCAGACGCCGTGCATGCTTCTGGTTCGTCAATTCTTTGTGCGAAAGACGTTTCGTCTTCGGCATTTAAGCTGAAAGTCGCGCGCGACCCTTGCGGCGGCGGCGCTGGAGCATCGCGCGCCCGCTCGTCGTCTTCGCGCGACCCAAAAACCCGTGCGTCCGCGCTCGTTTGCGCTTTTTCGGCTGGTAGGTTCGTTTCATAGAGGCCATGATAGCGCACTTTTTTCTCAACACAAATCCGAAAAGAGGCCGAAATCACTATCCCCAGCGTAATCCACACCTTGTGCACTCCGCGCGCGCGCAACAGCAGACGCTTCCGCATACCTTCGCGGTGCGTATAATGGTTGAACTTCCTTTCATCTGTATGTCTAACCGCGAACTCTGGCAAAATGCACTCGTCCAAATCGAACTTGGTACGTCGCAAGCAAGTTTTCGGACCTGGTTTCGCAATACCGACATCGTCGGGCGCGATGGCACCGTGGTTCAGGTGGCTGTTCCCTCGAAAATCGTCAAAGAGTGGCTGATGGAGAAGCACCACAAGATCATTTTGAAAGCTCTGCGGGGTCTCGACACCTCGCTCCGCACGGTAGAGTACAGCGTGCACCGTGCGCCGGTCTCCCCTGAGCGTCGCCCTGCGCGCCGCGAGGAAGTCGGGAACGCATCTCTCGACCTTAACGAGCTCTACATCGACAAGCGCGACAATTTGAACCCGCGCTACACCTTCGATACCTTCGTGGTAGGCCCTTTCAACGAGATCGCGCACGCGGCAGGAAAGGCAGTGATCGAGCGACCCGGCCTTTCCTACAACCCACTCTTCATCTACGGCGCAACCGGCCGCGGCAAAACACACTTGATCCAAGCGATCGGCAACCAATTCAAGAAAACGAGGAGTGGCATGAAGGTACTCTACGTCACGTCGGAGCGCTTCGCGGTCGATTACATCAATTCGGTCCGGAGCGGCCGCGCGAATAACTTCAAAGACCAGTACCGCGCCTACGACGTCCTCATCATGGATGACGTCCAGTTCATCGCCTCGACCGAAAAAACGCAGGAGGAACTCTTCCATCTCTTCAATGCGCTGCGCGATGGGAACAAGCAGATTGTATTCTCCTCCGACAAGCACCCAATGCTCATGCCGGGCTTCGAAGATCGTCTGCGTGGGCGCCTGGCGGGTGGTATGGTCGCCGAAATTCCCGAACCCGATGTGGAGTCGCGTGTTGCAATCGTCCGCGCCAAGATTGACCAACACGGCGTGTCACTCCCTGACCCCATCGTCCGCTACATCGCGGAAAATGTGCGGGGTAACATCCGCGAACTCGAAGGGATTGTGAATATGATTGTCTGTAAGTCGCAATTGAAGGGCCGCATGATCGCGGAGGGAGACGTCCGTGCGTTAATCAAGCACAACATCAAGCCCGCCCGCGGTGTATCGGTCGAGGAAGTAGTGCGTCGTATCGCGCAGTACTACGAAATCCCCGAAAAAAGCATCTACGAAAAGACGCGCAAGAAGGAGGTGGTTCGGCCGCGCCAAATCATTATGTACATGCTGCGCGAGGAATTCAGCGTTTCGTATCCTTCAATCGGAGAAAAGCTTGGCGGACGCGACCACACCACCGTCATTCACTCGTGCGAAAAAATAAAAGAGGAAATCAAGACCAATAACACCCTCGAGCAAGAGATCGAGCACATCCGCGCGCTCATCCATGCATAACAGCGAGGATAATGTTGTATAACTCTCGAATAACTATGGACATTCGCACTCAACAATCGGAAAAGGAGAGTTCTTCACAGGCTCTTCGTGGTTGCCGTAGGAGTTTTCAACACCCAACAAAAACGAATTGGGTGATAGGGCGCGCGATAAAACAAATCTTTCCACACTACCCACAGTACTAATAGTAGTAATAGATTTTATATAAAGATATGAAGAGTAGTACAACAAAAGAACAACTCATGTACGCAGTCGGTATCGCCGAGCGTTTGACCGGAAAAAAAGAATCACTCTCGATTCTTTCTTGCATCCTGCTCGACGTGCGTGAAAGCACACTCACGATACGCGCCACCAATCTTGAGGCGGGAATCGAGATTGTGATACCTGCGCAAGTGGAAGATGGTGGAACCATTGCAGTGCCTGCGGGCGTGCTTTCGCAAACACTGCGCTCGATTGGTGGCGATTCAGTTACTCTCAAAACAGTCGAGGGGAATCTCTCGATCGAGTCGCGCGGATCAAAAAACCTCATCAAAGCGACGCCACATGAAGAATTCCCTTCACTCTCGAAAGAGTCGAAACAGAAAGGGTTTTTGGTCGGTCGGGCACACTTACTACAGGGTGTGCAGTCGGTTCTCTACGCCGCGTCCCCGTCCATGATTCGCCCCGAGCTCGGTAGTGTGTATATCTCGCTCGACGAGGGGAGTATTATCGCGGTCGCAACCGACTCGTTTCGGCTCGCCGAAAGGCGTGTGGCGCGCGCCACCAAAAAAGAATCAACCGAACTCTTGATCCCACTCAAGCACGCAGGAGAGCTTGTGTACGTGTTGGAGCGTCTCCCAGGGGAGGAGATCGAAATCATCGCTGACGAGGCGCAATGCATCGTTTCGGGGGGTGGCGCGCGCTTCATGTCGCGACTTGTGGAGGCGCAATTTCCTAACTATCGCGAAATCATTCCCAAAACATTCACAACCGAAGCCACATTACTGAAAAGTGACTTCACCGAGATGCTCCGCAAGGCGCGCATCTTTTCCGGCAACGACCAGCACGTGGGATTCCATGTGTACCCGGAGCGGAAAATTTTCAGTGCCACCGCTCGCTCGTCCGACATTGGTGAGATGTCGGATTCGATCGACGCGGCACTCTCAGGCGAAGATATAGACATTAATTTCCACATCGGCTACCTCGCGGATTGTCTGCCGAGCATCCAATCAGATTCCCTTACACTTAGTTTTGCGGGCGCGGGCAAACCATTGGTGATCAGGGGCGCGTCCAATGATTCCTTTATGTACCTCGTGATGCCGCTGAACCGGTAGTGGCGCACAATTATTACTCATAATGCAGGGTACCCCTTTCTTTAGTGGAATATCGCCGGTCTGCTATTGGTGAGAACCGCATTGCCAAACGCTTGTAT
>VFSW01005951.1_pt1 | contig 17979 bp, 17 predicted proteins | sample 5358111 | NCBI WGS metagenome assembly VFSW01 (sample SAMN11554181, study PRJNA540505) | mine drainage metagenome | isolation source: sediment from site ElyBrook_90M | place: USA: Ely Copper Mine, Vershire, VT | collected 2017
ACCTCTTCCTGCGCCTTTCATTTTGGGGTGGCGGTCGCCGCGACGATCGCGGCGGAGGCGGTGCGCTCTTGATGATTCTCGCAGTCGTTGGGATCGTGCTCGCGCCTCTGGCCGCGAAGCTTATCGAACTTTCCATTTCGCGCCGGCGCGAGTATCTCGCCGACGCTTCGGGCGCTCTTCTCACGCGGTATCCAGAAGGTCTCGCTTCTGCGCTCGGAAAGATCGGCGCTTACACTATGCCGATGAAGAACGCGAATCTCGCGACCGCACACCTCTTCATCGGCGATCCTTTTGGAGCGAAGTCGGGCGGCAGTTCCGGCTGGATCGAGCGGCTCTTCTCGACGCACCCGCCGATCCCAGACCGCATCAAGGCTCTCCTCAGCCCGCAGGAGTGAATAAACCGCTGGACACGAAGGCGTTGTCCGTAGTATTTTCTTACTCGGCCGTTCATTTGGGCCGTAGGAATCATAACGACTACTAGGATAGGAGAATAGCGATGGCAAAGGTACAGATATTGGGATCAGCCTTTTCGCAGCAAGCATATGTCGATCAACATATCCGCAGCGGCAACACTCCAAACAGTGTCGGTGACTGGGGGCACAAGAAGGGGAAGGTCTTACCAAGACAGCAATCACGGAGCTATCTTGCAACATTTGTTAATACCATCAATAACGGAAGAAAATTTGCACGGAAGACGAAGGTAAAGATCCGTCAACGGAGACGGGTAGCAGATTACACCTAACATCAATCGGGCTAGCCGCGTGGCAAGCCCGATTTTAATAATCGCGTGCACAACAGTCTGAATTTTGATAGAGTTTCTTGGTTACAAAGCAGTGCGCGATACTGGAGGCGTCGCATAGCGGTCTAGTGCACCGCCTTGGAAAGGCGGCAGGCTCGAAAGGGTCTCGAGAGTTCGAATCTCTCCGCCTCCGCCAACAGTACTTTTTATCGGTAGTATGCCGAAACCCTATATTTTGCAACGTATTTTCAGTTCGAATCTCTGCGCCCTCGCGATAATTTGCAGAAGTTAGATTATTCGTGCCATAATTCCACACACTTATGGAACATAGAACAATGCCAATTACTGAAGACGCCGTTTTAAAAGCGCAAATGGAATTTGAAGAGAAACTTCAGAATGAAACAGAATTTCCTGGTGCAATCTCTGGACAAGAAGTTTACATATATTGGAATTTGATGAACGTCTGGTTTAACAAGCTTTCAGCCGAGAACCGCTATAACGATGAGATGACGCAGAAATTGCGCAACGACTGGTTGGATTATATGGAGGTGGTTGGAGACAGTAGCGAATATAACTGGCTCTCGTTAGAATCCCACAGCAACCACAGCAATGAGACGAAAGATAATGTGGAATCGGACTCATGGAGAAAAAAACATATTTTTGCCGCAAGAAAAATGCTTGCTATACGGGATGCTTTTGCAGTGTCAGTCGGCCAAGAAGCTGTTAATGAACTGGCTAAAGTTCAAGCTCTAAAATATGAGGACTTTAGTCGTTTCGGTAAGTTAGCCCCGGATGGTTTTAAGTGGGATCTTGGCCAAAGGAATCTTGTGCCAAAAAAAGACTTCTAAGACACATCACCTGTTCCGAATCTTTTCGACGCATCCCACATTGCTTAACGCAAGGTCTCCATGGATCACAAAAAGAAGCTCACGACTTGTGGTTTGGTGTTAAATCTTATCGGGACACTTATCATGATCATTCCCATATTTTTGCCACAGCAGATCGGGGATAGTTTTATTGTAAGCATGAGTAAGAGCACCGGCGAGTACACCCAATATGGAGATATTAAAAATAGACGTATTGATGCAGTGGGAATTATCCTTTTAGGCTCCGGTTTCATTCTTCAGCTTGCTGCTTTGTAAGCAGTAACTTATATGGTACGACTGTATAACCGGTTCGTAGTGGCCGAAGGCAAAAATAGAGACCTGCTTCCCGTCGGAGAGAATGAACGCTTATATCGTAAAGGGGAGGGTAGCGCATTGCTGACTGTAGCCTAAAGGGGCGGCGATTACGCGAAAAAAGCCACAGAGGTATGTAGAAAAAGCGTATGACAATCCTTTCATCTATTGTACGGGCACTTTTCTGGTGTGGGTTTTTGGGTCTCGCGTGTTTAGCGCACCCGACGGCGCATACGGTTTCCGTCGAGTCATACATCTCTTCTTCAACTCCAAATGCGGTTACGGTGGTGACGACTGTTAATGGCAGCTCAACTACACAAGTCATTCCAGCGCCATATGGCGTAAAGACGAGCGTGGTGGAGACGTATAACGGTATGGTTCCAGTAACAGAATCATCGACGACTCCTCTTACGCAAGCCGATATTCAACAGATGCAGAAACAGGAGACGGGTGCCGAGAAACAGATACACGCTATGCAGCAGCAAATAGACCTGATATTCGCCGATCAAAAAAGATGTTCCAGGATATGTGGAGCAGCCTTCCGCAGACGTAAAGGCTCGGCCACCAGAAGGATATTGAGGTCTGACAAAAATAAAACCCCGAGCCGCCATTCAGCAAGCTCGGGGGATGTCTTTCAATTCCCTTAAACCGGAACATCGTTCGGTGTTCGGGACCTCTGTCCTCTCCTGATAGACTGAGGAACGTCTTCGCCAGGATCGTGGCTGTTTTCTACCGGACCGTCACACGTCTTTTCGGCATGAATAAGGTGGCATGTTACGCATCGGCTGCCAATCCCTGTTACAGCGATTGAGGATGCGGGGTTTACTCTCTAGATCAGATCCCCGAAGCGGTTCAAAACGATCTGCTCCTCCGAGTACCCAAGAAGGTATAGAGAAAACAAAATCGCTAGCAATCAGTTGTATTGCTAGCGATTCAACGATACTTCGACCAAGCGGTCTCAAACTTCTTACAAAGTGCAAAGGTCTTGCGATCGGTCGCCGTCGGCTCTTCAACATTCTTATAGTAATAGATGAACTCAGCGACGAGCCCGCTTACTTTTTTCGGCCAGTCCATTTGCCAGGCGAGATAACCTCCGATCATCCCGTGTAAACGTCTTCTTTTCTTTTGGGGGAATACGAGTGTCGCCCGCTTGGATTTCTCCTCAGTTATCGAAGGATCTCGTAAACCCATCTTCGTGACAGACACTCTCCCCATTTCGCGAGAAAGGACGTACGACTTCCTATGATTTACTCCGACTCCTGCACGGGTGATGTGTCGCCGCAACTCTCTACGGATATCCGTGATGATTGGTTTGTCTCTTGAGAAAACACAATCATCGGCATACCGTGTGTAGGTGATACCGTATTTCTTGCAAAGTCTGCGCAACGGCGCATCCATGAACACTTCGCAGTAGAGATTAAAGAGGAACGGTGACAATGGACCGCCGACGGCAAGACCCCGGCCATACATTCCAGAGCAAAACGACGCAAGGAAAGTATGTACCGACGGGAATTGCGGATCATTCCTCAGCTCACCTAGGAACAAAGCGCTTTCTCCGAGCATAGACAGTGAGAAGTCGAGCCGGTACGCATCGTATTTTCTTACATATACGATGAGTGCGGCCAATCTCTCAAGATCAATGCTAGGGTATGCGTTCCGGATGTCAGTGATGTAAAAGAACTTTCCCTGCGAGTGTTCCTGTGCATTCTTGAGATTATTTGAGCCTTTTACGAACGCAGCGGAAGAGGGAAGTCGGCGCAGCGTATAATTATTCCTCTCTCCCATTGCATGTATTCCCACCCGTAGCCACTGACCAAAGAGCTTGTGAAGCTTCCGCATCGACTTATTGGGGCAACCAATTAGTCGACGCTTATCCCCCATTTCTTTCCAATGGAAATCTATCCGTGGGTATCCATTGCCTGCAGTTACGGTTCGCAGCAGATCTGTTAACTCATTTTCCACATGCGGCTCTTGAAGAGCCGCGGAGTGTGTTTCTCGCATGATGGCTCTCCAAAACGATAAGGGTTTGGGTTGAAAAGGACTCCGTCTAGTGCTGCCAGGAAGAAAATCATTCGCCGGGTAACTGCGACTACCAGACGACCGACGGGCGTGGCGGCACGTCTTTTCCAATGGCCGGTCCTGCTGCGGAATCGCTGCAAGAGTCACGACCTCTGCCCGGGTCATAGCGCAAAAGATTGCACTATGGGGAGGCTGGTAAGACCCCCTACCTGCCACAATACCCAAACATCTGGGCTTACTATGACAGATTTTTACTCCTACGTGATTTAGAGTCTACATCTACTACAAACGCGGATCGAAGCAAATGATTACAGCTTCTTCCTGGCTACCCTGATCCTCCACAAGCCTACCAGATTGCACGTTGCAAAACAAAGTGTGCCGTTTTCATAAAATTAAACCTACAAACAGGATCTCGCATATCTCCCGTCTGACGGAGGTGGCGTTGATCGTTATCGCGGAAGTTTATTACTATATTTCGTGTCAACCGAAACCACCCTGCGAGTAAGGTTTGTGCGGATTAACTGCTGAATGGTTGACACCAGTGTATAAAAATCAAGGGTGAAAGGACCCATACTGCTTTCCCTTATGCATAAACAAACCGCCCAATTGGCGGTTTGTTTTGCAACACCACGCTGTCGCTATAACGAGAGAGTTGTGAAAGAAGCCTGGCTCGTCGTGGCAGTGTTGTTCGAAGCGTCCGCCGACTCGATGACGTAGTTATACGTCGTGCTCGCGGTAAGCGGGGAGAGCATCAGGGAGTGCGCTGTCACGAGTCCGCTTCCCGTGATCGTCATCGCGGTCGCAAGGTCAAGCGGCGTCGAGGTGGCGAAATAAACCTCGCTTGTCGCCGGCTCGTCCGTCGTCCAGGAGACGCTCGCGGAGGTTGAAGCGATTGATCCGACTGAAACCGCAGAGATAACCGGCGGTGTCGTGTCAGGAGCGGCGAGCGTCGTGAAGGTCTGGTCGCTTGAGGTCGCAACGTTGCCCGACGCATCTGTCGAGGTGATGCGGAAGTGGTAGAGCGTCGACGCCGAGAGGCCGGAGAGTGCCGCGCTGTGATTTGTCGTTAGTGCCGTGTCAGCGGTAGTGGAGCCGTATGACGTGGTCGTTCCGTAATCAACCTCGCTCGTCGAATTTTCGTCGGTTGCCCAGCCTATGGTCGCGGTGGAGGACGTAATGCCGTTCACGGAGATATCTGAAATGACCGGAGCGGTCGTGCTTGAAGTCGGCGGGGTAGTCGTTGTGCCGCCAAGCTGTGCGGCGATGCCGGGCGGAAGCGTCTGGCACGTCGGTACCAAGGGCCGATCCTCGCCGTGATGGCGCAGCCATCCTGGAGCGATAAGGTGTCCAGGCGGCACAATGGCGCAGAAGATGTGCGCTCCTTCGCCGACATTCTCCGTCGATGAGGCGTTCTGGTCGCTGTTTTCGGTCGCTATTGGGTTTTCATCCAAGTCGCTATTGAGATCTCGTAGCGTCATCGGACCGATGAAGCCGACCTGCGCAAGGCCGTGCTTTCGCTGATAACGTTCGAGCGCTTTCTTGGTTAGCGATCCGAAGAACCCGGAAATAACTCCTTCAGGGTAAACGCTCGGATCCGCCGCGAGTATCGTCTGAAGAAGTTTGACGTTGTCTCCCGTATCGCCCATGTGCAGGAACCCGATCGTGCTTGAGGAGAGTCCGGTTGTCGAGATGTTCTCGGTGCTCGTTGGCGCTCCCGTCAATGTTTGCTGAACGGTCGCGATCGTCGAACTCGCAACGCCAAATGCCTGGAGAAGTGAGATGACGGATTGCACCTGGCTTGCAGTCAATGTTGCCGCGCTTGCGGGCAGTGCAGTGGCCGCGAGGAGCGCCAGCCCAGCTGAAAACGAAATAAGTGCCTTTTTCATATAATGTTTCGTTGGTATGGTAACGTAATTTATTGATAACAGTAATAACCACCTCATGATACCGCACGTAATTAAGACGCAAGTACGCAGTTTCCATTACGGCGCGCTTTTCACCGGCTCGGTTTTTGTTCATAAGAACTTAATCTTACTAACTTTAGAATTATATCGTTCAAGCAGGGCAGGCAAGACAGTTCATTACCAGCCTAATTCTAATTTATTTTATGTGGCAAAAATGGGTTAATGCGCTTCTTGGGTTGTGGATTATCGTGGTTCCGTTTCTCGCCATAACGGGGAGTGCGCTCACGTGGACGCTCGTCATCACGGGTATTCTCGTTGCCGTGCTCTCGCTTTGGGAGATGCAGGAGGTATCCCCCACGAGGAGCACGAGGGCAGGGTAACAAATCATCACCCGCAACCTCAGTAAATTCAGAGAAATAACGCCGATTCTTTTGGAGTATACTGAACATCATGAGACGTGGAATGGGCGTACTATACGCGGTGATTATTGTCATCATAACAGTCGCCGTTTTTATCGGATATAAGACAATGTTTGGAGGCCTGGCGTATCCTCAGGCTTCGTTCGGCGGGGTGTCCTTGAATATCGAGTACGCGACAACGGAAGCGGCGCGCGAAAGGGGTCTTGGCGGTCGAGAGAGCATTCCGAGTAACTACGGGATGCTCTTTGTGTTTCCGAAGGACGGGTATTACGGCTTCTGGATGAAAGATACACTCGTACCGCTCGACATGTTCTGGCTGAACGATAAAGGACAAGTTGTATATATCGCGAGAGACGTCGCCACTTCGACCTACCCAAATGTCTTTTATCCATCGGCATCCGCACGGTATGTCCTTGAGACCGCAGCTGGCTTCGCGCAAGCGCACGATATCGCGACGGGCACCCCGCTTTTGTTGAAAAATTTTCCAAGCGTTTTGCAATAGCGCTGTCCACATGGCGTTTCGCGCAAGCGGGAGTAAACTTGCAGTATACGGTGATGTTTCTTTATTAACTTTTTAACACCTTGTCCTATGTCCAAGACCGCAAAAGCTCCCGTCGTTCGTGCGGAAACCGCACTTGCACGCATTTCGAAAACGGCAGAGCCGACGGTCTCAAAGGAAAAGGAAACAATCTCGAAAGAGACCGCTCGGTATCGCGCGATGATTCCGAAAGTTGAGAAGCGCGACGGGCGGCTGGTTCCGTTCGACTTCGATAAGATCTCCGCGGCTATTTGGAAGGCGATGGCGGCTGCAAGTGAAGGCACCCAGGAGGATGCGGTACTTGTTGCGCATCAGGTGGCAGGTGAACTTGGGCGATTTGCGAAAAAGTACAGGGGATTTCTTCCTAACGTCGAAGGCATGCAGGACTCGGTGGAGAAATATCTCATTCTGAATGATTACGTGAAGGCGGCAAAAGCGTATATCTTGTATCGCGACAAGCGCGCACAGCTGCGCGCGGCGCATGTCGAAATACCGGAGCACGTTCGAAAACTTGCTGAAGAAAGCAAGAAGTATTTTGCCGGCAACGCGCTTGGCGAATTTGTCTATCTACGTACCTATGCGAAGTGGATTCCGGAGGAGGGTCGGCGCGAGACGTGGATTGAGACCGTCGATCGATACATGAATTTCATGCGTGAGAACCTCGCCGATAAGCTTACCGAAAAGGAATACACCGAAGTGCGCATGGCCATCTTAAAGCAAGAGGCGATGCCTTCGATGCGTCTCATGCAGTTCTCTGGCGAGCCGGCGCGCCGCTGCAATACCTGCGCGTACAACTGCACCTTCATCGCGCCGACGGCACTCGAGGATTTCGCCGAGATCATGTATCTCTCGATGCAAGGATGCGGCGTCGGTTTCGCAGTCGAGAGTCAGAACATCGAACAGCTGCCACAAATTCGGAAACAGACGGGAGAAAAATTGCCGACGCACGTCGTCGCCGACTCGAAGGAGGGCTGGTGCGACGCGCTTACTCACGGGCTCAAGACTTGGTACAGCGGCAAGGATGTCATCTTCGACTTTTCTCAAGTGCGTCCGGCAGGGGCCCGGCTGAAAACGATGGGCGGCAAGGCTTCCGGCCCCGAACCGCTGCGGAGCCTGCTCGGCTTCGCACGCGAGCGCATTCTCGCGCGCCAGGGGCGGCGCCTGCGCAATATCGACGCCCACGACGTTATCTGCAAGATCGGCGAATGCGTCGTCGCGGGCGGCGTGCGCCGCACCGCGATGATCTCGCTTTCCGATCTCGACGACGTGGAGATGCGCGACGCAAAGAAGGGTCAGTTCTATATGACCGATCCGCACCGTTCGGTCGCGAACAACTCCGCAGTCTACGAGGTACAGCCGACCAACGCCGAACTTATGGACGAGTGGGTTGCGCTCATGAAGAGCGGCGCCGGCGAACGGGGCATTTTCAACCGCGGTTCGCTCGCGGCGACGCTGCCCAAGCGCCGCGTCGATTACTTCAGGAAGGTTGGCTTCATTGGAGAAGACGGCGTAGTCCGCGGGCCAATCGGCACGAATCCTTGCGCCGAGATCATTCTGCAATCGAAGCAGTTTTGTAACCTCTCAGAAGTGATCGCGCGCGCGCATGATACCGAGGCGTCGCTCGTCCGAAAGGCGCGCATTGCGGCTATCCTTGGCACGTATCAATCAACGCTCACGAAGTTCCATTATATTTCACAAGAGTGGACCGACCACAATAAGGCGGAACGACTCCTCGGCGTTTCGATCACCGGCGAATGGGATTCTCCGGTCGTGCGCCAGCCGGAGGTGATGCGCAAGCTCCGCGACGTCGCGACAAAGACAAACGCAACTTACGCGAAGCGTTTTGGTGTCGAACAGTCGATGGCAGTTACTGCAGTGAAGCCGTCGGGCACGGTATCCCAAACCTTCGACTGCGCGTCAGGCATTCATCCGCGCCATGCCCCGTACTATATCCGGCGCGTACGCATCAGCGCGACCGACTCTCTTTTCAAGCTTATGCGCGATCAGGGCGTGCCGTATTACCCGGAAGTGGGGCAGTCGATGGAAGAGGCGAACACCTATGTCCTCGAGTTTCCGGTCAAAGCGCCCGACCACTCGAAGGAGGCGCGGTTCAAGGACGACTTCTCGGCACTTGAGCAGCTCGAGTACTGGAAGCGGGTGAAGTTGAATTACACCGACCACAACCCCTCGGCGACCATCTCGGTTGGAACATCTGAATGGATCAGCGTCGTCGATTGGATCCAGAAGAATTGGGGCATCATCGGCGGCCTCTCGTTCCTGCCGAGGAGCGAGCACGTCTACCGGCTGGCACCGTATGAAGCGATTACGAAAGAGGAATACGAAGCGCGCATGGCTCGGTTCCCTAAGGTTGATTATTCGAAGCTCATCGCCTACGAGCGCCAGGACGAATCAGATATGAAGAGGGAATTGGCCTGTGCCGGCGGTACCTGCGAGATAGTGTAAAAACCCATAATAGTGGCGACACGTCCGCAGCGTGGTTATTCACTGCACGGCAAAGTGCACGTTGTTCTCTGAGGTATTGTTAGATCATGAAAATAACAAATCAAACAGCCGACGAGCTTGTGCTTAAAGAAGGCAATTGGTCAGGGATTACCGTAGGCACCGTCTTTATGGTCTTTGGTGCCGTTGGCGTAGCGGCCACATTTGCCACAACCAAGGTCGGCGCTTTATTTTCACTCGTATTCTTTGTGATTGGTCTTCTTATAGTGCTGTTCAGTTCGTCAATAACGGCAGATCTTAATAAAGCAACCGGACATCTCTTGTATCAAACGAAGCGTCTTGCCGGAGGGAAAAACACGACATATGCGATAGCCGATATTCTGAGGATTGAGACGCGTAAACAGTGGCAAGTGGAAAATACGTCGGTGGCAGGGAACAATAACAACCTTGTGTCCGTGCCTAACGAGGTGCTTCGGGAGCAATCTTTCGTTATCTTTAAGGATGGTACGGAAATGTCTTTAGACCATCAGAAAAATGCTTCGAGCCTGTCGGGTTTCTTGCGGGGTAGAACTAGAACAGAAGAAGGATTGGCTAAGCAGGTCGCAACCTTTCTGAATGTTCCGTTTCAGGAGGTTGCCCCACCTGGCAGCGGAATTGGCATACCCTTCGGACCTGGAGGGATTCAACTTTAGTCTGCAAGAATGCGAAAACCCGCGCAGGAGCGCGGGCTTTCGCATTTTGTTGACCTGGCCGGTAAGCCGAATTCTGTCGTGGACGATCATTTATCTGGGTCCTTCGTTGCCTCAGGACTCAAGCGGCACTTCCCACCGAAGCGGGACACGGCCTTGCATGCGGGTAAGGATTTATTCGTTGCACTCCCGGCTTTCGACGGGACTCTCCCCGAAGGGAGCCCATTCGCTTTCGCTCAGGGCGTCTCTGTAGGCACCTCTATCCTCGCGGACGACGGGCGTTACCCGCTACCTATTTTCCACTCGCCAATTGGCGAACGGAAGCATGTTCGGACTTTCCTCCCGTACGAAACTTGCGCTCGCACGGGCGATTGTCTAGCCTGGTCTGCGCGCACTATACCACGGTATAATTCTGTGGACTAATGTCTGGACGGCGGGAGGGCGCGGTATACTGACCTCATTACTATCGAATAAATTAAAGAACAAAAAGACATGCCTCCGCAACAATCAGCAACAATCCCGTACCGCCGTTCGCTCGAAGGCATCAGCATACTGGCACTGCTCGTGACGCTCGTCGTGGGCGTGTTCGCGTTCATTCCGTCCTCGGCAATTCCGTCGACAACAGCCAAGACTTTCCTGCTTGCAGCAGGCGCGCTCATTACCGTCGCGCTCTACATCCTCGCCCGCCTCTCGCGCGGCAACGTCATTTTTCCGCCCTTCGCGCTCGTGGGCGCGCTCTGGCTGCCCGTGATCGCGTACGCGCTCTCCGCGATATTTTCGGAGGTACCGTTTGCAAGCACGTTCTGGGGGACGGCGCTCGAGCCCGACACGCTCGGCTTCATGCTTATCGCCGCGGGTCTCGGAACTCTCGCTGCGCTCGTGCTGCGGCGCTCCGAACATTATTATTCATTCTTCCGCACTGCCGCGTTCGTTTTTGGCATCGTCGCTCTGCTTGAAGTCTTCACCGTCATTATTGGGCAAGTCGCGCCGAATCTCGTTTCGCCGGCGTTCTCGATCGTCGGTTCCTTTAACGATCTCGCATTCTTGCTTGGTCTCGGCGTGATCAGCGTTCTCATCACATTCCGGTTTCTCGAGCTTTCGCCGCGCGCTCGCCGCGCGCTCGCCATAAGCGGCGTAGCAGCGCTTTTCCTGCTCGCTCTTGCCAACTCCACGGTCGTCTGGGTGCTCGTCGCGCTCGTATCACTCGGCCTCTTCGTTGAGGCGGTTATGCGGCGGCGACCGAAGACGGCGGACAACGATCTTGACGAGACGGTGGCGATGGATGACGCCCAGAGCGGGATGGACGAAGGCGGCCATTCGCTCATTCTGCCGCTCGTAGCGCTCGCAGCGTCGCTCTTCTTTCTTATTGGCGGCGCGCTTGGCGGCGCGCTTGCAAACACGTTCCATGTAAACGTTCTCAACATCCGCCCCTCTTGGCAGTCGACGTTCTCGGTTGCGCACCAGTCATACGCCACCACGCCGCTCTTCGGCACCGGCCCGGGTACCTTCGGTGCGCAGTGGCTCAAGTATCGCGATGCATCGCTCAATTCGACGCCATTCTGGAATCTTGATTTCTCTTCCGGCGTCGGCTTTATCCCGACCTCGTTCGTGACGACTGGCATCGTGGGAGCGCTCGCGTGGATCGCGTTCCTACTGCTTTTTATCGTGCTCGGTCTGCGCACGCTTATTCTGCGCGCGCCGGAAGACGCGTTCATCCGGTATGTCGCAATACTGTCCTTTGTCGGCTCGCTGTATCTCTTCACCATCGCGATTTTCGATTTGCCGAGCGCGCTCATTCTCGCGCTCGCATTTGTTTTCGCAGGCCTATTCGCCTCGACGGCACGCTTTGCGGCGCGCGGCAAGCAGTGGGGAGTCATCTTCACGCGGAGCCCGCGACTCGGGTTCATTATCGTGTTTTCGCTCACGATTCTTCTGCTTGCGTCGGTTGCCGCCGCATATGCGCTCATTGAGCGAGCTGTTGCTACTGCCGAGCTCGCAAACGCAGGCGCCGCGTTCTCCGCCGGAAATTTTGATGCAGCCGATCAGGCTGCACAGAGCTCGATTTCCTTTGCGCCGAGCGCTGCCGCATATCAGATCGAGGCAGGTATTGCAGCTGCGCGCCTCGGACAAATCGCTGCCTCTTCGACAATGTCGGCGGCCGTTGCGCAGCAGGCCTTCCAATCGACACTCTCCACGGGCATCAATGCGGCTCTGACGGCGGCGCGCCTCGCGCCCTCCGACTACCAGAATTGGCTCGTGCTCGGGAATCTCTACGCTCAGGCGGTTCCGCTCGGCTATGACAGCGCGAAGACCGCATACGAAAAAGCCGAAGCACTTGATCCGACGAACCCGCAGATTCCCTACATCCTCGCGCAGCTTGATATCGCAAACAAGAATACCGCGGCAGCCGAGGGCGACTTGAAAGCCGCTATCGCGTTGAAGGAGAACTACACGCCCGCCATCTTCCTCCTCTCGCAGCTCGAAGTCAGGGATGGCAACGTGAAGGACGCGCTCACTTCTGCACTCGCGGCCGCCTACTTCGCGCCGAACGACCCGAACATCCTCTTCCAGGTCGGTATCTTGCGCGCCGCGGAGAATGATTACGCGGATGCCATTACCGCGCTTGCGGGAGCGGTTACCGCAGATCCGCAATTTGCCAATGCGCGCTACTTCCTCGCAGCGGTGTACGCGAAGCAGGGCGATTTACAGGACGCGCTCGCGCAAGTGCAGGCAATAGCCGCCCTCTCCGCTGACAATGCGAAGGCGGTCGCGACGGATCTCGCAGCGCTTCAAGCGGGGAAGAACCCGTTCCCTGCGAACCTCCTCTCACTCTCTCCGGTGCCGGTAAAGCAGTGAATTTTGGCGGTAGGTATTCGTAGAGTATTATAGAGCGATGGTTCGAAGAATTTTCGAGCGCATCGCGGCACCGGTACGCGGCCTGCATCAGGCCGCGTATTTGCTGGCGGCGCTCACCCTTGCTTCGCAGGCTCTCGCGCTTTTGCGCGACCGGACATTCGCACACACCTTCGGCGCAGGGCAGACGCTTGATCTATACTACGCGGCGTTCCGCGTGCCGGATGTCGTTTTCGCGCTCGTTTCATCACTCGTGAGCGCGTATGTCATCATTCCGCTTATCACGGGGATGGACAGGGAAAAGACGCGGGAACTCCTTTCTGAATCCGCAACTTTCCTCCTCGGCGTTGGAGGGCTCATCTGCGTGGTACTCGCATTCTTCATGCCGCAGTTTCTTGCGTTATTGTACCCGAGCCTTGTCGTTTCGCCGCAACAGGCTGGATTCGTACTCCTTGCGCGCATCCTGCTCGTCCAGCCGATCCTGCTCGGCCTCTCGGGTGTGATCGCGAGCGTAACGCAGGTGCACCGTCGCTTCGTGCTCTTCGCGCTTTCGCCAGTCCTCTATAACCTCGGCATTATTCTTGGCATCGTCGTTCTCTATCCGCTCTGGGGCCTTCCGGGAATCGGTCTCGGTGTCGTCCTTGGTGCAGTCGGCTATCTCGCCGTAAATATTCCGGTTGTCGTGCGCGCGGGCGTCATGCCACGTCTGCGTTTTCCGACATTTTCGAACATGTCCTCGATAGTGCGGAATTCCGTTCCGCGCTCGCTTGCCTTGAGCGTGAATTCGATCCTACTGCTCGTGCTTACGGCCATGGCGGCTCGGCTCGGCACAGGCTCAGTGTCGGTCTTCACCTTCGCGAGCAACCTCGAAGCTGTCCCGCTCGCGCTCATTGGTTCGTCCTATGCGGTTGCGGCGTTTCCGGCGCTCTCCGAGGCACTGGAGAAAAAGGATCATGGCGAATTCATGAGGATTCTTTCGGCGAGTGCGCGGCACATCATCCTCTGGTCGATCGTCGCGCTCGGCCTCGTCGCGGTTCTGCGCGCGCACATCGTGCGCGTCATCCTCGGCACCGGCGCGTTTAACTGGGATGCGACGCGCCTCACGGCCGCGCTCCTCGCGATTCTCATGGTTGGCCTCGTCGTCGATGCACTTGAGCTCCTCTTCTCGCGCGCGCTTTACGCCGCGCGGCAGTCGTGGCGTCCGCTCTTCTATCAATTGGCCGGCGCGGGTCTCACGATTGTCCTTGCGCTCTACTTCCTTTCTTTGCCGGCGCAAGGGTTGCCCGCGTCGCTCGCCGCGTTCTTGAAAGTCGGCGATGTGCGCGGGACAACCATTCTCCTCCTTGCGCTCTCCGCGATACTCGGCCAATTCTTCCTTGTGTTTCTCTCTTTAGTCGCGCTCCGCAGCGTTGCCCCCGGTCTTAGCCGCACGCTTCTTAAGCCGTTTCTTGACGGCTGTGTCGCCGCAGTTGCGGGCGGCGCGGCGGCGTATGCGACGCTTGCGCTCGAGGGCGGCATTGCGCCACTTACGACCCTCGTCGCCGTCTTCATGCAAGGATTAGTTGCGGGTATCGTCGGTCTTACCGCTTCTGCGCTCGCGCTTTTTCTTATCGAGAATGAAGAGTTCCGCATCGTGGTGAACGCGCTCGTCAGGCTCGCCCGCAAGCGAGGAGGCCACGCAACCGAGATCCTGACGCCTCCCGCCGAGGAGCCCTTGCAGCCATGAACCCGAAAAATATCCGCAACTTCTCCATCATCGCGCATGTCGACCATGGCAAGTCGACGCTTGCCGATCGCTTGCTTGAGCGCACCGGGACTATCCCTGCGCGCGAGATGCGCGATCAAGTGCTCGACCGCATGGATCTCGAACGCGAGCGCGGCATCACCATCAAGATGCAGCCGGTGCGAATGCAGTATCGCGACTACGTCCTTAATCTCATCGACACGCCCGGGCACATCGATTTCTCATATGAAGTTTCGCGCGCCTTGCGGGCGGTCGAAGGCGTATTGCTCCTCGTCGATTCGACGCAGGGTGTGCAGGCGCAGACCTTGACGACGTTCGCTTCCGCTCTCGCGCAGAAGTGCATCATCATCCCGGTCATTTCGAAGATAGATGCACCAGCCGCGCGCGTGAGCGAGGTGACCGCCGAGCTCGCGAAGCTCGTGCAGGTGCCGCCGGGCGATGTCCTCGCCGTGTCGGGGAAGACGGGGGCGGGTGTCGACGAGCTTCTTGAAGCGATTATTAAACGGGTTCCACCCCCGCGAGAGGCCGAAGCAGATGAGGCGCGCGGGCTCATTTTTGACTTTTCTTACTCGACGCACCGCGGCATCGCAGTGTATCTGCGCGCTTTCGACGGCACGTTTAAAAAAGGGCAGCCGCTCACCTTCCGTGCCGCGAAGAAAGAGTTCCTCGCGCTCGCGACGGGCATTTTCACGCCGGACGAGACTCCCGTCGATTCTCTCTCTACCGGTGAGATTGGCTATGTGGTGACGGGCATCAAGGAGCCGGGCATCGTGGCGGTCGGCGATACGGTCGGTGCGGCAAAAGGCACGCTGCCCGCGCTTGCGGGATATGAACGTCCGCGGCCGGTTGTCTGGGCGTCGGTGTACCCGGAGAGCCAAGATGATCTCCCGCTTCTGCGAAAATCGCTCGAGCGGTTGCGCCTTTCCGACTCATCGCTTTCCTTCGAGGAAGAATCATCGGGAGTGCTCGGTAGAGGATTCCGCTGTGGCTTTCTCGGACTTCTCCATCTCGAAATCATTACCGAACGCTTACGGCGCGAATTCAATCTCACGCTCATCGTCACAATCCCGACTATTTCCTACGTGGTCACGAAGGTGAACGGCGCGCGCGAGGTTGTCTATACGCCCGCAAAATTCCCGGAGTACGGAGACATCGCGCAGATTGAGGAACCTTGGGCGAAAGTGATCATCATCACGCCGCCCAATTCGGTAAGCGCGCTCGTGCAGCTTCTCTACGAGCATGAGGCGCAGACGCTCTCGACAGAAACCTATCAAGACGGCCGCATCGAAATGGTCGTGGAAATGCCGCTCCGGGAACTCATGCGCGGCTTCTTCGACACACTAAAAAACATTTCCTCGGGCTATGCCTCGCTCTCGTACGAAATCCTTCCCGAACGGCCGGCGGATGTCGTGCGCCTCGACGTACTAGTCGCCGAGGAGCCGGTGCCCGCCTTTGCGCGCGTGGTCGCCCGCCGGCGGGTTGGGGAAGAGGCGGAGAAGATGGTGGAGAAACTGTATACGATCCTACCGAAACAGCTCTTCACCACGAAAATCCAGGCGCGCACGCAGGGCCGCATCATCGCCTCACGGACGCTTTCCGCGATGCGCAAGGATGTTACAGGTTACCTCTACGGCGGCGATGTTTCGCGCAAAAATAAGCTGCTTGATAAGCAGAAACGGGGCAAAAAGAAACTGCTCGAACGCGGTCGTGGTAAGGTCAATATTCCCGAGGAGGTTTTCATGAAAATGGTGCAATCCTCGGCTGGATAACGAGCAATAAATGGTTGGTATACTATTCGCATGCGCGCGAAACAGTGGCGGGAAGGAGTTCTCATAGGCGTCCTCCTGCTTGCCGTTTTCTGGCTCCTCTCATCCATTTTGGGACTCGCCGGGAAGGCAAGAGTGGCAATTCAGGAGGCAGATAATGCTAAGCAGCAATATCAGGCGCTTGAGAGTCGTAAAGCGGAGCTTTCGGCGAACCTCGCCGCGCTCGCCACTGGGCGCGGGCAAGACGCAGCAATTCGTACGGCCTTCGGGGTTGCACGACCTGGAGAAGAGGTTATCGTGGTAGTGCCGCCGGCGACGACGACTCCGACGGCGACACCGTCTTGGTGGCAGCAGATACTGAATTGGTTTTGAAGCGGGTATGGTTTAGTGGCAGAACGCGACCTTCCCAAGGTTGAGACCCGGGTTCGATTCCCGGTACCCGCACTGGCACGGATGGAATTGTTGCCATATCGGCAAATTTCCCATCCATGCAATACCGAGATCGAACCCGGGTCTCAACGTTGCTGAATCTCTCTACGCGCCACGCCCCTCGCTTACGCTCGGTCGCCAATACTTCTTCCGCGTCTCTTTCGAACCCGCGTCTTCACCGAAGACGCGTTGCTGAAGGAGCACTTCGAGGTCGCAGAGGCCGTAGTGCACGCGCTCAAGCGTGTCATAGAGATCCTCGATGTTTTGATCGACATCGAGCCGAAGCTCTTCAGCCTCGCGTTCCTCCACGAACGCTTTGCATGCGTTTATAAGTGGTGTACCCATAAGTGTTTACGATTTACGCTAATAATTTCGACCACGCGTATATCGTGCTCGCCGACGTATACGGATACAAGACGGGAAAACTTGCCGCGCACGACAAATTTTTCCATCCTTGCATTTTCTTGAAGATTCCAAGAAGAAAGTTTTCGAGGGTCGGTTGAAGGTTCGTAAGGAGATCGGCTCGAAAACGATCGTTGTGGTATACTACAAAGACGCGTTCCGAGACCGGAAAAACGAATACATAATCATCACCGCCTACTATGAAAATTAACTACGACAAAGTGGCAGATGCGGTCTACTTCTCGATGAGGAAAGGGAAAGTCGCCAAAACGCTCGAAATGAATGAGCGCCTCATTGTCGATGTTGATAAGAAAGGCAACATCCTCGGAATTGAAATGCTTGACGCCTCTCATCAGTTTCCTCAGGAGGGACGCAGTTTGGAGAAAAGTATAGAAAACGGTGTCCCGGTCCAAGTTTCTTCTGCCACGCCTGTTACAGCATAGAGGTTGACTGTTCCTCGGCAATTTTCCCTTCCTTGTGCCCGGATATTCTGCGCGTATTTTAAATCACGAGCTGGTAGGGAAGTGTCCTGGTGTCGGCGGCGGAGATATTATCGGTATGTTGACGTATCCACCATCATGTATCGCAGTCCTGACTTCCTCAACGACGCTGCACCAGTAACACAAAGTAATACTCGAATACAGTCTTAATATCCCTAAAACTGTTAACAAGGTCCGTGTGGATAGAGCCCATAAATCAGTTAGCGCGATGCCATATGAATATGACGACCTGGCGGGATATACTCCAAGAGCGGTTTGCAATGGTTTGGGATTCCGTCTTGGGCCGCATTAGATAATCAGAATCTGCGACCGTAGCCGTTAGATAGAACGGTATCATAT
>VFSW01005952.1_pt1 | contig 17978 bp, 16 predicted proteins | sample 5358111 | NCBI WGS metagenome assembly VFSW01 (sample SAMN11554181, study PRJNA540505) | mine drainage metagenome | isolation source: sediment from site ElyBrook_90M | place: USA: Ely Copper Mine, Vershire, VT | collected 2017
CGTTACACCTATCACGTTCGTGATTTTGTCTACCCGTGATATTTGCCACTCCCCGCGACGCTGGGATTTTCGGGCGCTTCTGTTTATCCTGTAAGGACTTTCGCTCACGCTTGTTTCCCGGCGGCTGGAGGCTGCGGCTTCGATCACCAAGGCTGCCCGCCCCACCTCATCAAAGGAACCCGCTGGAATCCCTGATCGTCGCCGCGCCACCGGTGTGATATGCTGGTCGCAAGACGGGATCGAAGGATGTGCGCCCATGCCTGACCAGACAGCGGCTAGCCCGACCGCGCGCTCCGACGAATGCTTTCTCTGCGCGGATGCCGAGCGCTGCGACGTTCCCCGCGTCGAGGGATCGCTCGTGGGGGCACGGCTGGTCGATCGCAATGGCGCGCCGGACCCCATCGTCGGACTGCGACTGGCGGGCGGCGAGCAGGCCGTCGTACATCTGGGCAAAGAGCAGCGGCGGCTGGTCGGGCAATTGGTCGCCCTGCCCCCCGATCAGCTCAAGGCGCTGGCGTTGCGCGCGCTGCACGTCACCGCGCGCCCGGCGCAAGCGACGCATCAGATTTTTGCCGCGCTGCCGCGGACGCTGGTCATTGTCGAGCCTGATCGGCTGCTCAATATCACCGATCTGAACAACGCCGCCTATTGCGTCAGGCATGATCTCTTGCGCAGCCTGCGCCCTAGCCCCCCCAGCGCGGCGAGCGTGCGTGGCACCCTTATTCACAATATCTTCAAAGAGCTGCTCAAAAATCCCGACGCGCGGCCCGACGATCTGCTGGCGACGTATCTGAGCGCGCAGGTGCAGCAATTGGCCGAGGTCGGCGCGACTGAGGGCGAGATCGCCGCCGAGACCGCGCCGCATGTCGCCAGCCTCGACGCCTGGCAGCGTCACCTGCGCCACGATCTGTGGGGCGACCACGCGCCCGAGGTGCGCGCTGAGACGTTTTTGCTTGCCCCTGAGATCGGCCTCAAGGGGCGTCTCGACATCATGCTCACCGATAAAGACGGCAGCAGCCTGATCGAGCTGAAGACCGGCAGAGTCACCGGCGATTTGCCCCGCGAGCAGCACCGCTGGCAGGTGCAGGGCTATCACGCGCTGCTCGCCGTGCGCGGACACGGCCCGCACCGTGCCACATTGCTCTACTCCGCCACGCCCGGCCAGGCGTCGGGATATGGGGTGCCTCCGCGCCCCAAAGACATGCAGCGCGTCATCGACCTGCGCAACACGATCGCCGTCGTGCGCGCGACGGGTGTGGTGCCACCGGCCCCCGGCGGCAACCGCTGCGCGAAATGCTATCAGCGCGTGGAATGTGCCGAGATGTCGCACCTGTTGGGCTGGACGCCGCCACCCGGCGATCCGCCGCCAACGCACGACGCAGGCGACGCCGCGTGGTTTCGCCACTGGCACGACCTGCAACAGACCGAGTCGCGCGCCGCCGAGGCCGAGTCGCGCAAGCTCTGGCGCGAGCCAGTCGCCACGCGCATCGTCGCCGGCAAAGCGATCGCCGGCCTGACGCTGGCTGAGCCGCCGCGCGAGACCGAGCGCCACGAGTGGCAATATCGCCTCTTTTGCGAGAATACATCCGAGCTGCGCGAGGGCGACGAAGTGCTCATCAGCGACGGCGATCCCGTGCGTGGGGCGGTCGTCAGTGGCACTATTTTACGCATCGAGTCGGGCGAGGTCACGGTTTGGGCGCGTGAATATATCGCGCACCCAGCGCTCATTGATCGCTATAGCGCCGAGGTGGTCGATCGCCGCATGCTCAACAACCTCGCCCGCTGGCTGCGCGTCGAAGAGCGGCTGCGCGCCCTGGTGCGCGGCGATCAGCGCCCGCGCTTCGCGCACAGCGACCTGCCCGTGCACCCCGACGCGCTGGCCGGCTTGAATCAAGAGCAGGCGCAGGCGGTCTTGCGCGCCATGACGGCGCAGGATTACCTGCTGATTCAGGGACCACCGGGGACGGGCAAGACGAAGGTCATCGGATCCATCGCACGCGCCCTGTTGAGTCGCGGCTATCGCGTGGCGCTGGGGGCGTTTACCAATCAGGCCACTGATACGATGTTCGCGCGGCTGGTGGAATCAGGCGTGACACATGGCGTGCGGCTTGGCCACGAGTTTGCCGTGGACGAGCACTTGCGCCCTTATCGCTTGCTGCGTCAGGCCGCCAGTCTGACCGACGGCGCGCCACCCAAGGCCGACGACGTGCGCGCTGCTCTGCGCTCCGCCCGGCTGGTCGCGGCGACCGCCGCCATGTGGTCCGCCGAGACCTTTGAGGTCGAGCGGACAATGCCCCTCTTCGATGTCGCCATCATCGACGAAGCATCACAGCTCACCGTGCCGGCCATTGTGGGACCACTCCGCTGGGCGCGCAGATTCATTTTGGTCGGCGATCAGCACCAGCTGCCGCCCCTTGTGCAGCACCCCCCCGCACGCGACGCCGGCTTGGGCGCGTCGCTTTTCGAATCCCTGCTCGCAACCGCGCCTGATCAGGCGCGGATCACGCTGCACCGGCAATACCGCATGAACGAAGCGATCGGCGCGTGGCCCAGCCGCCAATTCTATGGTGGAAGGCTGGTCGCCGACAAGAACAACGCCAGCGCCACGCTCGACATCGCGCCCGTCGCGCATCACGACGCGCTGGACCCCGCGCGTCCGCTCGTCTGGGTCGAAGTGCCGCCCGATGCCCGCGCTCAGCCGAAACTCAACGACGCCGAAGCTCGCGCTGCCGCCCTGCTCGCGCGAGCGCTGGCCGACAGCGGCCTGGACCCCGCCGAGATTGGGATCATCGCGCCTTTTCGCGCCCAGGTCGCGCGCATTCGTCAGCACGCTGGGGATCTCATCGCGCGCGGCGCCACCATCGACACGGTGGATCGCTTTCAGGGGGGTGAGCGTCGCGTGATTTTGCTTTCACTAGTCGCGGCGACACCCCCAGTGCCCGACTCACAACACGCGACTTTCCTCAGCGATCCCCGCCGGCTCAACGTCGCACTGACCCGCGCGCGTCACAAGCTCATCATTCTCGGCTGGCGACCGGCGTTTGCCGATCTGCCGCTCGTGCGCGATCTCGCCGATCATTGCGCCTCATTCCCCGGCGGCCTCGTGCGCTGGAGCGATTAGGGCCACCGTCAAGGACATTTCCGGCATTGTGATACCAAATTGCCTCGATTTGAATGCACTGCGAAAGTCCTAACTACTTGATGAAAAAATAGATCGTCAGCGCGATACCGACTAGTATCACGAAACCCCGGATGAAACGCGGATCGATCTGGCGCGCGAAATAAGCGCCGCCATAGCCGCCAATGATCGCACCGACGATCATCACCAGCGCCTGAGGCCACACGACCGCACGCGCCACGATGAAAATGACGACCGCGACGCCGTTGATGCAGCTCGCCAGCACGGTCTTGAGCGCATTCATCTGGTGAATCTGCGTCAGGCCCATCAGGCCGAGCGCAGCCAGCATCATGATGCCGATGCCACCGCCAAAATAGCCGCCGTACACAGCGATAACGAGCTGGATCAGCGCCAGCCCCACCAGAGCCGCCGGTGAATAAGTCGCTTCGCCCTTCGATCGCTGGCGCAGCCAGGACGTCAGGCGCGGGCTGAGCGCGAAGAGCGCTGTCGCCAGCAGCAAGAGATAGGGAATGAGTGTGACGAATGTGCTTTGCGAAGTGCGCAGCAGCAAGAACGCGCCAAAGATGCCGCCGACGAAGCTCGACAGCGCCAGCACGGCGAGCAGCGCGCGCTCTTTGCCGAAATCGTTGCGATAAGCGCCAACGCTGGCGACTGAGCCGGGCCACAGCGCGATGGTATTCGTGGCGTTCGCGGTGACGGGTGCCACGCCGGTGAATATCAGCGTCGGAAAGGTGAAAAAACTGCCGCCCCCCGCGACGGAATTCAGCGCGCCACCGATGAGTGCCGTTGTGAAGAGCGCCAGCACGGTGAGCGGTGTCAGCGTGGGAACGATGAGGGCGGCGAGAGGGGAATGCGTCATGGGTGTCGGACATCTCCCGGAGAGATTCGCTGAGTAGATGTGAGCGGATGTGAGCGGGCTTGAGCGCTAGAGTATGGGATGCCGGATCTCTGCCAGACTATAGCACGCGGGGGATGATGACAGTCAAACCGTAACGGGCGTCACCCGCTGGCAGATACCCCCCTGGGGTATGATATAATAGATGGTAGTTCTCATCGCGCCCCATGTTATGGGCGTCGAGCATACGGCAGTGTCGCGCGAAGCGACGCGCCGGGAGGAGGCACAACAATGGCGGAGAAGTACGACGTGATCATCATCGGGTCAGGACCGGCGGGTTACACGGCGGCGCTCTATGCCGCGCGCGCGAATCTGCGCACGCTGGTGGTGCAGGGCGCGCTCTATGGCGGCCAGCTCATGAACACGACCGATGTCGAGAATTATCCCGGCTTCGAGAATGGCATCCTCGGCCCTGAGATGATGGAAGTCTTCGAGCGCCAGGCGCGCCGCTTTGGCAGCGAGATGCGCGCCGAGGACGTGACCGCCGTCGACTTCACGCGACGGCCGTTCGCCGTCACGATCGACCGGAGCGATGTCGTCTATGGCGACGCGCTGATTCTGGCGACGGGGGCGAGCGCGCTGTGGCTGGGCCTGGTGAATGAAGAGCGGCTCAAGAATCATGGCGTGAGCGCGTGCGCGACCTGTGACGGAGCGTTCTTTCGCAACCGGGAAGTCGCGGTCGTGGGCGGGGGCGACACGGCGATGGAAGAGGCGCTCTTTCTGACGCGCTATGCCACCCACGTGACGGTGCTCCACCGGCGCGAAGCCTTGCGCGCCAGCAAGATCATGCAAAAGCGCGCGCTGGAGCATCCCAAGATATCCGTCGTCTATAACACCGTCATCGAGGACGTGTTGGGCGAGAGCCGCGTATCGGGCCTGGCGCTGCACGATGTCGCCACCTGCGAGCGCAGCACGCTGCCGGTCGAGGGTCTCTTCCTCGCCATCGGGCACCAACCCAACACTGATCTCTTTCGTGGGGTCATCCATCTCGACGAGAAAGGCTATATCAAGCCCGTCGAGCACACGATGACGAATGTGCCTGGCGTCTTTGCCGCCGGCGACGTGGTGGACCACCGCTATCGCCAGGCGATCACCGCAGCGGGCAGCGGCTGTCAGGCGGCGATCGACGCCGAGCGCTGGCTCGAAGAGCAGCAGAGCTGACGCAAGGGCGGCGGGCCTTATGATGGCTACGCCGCCCCTCTGCTGAGGATGACGATATCCTCAAACCTCTTTCTCTCTCAGAGAGAAAGGGCTTTACGCGGTTTTGCCGTTACAGCAGCCACCGCCGCAACAGCCATCCTCACAACAATCGCAGTCACAATCGCAGCAAGTGTCGTGAGCGCTCAGAACGTCGATCATACGTGATCCCTCCAGCAAAGAACGTGCGCGAGGCACAGGTGGAGCACAGCGCTCCGGCTCGACGAGACAGGCGGCGTCGTCACAGGCGACGAACGGCGTCGCGTCACCACCACAAGCGGCGGCGAGCGATCGCTGATAGTCCGTGACGGCGACGCGCAAGCCAAGCAGCGCGTCAATCTCGCGGTCGATCGCCGCCAGGCGCTGATCGATGAGATCGAGCACCTCACGGCGAACCACGGCGCAGGTCGCCGCGTCGGTCCCGGCCACGAGGGGCCGCACTGCTTCGAGAGGCAAGCCCAGCCGGCGCAGGCGCCCGACGAGCAACAGGCGGTTCACGTCGGCGTGGCGATAGCGACGATAGCCGTTCTCAGCACGATCGGGCGCGGGCAAGATGCCCATCCGCTCATAAAAGCGGATGGCTTTGGCGCTCACCCCCGTCTGTCGTGCCAGCTCGCCGATCGAGAGCCGCGCTGGATCGCTCGGTGTCGAATCGCTCAGCATGGCGGGTCTTCTGCTACCTTTCTCATACTCACACGTACTCGCATACGTGTGAGCGGTCAGTTGTTCCTGCTTCAACGCCGTTTGCCATTGCGCGGGCACCTTTGGATCGGCTCTCCCATTGCGGTCTCACATCGGCTCCACAGGCATTTTACGTCCGGTCGTAGCCACTACCCAGGACGACCAGCTTCAGACAGGAAGCTGGCGAAGCATCTCTCGGGCAAACGCTTCCAGGTTGCGCGCCGCGTTCAGGTCACGATCAATGACCAACCCGCACTTGAGACAGATCGTCATCTTGATCTCTTCCATGCCATGAGTAGACCACTACCTTAACCTTAACCTTAACGGCCTGTCAAGCAAGGATATCCGATGACGTGTGACGACATGCGCGTAAGATTTTCGCTATCTAGTAGTACCTCCTCTCGCAAGCAAAGTATACATGGTTCCTCTCGCTGGAAGGTCAAGAGAATTGCTTGCCAATTTTCGCATTATGAGATCAAACGCATGTCGCGCTGGCGGCGCCAGTGCAGCGCGACATCGCCCCACGAGAGATAGCCCGCCGTCGTGAAGCCGTGGACGATCGACGCTACGACGAGTGATGGTCCCGGCAACGCGACGTAGAGCAGCCCGAAGACGCACCCCGCGAGCATCGCCGCGATGTTGAAGCGCCAGGAATAGCCCCCCAGCCGGTGATACGCGCCAAAGATCGCCGAGATCGCCGCCACCCCCAGCGCCACTGACAGCGCGTGACCCGCGCCGAGCGACGCGATTCCGCGAATTGCCAGCGTCTGGACGACGCCACGCCAAAACAATTCCTCAGCCGGCGCGTTGATGGCGAGATAAAAGACCGTTTGCAGCGCCTGATCGCCGCGTGTGGGTAGGCGATAGCCAGGCGCCGTCCGCGCGCGCCACGCGACCGCCAGCGCCAGCATGACGACGCCGACCGCCAGCCCCTCGACCAGCGCGAGCGGCCATCCCTGCGGCGGAGCGGCAAGGCCGACAGCGTCCAACCCGCCCATCAGGAGCGCGGCGATCAGCCCCGCCACGACGAATGGGATGATGCGGATCAGCATGTCGGGCCACAGCCAGCGCCAGGTGTCGCGTGGCGTGTTGCGATACAGCGTCGTCGTGGTGGATGTCATGCCTATCATCGCTGTTAGCGAGCGCTCTCCCTCTTCGTTTGAATGATCGATCCGGCGTAGATCCGGTGCTCTCAATTATCATCAATTGTAGCAGAGAGAAAGGGGAAATCATCGCATATGGCTCAGGCAACAGGCACGCAGGCGCGCGAAGAGGTCGCGATGCCCGTGGGCGGGCGGCTCATGGCGGGCGTCATGCTAGCCGTCGCGGCCGTGACGGCGCTCTATTGGATCGTCTGGCTCGTTATCCCCGGTGGGCGCGACGTTTTGGCTGTGCTGCCCACCGATCAAGCCTACATCCGCTTCGAGAACGCCTTTCCCGCCGCCGACGGGTGGATGGCGCTGGCGGCGGCGGCGTCAGCGGTGCAGATACTGCGCGGCAAGTCGAGCGCGATCATGTGGATGTTCGCGGCAGGCGGCGCGGGCATATATCTGGGTGGCATGGACGTGCTTTACGATCTCGAAAACGGCATCTATGGCCTGCTCGCGCAAAATCCCGGATCGGTGAGCACCGAGATGGCGATCAACGTCGCCACGCTCGGCATCAGCGCGTGGGTGATGTGGTGGGCCAACAAGCACCGGGACTGGATGTGCCGGGCCTAGCCCGCGCTCTGGCTGATGAGCAGCGCCGCCAGCAACGACTCGCGGGCGATGTTGAAGAGTGTGCCGCGAATGTCGTAGGTGAACCCGACGAGATAGAGGTTAGGCGCGTCGAGCGAGCGGATGTCGTTGAGGCGCGGATGCCCCCGCTCGTCGAGCGCGATCGCGCCGTCGAGAAAGCCGAGCGCGGGGCGATAGCCGGTGGCGAAGATGACCGTGTCGAACGCCGCTTCGTGGCCATCGGCAAAGCGCACGCCCGTCGGAGTGAAGCGATCGATGGCCTCCGCGATGGCGATGTCGCCCTGCTGGGTGTGGTGGAGGAATTCCAGTCCGATGATGGGAATGCCAGGCCGGTCGAGCGCGCCTTGCGCCGGTCGCGGCACGCCGGCTCTGGCCTGGCGCCTTGCCGAGCGCCGCAAGAGCACGGGCGCGACGGCCCGCGTCACGCCACGCGGCATCCGCGCGATGAGGTGCGCCCACCGCTGAATCGGCACGCCCAGCAGGTCGCGCGGCACGACATTCGTCCCGGCGCGAATCGAGCTGGTGACGGTGGCGCCGCCCTCCACGAGATCCACGGCGATCTCCGCGCCCGAATTGCCCGCGCCCACGACGAGCACGCGCTGCCCGGCAAACGGCGCCCCATTTTTGTACAGAGAGGAGTGCATCACGCGGCCCTGGAATGCGTTTTCGTTGGGGTAACTCGCCCGCACGGGGTTCGCGAAGACACCTGTCGCGGCAACGAGCACGTCGGCGTGCTGCTCGCCTTGCGATGTCGCGATGCGCCACCCGTCACCGTCGCGCGTGGCACGCTCGACCGGGCAACCCGTCTTGATGTCGAGCGCGAAGTGGGCGGCATACGCGGCCAGATAGTCCGCGACCTGCTGGCGTGAGGGATAGCGCGGAAACGCATGGGGCATGGGCCAGCCGGGCAATCCCGAAAAGGCCTTGACCGTGTGTAGTTGTAGCCGATCGTACAGATTAGCCCAGGTCGCGCCAGGCACGTCGCCGGCCTCGTAAATGACCGCGTTACGCTCGAATCGGCGCAGACATGCCGCTGTCGCCAGGCCCGCCGGACCCGCGCCCACGATCGCGATGGATCGCTGTGCGCTGCTCATGTTGTCGCCCCCTCCTGAATTGCGATTGATGCTCCATAAAAACCCATCTGTTAGCTGGATCATACTGAACTCGACTGAAAGAATGAAAGGGATACTATCAAAAGAATGAGGACTTTCGCTCAGAGCGCGGCATCGCACGTTGCGATGCCGCCTAGGCGCTGCCAAAGAAGAGGGCGGCCAGGAAGACGAGCGTCCCGCTGCCGATAACCTGGACGATCGACAGGCCCCAATTCGTCCCGAAAAAGCGGTGGCGAATCGCGGCGATGACAACCAGCTCGACGGCGACGACACAATAGGCGATGAGCAGCGCCACGTGCAGGTTTGACGCCAGGAAGGGAAGCGTGTGGCCCGCGCCGCCGACGAATGTCATGATGCCGGTTATGGCGCCGCGCACGATGGGGTTGCCGCGCCCGGTCAGCACGCCGTCGTCAGACAGCGCCTCGGAAAATGCCATGCTGATGCCTGCGCCGGTCGCAGCGGCCATGCCGACCAGAAACGTCGTGAATGGCTTGTGCGTGGCGAAAGCGGTCGCGAAGATTGGCGCCAGCGTCGAGACCGAGCCATCCATCAAACCGGCCAGGCCGGGCTGCACCACGCGCAAGAGCAAGTGCTGCGTCTCGTCGCCGGTGGCGCTCACCGGCACGGCGGTGTCAAAGCGGCGCGCGAAGGCCGGCAATCCAAGCACTACAAACATGCGCGAAATGGCCGCTTGCCAGCCACGCGGGGACGAATTCATGGCAACAAAGCCCCTTCTTCTTTCATCATACGGTGGAAAAAAATCTGATCGAAGGTCGCTTGGGATGCTACGATGCGGGGGCGGCGTCGCGCTGGCAGCCGGGGCAGATGCCATAATATTGCTCGGCGCGCGTGACGATGTGATAGCCCGCGATAGTCGCCGGCAGCGCGATCGGCTTGTCGTGGTCCGGCAGGTCGATGACCGAATGACAGCGCAGGCAGACCAGCTCAGCGTGCGGCGTCATGTCGGGATCAAAATGGATGCTGCCGTCGCCAGTGTCGAAGCGCCGCACCTCACCCCACTCGACCAGCTCGTTGAGCGTGTGATACAGCGTCGTCAGCGACAAGCCAGGCAACAGCGGCTTGAGACGGGCGAAAAGCTCCTCGGCGGTCGGGTGCGTGCGATCGCTCACCAGCGCCCGCCAGATCAAGACGCGCTGCGAGGTGACTTTGCCTCCGCTCTGCCTGACGCGCTCGACGAGCGCTTCCACACTACGCATAACAGGACCTCTTTTCGTGATTCATTTCAGATAACAATTCTATAGCAAAAACAAATAAGTGGTGTCAAGGGATCTCGCAGCAATTTTGGCGATGGTTTGATCTTCACGCGGCTGGCATGGCATACTAAAGAAGGGTAAAAGATTAGGAGCCAAGAGCGTGTTTTTTGTGAGTGATCCCTTTCATCCAGGGTGCGCCTGTCGTGGGCGCGAGCCTGACCCGACGCTGGCGCGTCGCGGCTGACCTTCCAGGCGAATCGGTCAGCGTGCCGCCCGCGCCACAGGCTCGCGCGCCGCTGAGAGACAGAGTATCGCGTCGATTCGCCAGACTGGATCAGGAAAGGATCACTACGCACCCATGCAGATCACCAACACGCTTTCGGGGCGCAAAGAGACGTTCGCGCCGCAATCCCTGCCCGTCCGCATGTATGTCTGCGGGCTAACCCCCAAAAACGACCCGCACCTGGGTCACGCCCGCCTCTTCGTCGCCAACGACGTCATTCGCCGCTACCTCGAATATCGCGGCTTGCCCGTGTGCTACGTGCAAAACTTCACCGACATCGACGACAAGATCATCCAGGCGGGGCTGCGCGAGAATATTCCACCCGCCGAGGCGGCGCGCCGCTACATGACCGGCTACTTCCACGACATGGACGCTCTGGCGGTGCGGCGCGCCGACGTGTTCACCTATGTGACGGAGTACATCCCTCAGATCATCGACTTCGTGCGCAAGCTGATCGAGCTTGGCCACGCCTACGTCCTTGAGGATGACAGCGAGGATCACGACGTCTATTTCGCGGCGGCGACGTTCTCCGACTATGGCAAGCTGTCGAAGCGCAACGACGAGGCGATGATGGCCGGGGCGCGCATCGAGCCGGACGAGCGCAAGCGCGACCCGCGCGATTTCGCGCTTTGGAAGTCCGCCAAGCCCGGCGAGCCGTGGTGGCCCAGCCCGTGGGGCAAAGGGCGGCCTGGTTGGCACATCGAGTGCTCGACAATGGCGATGGCGACGCTGGGCGAGCAGATCGACATTCACGGCGGCGGCGCGGATCTCATCTTTCCGCACCACGAGAACGAGATCGCGCAGAGCGAAGCGCTGACGGGCAAGCCGCCTTTCGCGCGCTTTTGGGTGCACACGGGCCTCTTGCAGCTGGGCGACGAAAAGATGGCGCACTCCGGCCAGTTCGTCACCATTCGCTCGGTGCTCGCCACGACACCCGCTCCGGCGCTGCGCCTCTATCTGCTGGCGCAGTCCTATCGCACGCAGTTTGTCTATCTGCAAGAGCAGGTGGCGGCGACGGTGACGCGATGGCGGCGCTGGGCCGATGCACGCGCGGCGGCGGCAGTGCTCGCGGGCGACGCCGCGCCGGCGACGGGGGTGTTTGACGCGCTGCGCGACGACTTCATCGACGGGATGGACGACGATTTCAATACGTCGCGTGCTACCGCGACGATTGACGAGCTGGTTCGCCGGCTCAACGATCTCACTGCCCGCGCGCGTGGCAACACGGTTAGGGCCGATCTCGTCGGTGAGTTAGCCGCTGACGTGGCCATGCTCGACGAGCTGGCGGGCGTGCTGGGCGTGTCGCTCGATCTCGCGCTCGACGTGCGAGCCACCCATGACGACGCCACGCGCGCCGAGATCGACACGCTGGTCGCGGCGCGCTCCGCCGCCCGCGCCGCCAAAACCTGGGCCGAAGCCGATCGCCTGCGCCAGGAGCTTGACGAGCGCTTCGGCGTCGTCGTCAAAGACGGCCCCCAAGGCTCGACCTGGGCAGCGAAACCCTCCTAGCGCAGGATTAGGAAGCAGATTTCCATCTTCAAGAAGAGGAGATGTACCCGGGGGAAAAGAGGTTGACACGCCAAGGTGTCGCTATCCGTACACCGCCTTGAGGACTGAGCACGCGCGCAGGGTCACCCATTTGCTCAGCTGGCCCTGCTTGTCGATCTCCCCCCAGGTTTTGCCATTGAAGGAAGACTCGTTGCGCCAGCGTCCTGACGGCTCTTGTTTGCTGAGAAGCCACTCGACCGCGCTCGCGAGGCGCGCATCTTGGGCAAAGCCCAGCTCGCACAGGACCGTGATATTCTGGAGGAGGTCGGCGGCATAGGCTAATGGAAAGCCCAGCTGGAACCAAGATGGGCTTGGCATCACATTGCCCCAGCCAGCCGGGTACGCGGAGGTGGCCGGGTCACAGCTCAAGAGGAACGCTCCTCCCTGCTGGATGGCGCGCTCCACGTGTGGCGCTCGCCGTTGGGCAGGGATGCGTGCCAGCGCCAGCAGCCCTTTGATCGCTCCCCAAGCGCAGGGGAGCTGCTCGTTCGACGCGCAGCGGAAGCCCGGCCCGGTGGTTCCCGATCGATAATAGCGGTTGAAGCCTTCGCCGGTGATCGAGCGGGCTTGCCAGTCAATCGCACGCTGCACGCGCTCATCTTCCAGCCAGCCAAAACCGATCAGCGCCCGCAGCAGATTGCCGTTCAAACAATGGATCACGAGCGATGGGGGAGGGGGAGCTTCTTCCCGGCTCCCCCCCTGCCAGAAGGCAAATCCGCCCGACCTGGCCTGGGTGTGGGATAACACATAGTCGCAGGCCACGCGCACGCGCGCGTCGCTGCCATCGGCTCCCAGCTGGTCGAGAAAGATGAGCTGCCAGACTGTTCCCCGGTACTTGGGAGCGTATCCTGGGCCTGGCTTGCCCCAGAACCCCTCGGGCTGTTGCGCGGCGAGGATGGAGGCAATGGGGTCGGCGTGCATGGCGGCGGCACGCGCCTGTCGCACCTCTGGCGCATCCTCTGGCTGATCGAGGAGCTGGCGCAAGGCCAGATGGCGAACAGCAGGGGCATCTGCTTCCAGCAGCCAGGGCAACGGATCGCCTTTGAGCATGCCTTGCCAGGTGGCCATGTCATTGCTTTCCTTTCTCGGCTCCGGGTTCAAGAGCAGGTCAGAATCTGGCTCTGCACGCTCATTTGACGAACTATCAGGTTCGCTTCGGAGAAGATCGCTCTTTTATTTTATCTCATTCCTTTTTACCTCTTCTAACTCGGCACTCAACTGGGGAGCGCAGACACAATCCAAGCGCCAGCTCATCGATCTTATGCTATACTCTCTGATACGAACACCTTTTCGCGAGCGTCGGAGGTGAGCCATGAGCGCATTGCCGGACCCCGGCACGCAAGGGGCGTGGCGTCTGCCGGAAAAAGCAAAGGAGAAATTACTCAAGGCTATGGCGGAGATACTCGATCAGCCATTGCGATCGTCGCTGACGTTTGAAGAGTTTTTAGACTGGATGGATGAAGACACCCATGCCGAGTGGGTGGGCGGAGATGTGATCATGACTAGCCCGGCGAGTCTTGACCATCAAGAAATGGCGATCTTTCTCGTGAGAGTGATGAGAACGTATTCTGAATGGCATAGCCTCGGCACCGTGCTCGTCGCTCCTTTTCTGATGAAAGTTGGTGAATCGGGGCGCGAGCCTGATGTGCTCTTCGTCGCGCGCGAGCACCAGGATCGCATCAAAAAAACCTTTCTCGATGGACCCGCCGATCTGGTGATAGAGGTGATCTCGCCTGAGAGCGCGGGGCGCGATCGCGGCGACAAATACTTCGAGTACGAGCAGGCGGGAGTCGGCGAATATTGGCTGATTGATCCGCGCACGAATCGGGCTGAGTTCTACCAGTTGCGCGACGGCGGCTATCAGCTTGTGGCTCCCGACGCGGAGGGGATCTATCATTCGGCGGTCATGCCGGGCCTTTGGCTGCGGGTGTCGTGGCTATGGGAAGATCCGCTGCCAGAGGTTGAGGACGTGCTGCTGGAAATCGGCGGTGCCGGCTACGCCCGCTCGCTGATGGAGCGTTTGCGGCGGAAGGGCTATTCGACGGAAGGGTAGCCGCACGCGCCGGTAGACGATTTTCGCCCCACGACTAGCTCGCCGCGCCAGGGTCCGCCAGCGGCGATGTCGCGCGTCGCGACGACGGCCAGCCCCGCGCCGATGACCAGACGGGCGAGATCGCTGCGTGCGAGCGTGCGGCGATGGTCGCGGTCCGCCAGGCGCACGAGTGGCTCGAAAGCCGGCCACCACCAGCCGTGGCGCACGAAATCGCAGGCGATGAGCGTGCCACCGGGCGCGACGAGGTCGGCCAGGCGGTTCATCGCGCATTGCGGGCTTGCCAGATAATGCGCCACATTCGTGCAGGTGACGAGATCGAACGGGCCAGCATCGCTGATCGCCGCCGGCGGCGCGCTGTCGAGATTCCACAGGGCAAGATGAGCGCAGTCGCCGAGTCGCCGCGCGGCCTGAGCCAGCATGTCGGGGCTGGCGTCCGCGCCCCACAGCGCGCACTCACGCGTCGCGGTCGAGAGCAACGCCAGCAGCACGCCCGTGCCGCACCCGGCGTCGAGCACGCGCCCTCCGGCGCAGAGCAGCGGGTGAGCGCGTTCGGCTGCCGGCGCGAGCATCGCCCCGGTAAACACCCGCCAGCGCCGGTCATAGCGGCTGGCGGCGCGCCCTTGATACTGCTGGCGCATGGTGAGCACGCTCACATTCCAAAATTTCTTGACTTTATTTTCCATAGGCCGTACACTTGCGAGGGTCGTCGCGAGATTCACGGGCATTTGCGACCGCTCGCTGACACCGCAACTTTAATCATACCATTGGAGGGTCTCGTTTCACATGACAAAAACCATTGGCGGCGTGCTCGTCGTCCTGGGCATTCTCAGCGTCGCGGCCGGCTTTGTGTACAACTCCGTCATCAAAGGACGCACGAGCTATTTTACAGACAAATCTTTCCTGGCGGCCGCCATCGTCGGCGTCATCTTGCTGATCGTCGGCATCTACGGCCTGGCCACCGCGAAATCCTAGTAGCCCACAGGCGGCATCGGGGAATTGGCATCCCCACCATAGGATCCGTCACGCACAGTGGCGGATCCTATCTTTCGCGCGTGAATCAGATGTGAAACGCCGCCAGCCGGCGCGCCGCCTCGGCGATGCGCTCGTCGGGCGTGGTCAGCGCGACACGCGCATAGCCCTCGCCATTCGGGCCAAAGCTCGTGCCTGGCGTCACCAGCACACCCGTCGCGTCGAGCAGGCGCTCTGTGAACTCGGCGGCGCTGATCCCCGCCGGCAAGCGCGGCCATAGATAGAGACCCGCTTCAGGCAGCGCGACCTCAAGCCCCGCGTCGCGGCACGCCGCCGCCATCAGATCGCGGCGCGCTTGATAGATCGCGTTGCGTCGCCGAATCCATTCCTCTGGCAGATCGAGCGCCGCCAGGGCAGCGTGCTGCACCGCGCGAAACATGCCCGTGTCGATGTGGCTCTTGAGCGTGCCAAATGCCCGCACCACCGTCTCGTTCCCCACCAGCATTCCCACGCGAAACCCCGCCATGTTATAAGCCTTCGAGAAGGAATGAAACTCTACCGCGACTTCTTTGGCGCCGGGGATCTCGAGGATGCTCATCGGTCGCGCGCCGTCGAACGCCACGTCGGCATAAGCGATGTCGTGCGCGATGAGCACATCGTGAGCGCGCGCCCAGGCGACGGCTTGCTCGAAGAATGCTCGTGGCGCGCTCGCCCCCGTCGGGTTGTTGGGGTAATTGAGCCAGAGCAGTCTGGCGGCGCGAGCGTCGCCGGGGGCGACGGCGTCGAGATCGGGCAGCCAGCCGCGCTCGGCCAGCAGCGGCACGCGCACCACGCGCCCGCTCGCCATGAGGGTGCCGGCGGCATAGGTCGTATAGCCGGGGTCGGGCACCAGCGCCGCGTCGCCGGGGTCGAGCATCACCAGCGACAGATGCGCCAGTCCCTCTTTCGAGCCGAGGAGCAGCGCCACTTCGCGATCGGGGTCCACCGTCACGCCAAAGCGCCGCGCGCAATAGTGCGCGAAAGCCTCGCGCAGGGCCGGCATGCCAAAATAGTCGGGATAGCGCTGATTGACGGGATCGCGTGCCGCCTCGCACAGCCGCTCGATCACGCTATCAGGCGTCGCCAGATCGGGATCGCCGATGGTCAGGCTGATAATATCGACACCGGCGGCGCGCTTGGCCGCCACGACCTGTGCCGTCGCGGCAAAATGATACACGGGCAGCTCCCGCGCGCGCTGAGAAACTCGCATATTGGCGCCCTTTCCTACGTTGATTGAGCCGGCGGAAGATGACCTTTTACCATTTACACTGGACATGGCGCGTTGGGATCCGGCGATTGAAATCGCACTTCCAATCACCAGGCCCACCTGCGAGGACGAGATCGTTGCCGACCGACCTTCTAAGCTTCCACGGGAATCGGCTGGCCGCCCTGGCGCGCTGAGTCGCGGGCGGCTTCCATCACGACGACGTTGCGCCGCGCGGAGGCCGCATCGACCGCCAGCGGCTCGCTGTTGTGCAGGTGATTGGCCAGATTGCGATGAAAGGAGAAAGGCGGCGGGGTAGGCAACGCGAGAAGCTGCGTGTGAATCTCGCCGGTCGCGGCACAGGTCATCACCGACACCGCCGCCGGGGATTCCGCTGGGGCCAGCACTTCCTCGATGAGGTTGCCCGACCACTCGCGCGACTTGACGCTCTCGCGCCGCCAGTCGGCGACGAGAGCGCCGCGCGTGCCCAGAATGTACCATTTGGGCTTAAGCGCGGCGGCGATATCGCTTTGCACCAGATCGGCCTCTTGCCCGCCGGCGAAGCGCAGCGCGACATGCGTCTGATCGGCGTTGGTCACGTCGTGCCAGACGCGCTTGTGCTCGACGCCGGTGACGCTGGTCACGCGATCGGGCACAAGCTCGAGCACCCAGTCCAGATAGTGCGATCCCCAATCGAAGACCGCGCCGCCTGACACGTCAGCATCGGAATGCCAGAAATCGCAGGGATGCGCGAAGCCGCCGATGAACGTCTCGACATGGAAGATGTCGCCGATCGTACCGCTCGCCACCACCTCGCGGATCGCCAGGTAGTCGGCGTCCCAGCGGCGGCACTGATAGACAGTGAGCGCGCGCTGGCTCTCGGCGGCCAGGGCGATTAGCCGGTCGGCCTCGTCGCGCTTCAGGCAAAAGGGCTTTTCGAGCACGACATGCTTGCCCGCCCGCAAGAATATCTCGGCAATGGCAGCGTGCGTGTTGGGCGGGGTCGAGACAATCACCGCGTCAACGTTGGGGTCATGGCTCACTTCGCGCAGATCGCTCGTGACGCGCACATCGGGGAAGGTGTCGCGCGCTTGATCGAGCCGCGCCTGGACGCGATCGCACACGACGGCCAATTCCAGGCCGGCGACGTTGCCAATCGCGGAGCCGTGCTCGCGGCCAATCGCGCCATAACCGATCATGCCGACGCGCACCGGCGCGCCCTCGACTTGACCGGCGAGCGCCTTGACCGCGCGGCCCGCGAGCTGACCCAAGGCCGGCACGGCCCACACGCCCGACTCGCGCCCCACGCCAAAGACGACGACACAGCCGTCGCCGACCGCGAGACGATAGGCCAGCGTCGCCGGCCTGAGCCGCGACGTCGTCGCGAGCAGCGGCACCGCGCAGGTGGGCAGCTCGACGAGCAGCGTCACGCGGTCGGCAAAGGCGATCCGCTCGTCGAGCCGGCGCGTCAGCGCATCGTGTTCGGTGGGGTGGGCGATGATCTCGGTCAGGGGCGTCGCGTCGCCACGCGGACGACCCAACAGATCCAATAGGCGCGCGTGCTCGCGCCAGGCGTCGAGCGTCCCACCCGTGACCAGCAGCCCGCCGCCCGCGCTGACGTGCGCGATTAAGGCACGCTCGCTCGACGCCGACAGGGCCGCGAACGGTCGTGACGGATCGATCGCCGCCACCACGATCGCGCCCGGCTCAAGCCCGCGCAACCGATCACCATCGGAAGAAGTCTCGACCGCAAGCAGTCCCGCTCCACAGAGCGCCCTGGTCAGCGCCAACTCGGCTGGCGAGTCGGCATTCGTCAACAACAGCACGGGGATGGTCACGGCGAACGCTCCTTAGTCAACAACCGCATAGGCTAAAGCCAGAGCGGCTTGTCACTGGCCCTTTCGA
>VFSW01005953.1_pt1 | contig 17976 bp, 22 predicted proteins | sample 5358111 | NCBI WGS metagenome assembly VFSW01 (sample SAMN11554181, study PRJNA540505) | mine drainage metagenome | isolation source: sediment from site ElyBrook_90M | place: USA: Ely Copper Mine, Vershire, VT | collected 2017
CCACCCAGAGTGAACACATTCGTAACTAATCCAGCTTTTTTCAGCATCCTGGTAGGTGCCGGTACTGCAAATATATGACCTTGAGGGTCGGGTCCTGCTGTACGATGTTAAGTCTTCCGGGCTGATTCGTCCCCGCGCCTTGATGGCGACGTGGGATCGCTTTACTACGCTTTGTCAAGTACGCGTTCAAGTAATGCACGGCAGCGTAAAATAGACAAGTGGCGGCCCAGTCCAAACAATCTTGTTTGTTAGTTCGAAGATAGAGCGGCTGACCGATGGAGACTGATGAGGAGAGAAGTGCGGGGACGTGGTAGAGCGGTTGAATACAGCGGTCTTTAAAATCGCACGCCGGTCGCTCGGCGCGTGGGTTCGAATCCCACCGTCCCCGCCAATGCACTGTTACATTTCACCGCAACGCGCTCAAGCGGTATAGATGGAGCATGAAGCTCCGCCACGCCGCTGCGCTCGCCGTCGCCGTTTTTGTCCTCTGGACGGCTCTTGTGATCGAAGGCCGGCATAACGTCAAGTACGCTCAGACGCGAGCGCAAATTGAAGACCTGCGAGAAGCCTTGCGACGCTATCACGTTGATACCGGGTATTATCCGACGACTGACCAAGGGTTGCTTGCTTTGGTCGGGTACTACGTCATGGGCGGCAGCGATCCCCTAGACCCTGGTATCGTTCGGCCACGTCTCCCGCCTGCGCACGCTCCGACCGACGCATGGGGAAATCCGTTCTTCTACAAAAGTGACGGCACTAGTTATGTCCTGAAATCTCTCGGACCCAGCGGGACGCTTGGCGAGAACGCCTCGGAACTGGAAACGCACGCGCCGTAGCCAGTTTCAAATTAGGCCACTCCCAGTTTCAAACTAGGCCACTGACGCTGAAATTAAGCCAGTACCAGATTCTCGCTGGCGCGGATTGACTACTACTACCGGCAACTCGGCGTCAACTAATTCGCCAACCAGCGCCGTTTCGTATCCACCCGACGCCTCCAGCACGATAAGTTCTGGTCTTAGCGCGCTAAGTCTTTCAACCAATACGGCGAATCCGCTTGCGTCATTGCTGACTTGGAGCAACTCCCGCTCCACCCCCAGCGCCACGTCCAGCCGCTTCTTACTCACGTCGATGCCGACCCACACTTCCTTCTGTGCCATTGTTCCTCACCGTTTTCCAGGTCGCACCCCGCCTTGCCAGATACGGGCTCGCGGCTGCGCGGCCCCGGCGACTGTTCGGGCTCTGACCTGCGTTGAGGAGCGCGGCGACCCATGCTCCGCCACGGTCTCGCCTGCGACGGCGGATCCCGGGATGATCGGTCTGCCGCGCTCCTGAGTCCCACCTTAATCTCGCGGTGGCCGATTACAGATACAGCGGGTGGAACTGTACGGACAGGTACGACGAGCAGTTTATGTAGAAGGGATCAGTCATCGGGAAGCGGCTCGGCGCTTTGGGATCGACCCGCGGACGGTGGCAAAGATGCTGGCGTTTTCGGTGCCGCCTGGTTATCGACCGAGCCAACCGCCGGCGCGACCCAAGCTGGATCCGTTTGTCGGGATCATCGACCAGATCTTAGAAGAAGATAAGTCCCAGCCAGCCAAGCAGCAGCACGCGGCGAAACGGATTTTCGAGCGGCTGCGCGATGAGCATAGGTACGACGGTGGGGTCTCGATCGTAAGGGCCTATGTGCACGAGCAGCGCCAGCGGCTGCGCGAGATGTTCGTGCCACTGCGCCACGATCCTGGACACGCGCAAGTCGACTTCGGCGAAGCGTTCGCGGTGATCGCAGGTCAGAAGTGCAAGATCCACTTCTTCGCGATGGATCTGCCGCACAGCGATGCATGTTTGGTACAGGCCTACCCGGCGGAGAGCAGCGAGGCCTTCTGTGAAGGGCACAATCTCAGCTTCGAGTTCTTCGGCGGAGTGCCGCGATCGATCCTGTACGACAACACCAAGCTGGCGGTTGTGCGCATACTCGGGGACGGCACCCGCCGGCGCACTCGAATCTTCAGTGAACTGCATCGCGACGGTGATCGATCCACCGATGGTATAGCCCCAGCACCAACTCCAAAAAAATAAGCCGCAAACATAACGAAAGGTTTGTCGCTTGTTTTCAGGCAAGTGATGAAAGCCCCAAAAAAGGACATTTGTTCCGCAGAGATGCTCGTGAACGCGGTATCCTGTTAGCGATCCAAATTCAGTTTTTATGTTTCCGCCACCACGCTTGCAGCTGCGTCCACGCGTCGTTACTGAGAGACCCGGTACCGCTGAAATTGCGAACCTCCTTTTCCCAAGGCGAATCTATGAGAACGGGCGACTTGTTCACTGTTCTCCATTCTTCTGAAAGGTCTATTTGTTGCTCCCGGAGGGATTTGATCAATCTTTCGAGCCGATGCTTCATAGTACTTGCCGTTGTTTAGTTTTGAAGTCGATATTTCCAAATAGAATCCGGTGAACGGGCTGTTGACGCGTGCTTGCATGGTGGGTTCGTCGTGCTCCTCCCCTTGAAGTGGATATCCCTTTCACACGTCTGAAGAAGCCCTGTCTGGCGAGCTCTGTTCGAACCCGGCTCTCAATGCTTCGCGCTGCACATCAAGTTCAGCAGGCAACGTCTCGCCAACATCGTCAAAGAACCGCTGCTGGAGATCCAACTCGGATAGCCACTCTTCTCTCTTGACGGCGAGCAACTCAGCAACTTGGTCATTGGAGAGTCGCAACCCTCTTAGGTCCAGGTCTCCTATCTGAGGAAGGAACCCCACAGGCGTTTCGTTAGCGCTGACGCGACCCTGGACCCGGTCCGTAATCCATTTGAGGACGCGCATATTCTCGCTGTATCCCGGCCATAAGAAGGAACCGTCAGGAGCCTTTCTGAACCAGTTAACCATGAAAATCTTGGGAGGGCGGCGCAGTCTGCCTTTCATAGCTAGCCAGTGACCGAAGTAATCTCCGATGTTGTAACCGCAGAAGGGCAACATCGCCATGGGATCGCGTCGAATGACGCCTACTTTGCCCATTGCGGCTGCAGTCGTCTCTGAACCCATAGTGGCACCCAGGTAGACGCCATGCGGCCAATCAAACGATTCCAACACGAGGGGGACGGTCGAAGCGCGCCTTCCACCGAAGATGATCGCAGAAATGGGCACCCCCTGCGGATCTTCCGCGTGTGGCGACAAGCCGGGATTGTTGCCCATCGGAGCGGTAAATCGACTGTTCGGGTGAGCAGCGTTCTGAAGCGATGCGGGTGTCCAAGGGCGACCCTGCCAATCGAGCATTCCCACGACGGGCTCTCTGTCCATGCCCTCCCACCAAACATCGCCATCGGGGGTCAGAGCGACATTGGTGAAGATCGTGTCGCGCCTCACCGTCTCCATTGCATTAGGGTTTGTCCGCGCATTAGTGCCAGGAGCAACACCGAAGTATCCGGCTTCTGGATTGACGGCCCACAGCGATCCGTCTGATGCAATACGCAGCCACGCGATGTCGTCACCCACGGTGAATACACGCCACCCCGCGAGCGCCCGAGGTGGTAGGAGCATCGCCAAGTTAGTTTTGCCGCATGCGCTCGGAAACGCCGCCGCAACATAAGTGACTTCACCACTGGGACTTTCGATGCCAAGGATCAACATGTGCTCGGCAAGCCAGCCCTCTTTTCTGCCTAGATGACTTGCGATCCGTAGAGCGAAGCATTTTTTGCTTAGCAACGCATTGCCGCCGTACCCGCTGCCGGCGGACCACACCGTGTTATCTTGAGGGAAATGACATATGAGACGGCGCCCAGGATCGAGAGCGAGCGTGCTGTGCAAGCCGCGATTGAAGTCTCCTGACTTGCCAAGTAAGTCGAGAGCTACTCGACCCATCCTGGTCATGACTCTCATATTGAGAACAACGTAGATACTGTCTGTGACCTCAACTCCGACCTTAGCAAAGGGAGAACCTAGAGGGCCTAAGAGGTAAGGCACCACATACATGGTCCGGCCGTGCATTGAGCTGTCAAACCAACCGCGGAGTTTCCCGTAAGCATCATCGGGAGGCATCCAGTTATTTGTTGGTCCAGCATCTGCTCTTGAGTCCGAACAGATGAAGGTCAGGTTTTCAGTACGCGCTACGTCGTTTGGATTTGAGCGGTGCAGATAGCAACCGGGACGTTTGGTGGGGTTGAGTGGGATCAAACTCCCCGTCTTTGTAGCGAGTTCAGTCAGGGCAAGCCTCTCGGCTTCACTTCCGTCGCACCATCGAATGGCGTCCGGCTCGGTAAGGCGCGCCATCTTTGCGACCCAGTCCAAAAGTTCCCGACTCTGGAGCGAAAGGCCGCTCACCCTGTCAAAGCTCATGACTTTGTTATTGCCTTTTCTTGTTCTTGTGGGTTGCCAATCACAGTGTGTGTCCGAGTAAGAAAAGGAACCTGCACTGCGCCGCGCCTCATTCATCGATGCCGGACAATCGCCCGAATCTTATCCCATGTTTCGGCGTCGTGAGATCGGGCTTTCGCTTGGCAGGTTCCACCGACCGATATGCGGATGGCTCCGGTTCGCCCAAACAGAGTCAGCACCGTGCTAGATCCCTCAGATTCACAACTTCGCATTTGTCGCGTATCTCACCCACTTGCGAATGATGCCTGGCTGACTCCACGGACAATCTTGGCGGCGGTTTGACGTTAGTCATGCCCTGCAACAACGTGACGACCATTCTTGACTGGAATAAAGGAGTTACTGGACGATAGTTTCGTAGTCGTTCCGCTGTCTTCTGGGGCGATAAGCATCGAACAGGGAGTGAACTGCGGCCGGTCTATCGCCCTCAAACCCGGATCGCGTAGCTCGACGTAACGCATTCTGGTCGAAACCAATCCAACCATCACGGGTCGATCCTTCGCCGGGTCACGACTGCATTCAAACTTGACGGTCAATAGTGGTAGGCCATCGCGTTTCACTAACGATGAGATCGTGCCCGGCCACCATCGGCCGCGCCCAAATCTAACTACCCAGACCCAGACCGCGTTTCCGAGTCCGATCCGATCGATATCGACTGGCGCCATTCCGCTCACTCCTTGGTTCGAACAGGGAAAAGAGTTCGCTCAGCCTGGCGAAGAGATTCAAAGATCGCTTCACGACTCGGAGCTGCGATGAGTTCCTCGACTGTTTCGGCGCGACCGAACATTTGCGCAAGCTTCGCAAGCCATGGAAGTTGCAATTCCTGAAACTTCAGACCGAGGGCGAAAAATAGAAACGTCGGCCTTCCATCCAACGAATCAAAATCGACGCCTGCTCGCGTTCGCCCGAGCACCATGAAGGGGCGCACCACTTGCTCGGGGTGGCGATAGAGTGTGTGCAGAAATGCGACGCCATTACCGACGGCGCTTGGCATGATGTTTTCGCGCTCAATGAGGGCGCCGACGAACCAGTTCTTGTCTCGAACTAGTCCAAGATGATTGGCCAAAGCGGCCAGTTCTTCGACGACACCGATTTTGGTTGTCGCCTCCAACTCTTCGATGATGTGAGCCGGCTGAAAACAACTCTCCAAAGCAAGCATTCGCCGCGGCGCGCCAACATCAAGGTCAACCTGCCGCGGGACTACACCGAGCATCTGATCATCGAGCCAGGTATCGAGCATCGCTCTTCGGAAGCGCCACTGGTTTCCGATTTTAACGGCGGGCAGCGCCTCCTCGGATACGAGCTTGAGAACGGTCCGCTCGTTTAGTTTCAGGTATCCGGCGACTTGGCGAACGGTCATCAACGTGTCTGCGGGAATGGGTAAGCTTTGCTTGGGCTTACGAACAACGTTTGACATGGGCTTTAAATTACGTCAGATTACGTGAAAATACAAGAGAAAGCTTCCCGAGATAGGGAATGCGCGATTTTGCTCCGCTGATCCTTCCAATCGAGCTGCCTCGAAATCGAACTTACAAGGACAGATTCACCCTCGATGTTTTTCATAACCGGTGGAGCAGCGCCTGGCGCAGATGCGGCGCGCTTGAGAGGCTGTCTTCTATGCTGAACGTTCGGGAAGCGTCCAAACTCCTCAAAGTCTCCGAGAAAAGAGTTTACGAATGGATTAAACGCGGGATTTTGCGGGCCGACCGTGTCAACGATCAGTACCGCTTACATCGCAGCGATCTGCTGGAGCAGACGTCCTCGCGTGAAATAGATATCCCAGCGGAGATCTTCGCGGCCCCGTCGTCTGCCAAAACCGAGACTTTGGGGGAAGCGTTGCGGGCTGGGGACATCTTTTATGGACTTGGAGGCGACGACAAACCCGCCGTTCTGCGATCAATATTGAACACCCTGCCACTACCGCCAAACAGCAATCGAGATTCGCTTGCGCAACTTCTTTTGGCGCGCGAGGCACTTGGTTCAACCGCGATCGGCGAGGGGATTGCAATTCCTCATGTACGTCGACCTATTCTTCTGAATACTTCCGGTCCCTCCGTTTCGCTTTGCTTTCTCGAGAAGCCGGTCGACTTCGGCGCTTTCGACGGCCAACCGGTCTTTGCGATCTTTCTGCTCGTAAGCCCAACCGCCCGCATGCATCTGCACCTGCTTTCGCGGCTGTCATTTGCGTTACATGATCCGAAATTGAAGGCAGCCCTCGTACGTCGGGCAACGCGCGAGGAAATCTTTGCTGAGTTTGAGCGCGTTGAGCGCGCAATCAAGGAACAGGCACAGTCCGTTACTGAGGACGCCGACTAAGGCATGTCGGCGTTGCTGGTATCACTCCTCGCCCTGGCTCTCGGCGCGAGCGGGGCACTAATCTTCGCGAACCGAGGGCGGTGGCCGACAATATTTGGCGTCAGCGGGACGCTGATCGGTTGTTTGTTTGGAATAGTTCCCGCCATCGGCGTGGTGTTAGGCCAACCATCGCAGTCATTCCGAATGGCATGGGATGTCCCCTACGGCAGCCTCTTCCTCCAGCTAGATCCGCTTTCAGGTTTCTTTTTGATTCCAGTTTTCCTGCTGTGCGCCGTGGCTGCGATCTATGGCGCTGAGTATCTCGAAGAATACCGGGGCCGAAAGGCGCTGGCTCCTCCCTGGTTCTTCTTTAATCTCCTTGGCGCCAGCATGGTAGTCGTGATTCTCGCACACAATGGTGTCCTTTTCCTGATGGCGTGGGAATTAATGGCGCTGTCCTCTTTCTTCCTGGTGACCTTCGAGGACGAGAAGGAAAGCACGCGGCAAGCAGGATGGATATATCTCGTTGCGAGCCACGTCGGCACAGCGTTTCTCCTGGTGCTGTTCATCCTGCTCAGCCGAACGAACGGATCGCTAGACTTCAATCGCTTCTCGCCATCTTCAGGCCCCGGACTTCTTTTCGTGATGGCGCTGTTTGGATTTGGAACCAAGGCTGGTTTTGTGCCGCTGCACGTTTGGTTACCCGAAGCGCATCCGGCGGCACCGAGTCACGTCTCGGCGGTAATGTCAGCCGTTATGATCAAAACCGGCATCTATGGGTTGCTCCGCGTGATCATGTTTCTGGGTGCACCAGAGATTTGGTGGGGCTGGGTGCTATGCGGGGTCGGTTTTACTTCCGGCATGGTCGGCGTCTTGCTCGCCTTGGCACAGAAAGACTTGAAGCGGCTGCTGGCTTACAGCTCGGTTGAGAACGCCGGCATTATCGCCCTCGGCTTGGGTGTTGGCTTGATAGGACTTTGCGCGGCGAGACCCGTAGTTGCAGTAGTTGGCTTTGCTGGAGCGTTCCTGCATGTCCTCAACCATTCACTCTTTAAGGGGTTGCTTTTCTTAGGGGCGGGGAACGTTCTGCATGGCGCCCACACTCGCGAGATCGATAGCCTCGGCGGTCTGTTGCGCCGAATGCCACTTACCGGCGCGACTTTCCTGATTGGCGCTGCAGCGATTTCGGGCCTCCCGCCGCTAAACGGATTCGTTAGCGAATTTTTGATCTATCTCGCGAGTTTCAAAGGAGCGGTTTCACTTAGCGGCTCCGGAAGCGTGCCGATGTTCGCTACGATCGCAGGGCTAGCGTTGATCGGTGGACTGGCTGCGGCCTGCTTCACCAAGGCTTTCGGTATCGTTTTTCTCGGTCAACCGCGAACTGCACAGGCCCAGCAGGCCCACGAGGTCGGATTCGCAATGGTGCTGCCCGGTTTCATATTGGCGGCTGGATGCGCATTGATCGGCCTGCTAGGCGCGAGGGTAGTGGCTTCGATGGCTCCGCTGGTTTCGGAAGTGACGGGAATCTCGTTGGTAGCAGTCCATGCGTCCCTTTCGGAAGCAACACGGTCAATCTCGTTTGTCGGTCTCGTTAGTGGGTCGTTAGTAGGTATAGTGACCCTTCTTGCGCTTGGACGGAAAATCGCTCTGGCCGGCCGACCGGTTTCCACCACTGTAACGTGGGATTGTGGCTATGCCGAGCCGTCCTCGCGAATGCAATACACCGGATCTTCTTTTGCCCAGCCGTTGACGGGCACTTTCGGTCTGCTCTTGCAGACTCGCCGCGTTCTGCTAGCGCCAATGGGTTTGTTTCCGACCGAGGCTAGTCTAGTTACCGAAACCAGGGATCCGTACCAGGTTTACATTTTCCAGCCGTTTTTCCGCGCTATCGGTCGCTTCTTTTCGTTACTTCGACCAGTACAGCAAGGGCAGGTTCAGCTTTACATCTTGTACATCGCTATCACCCTTTTACTGCTTCTGGTTTGGCAACTCGCGTAGCAGATGGATATTGGATCACTCTTTCCTTTGGCGATTGCTATAGCGTTCGCTCCCTTCATTCAGGGAGTCATCAATCGGACCAAGGCGATTGTCGCCGGACGGGTGGGCCAGCCCCTTTTGCAGCCGTACCGCGACCTCCTAAAGCTGGTCCGAAAAGGCGCGGTTTATAGTCAGACAACGACGTGGATTTTCCGATTGGCACCAGTAGTGGGACTCGGATCGATGATCTGCGCGACCGCGCTGCTTCCTCTCGGAGCCTTTCGGGCATTTGTACCGTTCGCTGGTGACCTCGTAATGCTGGCATATCTGCTCGCGCTAGCGCGGTTCATGACAGTCTTGGCTGCCCTGGACACTGGCTCGAGCTTTGAGGCAATGGGCGCAAGTCGCGAAGTAACGTTCTCAGCACTCGCAGAACCGGCGCTTTTTCTCGGGCTAGCTGCGCTGGCCCGGCAAACGGGAAATCTGTCGCTTACTTCGGTTCTAGCGGCGATTTCGAGCGGCACCTGGATGCGAGCTGCGCCGGCTCTCGGTCTCACGATTGGGGCACTGATGGTGGTTTTCCTCACCGAGAATGCTCGTATCCCAGTGGACGATCCAACCACGCATCTTGAGCTGACCATGATTCACGAAGCCATGGTGCTCGACCACTGCGGCCCTGATTTCGCTATGATCCAGTACGCCGTAGCTCTGAAGATGTGGATTCTCGGAGCGATTGTAGTCGCGATCGCTATCCCTTGGCATTCGGGCAATTCACTGCTCGACGCCGGCGCCGCTATCGCCGGGATGCTGGCTCTGGCGGCGGTAACTGGAATCATCGAATCTTCGATGGCTCGCTTGCGACTACTTAGTGTGACTCAACTGCTGATCGCTGCCATCGTGCTGTCCGGTCTCGCACTGGCTCTAGTCCAAAGATGAACCAATGAACCAGTTGGTAAATGCAATCCTCGTGTGCCTGCTGCTGACCGGATTTCTACTTTTGGCGTCGAGCCGGCTGACTGCATGTATCCGGGCTGTCGCAATCCAAGGTGTATTGCTCGGCCTTCTCGCTATCAGCTCGCAGGACGAAAAGCTCTCCTTTTTTGGAGTGCTGCTTCCTATCGTCAGCGCCGCTGTCAAAGGATTCCTGCTGCCGTGGCTCCTGCTTCGAGCGATGCGCGACGTCGACACAGTTCGGGAGATCGAACCAGTCGTCAGTTACAACCTATCCGTAATAATCGGTGCCATAGCGCTGGCGGTTTCCCTCTGGCTAGGTGAGCGGTTGCCGCTTCCCAACCGACCCACTTCGGGATTGCTGGTTCCAACGGCGTTTTTCACATGCCTCGTGGGGTTCATCCTCCTGACCACGCGGCGCATGGCGATCACCCAGGTGCTTGGCTATCTGACTCTGGAGAATGGCGTCTACGCTTTTGGGGCGGCGGTGGCGTTGAACATGCCCATTCTCGTGGAGCTCGGCATCTTACTTGACGTGTTCGTAGGAGTGTTCGTGATGGGTATCGCGATATTTCACATCAGTCGCCAATTTGACCACATCGATACCGACCGGCTCGTAAGTCTTTCTGACCGGACCCAATGATCAAACTACTCGTACTGATTCCTTTGGTCGCAGGCGCGGCAGCATTTTTCATCGCGCAAGATCCGCTCCGGCGTTTACTCCTGGCGTTTACTGCGATCGTCCATGCTGTTCTGAGCATTGCAAGCTGGATCGCACCGCCTCCGCCGGCGCTAAACGGTTGGCTGGCTGAGGATGCCTTAGGGCGCTTGTTCTTGACCCTCACCAGCCTGCTCTTTCTGGCTTCAAGCTTTTACGCGATTGCGTACCTACGCGGAGAACGTAGCCAGCCCCACGCAGATTTCGAAGAAGGATTTCTTTTTTCCAACGCGCGCGAGGCTAGCTTCACTGCATGCCTGCTTCTCTTTCTGGCCGCAATGACCTTGGTCACGCTGAGCCAGCACCTTGGGCTTCTTTGGGTGGCAGTCGAGGCGACGACGCTGGCCAGCGCTCCTCTGATTTACTTTCATCGTCACCATCGCTCACTCGAGGCGACTTGGAAATATCTGCTCATCTGTTCAGTTGGAATCGCGCTCGCGTTACTGGGAATCTTCTTCCTCGCCGTTGCGGCTAGCGGTCCCGGTACGGTCAGTGTCTCTCTGATCCTAAGCGAAGTGCTTCTCGCCTCGCCACATTTGAACCCGCTCTGGCTCAAAGCGGCGTTCGTGCTCATGCTTGTCGGCTATGGCACCAAGATGGGGCTCGCGCCATTTCACACCTGGCTGCCTGATGCTCATAGCGAGGCGCCTTCAGTGGCCTCGGCGCTGCTTTCGGGAGCATTGCTCAACTGCGCCTTTCTGGGGATTCTGAGGATCCATCAAGTCTGCCTTGCGAGCGGATTGGCCGATTTCAGCGAACGCCTGCTACTGGTTCTCGGACTGCTCTCGATGGCGGTAGCAGCTGTCTTCATCACAGGGCAGGTTGACTACAAACGCATGCTTGCCTACTCGAGCGTCGAACATATGGGCATCCTGGCGGTGGGAGTGGGATTGGGCGGCGCCGGACTGTTTGGCGCGATGCTCCATGTGGTTAATCATTCGCTAACGAAGGCGATGTTGTTCATGGTGGCCGGAAACCTGTTGGCCGTCTACCGCACCAAGACTGCCAAAGACGTTTCGGGAGCTCTGCGCGTTTTGCCGGTGTCGGGCTTGCTGTGGATATTGGGCCTGTTTGCCATCACCGGGTCACCGCCGTTTGGGCCTTTCTTGAGTGAACTGGCGATTTTAAAAGCTGCGCTGGATCAGGGCCGGGCTTTGGTCGCAATTGCTTATCTGATGTTTCTCGCGATCATCCTGGCGGGAATGGCTACGCCTGCACTGGCCATGGCACAAGGAACTCCCGCCGATACCATAACCGTTCCCACCGGCAGAGGTTTTGCCTTGAGCGCGGTGCCGGCAATACTCGGTTCAGCGGTTCTCCTCCTGGGTGTTTACATTCCTCCGGTTCTGACTCGAACGCTTTTAGAAGCAGCGCGCCTGCTTGGTCAGGGCTGAGATGCCAACCAGTATTCCTTCCTTCCGCAGCGGAGAACGCGTTGCGCTTCGCGACATTCCCGATTTGTCGATTGGGGAATTCAGGACCACGATATTTTCGGCGGTGAATGTAGGAAGCAGTTTGGCCGGGCTGTTTGGGATTCCCACCGGCGATCAATCCGTTCAACTCATAGCCGTGCTCGCCGACTCGTCTTCGAGTCGGCTGTCGATCCTTCGCACGGGAGTACAAGAGTCATATCCGAGCTTGACGCTGGAATGTCCGCAAGCTCATTGGTTCGAGCGTGAAATCGCCGAGCAGTGGCAGATTCATCCGGAAGGCCATCCCTGGCTAAAGCCGATTCGATTTCACCCGCCATACCGGTCGGGCCAACGTATGCTGCGGGCGCCAGTTCCAGGTTTGACCGATTTCTTTGCAATGACCGGCGAAGAGGTTCATGAGGTTGCGGTAGGCCCCGTACATGCGGGAACAATCGAGCCTGGGCACTTTCGTTTTCAATGTCACGGCGAGCAGGTGTTTCACCTCGAGATAGCGCTTGGCTATCAGCATCGCGGAGTCGAACGGGCGCTGGTACGAGGCCCGGACAAACGCACGGTTCACCTGATGGAAACGCTTTGTGGTGATACCTCAGTCGGACATTCGACTGCATATTGCGAAGCGATCGAAGCCTTGTCGGGTGCTGAGGTCTCCGCGCGAGCCCAAGTATTGCGGGGAATAGCACTGGAGTTGGAGCGACTTGCAAACCATACCGGGGACCTCGGAGCGTTGGCTGGAGATGTTGGCTACCTGCCAACCGCAGCATATTGCGGACGGATTCGCGGAGACTTTCTCAACTTGACAGCAACGCTGTGTGGAAGCCGGTTTGGTCGGGGAATGATCCGGCCAGGCGGCGTCGGATTCGATCTGGAAAAGCACCTTGCTGCTGAGCTGAAGCAACGGTTGGAGCTAGCTATGAAGGACCTGGAAGGCTCGGTCGCCCTGCTGTGGGGTGCGCCATCAGTTCAGGCACGCTTCGAAGATATTGGTGCAATATCGAGCCAAACGTCGCGGGCGCTTGGACTAGTCGGACCCGCGGCACGCGCGTGCGGGATCGAGCGCGATGTCAGACAGGATTTCCCGAGCGGCATCTTCAGATTTACACAGATCCCGATATCCAAGTGGCATAGTGGCGATGTCTTTGCGCGGGCATGGGTGCGATGGCTTGAAATTCAGCGTTCGGCGGCATTCCTTGAAGAACAGCTCAGCTCGATGCCTGAAGGATCAATACGATCGTCGGCGGGACCGCTGGTCGCGGATAGCCTGGTCGTGTCTTTGATCGAAGGATGGCGCGGAGAAATCTGCCACGTCGCGATCACTGACTCTGAGAGACGCTTCGCTCGCTACAAGGTTGTCGATCCATCATTCCATAATTGGATGGGACTCGCGATCGCCATGCGCGATCAGCAAATCTCCGACTTCCCTCTATGCAACAAGAGCTTCAACCTCTCGTATTGTGGTCACGATCTCTGAGGGATAACCAGTGCCAAGCTTAATACTCGCTCGATTGCGTCAGGGAAAGCGCACTTTACCGTTTCCTGAGACCGATCCGGTTCTGCCCGAGCGATTTCGCGGCCTTCCTAGGATCGACCAATCAAAATGTCCGTCGGATTGCACTAGTTGCGCAGATGCTTGCCCGACCGACGCAATCACCAAGGATCAAGGTCTCCGGCTCGATCTAGGTCGCTGTCTATTCTGCCCGGAATGTTCCGCCGCATGTCCGGAAGGGGCGATCCAGTTCACTCGGCAATATCGACTTGCAACCAACAATCGCGACGATCTCGTCTTGGCCGAAGGGGATAACCTGCATCTCGCCAGACGCCTTGGTGGTTCGATCTATCGCGTCCTTGGGCGCTCGCTCAGACTCCGTCAGGTCAGCGCGGGCGGGTGCAACGGGTGCGAAGCGGACGTCAATGTGTTGAACACCGTGGTTTTCGACCTGGGTCGGTTCGGTATTCAGTTTGTAGCGTCACCCCGCCACTCTGATGGACTTCTGATTACTGGTGCCATCACTCAAAATATGCTTTTGGCTCTCGAAAAAACCTACCACGCCATTCCTGAACCCAAGATCGTGATAGCGGTCGGAGCCTGTGCAATTTCAGGAGGTCCATTTCGCGGCAATCATGAAGTCCTCAATGGCGTCGCCAAAATCCTTCCCGTCGACCTCTTTGTTCCTGGATGTCCCCCTCATCCGGTCACCATTCTCGACGGACTTTTGCGACTCACTGGTAAAATCACAGGCTCGGGTTTCGACGAACAACGTTGACAAGGTTTCCGCCGAGTTTACGACTGGTACCGCGTGGCATTGCTACAGTCGATATGAATTTGAATGCGCATCGCTCATCTTGTTTCGAAGTCCAGAAAAGCCAACCACCACGCTTGTTCGATGGATCCTCAGCCACACAAGTGCTCCCGCGAGCGCCGCTTCCCACACTCAGACGCACGATGCGATCGCGTTTGTTCACGCCACGCTCCTCCAAGTTATGGGATAGCTGCCGCGGAGCAGCGAAACGGCTGCAACTATATCCGGTCAAGCAGCAATTCGCGCGATGCGCGAAACTCCTCGATGCTGATGGTCATCTGGTTGTGGCCCGCAGCCGCCTGATCGCGGTAGGTTCCAAGCAATCGATCGCACCAAGGCAGGTTGAAACCAAAGCTGCTGTTAGTCTCGCCTACTACGATCGAGTGGTAACTCACCTGGTTGAAGCCTACCAGACCCTGCGGCTGTTCGAGGCGGTGAACTCTGAGGGGACGGATGAGCTGGGTCAGCATTTCGATGCGATAGCGAGGATTTTTTACGCAAACGTCACCGCGATTGCCTCGCTGCTTGATCCTGCTCGCGAGGTCCATTCAAGGATCGCACGGTTAGGGCGAATCTTGAACGGTTTGGACCCTACCCAGGAACAATTGCGAGCATTAGCCGACAACTTCAAGCCGCGCTCAGCAAGCGATAAGGCGGTGCCTCGAGTAATGACTTCAGACCTCCCCCCAAATGCCATCATAGCCCTGTCACCGCGCGTCTTTGGGTTCGAGAAAACAGCAACCACTTTTCCTAGAGAGTATCGCCGCTACGGCGAGCGAATATACCTTCTGAGTTCTTCCGCTTCGGACTGGACCTCTTCAAGCCGCTGCTTCACAACGTCGCCAATACCAACGATGCCACGAAGTTCTCCATTCTCTATCACCGGTAGATGCCGGATACGCTGCAGGGTCATCACCTCCATGATATCGACGAGTTGGTCTTCCGACGCGCAGGTTTTAACGTCACGGGTCATCAATTGGTCGGCCCGAAGTGTAAGCACGGCTTCCGCGTGCTTCGACATCCCGCGAATGATATCGCGCTCCGAGATGATCCCTATGAGTTGACCTTCCTGGTTGGTCACCGGGACCGCTCCGATGCGATTTTGCGCGAGCACGGCAACAACCCATGTAACGGTCTGCCCGGGTGTGACGGTGACTACATCATGACCTTTGTGCTTGAGGACCGACGAAACCGTTGTTCCCATCTTTCGATCTCCTGGTGCTATTTCCCAGTGCTCTCCGGGGGGTCTTGTCTGGAGGCGGCCTTCCTATATTGAAAGCTCCCGCCCTCCCGCGAAAGCAAGGGGCGATAAGACTCTGCGAATAAATGGCGAACACTTCGGATGAGCGAATGGGATCAGTTGGCGTCGGCTTAAATGGCTGCGAACTGCTAGCATTATTAGTGAACTGGGCGCATCGCCAGCGCTCCGACGGGACCGTCGAGGTAACCCTCGCGCATTTGTCTCCCCGCACCCCATGTTCGCACCCTCGTGGCCGATGCTGCGTGCCCGTCGTTGAATTTTTGCGGACCACAGTTGCGGTGAAACCGAAACTGATGCGAAGGCATTTTCTCGCTAGGGGATTCTGTTGGCCATTTTGGCAACCCCCGGACTGTTTGCAGGCCAGACTTATCCTCGTTCGTCAACTCTGCATCAATCATTGTACTAAAACCCCCTACCGGCTCCGCTTCTGCTTCTGCGCGATGCGTCGAACTGTTTCTAACCTCTCACCCGGAGCTACCTCCCTTATTCTCGACGGTGATCGTTAGTCCCGGCATCACTCGCAGAATTCCGAATAGCGACGGCAATGCTCGATTGATTAGGTGAACACCGTACCCTGTCGCGAAGCCATTTTCCTCGGAGCTTCGCTCAATCAGCGCAAAAGGTACAAAGAATGACGCTGGAGGAGTTTCAGGCTTCACCGCCTTGTGGCCTTCCGCCTGAGCCGGCAAGTTGCCTAGTCGGATGCGCTTCATCTCATTCTCCAGTTCCTGGCCGATTGTCTCTGCTTCGATCTTTTTGGCATCGGCGCTTGCCCGCTCGGCATCCGCTCTTCCTCTCTCGACAGCGGCTTTCGCCCTCTCGGAGTCGCTTCTCCTGTTCTCGGAACTTCGCTTCTGCCAATTCAGCGTCAGCTCGATCGCACCGGTGACAGCGGTTCCTGCCACGACAGGAGCGGAAATCACCCCGGCCCCGCACGTAGCCAGTAAACCCAACCCACCGCCGATCAACCCAGGACCGGTGGTGAGAAAATCCACCGAGCCTGCGGCAACCCGTACCGTCGGCATCACGGCATCCGCCCCAAAGGAGCGATTTGCCGCCCAAAGCGAGGTAATGAGTTCGGTCAGCGCCAGGGAGGTGGCTGCAACTTCGGAAAGTGGCAGCCCACCATCGAGGGCACCGCGCATCGCGGGGTGGCTAAATCGAACCAGAAACTCGCGCGGCTCCAGCTGAGTGCGGTCAAAAGGCAACATACCGCCTCGAACCAGCTGGACCATCTCATCGTCTGAAGGATCGATTCTTCGTAAGAGGTGCGGAAGCATCTGGGCGCCATTTTCAGTTACCCAGGAATCGGCCTCTTCCACAGGTCCTTGCTCCGCCTCTCCGCGTAAAAGCGACGGTCTATCGTCAGCTACTCCTGCCTCGCGGATGATCTCAAGCCGATCGGGTTCGGTAAGTTCGAGAATAAGCTCCCGCAATACTTCACTTGACATGGCGGCACCTCCGGGGCATCACGCCCCTGACTCGCTTCGCATCGCGCGTACGTACGTTCAATTCTCATCCAACCGTTCGCAAACGAACCAGCGAACTTCCAGCGCGGTTCGCGCTCGCGACGCAATTTTGTCTTCGGCGCGTCGCGGCACGGCCTCCAGAAGACGACGACCTCTGAGGAAAACTACGGCGCCACGGCTTCTCCTGACTCGCCGCGGTTTGCAGACGAATCGCTCTCGTCGAGAAAACTCTCCAGCCTGTCGCGTCTAACAATCAACTGCCGTCCGTCGCGGGCAATCAGGCGCTTGCGCTCAAAGCTGACGAGATACTCGGTTACTCGTGGGCGGGAGGCTCCCACCAATTGAGCAAGATCCTGGTGCCGCGCTGGCAGCGTAAGTCGCGTCCCTCGGCGATCGCGAATGCCGAAGTTCTCGCTTAGCTCCAGCAGTAACAACGCGATTCGTTGCTCGAGCGTTAAGCCCATGAAATTCGAGCAGCGCAACTGCAACTGATCCCATGCTCCCGAATAGCTAGCGGCCATCCGCTTGAAGTCTGCAGCGGCGATTCCGAGCGCGATTTCGATGAATGTCGCCAGAGTGACGGTTCCAATCTGGCAGTCGGTGACCGCTTCGCAGCGGAAGCTATATCTGATCCCCGTCACCGCCGGGGGAACGCTCGGAATCATACCGGGCGCGACCATAATTACCAGCGTACGATCGCCTTTGCGATTACGGGAGGTGATGCGCGCGACCCCCGAGAGCAAAACGTAGGCGGATTCCGGAGAGTGCTTCTCATCGAAAATGACGGCGCGCTTTTTGACCAGACTGATCGTCAGCGCATCGCCAAGGTTTTTCAACTGCTGCGAAGTCAGCCAGGATATGTTCTTAAGTTCCCGCAATCTTCGGAGTCCTGACCCTCGCGCTGCGCGCATCGCGTGAATTTAACAGACTTGTGCGGATCGTCGGTCATACATTTGGTGCGGGCTGGTTCCTTGGGTAACAACAAGTACTGGAATCCAAGATCAGAACTGTCCGCCGCAAAAATTACCGGCATGACTTGCGCCGGATTGCGACCAATTTGAAGAGCGGAGACCAAAAACATAAGACATCAGTCCATGCTAAATCCTGCCTGCTTTGGCTGAACGTCTTGGCCGATTTTTGAGCGAGTCCACCGACCGTTCGAAGCCGCCGCTATTCGTCAGGCAGGACCAGAAAATTTTCTATTGATTCTC
>VFSW01005954.1_pt1 | contig 17973 bp, 13 predicted proteins | sample 5358111 | NCBI WGS metagenome assembly VFSW01 (sample SAMN11554181, study PRJNA540505) | mine drainage metagenome | isolation source: sediment from site ElyBrook_90M | place: USA: Ely Copper Mine, Vershire, VT | collected 2017
CCGCGCCAAGGCGGCCATCAATAAAAGACGATCTGCCTGAGACACTACACTAGGTTGAATCGCATCAATGAGGCGATAGAGACCACCATCGAAGAAATAAGAGAGGAATCCCGCAACGATGGCTAGAAGGGACTGGGAATTTTGTAGAGACTGTACGTTTGGCGAGCTAGGATAGGCAGCTACATCTAACCAGTGTCAGCCCTGTCGCAATGCGGCGCGTCCTTCCAGGCCCAGCGGGTGCTCAAGATGGCGTGATGCAAATGCAACTATAGCGCCATAGGGGACACCTGGCAAAATGTGAAGGTCCCTTTGGAGATAGCGGTCGAAACGCGACGGGAAGAGTCCGGCAAATTGCGGCTGGGCTAGAGCTGAGCAACGGGACAGTTGCCACGCTGGTGAAGCAGGCATAGCAGCAGAAGAGACTAAGCATTTTCAGTTCTGGGGTCCCAACAATCTCAGGGCGCATGCCGCAAGGACGGGGCATCCGGGCCATATGTGGTCGCCATGTGACTGCCTGCCGGTCGAGTAGCTATGACCTTGCCACCTTCGCCGGTAAGAATTGCACAGGTCACGTCTGCCACGATCCATTCAGTCTTGACGAGAACTTCACTCGGGTCATCGAATGTAGCTGGAATAAGTCGCTTATCGGTCGCTGAATAGGGAGCTTTCGGACTCACGACGACGTAAATCTTAAGTTGTTTCTTGAAAGCACGGGCGCGCTCTGGCGGCATCGACAGCTCGAAGAGCGGGGTATAATCTTCGTCGCCAGCGGAGAATAGATGCATTCCTTGGCGTTTTACCTGATCCGAAAATGACACCGTGTGGTCATAAACCAATTCCTCCGTCCTAAGTGTTCGCTCGACAACGATGTGAGCATTCATGGCGTTTGTTGCGATGTATCTGCCAGCCGGAGCAGAATGGGCCGTTATTGTCACACCGCCGCCCCCCGTCCCGGCCTCTGGATGGGCGATGTCACCGAGGGCTGAATTGAAAACACTCGGCCTTATCCCCATTTCTTGCGTATCGGGATCATACGAATAGGTTCCCGTTAACCCCCCCCCCGTCTCTTCGAGGTCAAGGTATGCCGAGAGCAGGTATTGCCGGGAAAGCCCCCTTAGGTTTTCGCTCACTCTGCTGTCGAAATCTTTGCTCGTTTCAAACTCACCCTTTTCCGCCGGAATGCGAGCCAATCTCGTCCACAAATCAGCAAATAACGTTGGCTTCACGATCAAACCGGGCGAAAGGTTGGCACAGGCAGCCACATCTGGAGAGGGTTGGACCTGAGCGGGCAATGATGTGCTGTATAGAAACGCGAGGCAGAAAACTGCGCCAAATAGGTGCGAGCGGCAAAATGTCATGGCGCCCCAATCAGAATTGCGGATTCAAACGCTTTACCGGGAACTGACCGATATAGCAGGCCTCAGTATAAGGCTCAACACTTGGTAGGGATATGGGCGGAGCAACGAAATCCCCCGAGTCAGTGCTCTAAGTGCTTGGTTTCAGGTGCCCGTTAAGCTCTGACACTCTGTCAGGCTACCTTCCATCGTTCGCGCGACTTGTCACGGACGGGGAAAACCGGATCGAACTTAGCCGGAAATGGAAATCCGCTCCTGCCGTTCCCGGAACAGCGCCCCGTTCAACTCCGCCCCCAGCAGCACGCTGACCGCCGTGATGTAAAGCCAGATGAGGGTGGCGATGCCGGCGCCGAACGAGCCGTAGAACATGGTGTAGTCGGCAATGCGGGTGACGTACCAGCCGAAGGCCAGCGTGACCGGAAACCAGATCGCCGTGCCGGTGACCGCGCCCGGCGCGACCCACAGCCAGTGCTCCTTGCGGCGGGTGCCGAAGTGATAGAGAGCGCTGAGCACAACGACGCTGGTGAGCAGGGCGATGGACCAGCGCACCGCGCGCCAGAAAACCAGCACAATGTGGCGCAGTTCGTGGGTGGAGTTTTCGATCATCCAGGACTCGATCTGGTGGCCGAAGACCACAACCAGAGTGGCCGCGGACAGGGGCACGAGCGCAATGGGAACCAGCAGCAGCGCACGGGCCCGGCGGCCCCAGAAGCTCCAGTCGTCGAGCGGGAGCCGGTATGCGCGGCGGAAGCCTTCCATCAGCGAGAGCATCATGCCGAGGCCGGCAAAGACGGCCAGCGCTCCGGCGGAGAGGATCAACTGGCTGGAGTGGATGCGCTGGCTCAGGACGTAGGACTGGAGCAGGTCCATCGAGTCGGCGGGCAGCATCTGCTCGAAGGCGCCGCGGACCGTTCCCACCAGCGAAGTACCCTCCGGGACCTGGGCCAGCAGAGTGCTTATGACCAGCAAAGCGGGGAACATCATGAGCATGCCGGAGTAGGCAGCCGCCTTGGCGGTGTTGAAGACGTCGTTGGCAAGGGCCTGAACCCCAGCGGCGCGAAGTTGGGCGAGAAACCTGAACATGCGAGCCTCTGGCAAGAGTAGCCGATTTCCGAGGATTCCGGCTAGCGACGGCCGGCTCAGTTTGCAGGGATGGATCGAGACCGGCTATGCGGGACGCGTGGGACGCCCTGACGTGCATTAGGCAAACGGTTTATCATGGCCCAACCATGAAATTCAACTCCCTTCGCAGCCTCCGGCTACTGGTTCTTTTGCCGTGGCTCCTCGCCGGTCAGGGCTGGTTCCTCGGAGCCGCGCAAAACAGGCCGGTTCCCAATGAACAACTCGCGTCGAAAGACCTGAACGCGCGAGTCGAAGCTCTGCTGGAAAAAATGACGCTGGAGGAGAAGATCGGGCAACTGGTGCAATACTCGGCCGGATACGCCACAGGACCCAACGCATCGAATCTCAAATACGACGAACTGGTGGCCCGCGGACAGGTGAGCTCGTTTCTCAACGTGGTGGGCGCGGAGGCGACCAACCACTACCAGCACATCGCCATGGAGAAGTCGCGTCTGCACATCCCGCTGCTTTTCGGCCAGGACGTGATCCATGGCCACCGCACGACATTCCCTGTGCCGCTGGCGCTGGCCGCCAGTTGGGACCCATCGGCGGCCGAGTTTGTGGCCCATTATGGGGCGGTTGAGGCACGCGCGGACGGGCTGGCCTGGGTCTTTTCTCCCATGGTCGACATCGCCCGCGACCCGCGCTGGGGGCGGATTATCGAGTCCAGCGGCGAGGACCCTTACCTGGGCTCTGCGATGGCCCGCGCGTGGGTGAAGGGCTACCAGCAGGACGATCTGTCCAGGCCGGACTCGGTGGCGGTAAGCGTAAAGCACTTTGCCGCCTACGGCGCGGCCGTTGCCGGGCGCGACTACAACGCCACGGACATGAGCGAGCTGACCCTGCGACAGGTTTATCTGAAGCCCTATCACGCCGCGGTTGATGCCGGGGCGGCCACCTTGATGAGCTCGTTCAACTCGATCAACGGGATTCCCGCCACGGCCAACCCGTTCACGCTGACGCAAATCCTGCGCAGGGAGTGGGGCTTTGACGGCTTTGTCGTCTCCGACTGGGGCGCGGTCAGCGAGCTGATCAACCACTCCATCGGCGACGGCCCCACGGTGGCCCTCAAGGCTCTCGAGGCCGGCGTGGACATGGACATGGAAGGGAATCTCTACGGAACGGTGATCGCCGGCCAGGTGCGCTCGGGGAAGATTCCCGAAAGCGTGGTGGACGAAGCTGTGCGCCGCGTGCTGCGGGTGAAGTTTGCACTGGGCCTGTTCGAGCATCCGTACACCGCGGAGGGGCCGGCCTACGACGCCACGCCCGATCGCCGAGCCGCGGCGCGGAGGGTAGCCGACGAAACCCTGGTGCTGCTGAAGAACGACCCGGTGGAGGGCGTGGGAGCCCTGCTGCCGCTGACTGCCAAGGCCAAGAAAGTGGCGCTGATTGGCCCTCTGGCCGACAACCAGCGGGAGCTGCTGGGCGCCTGGGCCGTGACCGGCGATCCTAAGTATGTGGTCACCCTGCGAACGGCTCTCCAGGAGCGGCTGGGCGACCGCCTGCTCTACGCACAGGGCTGCGACCTGCTGACCGGCGAGGACGCCAGCATTGTGAAGCGCGTCGACTTCGACCGGCCCATGGCCGCGGACGATCACTCACCCGTCCCCGACGACGCCAGGACCATTGCCGAAGCCGTGGATACATCCAAAAAGGCAGACGTGGTAATTCTCGCGCTGGGCGAGCCGGCCAACTGGATGGAGGGCGAGGCCGCGAGCCGCGCCACGCTGGGGTTTACCGGCGTCCAAGAGCAGCTTCTTGAGGCTGTGGCCGCCACCCGCAAGCCCATCATCCTGGTAGTGCTGGCCGGGCGTCCTCTGGAACTGACCTGGGCGGCGGCGCACGTGCCCGCAATTGTGGAAGCCTGGAGCCCCGGCATCGAGGCTGGCCATGCAGTGGCCGATGTGCTGTTCGGCGACGTGAACCCCTCCGGCAAGCTGCCGTCGAGCTTTCCGCGCTCCGTGGGCCAGGAGCCGCTCTACTATGCGCAACTGCCCACCGGGCGGCCGGCGGCGCACCTGGACCTGAGCCATTTTCCCCAGAATCCACAGGAGAAGTTTGTCTCGCGCTACATGGACGAGGAGAACTCGGCGCTGTTCCCGTTTGGCTGGGGCCTGAGCTACACGCGCTTCAGCTATGCGCAGCCGACCATCAGCCGGGCCGAGGTTCCGGCGCAGGAGGTGATCGCCTCCGCCGGCAAGCCCGTGGTTAAGGTGGGCGTGGATGTGAGGAACACTGGCAGCGTGGCTGGAACAGAGGTGGTGCAGTTTTATATCCGCAACACTGCCGCGAGCGTGGAGCAGCCGGTGCGCGAACTGAAGGGCTTTGCCCGCGTCACGCTGGCCCCCGGCGAGCAGAAGCACGTCGAGTTTCCGCTGGGCTTCGACGAGCTGAACTTCTATAACGTGGACCTGAAGCGGACCGTGGAGCCAACCATCTACAAGATCTGGGTGGGGGGCAGTTCGCTGGCGAAGGCGGAGACGAGTCTGCGGGTGGTGGAATAGGGCACCGCGCGCGGAATTCGGAATTTCTTCATTGAGAAATCGATTCTAACTCGACGAATCCATGGTCGATGCAGGTAAACTGTCCAGCATCGGGAGGCAATGATAATGCAGACACGAATTCAGGGCACCGTTATGCCGGTGCTCGACGTTCAACTCGACCCCAACGAGAGCGTATTTTCCGAGAGCGGCGAGCTCTCGTGGATGACCGCTTCCATCCAGATGACCACGCACACGCAGATGGGCGGGGGCGGCGGCATCTTCGGCGTGCTCAAGCGGGTTGCCGGCGGCGGCAGCCTGTTCATGACCGAGTACCGCGCCATGCAGTATCCCGGCGAGGTCTCGTTCGCCACCAAGGTTCCGGGGCACATTGTTCCCATTCCCGTGGGTCCGGGGCAGGAGTACATGTTCCACCGTCACGGCTTCCTCTGCGCCACGGACGGAGTGACCATCGGCGTGGGCTTCCAGCAGTCGTTGGGCGCGGGCATCTTCGGCGGCAACGGTTTCCTGCTGCAGAAGATTGCCGGGCAGGGAACGGCGTGGCTTGAGCTGAGCGGCGAACTGATCCAGAAGAACCTGGCGCCGGGCGAAGTGCTGCGGGTGCACCCCGGCCACGTGGGCGCATTCCAGGCCTCGGTGGGCTTCAATATCACCACGGTTCCGGGCATCAAGAATGCGATCTTTGGCGGAGACGGCATCTTTCTGGCCGTGCTGCAGGGGCCGGGGACGGTGTGGCTGCAGACGCTGCCCATCTCGCGGCTGGCGCACCAGATCTCAGAGTACCTGCCGCGCAACGACGCGCGCCAGCAAGCCGGACCCGCTGTGGGCGGTGCGCTGCTGGGCGGCATCGTCGGCTCCATTCTCGGCGGAGACCAGTGACGAGCAACGCGCGCACCCTTCGCGGCGACATTGTCTTCGCCCTCGCGCTCGCCCTCGCCTGCGCGCTGGCGTGGATGGTGCGCGAAGTGCTGATGATGCTCTATGTGAGCGCGCTGTTCGGCGTGGTGCTGACGCCGGTCGTTAAGTTTACCGGCCGGGTGCGGATAGGACGCTGGCGCCCCTTCAAGGGCACGGCGGTCTATTTCCTTATCCTGGCGATGGCCGCCGCGGTGGCGGCCTTCGGATTTCTGGCGCTCCCGCCCGTGATTCGCGACCTGCAGGAGTTCGCACGGGAGATGCCCGCGCGGCTGCCCGCGCTGCTGGCGAGGTTCAAGCAGATCCCCTTCGCCGACAACCTGAATATGGACGATATCAGCGCCAAACTTCAGGATCTGGTCAGCAACGCGGCCGCCTATATATGGCTCTCCATCCGGGATTGGGCGGGCAAGCTGGCCGATCTGGTCATGGGTTTCGTTCTCACCGTCTATTTCATTCTGGAAGGCAACCACGCCTATGCCTGGTTTCTTTCGTTTTTTCCAACCGAAGACCGCGACCGGCTGGACGGCGCACTGCGCCGCGCGCGCACTCGCATGGACCGGTGGCTGATCGGCCAGGGCAGCCTGATGTTGATCCTGGGCATGTTGAGCACGACGGTTTATCTCTCGCTGAACGTTCGCTATGCCGTTGCGCTGGGCGTGCTGACCGGTCTGCTGAACATCATTCCGGTGCTCGGCGCGGCCGTCTGCGTGGCCCTGGCGCTGATGGTGGCGGCCATCGACTCGTGGGGCCGGGTGCTGGGCGTGGGTATCTTCTATGTGATCTATCTGCAGGTGGAGAACTCCTACCTGATCCCGCGCATTATGAGGAACAGCGTCGGGTTGCCGGGTCTGGCGATCCTGATCGCATTGCTGCTGGGCGCAGCGCTGGGCGGAGTGCCCGGAGCGCTGGTCTCGGTGCCGACGGCCGTGCTGGTGTCAGTGCTGGTGGATGAGTACCTGGTGAAGAAGAGCCCCGCCTGAGCGGGACAGCCCGGTTTCCCGGGTCTCAGAGGCGAGACCTGAGGTACGCGGCCCGGGGGCCTAATTCGCCCGCATGGCTCCTTCCACGGCGGCTTTCATTACGCCGCAATTCGACAGGAAGCGCACCACGTTCCCGGTCAGAGGTTCCATGCCTGGCCTGCCCGGCCCCTCGGCGACGGGCTTGGCGAGCGCCATCTTCAGGTCGCCGGTGCCCTGCGAGTCGAGGACCAGGCCGGTCAGCTTGCGCGCTGTGTCCAGCGGAAAGCTTTCAGCCACAAAGACCAGCTTGCCGCGGATGGTAATCACCACGGGGCCCTCGCTGGTGGAGAAGACCTGCTCTTCCTCGCCGGCGGGCAGCGCGGCCGCGCCCGCCTGCTGCGCCGCCGGGTCAGGCTTGAGGCCGGAGTACTTGCGCCCCAACTGCTTCGCATACATCTCGCTGAAGGCCTGGGCGGAAGCAGCGTTCTTCCAGACGGACAGGTAAAACAGCGCCAGCGATTTGGTGGCGCCCTGCTCCGGGGCGTGCGCGGCCCGCCTTTGGCCGGCCCAGTATAGCCCTCCATCCCAGGCAGGGGTTAGGTGGCGCGCGGCATATTCGCCGGCGATTAGGCCGGCCAGGATGTGGAGGTCAAGCTGGCCGACCTGGCCGATGTCGTAGGGCTTGTAGATCTTGTCGAGGAGGGGATGGATGTTTGGCAAGAGCGGCACGGCAGGGATGCCCCTGTGCTCATACTCGCGCGGGCTCATGATCTCCCAGGTGGAGGTGGGCGGGCGGTCCAGCGTGCCGGGGAAGGCCGCCGCCTTGCCCTGATCCATCCACACGTCCTGTTCGAAGCTCAACCCCTCGCGGTAGGGGAACAGCAGGGACTCGGAGAGCAGCAGCGGGGCGCGCGCCAGCACCGGGGAATCTTCCGAGCTGGACATCTGCTGCTTCACAAAGTCCATCACCTCGGGGTCCTTGATCAGGCTCTTGCCCATGGGCTTGAGAATGTAGTCCATCATGACGGCGGTCGCCTGGCCTTCCACCACGGCGTCGCGCGCGGTGTCGAACTCGTCCTTGGCCAGATGGTCGGAGTCGTCTGAAACGTTGAGCGAAACGTCATCGGGGGTCTGGTCATTCCACTTGTCCAGGTCCACGCGCTGGTCCTGCAGGGCATGGGTCAGCTCGTGCGCCAGGACCGGCTTTTGCTCCTCGATATCAACCCAGTCGAGCATGTTCACGGTCTTGGTCTTGGAGTCGTAGTAGGCTTCCACCTGCTCGGTCAGCAGCGCCAGCAGGAAGGGCTTGAGCGCGAAGTCCCGGTCGAGCAGGCCGAACTTCTTGAGCACGATCTCGTCGCGCTGCATTCGTTTGGCGCCCTCGTCCTCGTCGAATTTTTCCTTGAGATAGCTTTCCACCTCGGCGCGGCTGGTGATCTTGCGCTTGACCTGGCTCTTGATGGCGAGACCGGTCTCCTCGGAGGAGAACTTCATCAGCTCGTCGACCAGGGCAAAGAGCTGCTTCGCCTGGTCCGGAGTGATGTGCGTCTCCGGCTTGGCCGCGGCCTGCGCCAGGGTGGCAGGCGGTGTCTGGGTTGCTCCCGAACTCTGCGCAGGCGTCTGGCCCGGCTCTGCGCCGCCCGCCCGCGCTCCGCCTGCCGCCATTAAAAAGCAGAGAAACGCCGCCAGAGTCCATTTCCCTGCTGCCCAACCCGCTCCCGGGCGCTCAACACTCATTCGTTCTCCCTTATCGCAGCGCCTGCGGCGCGGCATCTTCTTCCAAGGCTATAATTAGGATGCGGTATTGCGGGGCATTTCCTTTGGAAATCGTCCGCAAATGCGCGGGAAAGTTCCCCTATGACCGAGACCGATCTTCTTGCATCTCCACAGGCTACCCCGTTCGCTGCGCTGCTCGAGTCCGCAGCTACCCCGCATCAGCTTTCCCTCTATCGCGGCGTGCTGACCCCACAGGGGTTGGACGCGCGGGAGGCCGAAATAGCGGCCCTGGCCACCACGGCCGCTTGCCACGACATGGGATGGCTCCGCCGCGTGGCCGTCCGGGGAGAAGACAGCTTCAGGTGGCTCAGCGGCATGGTAACCAACATCGTGGATGGCCTGGCCGCCAATGCCGGCGCATGGAACCTGGTTCTCAACGCCCAGGGACGTATCCTGGGCGACCTGACCGTCTGGCGGGAGGGCGAGAATCTGGAACTTGAGATTGCCGCCGACCAATATGACCGCCTGCTCGCACACCTTGAGCACTTCATCATCATGGACGATGTGGAACTGGTCCCCCTGGCCAGTGAAGCGGCCCTCGGCCTGACCGGCCCGGCGGCGGACCAAGTGCTTGGCCGCATTGGACTGCCGGTTCTCTCCGAGCCGATGACCACGACCCACGTAGAGTGGAACGGCATGGACCTGCGCATCGCCCGCAACTACGGCCAACTGGGGAAGCACTACATGCTTTGGGTGCCGGAGGTCCAGCCGCACCTGGGCTGGCTGTGGAAGTTCCTGCGCACGGCGGGCGCCACGCCGGTGGGCTGCGCCGCGCTCGATGCATTTCGCGTTGCGGAGGGCATTCCGGCTTACGGAGTCGACATCGTGGAGCGCGATCTGGCCCAGGAGACCGCGCAGATGCGGGCGCTGCACTTCAGCAAAGGTTGCTATCTGGGCCAGGAGATTGTCGAGCGCATCCATTCCCGCGGCAATGTTCACCGCCATCTTCGCCAGCTCGAGCTTTTTGGACCGGTCCCGGCTAGCGGGGCGGAGCTAACATTGGATGGCGCGGCTGCCGGACACATCACCAGCGCGGCGGAGATGCCGTTGCCCTCCGGCCGCCGGATTTTTGCGCTGGGCATGATTCGCGCCGACGCCGAACTGCGCAACCAGCCCTTTACTTATAGCGTGGGATCTGACCCCGGCACCGCCGCTCTATTGGCCGCGCCGGCAAAACTGGAATAGCGATTCAACTAGTCAATGAGACGGATGGGAAAACTGAAACCATGAGCGATACCCCCAAGTTCGAAGTGATCGACCGGCGCAAGTTCAAGGCCGCCGAAGAGGAGCAGGAGAGCCACAAAGCCGAGACCGCGACGGAACCGGAGGCTCCGTCCGCAGAGCCCTCTGCGCCCTCCTCAGGCCCGCGCCTTGTGGTCAACGAGAGCCGTCATGCCGGTGAACAGGCCTCCCTCGGGACGCAGGAGGCTGCAGCGGACGAACAGGCTGAGGCCGAACTGCCGCCTGCGCCCACGGCCGAGGAGAGCAGACAGCAGAAGGCCGCCTACGACGCTTCGGCCCAGCGGCTCGAGGACATTATCCGCGCACAGAACCCGGCTGTGGGCGCGCAGCCCACCATCACCTTCGAGCACCTGGTGCAGCAGTTTTATGTATCAGCCATGATCCAGATGGGCGCTGGAGCCCAGGAGGGCCAGCGGCCCAGGGTCGATATTCTGGGCGCGCGGACAACCATCGATCTGCTGGGCGTTCTGGCGGACAAGACCAAAGGCAACCTCACCGAAGCCGAAGACCGGGCACTGCAGACGGTTCTCTTCGAGACGCGCATGGCATTTCTGGAATTGACCAGCATGATCAACCTGCAGGCCATGCAGCCGCCGCAACCCCCGCCGCCGGGCAAGCGGTAAAAGCAGGGACCACGGACGAGGGAAATAGGAACAGCAGCCGGAGACCGGTTGCGCGAGGGCTCATGGACGGTCAGCTGACATTTCTCGGCACCGGGACCTCGATGGGAGTTCCCACGCTGGGCTGCGCCTGCCAAGTCTGCACCTCGACGGATCCGCGCGATCGGCGGCTGCGGCCTTCGGCGCTGATTCGCTGGAGCGACAAAAATGCCGCGACGGCTGAGCGGGTGGTCCTGATCGACACCGGGCCCGACTTCCGCGAGCAGGCACTGCGCAGCGGAGTCAATCGCGTGGACGCGGTGCTCTACACGCACTCCCACGCCGACCACATCCTGGGCCTGGACGACCTGCGGCCTTTGAGCTTCACCGCCTTTCGAGAGAGCGGGCCCATCCCGCTCTACGCCACGCCGGAGACGACCTCGGTCCTCGAGCACATCTTCGCCTACACATTTTCTCCGCAAGCCACCTACCCGAATCGCGCACGCGTGCGCCTTGAACCGCTGGCCGAGCGCAACCCGATCCACGGCGTCGAGTTTGTGCGCGTTCCTGTGCTCCATGGGGAGATGGAGATTGTCGGTTTCCGCTTCGGCTCGGCGGCTTACCTTACCGACGTGAGCGACATTCCGGAATCGAGCTTTGCCCTGCTGGAGGGCCTCGACCACCTGGTGCTCTCCGCGCTGCGCTACCAGCCGCACCCCAGCCACGCCACCGTGCAGCAGGCAATCGGCTGGGCGCAACGGATCGGCGCGCGGCACACATGGCTCACGCACATCGCGCACGAGTTGGCTCACGAAGCCACCAACCGCACCCTTCCCGAAGGCGTGGCACTTGCCTACGACGGCCTGACCGTCCCTGTGAGCCTATGACGAGTCCAGCCGCGCGCCTCATCCCCGTTTACCGCGCAGTCGCGGAGATCCCCGCCGGCTTTGGCCCCTCCGTCGTCGCCATCGGCAACTTCGACGGCGTACACCTGGGTCACCAGGAGATCCTCTCCGCCGTGGTGGCCGAGGCGCGCGCCCGGGGCGTTCGCTCCGTCGCCATCACCTTCGACCCGCACCCCGAGCGTTTTCTGCGCCCGGCGCGCGCGCCACGCCTGCTGACGCCGATGGATGAGCGAGTGAAGTTGCTGGCCGCCACGGGCGTGGACGCCGTGGCGGTTCTGCCGTTCGACGCTGCACTCGCCGGCCTCACCGCGCAGGAGTTTGTGGAACGAATCCTGGTTGGAGTTCTGGGCATGCGCGGCCTGCATGAGGGCGGCAACTTCCACTTCGGCCACCACGCGCAGGCGGGCATTCAAGAGCTCAGGGAGTTCGGCGCGGGCTTCGGCTTTGCCGTTCACGTCCATCCGCCGGTGCATGTGCGTGGACTTGAGGTTTCCAGCTCTGCCACGCGCGCGCTGGTTGCCGCGGGAGACATGCGGCGCGCCCGCTGGATGCTTGGACGGCCCTTTGCGGTGCGCAGTACGCAGGCTCGCGGACGCGGCATCGGCACGCGGCTGCTGGTGCCTACCGTCAACCTCGCGCCCTATGAGGAACTGCGGCCGGCGTTTGGCGTTTATGTGACGCGGCTGACGATTGCCGGCCGCTGCTTTCAGGCCGTCACCAATGTGGGCAACAGGCCAACGTTTGGGGAAGCTTCCTTTGCGGTTGAGTCGCACATTCTGGATTTTGAGAAAATCGAGATGGACGAGGAGACGCCTGTCGGCCTGGAGTTCCTCTTGCGCCTGCGAGGCGAGATCGAATGGCCGTCGCCAGAGGCATTGAAGACGCAGATCATGAAAGATGTGGCGAAGGCGCAGAAGTACTTCAGGCGAGCGCGCTGATTCGGAGACGGCGCCGCGCAGGGCAAACCAGTAATACCGTCGTCAGCGGAAGATGCAGCGAACCAGACGCAGCCTGCCCGGTTGAACTTCAGCGACTGGCAGCGCGGGCACTCGCCGCGGATCAGGATCAGATGCGGGACCACGTCCGGCCACTTCCGCCTCGAAAAGGGCATCTCCAACGCTCCTGGCGCACTTGCCCCGCCCCGCGCTGAGCGCAAACTGAAACCTTTTGCCAAGCTCCTCGGTCGCAGGTTCAATCGCAGCCCACCGGTTTCTTCTGCTATAAAGGCTGGTGCCCAGGGCAGGCGTTCTCGAAGGCCGTGGACTCAATCCAGATTTGCCGCACCGGCCACAGGACCCCGGCCACAGAAGATTGGAGATGATCATGAAGCAGCTCTCATCCAGTTCCAGCGTACGCACCGCCTTCACCCGCCGCGATTTCGTTAAGGCCGCAGGAGCTGCCGCCCTTCTTTCCCGTACGGCCTGGGCGCGCCCCTCTGCCTCCAACCGCATCACCGTCGGCGTCATCGGCTGGGGCATGATGGGCCCCTCCAACACCAAGGGCTTCCTGGCCCAGGACGACTGCCAAGTGGTTGCCGCCTGCGACATTCACACCGCTCACTTGCAGGCTGCCGTTGACACCATCAACAGCAAGTACGGCAATACCGACTGCAAGGCCTACCACGACTACCGCGAGCTGCTGGCCCGCGACGACATTGACGCCATCATGATCGCCGTGCCCGACCACTGGCACGCCATGATCGCCACAGCCGCAGCCGCGCGCAAGAAGGACATCTACGGCGAAAAGCCGCTCGCAAAGACAGTTGCCGAGCAGCAGGCAATCGTCAAGGCGGTGCAAAAGCACAACGTCATGTGGCAAACCGGCTCCTGGCAGCGCTCCGAGCGCAACTTCCACAAGGCCGCGGAGATTGTGCGCAACGGCCTCATCGGCACCGTCACCCACGTCGAGGTGGGCCTGCCGGGCGGTCATCACGACTTTCCCGGCACTGTGCCCGCCCTGATGCAGCGGTTGGCCACGCTGCCCGACAAGATCGCCAGCCCCGCCGACATCGTTCCGGGTAGCGCAGCCTGGGATCTGGCCGTCACGCAGCCTCCCGCGGAGCTCGACTTTGAAACCTGGACCGGTCCTTCGAAGATGGAGCCTTACATCGACGTGCGCGTCTACCAGAACTGGCGCTGGAACTACAACACCGGCGGCGGCCAATTGCTCGACTGGATCGGCCACCACGGCGACATTGCCCACTGGGGCCTGGGCTTCGACCTCACCGGGCCGTCGGAGATTGAAGGCCATGGCGAGTTCCCGGCCGCCAACGCCGTTTGGAATACTGCCACCAAGTACAACATCGAGTGCACCTACCGCAAGGAAGTCACCGGCTACGCGAATGACGTGCATATGACCATCGCCGGCGGCTCGCCGGCCATCAACATGGGCACCAAGTGGATTGGCACAGACGGCTGGGTGTGGGTCGATCGCGGCACCTTCGACGCTTCCAATCCCGATTGGGTGAAGCCCGAATCGCTGCCCGAGAATCTGCGCAAGGTGAAGCTTATTGAGTCAACCGAGCACCGGCGCAACTTCCTCGACTCGGTGAAATCGCGCAAGCCGACCATCGCGCCCGTCGAGACGGCGCACCACTCCACGCTGCCCGGCCACCTGGGATTGATCTCCATGCTGGTGGGCCGCAAGCTGCACTGGGATGTGAGGCAGGAGAAGATCCTGAACGACCCGGCTGCCAGCGAGCTGCTGTCGCGGCCGTTTCGGGCGCCGTACAAGCTGACTTAAAACGGCGCTGGGATTCGGCTAGATTCGCGGCTGGGCAGGCGCGGGCTTGACCGTCGCCGCCGACTTGGGCTGGGGCCCGGCGGGAGGCGCTCCCGAAGGCGGCGCGCCCACCGGCTTGCCCACTGAAGGGCTGGAGGGCTTTGCGCCCACCAGAGCAAGGCCGGTGTGCGCCGCTGGACCGGGAACAGCCACGGCACTCACAGGCTTTGCGGTTGCGGCGACTGACGCCGGTGCTGTCGCGTCGTTCCCTGCTCCGGGCTTGGCCTGCGGTTCCGCCCCAGCCTTCAGGGTATGGCTGTCCTCGGAGTCGGAGAGAAACTGCTCACTGTCCTTGCCTGCAATCGCCGCCTTCATGAATGTCATCCAGATGGGCAGTGCGGCCTTTGCTCCGGTTTCCTTTTCGCCCAGCGACTGGCGGCTGTCGTAGCCCACCCACACGCCACAGGTAACCGACGGCGAGAAACCGAGGAACCAGGCGTCGGTGTAGTCGCTGGTGGTGCCGGTCTTGCCGCCCAGCGGATGGTTCAGTTGCGCGGCGGCCGCGCCAGTCCCGTGCTGCGTCACCGCCTGCAGCAGCGTCATCATGGTGCGCGCGGTCTGCTGGTCGATTACCTCGTCCACGGCGGGCGCGTCCTCCCACAGCGTAATGTTGTCGGCGTTGGAAACCTTGCGGATCAGCCGCGGCGCGACGCGGACACCGTCGTTGGGGAAGACAGAGTAGGAGGCCACTTGCTCATCGAGCGTGATCTCGACTGCGCCGATGGCCACGGGCAGATAGGCAGGAATGTTGGAGGTGACGCCGAAGCGGTGGGCCATGTCCATGACCTTGTGAATGCCGACGCGCGCGGCCAGTTTGAGCGCAGGGATATTGCGCGACTCGGCAAAGGCGTTCTGTATGGTCATGGCGCCTTTGTAGTCATTCTCGTAGTTGTGGGGCGTGTAGCTGCCGAAGCTCACCGGCCCGTCGACAATGATGTCGGTGGGTTTGACGCCGTCCTCGATGGCCGCCGTGTAGACGTAGGGCTTGAAGCTGGAGCCGGTCTGCCGTTCGGACTGCGTGGCCCGGTTGAACTGCGACAGCGCATAGTCGCGCCCGCCCACCATGGCCAGCACGTCGCCGGTGGTGTTGTCGATGGCCAGCAGCGAGCCCTCTGCGCCGGAGTCCTGCTCCAGCGTGGCGCGACGCTCGCGGCCCTCCATCGCGTCGGAGAGGTGCACATAGATGATGTCGCCGGGCTTGACCAGGTCGCTGCCCGAGCGTTCCCCGGTCCACTTCCAGTCGTCGGGCAGCAGCACGATGTGCTGGTCGCCGGCGCGAGCCTCAATCTCCATGGGCAGGTCGCTGGTGACCAGCGCGTGGACATAGTCGCCGGCGTGTGACTTCAGCGCCCAGTCGGGATGCTTGTAGTCTGCGAGCGTCGCCCCGCCGTCCAGCACATTTTCCAGCTTGCCGGTCCATCCCTTGCGCCGCTCGTAGGCGGCCAGCCCGTCCGCCACGGCGCGGTTGGCGGTCTGCTGCAGATCGAGGTCGAGCGTGGTCTGCACCTTCAGACCGGCCTCGTGCACCTGCTCGGTGCCGAAGCGCTTTTCCAACTCACGCCGCACTTCCTCCTGGAACCACGGGGCCGCCGAGCCCTCCGGCTGCGCGATGTGCAGGCCGAGCGGCGCATTGCGGGCCTGCTCCGCCTGTTGATGGGTGATGGCCTTGTCCTCTTCCATCTCCGTCAGCACCAGGTTGCGACGGCGAATGGCTTTCTCCGGGTAGAGCAGCGGCGAAAAAGCTACCGGCCCCTTGGGCAATCCGGCCAGCAGCGCAGCTTCGGTTAGCGTCAAATCTTTGGCGTGCGTGGAGAAGTAATACTGCGACGCAGCCTCGAAGCCGTACATCCCGCTGCCCAGGTAGATCTGGTTGCCGTAGAGGGTGAAAATCTGCTCCTTGGTGAAGGCTCGCTCGATCTGGATGGCGAGATAGGCTTCCTGGATCTTGCGCGTAGAGGTGCGCTCGGAGGAGAGAAACAGGTTGCGCGCCAACTGCATGGTCAGCGTGGACGCGCCCTGGGCGCGGCCGTGGCTGCGGATGTCGTGCCAGGCGGCGCCGGCGACGCGGAAGACGTTGATGCCCCAGTGCGACTCGAAGCTCTTGTCTTCAATGGAGATGACGGCCTGGCGCAGGATGGGGGCGAAGCCGTTGAAGTCGACCACCTCGCGCCGCTCCAGCGCAAACGAGCCCACGATGCGGCCCTTCACGTCGTAAAGCTCCGTGGTGGTAGAGGGTCGGTACTTTTCCAGGTCGTTGATCTGCGGCAGATCTACCGAGTAGACGAGGGTGAGCCCGGCGAGCGAGCCGGTAACCACGGCCAGAAGCAGCAGCGCGGCCAGCGTAAACCGCCCAGCCAGCTTGCGTCGGTTGCGCGAAGGAACCGCCCCGAGCTGCGGCCGCCGGGGCTGTGTCACAGAACGGGGTTCCAAACGCGTTGGGGGGTAGACTGCCAAGCGATTCTTGTCCTCGTCGGCATCTCGCGACCGTGCGCGGGAGAAGATGCTTCAGCCTAAGGCTAGCATTGGAGAGTTCGATATGGATGGGCAGAAGTGCATGGGCGCACCACGGCGTGCAAGGGCGGGATGAACGAACTCGATTCCGTGGCGGCCAACCGCGATCAAGGCCATCAACGAGCTTGAGCGGTATGGCTACCTTGATGTCGAAAGAAGAGGCGGAGAAGTCGGCAAATACTATTTGAAGGTTCTCGTCAGATGAAGCAGCTAAGAAGCCCAAGGCAATTTCACTCTGGGAATTTTGCGCCCGATATTACAACGAACGATTCGGAGAAGAGTGGCACCTTTCACCGGAACAGTCGCTTCTGCTCCACTCCGAAAATGCCATCATTCCATCTCAGGCAATCATCTACAGCCCCCGAGGTCACAACAACACGATTGAACTGCTCTTTCGTACGTCACTATATGACCTCAAGGAGCCGTAACCGCTGGCGCGCAACGACCTGGTTGTCCGCTGACCGTGGTGCGCGTCGAAGATCGTGCGGACTACCTGAACGCATTGGATCGTGCGAGCATTGATCTAGACGCGAGGCCCTTCGCCGCATTTATCGCAGAACGAGTAACTTGGTCGGTCAAGAAGACGAAACGAACGACTGGGCGATGAAAGCCGGTCAGCCTCATCTTCTGGCGCGACCGAACTGCAATAACGCCCTTGATGAGCGGAAGGGGAGATCTCCCAGTAGCCAGCCGCACCCACCCGGCGCGCGACAAAATTAGGTCTATCAGAATCTCGAAATCCTTATCCCCGAGACGGACAACAAGCTTCGCAACAGCATCCTCGTATCTCTGCCGCACCAGCGCAGCCACTCGGGCCTCCTCATCGACTTCATTTCGAATTATGCGCAGAATTTCCTTCCATCCCTTGGGCTCACATACCGTCGCCTGATAACCAGCCGTAGTCGTCACAAAATCCGCTTTCCATACCCGCACAGCAGAAGCCCTCGGCTGCGAGCCTACGTGAATCCGGCAGGTCTTTGCTCTTTGTGATCTCCCAGACCGCCGCCACGATGGCGGTGTGGAACGTCACGAAATAGCTGTTCCGGGTCCAGTAGGAATCGATTTGAAAACGCCAGGTTTCGAGCGCCAGCTTAAGCGTGTCTCGGAGGTGTGTCTGGTCCATGATCGTTCGTGCTCCCGTCATGCACTGGCCTCATCACCTCTCAAGGCTCTCGGGCCTCGCCAGTTTAGGCACATTCTGGGCACAAGGAAAAACAGCGGCTGTATTTTATTGATTCTAAAAGACGTTATTTGGTGCCGGGAGGGGGGGTCGAACCCCCATGACCGCAAGGGTCGGCGGATTT
>VFSW01005955.1_pt1 | contig 17973 bp, 13 predicted proteins | sample 5358111 | NCBI WGS metagenome assembly VFSW01 (sample SAMN11554181, study PRJNA540505) | mine drainage metagenome | isolation source: sediment from site ElyBrook_90M | place: USA: Ely Copper Mine, Vershire, VT | collected 2017
AAACATCTGTGGAGCATCTACGAAAAGATGGTTGTCGGGGGCAAGGAGTTCGACGAGATCTACGACCTGGTGGGATTGCGGGTCATCGTTGAGAACGATCGCGACTGCTGGGCCGTCCTCGGGGCGATTCACGCTCTATGGTCACCGGTACCGGGACGATTCAAGGATTACATCAATTCTCCGAAATTCAACCTCTACCAATCCCTGCACACCACGGTGATTGGTCCGAAGGGCAAATCGGTCGAAGTGCAGGTGCGCACCAACGAAATGCACCGTCGAGCGGAGTTCGGTGTCGCGGCCCACTGGAGTTACAAGGAGGGGGCCACCAACCAAGAGATCCAGTGGATGCAGCGACTGGCCGACGTGCACGAGGACGAGCCCGATCCCATTGCGTTCCTCGAGGCCCTGAAGCTCGACCTGGGCCAAGATGAGGTGTACGTCTTCACGCCCAAGGGTCGCGTGGTCGCCCTGGTGGAAGGCGCCACCACCATTGATTTCGCCTACGCGGTGCACACGGAGGTCGGTCACCACTGCGTGGGAGCAAAGGTGAACGGTCGCCTCGTGCCTCTGGAGACGGTCCTTCATTCGGCGGACGTGGTCGAGATTGTCACGAGCAAGAATGCGACCGCCGGACCATCACGAGATTGGCTGAATTTCGCGCAGTCCTCACGCGCCAAATCGAAGATACGTCAGTGGTTCCAGCGTGAACGCCGCGAGGACGCGATCGAGGGCGGCCGCGAGGAACTGACGAAAGCGCTGCGACGAGAGGGATTGCCCATCGCTACCTCCATGTCCTCCAGCGCACTCGAAGCCGTCATCGTGTCACTGAACCTGGAGAATCTCGACGCACTGTTCATGGCGATCGATTCCCACCAGATCTCGGCGTTGGCCGTTGTCCAGCGCCTCGACCGTGAACTGCACGGGGGTGAGGCCGAACAACTCCCGACGACCGTCACCCGGGCCCATCGCAATAATCGTACGACGCGGCGCAGCGCGGGCGTGTACGTCGAAGGACTCGACGATGTGATGATCCATCTGGCGCGCTGCTGCTCACCGGTGCCGGGGGACTCCATCATGGGTTTCATCACCCAAGGACGTGGCGTCTCAGTGCATCGCGACGACTGCTCCAATGCAGTGGCTCTAGCCCATCGTCTCGGCGAACGGATCATCGATGTCGAATGGGACGGTGCCACGCACGGTCAGTATCGCGTAGCGCTAGAAGTAATGGCCTTCGATCGGGCTCGGCTGCTTCTCGACGTGTCCAAGGTCGTCGCGGAATATCACCTGAGCATCATCTCGAGTTCCACGGCCACCTCGGGTTCGCGCATCGTCCGCATGCTCTTCGACGTGGAACTCGCCGATCCCGGTCACCTCTCGAGTCTGTTGGCGTCGCTCAAGAGTGTCGACGGGGTCTTCGACGCGTTCCGACAGATTCCGGGGCACCATAAGGGCTCATGAGTACTTTCCAGGCCCCCATCGGGACGCACGACGTTCTCGCACCCCAGTCCGCCTTGTGGGAAGGGCTGATCGCCACATTCGCTCAGTTCTCATTCCAATACGGCTTCACCCTCGCGATGACGCCGATGTTCGAGGAGATCGGTGTCTTCAATCGGGGCATCGGTGAACAAAGCGACGTGGCGACCAAAGAGATGTACGTCTTTCAAGATCGCGGTGAGCGCACCTACGCGCTGCGGCCCGAAGGGACTGCCTCAGTGGTGCGCGCATTCATACAGCACCAACCAACCAGCCCCTACAAGGCGTGGTACGTGACACCCGCCTTTCGTTACGAACGGCCCCAGGCGGGGCGCTATCGCCAACACCACCAATTGGGCGTTGAGGCGATCGGCACCGACGATCCAGCGATGGACGTCGAGGTCATTACCTTGGCGTGGCGCTTCTACCAGGCGCTGGGTCTGACCCAGGTGCGTCTGCTTATCAACTCGATGGGCCACGACGAGTGCCGCGGGCGATACGTTGACGTCCTTCACGGGTACCTCGAAGAACACCGCGAACAGCTGTGCGACGAACACCAGAAGACCTGGTCGCAGAACCCCCTGCGCGTGCTGGACTGCAAGCGCGAGTCGTGCGTCGCCGTCGTGAATGACGGGCCGCTCCTGCCAGATTTTCTCTGTGCCGACTGTGCGGCTCACTTCGAATCAGTGCGTCGGGGATTGGGCGCACTAGGGATCGACTCCACTCTGGAGCCTCGTCTCGTCCGCGGGTTCGACTACTACACGCGCACCACGTTCGAGTTCATTGCGGACTCATTGGGCAGTGCGCAAAACGCTATCGGTGGGGGGGGTCGTTACGACGGCCTGAGCGAGCAACTCGGTGGCAAACCAGCGAGCGGCATCGGCTTCGGCTCAGGCATCGAACGGCTCCTGCTCGCCCGCGCGGCGGAGGGAGTCACCTCAAACCTGATCAATCGGACGATTGACATCTTCGTCGTCGATACGACGGGGCAGGAGAGCGCCACCGTGGTGGTCGACGAACTGCGTCGCCACGGTTACGCCGTGGAGCGTAGTTTCGACTCACGCTCCATGAAGTCCCAGATGAAACTGGCTGATCGTTCTGGGGCGGCGGTCGCGCTCCTGATCGGTCCCCAGGAGGCGGCGTCGGGCGAGATTACGATAAGAGACCTGAGAGGTGACGATTTCGAACGGGCTCAGCGACGAGTCGCACGCGAAGACCTCATTTTGACCCTGCGTCAACACCTGAACAAGTAAAGAGATTATGACCGACAAATTTGAAGCGACCAGCATGCGTGACCTCCTCTGTGGGTCCGTGGATCCTACCCATGTCGGAAAGAGGGTGAGTGTGTGCGGCTGGGTCGCCAAGCGGCGCGAACACGGCGAGCACCTGGCGTTCTTGGACCTGCGCGATCGCTCTGGCGTGGTGCAGGCCGTGGTCGATGGATCGGTCGAGGCGCGCAGCGAGTACGTCCTGCGCGTCACCGGCACCGTATCCTTGCGCCCCGAAGGAACCGTCAACGATCGACTCGCGACGGGCGAGGTCGAGTTGACCGACTGCGAGGTGGAGATACTCTCCGCCGCCGAACCGCCGCCGTTCCAGATTGACGAGCGATCGGATGTCGATGAGCAGGTTCGCCTCAAGTACCGCTACATCGACGTACGTCGCGAGAAGATGCAGCGTAATCTGCGCCTACGGGCGGCGGTCAACGCGACCTTACGCCGCGCCATGGAGCGTCAGGGCTTCTGCGAAGTGGAGACACCGCTCCTGTGGGCACCCACTCCCGAAGGAGCGCGGGAGTTCGTCGTTCCCTCACGTTTGCATCCGGGGGAGTTCTACGTCCTGCCCCAGAGTCCCCAGATCGCCAAGCAACTCCTCATGGTGGGTGGTTTCGACCGCTATTTCCAAATTGCGCGTTGTCTTCGCGACGAGGACTTACGGGCCGACCGCCAATTCGAATTCACCCAGCTCGACGTCGAAGCGAGTTTCGTCACCCAGGCGGACATCTTCACGTTCGTGTCGGAGGCCGTCCTCGACGCCGCGCAAGTGGCCACCGGTGAACGTCCGGGCACGATCTCGACCATGACGTGGGCCGACGCTCTCGACCGCTACGGCACCGACAAACCAGACCTGCGCTTCGCCATGGAACTCCACGATCTTTCCGAGGTCTTCGTCCACACCGAGGTCAAAGCCTTCGCCGCGCCGACCGTCAAGGCCGTACGAGTGCCGGGTGGGGCCGACTTCGCACGCTCGCGTCTCGACAACCTGACCGATCACGCCAAGAGCCTCGGCGCCAAGGGTCTGGCCTGGTTTCGTGTCACGGACGTCGGCCTCGACTCTCCGCTGGCGCGTTTCCTCAACGATCGCGAGAGCGCGGCGATCGCCGCGGTGGGAGGTGCCGAGGTGGGGGACCTGGTATTGGTCGTCGCGGATGAGTACGTGGTGGCCTGCAAGGTACTGGGTGCGCTGCGACTCGTGATTGGTGCTCCTCCGGTGAGTGACGGCCCGCACAAATACGTCTGGATTACCGAGTTCCCTTTGTTCGAAGGTGTGGACGAGGAGGGTCACTTGGTGTCGGCGCACCACCCCTTCACCATGCCCCATCTCGACGACCTGGACCTGATCGAGAGTGACCCCCTGAAGGTCCGTTCGCAGTCCTACGACCTCGTGCTCAACGGCTGGGAACTCGGAAGCGGCTCAGTGCGTATCCACCGAGCCGACATCCAATCGAGGATCTTCGCGGCGCTGGGGATCAGCGAAGATGAGGCGCAGAACCGCTTCGGTTTCTTGCTCGGCGCATTCAAATATGGCGCGCCGCCCCACGCCGGCTTCGCCGTCGGTATCGACCGATTGGTGGCCATCTTCGCGGGTGAAGACAATATTCGTGAGGTGATCGCGTTTCCCAAGACGCAGTCCGGCACCGATCTGATGAGTGGCGCGCCCAAGAACATCACTGAGCGTCAGATACGTGATCTGCGGCTCAAGATTGCTCCCAAGGTGTAGCGACGTCCCTCTTTGACGACGCGATGGCGCAGCGCTTGCGCGCGAGGGCCCCTCTGGCTGAATTGCTCCGCCCTCGCAGCCTCGACGAGATCGTAGGCCAGGACCACCTCGTGGGTCCGGGAATGGCGTTGCGTCGAATGGTCGACGCTCAACGTTTGACCTCCATGATCTTTTGGGGACCGGCAGGAACCGGTAAGACGACGTTGGCGCGCCTCGTCGCAGGGTCGGCCGGTTACGCGGCCGATAGTGGGGCGGGGGTCTCGCGCGGCGTCAAGGAGGGGAGTGTGTCCCTCGTGCGCGCTCGAGCGCGCCTGGGGGAGCGCGGCCAGATGACGGTGCTGTTCATCGATGAAGTGCACCGCTTCAACAAATCACAACAGGATTTGTTGTTGCCGGCAACGGAGAATGGCGAAATAGTGCTCATCGGCGCCACCACCGAGAATCCCTATTTCGAAGTCAACGCCGCCTTGATGAGTCGCACCACGCTGTGGCGCCTGCTCCCACTCAAGGAATCGGATTTGCGCACGTTGTTAGCGCGCGCTCAAGATCTCAAGCAGATACTCCTCAGTGACGACGCGATCGACGCGCTGGTCTCGAGTTGTGACGGCGACGCCCGCTCGATGTTAACCACGCTCGATACGGCCCTCATCCTGGCGGGAGGCGACCAACTCGAAGAGCCCATGGAGTCCACGACGCGGCACATCACTCGAGAACACGTGTCGCTCGCGCGCGACGGTCGCCTGGTGCACCAGTCGGCCGACACGCACTATGACCAAATCTCTGCGCTGATCAAATCGGTTCGTGGCTCAGACCCCGACGCGGCCCTCTACTGGCTCGTCGCGTTGCTCGAAGCCGGCGAGAGTGCGCGATTTATAGCGCGCCGCCTCGTGATCCTCGCGTCCGAAGACGTGGGATTGGCGGATTCGCAAGCACTCGTGGTCGCTGAATCCGCCGCGCGAGCGGTTGAGTTCGTGGGCTTGCCCGAGGCCCGTCTGACGTTGGCGCACGCCGCGATCTATCTTTCGTTGGCGCCGAAGAGTAATTCGGTGACCCGCGCCCTCGCGGCGTCCACCGAAGCGGTGCGCCGAGGGGGTGGCGAGGTCCCGACACGACTGCGTGACGCCCACTACGCCGGCGCACACGAGTTGGGATTTGGCGATTCGTACCTCTATCCTCACGATCAACCGGGTGGTTGGGTCGAACAGCGTTACTTGCCCGACTCGATGGGAGAGACGAGGTTCTTTGATCCTTCTACCCACGGCGACGAGGCGCGAATTGTGAGGGCCTGGCGCCGTCGGCGAGGCGACGCCGATGAGAATGACGAGTCGCCGGTAGAGTAAACCCCGTGGAAGCTGCCGAACTACGTTCAACTTTTCTCAACTATTTCGCCGACAACGATCACTTGATCGTGCCCTCGGCGAGTTTGATCCCGCACGACCCGAGCCTATTGTTCACCGTTGCGGGAATGGTCCCGTTCAAGCCATACTTTTTGCTCGAAGAGATTCCCCCGTCGGCGCGCGCGGTGTCGATTCAAAAGTGCTTTCGCGCTCCCGACATCGACATAATCGGCACCACCCAGCGACATTTGACGTTTTTCGAGATGATGGGCAACTTCTCCTTCGGCGACTACTTCAAGGAAGGTGCAATTCGCTACGCCCGGGGCCTGATCACCGAAGGGTTCGGGCTCGATCCTGATCGTTTGTGGGTGACGGTGCACCACTCAGACGATCAGGCCGAAGAACTCTGGCGCGATCTTATCGGTGTGCGACCGGAGCGTATCCAACGACTCGGCGAGGACAATTTCTGGGACATGGGTGAGTCGGGACCGTGCGGACCCTGTTCGGAGATCTTCTTCGACAAGGGTCCCGCCTTCGGTGCCGAAGGCGGCCCGGCGCACGGCGGTGAGGACCGATTCATCGAGTTCTGGAACCTCGTCTTCATGCAGTTCGAAAAGGGCCCCGGCGGTTCCATGATCGACTTGCCCAAACAGAACATCGACACCGGCGCCGGGTTTGAACGGGTGTTGTCAATTCTCAATGGCGTCGAATCCGTATTCGCCACCGACTTGTTCGCGCCCCTGCTCGACACCGCATCACGGGCTCTGAACTCTCCCTATGGCCGTGACGAAGTCACCGACATCGCTATCCGCCGGATTGCCGAACACGGTCGCGCGATGACCATGCTCGTAGCGGACGGCGTCCTGCCCTCGAATGAAGGTCGCGGCTACGTGCTGCGGCGAATTATTCGCCGCGCAATCCTCGCGGCGCAGCGTACGGGTTCCGAGGCGGCACTTTGCGCTCCGCTGGTCGACGCCACGATCGAGAAGATGGGTGGAGCGTACCCGGTGCTGATCAAGGACCGCAATCTCATTGTGTCCATCCTGGAGCGCGAGGAGGCGGGATTCGCGCGGACCCTGCGAACCGGCATGTCACTCCTTGAGGAGGCGCGTAGTGACGTGGAGCGCACTGGTGCCCGAGTCTTCCCGGGCGACGTAGCCTTTCGATTGCACGACACTCACGGATTTCCCATCGAACTCACGAGTGAGATCGTTGCGGAGTCTGGTCTCGAAGTCGACCGCTCGGCGTTCGACAGCGCCATGGGCGAGCAGCGCGAACGAGCTCGGCGGTCATCCAAGGCGCTCAATCTCGCCGACGACGCCCAGTACCGAGAACTTATCGAACGACACGGAACGACGGAGTTCGTCGGACGCAACGCCGCCCACTACAGTCTCGAGACCACCGTCTTGGCAATTCTCGCCGGCGAGGATGGCACCAGTGAACTCTTTTTGGAGGCCACCCCCTTCTACGCAGAATCGGGAGGGCAAGTCGGTGATGTCGGAGTCTTCGTCAGCGAATCGGGTCGATTCGACATTGTAGACACTCAGAACGTAGCCGGCGGTCTCTTCGCGCACCGCGGACGCTTGAGCGGAGAGATTCTGCCGGGTCAGGTGGGCGTGGCAACTATCGATCCACTCCGGCGCGAGGCCACACGACGCAACCATACTGCGACGCATCTCCTGCACTCGGGCTTGCGCACCGTCCTAGGCGACCACGTGCGACAACAGGGCTCCTACGTTGGCCCGGACCGACTAAGGTTCGACTTCGCTCACGGGGCGGGGGTGCGACCGGAGGAATTGTCCGAGATACTCACGCTCGTCAACACTGACGTGGTGGACAACGACGCCGTGGATACGATTCAAACGTCGAAGGCCGATGCCGAGAAGATGGGGGCCATCGCCTTCTTCGGCGACAAGTACGGTGATCAGGTCCGCGTGGTACGCGCCGGTCGGCACAGCTTGGAATTCTGCGGTGGCACCCACGTTGATCGATTGGGTGACATCGGCCAAATTCAGATTGTCTCCGAAGCGTCCATTGGGTCCAACACTCGACGGATAGAGGCGGTGAGCGCCTTGGGTGCCTTCCGTCGCAGTACGGAGATGGAGAGAACGTTGACGTCGGTATCCACACTGCTCAAGACATCTCTTGACGACGTCGTGCCCTCCCTCGAACGAGTGTTCGAACGTCTACACGAGATGGAAAAAGAAGTGGCAGCTCTGCGTCAGGCGCAGTTGTCCGCCTTCGCCGAGCGATTGCACGCCCAGAACGATCTGCCGGTGCTGGTGGCCCGGGTTGACGGCTACTCTGGCGAGCAATTGCGGACATTGTCCCAAGATCTTCAGCGTCGGGGACGCCGGGCGGTCGTGCTGGTGGGCTCCTTCGACGCCAAAGTGTCGATCGCGGTGGCTAGTGATGACACGCTCGCCGCCCACAGCGCCGTGATGGAACTCGCGGCACTCGTGGGCGGCGGCGGAGGCGGCTCGTCGCGATTGGCCCTCGCCGGAGGTCGCGACATCGACGGCATCGACCGAGTGCTCACTGCGGCTTCGGCGTTGTAGGTCGTGATGGTGCGCATTCTCGGGATCGATCCCGGCACGAAACGGTGCGGTATCGCCATCACGGATTCCTCGGAGACTATGGCCTTCCCTCGCGAAGCGATGGCCTTCGACGATGATTTTGTGACACGCGTCGTGCGTCTCGTCCGCGAAGATGGCGTCCAACTCGTGGTGGTGGGTCGACCGCTGTCGCTCGCCGGTTCGCGCACGGCGAGCACCGACTTCGCAGACGCCCTGTTCACTCGACTGAGCAGGGCGCTCGAGTTGCCCGTCGTGCAACACGATGAGCGTCTCACCACCACCGCCGCCCAGCGATCGCTCAGTAACGCAGGACTCAAGGTTAAGGATCATCGCAGCCGCATTGATTCTGCTGCAGCAGTGGTACTTCTTCAACACTTCGTGGATTCGCGCAATGCTCCGTAGTCCCTTGCGTCGGCTCGTCGCGAGTGCGAGTGCGCTTTTCCTAGTGATGATCGTATGGTTCGCCCTGCAATATTTTCCGGTGGGCGGCTCGGGCAAGCTGGTGATGATTACCGTGCACCGCGGAGACTCGATATCGTCGATTGCCGGGGAACTACACCAGGCCGGCGTATTGGCCTCGCCCTTCGCTTTTCGTGTTGACAGTTTCCTTGAGGGGGCACCCCTCGTGACACCAGGTGTGTACGAATTCGCCCAAGGAGCGGATTATTCGAATATTCGTTCAATCCTCATCGGGGGACCTAATGTTCCCCAGGTCAACGTCACCCCGGGCCTCACCGTGAAGGAAGTGGCGAGTGACGTGGCGGGTCAAGTGGGCGATTCTTACGCCGCCGCTTTTCTCGCCGACGCGAACGCCGCCGCGACGGCGAGTCCGTATAACCCCCGAGGCAGCCTTGACGGACTCATCGGACCAGGTCTCTACCTGATCGCCCCGAACGAGACACCAGCGCAACTACTCGCCGCCATGCAGGCCAGCTTTACCCGCGAAGCCGCGGCGGTCGGCCTGAGTCCCCAGACAGTGGTGATGGGACTCAACGCCTACGAGGTCCTCACCGCCGCGTCGATTGTTGAGAAGGAGGGATACTACGCGTTCAATATGCCCAAAACCGCTCGGGTCATCTACAACCGCCTGGCGAAGAATATGCCTCTTCAGATGGACTCCACGGTTCTCTACGCCCTCGGTCTGGACGGCGGCAGGGTCACTCCCGCGATGCTGCAAACCCCAACCCCCTACAACACGTACCTGCACCTCGGATTGACGCCAACGCCAATTTGCGTCGCGTCGCCTCAAGCGATTGCGGCGGTTTTGCACCCCCCGGAGGGAACGTGGTTGTACTTCGTGCTGGTGAACAAAGATGGCCACATGGCATTCTCGAACACCTACCAGGAGCAGCTAGCCCAAGAGGCCGTTGCGGCGAAGGCCGGGCTATGACCTCGTGGCGACTCGGCGTCGTTGGCTCGCCCGTCGAGCATTCACTGTCGCCACAATTGCACCGAGCCGGTCTTAAGTACATGGGCTTCCAGGGGACTTCGCAGCGTCTCGACATCGACCGAGAACACGCATTTCGCGTCCGCGAAGTCATGGGCACGGCGTTCGATGCCCTCTCTCTCACGATGCCGCTCAAGGAGATAGCGACGTCGCTGTGCGACGAGCTCGACGAGCGAGCCACGGCCCTAGGAGTCGTCAACACTCTTCTATGGCGCGATGGGCGCTTGGCGGGCGCATCCACCGACGGTGCGGGCTTCATCGACGCGCTCGGTGGCGAGTTCGGCACCAGCGTGACCGACATGCACGTGGTCGTTCTGGGCTCTGGTGGAGCGGCCCGCGCCATCGTGGACTCCCTGGTGCGCGAAGGGGCTCGCGCAGTGTCGGTTATCGCTCGCAATCCAACCAGCGTGGCGAAACTCATCGACGCCCACCCGGGAATCGTCGATAACGTTCCGACATGCGGGCCGATCGACCTAGTAGTGAACACCACGCCGTCCACGACCCGCGAAAACGATGTAACGGTGATGCCCGGGGTTTCGCGAGACACCATCGCGGTCGACATCACGTACGAACCCCGGCAATCACGATGGTTGGCCCAGTACGGCGGTATCGGTTGCCGACACCGCAACGGTCTCGCGATGCTGGCTTACACGGTGGCGCGCCAGATGAATTGGTGGTGGAATAGCGATATTCCCGGTTCCTTCTTGCTGACAGCACTAACGGAGGCTCAGGCGTGACTGAGACCCTCAACGCGCGCTCCATATCGCTGCATCGTCCCAGCACCCACGTCGATTACGCCCTCGCATTCGCACTAGTGGTTCTTGGTTTCTTCGGCGCATTCATGTCCTACAGTTCAACGCGCGTCGCGTTGGCCAATGCGGGCTATAACCCTCACTACTACCTCGAACGTCAGGGCTTTTTCGTGATCCTGGGCATCGCGGCGATGACCATCGTGGCCCACATCGATTACCGGCGGCTGGAGATTCTGGCCACGCCTCTCTACATTGGCTCGTTCTTCGCCCTCGCCGGCGTGTTCGTGGTGGGCAAGAGCGCGCTCGGCGCCCAACGTTGGTACAGTTTCGGCTTCATTCAGATCCAACCCAGTGAATTCACCGTCCTCTTCATCATCCTCGCGGTAGCGACGTTTTGCGGGCGCCGCAGCGAGGGCTTGCGGATGTACGACGTGGTCCGGCTCTTACTCATGGCGGGGGCGCCCCTCGGGTTGATCGTGCTCCAACCCGACCTGGGCACCTCCATCATCATCGTCCTCGTGGTCGCGGGCATGATGGTCGTCGCGGGTATTCCACCGCGCTTCATGACCTTTTTGACCGTTGTGGGAACAGCGGGGCTGATTGCGGCCGCGTATCTCGACGTGTTGAAGCCCTACCAAGTGGAGCGTTTCACCTCCTTCGTCAACCAGAACTCCAATAATCCGGCGATCGCGGCCCTCCTCTACGAGGTTCACAACGCTAAGAGCGCCATTGGTGCGGGGGGGTTGTGGGGTGCGGGCATCTTCAATGGACTCCAAACGGTGCTCGGCTTCGTCCCCGAACAACGCACCGACTTCATCTTCACCGCCATCGGCGAACAGCTCGGTTTCGTGGGCGCCGCTTCGGTGATCCTGTTATTGGCCTTCATCGCCTGGCGGATGTGGGTAATTGGTCGTCACGCTAAGGACACGATGGGCCGCCTCCTGTGTATTGGTATCTTCATCTTCTTCTCCTTCAGCGTCTTCGAGAATATTGGTATGACGATGGGCATCATGCCGATTACGGGCATCCCACTCCCACTCCTGAGCTATGGTGGCTCCGCGGCGCTGGTCTTCTATAGCGCCGGAGGACTGGTGTTGTCAGTGTCGCGACGGCTCGGGAACTAGCATGACGGCGATGGAACAGCCTTTGGCGCAGGACGTTGTTTTTCGTGTCGTCCAAGTCGATCAAGTCGCTTACGACTTTTCGCGCGCACTGGCGACCATCGTCCTGCGAGAGGCGGAAGGAGCGAGGCGCACCTTGACCTTGCCGGTGGCGGTGCACGACGCGAGCACCATGTATCGAGCGCAGCACCACGTGGCTGGCCTGCGACCGGCCACGAACGAACTGATGGTCGCTATCCTTCAAGAGCTCCACGCCGACGTCATCGCCGCACGGATCGTGCGAGAGGCGGACGGCGTCTTCTACGGTGAACTGGATCTCATGACGCCGACGGGCCGTCGCGTCTTTGATTGTCGACCCAGTGACGCGATTGCCCTGGCCTTGCGCCAAGTCGTGCCCGCGCCACTTCTCGTGGCTGAGACGTTGCTCGATCACTACTAATCGAAGGACACCGCCACCACTTCGCCGCCGCGTTTCTCTTCGGAGTTCTCGTGGCTTATTCGAAGCAGTAGGGCTACGATCAGGTAGTTAGCGAAGAGCGAACTGCCCCCGTAGGCCATAAAGGGCAACGTGATACCGGTAAAGGGCACGATGCGCAGCACTCCCGCCATGATGAAGAACGCCTGGAGCCCGATGGTCGCCGTCAGACCGGTCGCGGTCAGGCGCACGAAGTCCGAATGAGCTCGCTGGGCGATACGGAATCCCTCACCAACGAACACCGCGAAAAGACTCAAGATCAAGATCACGCCGATAAAACCCAATTCCTCTCCGAGCGCCGCGAAGATCATGTCCGACGTGGTCTCGGACACGTTACGTCCCGCCTGACCCAGCCCCAGACCGGTTCCCACCACGCCACCCGACGCCATGGCGAACCATCCGTTGGCCAACTGGCTCGAATGGTAGTAGTTCACGGCCGACCACGGATCGAGCCAGTAACTCACTCGTGCTTGCACTTGATGAAACATTTTGTCCGCCGCGAGAGCGCCGCCCACGAAGAGCACGAGGCCCAGACCAACGTACGACTTGAGTCCCGTGGTCACCCACAGCAGGGCGAAGAACAACACAAAGAGCAACATCGCGAATCCGATGTCATTCTCACCACCCAGAATCATCAACGCGAGGCCCCACGCCAACAGGATCGGCACGAGGACTTTGGGCGACACGAAGAGCCGACCGGCGAATCGTTCGGTAGGGGTCGACAGGAGCTCGCGGTTCGCCGCGAAGTATGAGGCGAAGAAGAACACGAGGAGCACTTTGGCGATCTCGATGGGTTGAAAGGAGAGCGGGCCAATGGCCACCCACAGTCGTGCACCGTTGATGTTCTCACCAAAGTGGGGTATGAGCGGCGCCAACATCAAAAGGATTGCACCGGTGAGGGTCAGGTAGCGATAACGGTCGAGATCGCGAATCGACTTGACGAACTTAAGCGTCAACACCACGATCACCGCGCTGACCACGAACCAGAAGGCCTGGTAGCCCGCACGCGTCGGGTTCCAACGCGCAATCTCGACGTAGCCGATGCCGTTCAGCAAAGTGGCTACAGGGAGGAGAACCTGTGAGGCTCGCGGAGCGTAGCGACGGATGGCGACGTGCATCACCAGTGAGACGGCGATCAGAACGGCCAGGAAGAATCCGAGACGAGCCGGAAGATGGCCCTTGGTCGCAAGTGACATGAGAATGTAGAAACCCGTGACGAGAACCCACGCCACGAACATCAAACCGAGTTCCGTCGAACGAGAACGTGACGGCTCGGTGACCGAGTTCGGGGATGATTTCAACATTCCGCCTCGCGCATGTCTCGCCACGTTGACACAGTAGTCGTAGCATTGGTTAACTCGTTGCCTACTGTAGAAAGACCACACACCCCGTGACATTCGATTCCTCGTCGTTCGGTCCAGAGCGATTCTCCAGCCGCGAGTTGTCCCGACTGGAGTTCGGATCGCGATTGCTCGACCTAGGCGATGATCAGAGTCTGCCGATTCTGGAACGTTGCAAGTTCATCGCGATTTTCGCCGACATGATCGATGAATTCTTCCAGGTGAGGGTGGTGAGCCTCGAGGACAAAGTCGCCGCCGGCGTCCAGACTCCCTCCGTGGACGGAGTCCGGCCTCGCCAACAACTCGCGGACATCCGAGAACGTGTGCTTTCGCTGGTGGAACGACAGGACCGATTAGTACTCGACGTGTTGCTACCGGAATTGGCACGACGAGATATCGACATCGTCAAATACGCCGAAGTGGGTGCCGACGAACGCCATGATCTGGTGGCCTACTTCGAGAATCACGTGTACCCCGTGTTGACGCCCCTAGCCGTCGACCCGGGGCACCCATTCCCGATGATCTCGAACCTCTCGCTCAACATCGCGGTAACGGTGAGCGACGCAGCGACGAGTGAGGAACGAAACGCCCGCATCAAGGTCCCAAGTTCCCTACCGCGTTTCTTGCGCGTCGGTCGCAGTCGCTGGGTCTTGCTCGAGGATCTCATCATGTCGAACTTGCAACATCTTTTCCCGGGCATGAACGTGGGACGAGCGGACCTGTTCCGGGTCACACGCAACGCCGACCTCTCCCTCGAAGAGGATGAGGCCGACGACCTCCTGGTGGCGCTCGAGGTTGAACTTCGCCGCCGCCGTTTCGGCGAAGCCCTTCGTGTCGAGATTCAAAGCGGGATGTCTCCCGACTTCTTAGAGCTCCTGGTCTCTCAACTCGACCTCGATCGATCCAACGTCTATATCACCGACGCGCCCTTGGGTCTGCACGACTTCTGGAGTTTGTACGCGATCGACCGTCCCGAGCTCAAGGGCGAGGGTTGGTCACCCTTGACGCCGCGGCGCCTGCTCGATGGCGATCACGTGGGCGATGTGTTCGCCGCCGTTCGCGAGGGCGACATCCTGCTGCATCACCCCTACGAATCCTTCAGTGACTCGGTGGAGATGTTCGTCGATCAGGCGGCCCGCGACCCCGACGTGGTGGCGATCAAACAGACGCTGTACCGCACGTCGGGCGACTCTCCCATAGTGGCCTCCCTGATCCATGCCGCGGAGCAAGGCAAGCAAGTCGTGGCCCTGGTTGAACTCAAGGCGCGTTTCGACGAAGCGGCGAACATCGAGTGGGCCAAAGCGCTGGAGGATTCGGGCGTACACGTGGTGTACGGAATCGTGGGACTCAAGACCCACTGCAAGACGGCGTTAGTGGTGCGCAACGAGGGAGAGACGACAACGCGCTACGTGCACATAGCATCGGGCAACTACAACTCCAAGACCGCTCGCAACTACGAAGACTTCGGACTGCTCACCTGCAATGCCGCCGTGACGCGTGACGTGGGGGAGCTCTTCAATTTCTTGACCGGCTTCTCCAAGAATGGCAACTACGACAAGATCGTGGTGAGTCCGTTCTTCGTGCGCGAACGTATGGTCGAACTCATCGAACGCCAGCGTGATCGCGGTGGGCAGGGCCGCATCTTGATGAAGACCAATGGCTTGACCGATCCTACGATTATCGACGCGCTGTACGAAGCCTCGAACGCGGGCGTCGAGATCCGACTTGAGGTGCGCACGTTGTGTTGTCTGCGACCGGGCGTCGCGAGTCTCTCGGAGAACATCACGGTACACAGCCTGGTGGGGGAATTCCTTGAACACTCGCGACTCTTCATCTTTGGGCGACTCGATGAGGAGAGCTTCTCGATCTACATGGGTTCGGCCGACCTGATGGAGCGCAACCTGGACCGGCGCGTTGAAGTGCTGGTGCCCATTGAGACGCCGGCGCTACAAGCCGAAGTACTCGAGGCCTTCGAGATCACGTGGCGCGACGACCGCTTCACGTGGGTGCTGGGCACCGATCGTCGCTGGCGACGGTTGCAATCGGTCAATAACTTCGCGGCGCAGTCCGAGTTCAAGCGTCTGGCAATGCAGCGTTCCCGTTCGCTCTCGTTGCGTCCTTGAGGGGACCACGTCGGAATTGCAATGAGGCGTAGGCGGCCCCGCCGATCGGGATAGGGATCCAGAAGTTGACCAGGCGATAAGCGAGCACGGCGAGGATCGCCTGACTGTGAGGCACACCGAAGCCGACCAGGGTAGGGATGAGGACACCCTCGACGACCCCGAGTCCGGCCGGGGTAACCGGAATCGCCGCGAGCACGTTGGCCAGTCCGTACGCCACGAGCAAGTCCACGGGGGAGATAACCGTGCCAAAGGCCCAAATGAAGACCCAGAGACACGCTGCATCGAACAGCCAATTCAAACTGGCCCAAGTGAACGCCGTCCACAGCGTGCGTCGCGAGCTGATCAGGAGGTTGATGCGGTCCGCCACCTTCACTAGCAACGACGAGATCTTGTCCGGGTTGAGTGCGGGCAGGTGACGCGCGGCCACGCGTAGCCAGGCGTCGGCGCGGCGCTGTCCCCGGGTGATCAAGAACACCGTGCCAAAGAAAGCGAGAAGTAAGAAGACACCCGCGAGCGCGGCGAATCCGTACCCCGGGTTGATGCCGTTGAGGGGGATCGAGATCACCAGCGCGATCCAGAACAGGATGTTCAGCACCACCGCCGAACCGGCGCCCTGCGCCGCGAGTCCGAAGGCGCTGGTGTCCTTGGGCACGTCGAGTTCAGAGAAGATGCGATAGGCCAACGCGCCCGAGGGGGCGGCACCACCGGGTACCACGTGACCAATGGCCAATCCCGCGAGATTGACTCGCAATATATTGAAGCGACTCGGGGCGTGGGGATAGAGCACCGCCCGAGTCAATTCCACGTACGCGTAGATCGCCGACATCTCAAAGATCACCGCTAGAACAACCAGCAGAGGGTTGAGCAGCGCGAGGAGGTGCAAAGAGTGCCGTGCCGAGGCGAACTGGGGGAGGACCAGATACTCAAACACGAAGACGAGGGAGCCGACACTCAGAATGATGCGAATCTCGCGCGGCATGGAAAATCGCCGCCTAGTGGCTTCGGTCATAAGAATCTCTCAAAGAGTCGGAAAACGGGGCCCACACACGCGGCGCTGACCAAGTCAGTCTACGCCACCTCAGTAGAATTCGGTGATGCGTCTTCTCGTAGTACTTCCCACGTACAACGAGGTTCTCAACGTGGAGACGATGCTACGGTCTCTCCGCCGCGTCGTTCCCGACGCGCATATTCTCGTCGTTGATGACGCCAGCCCCGACGGGACCGCGGCGGCTGCCGAAAGATGCGCCGACGAATTGGGACAGATCTCGGTGCTGCGTCGGGCGCGCAAGGGTGGCCTCGGTGGCGCGTACCGCGACGGCTTCACCTGGGGCATCAAACATGATTTCGATGCATTCGTCGAGATCGATTGCGACTTCTCGCACGACCCGGCGGCACTACCCCTGTTGCTCACGGCGGCGCAGAGTCACGAGGTGGTGATTGGTTCGCGCTACGTGCCCGGGGGTCGCATCCCGCAGTGGAAACTTTCGCGACGCCTCTTGTCGCGCGGCGGTAACCAGTACGCGTCGATCATGCTGGGATTGGGCGTCGCGGACTCGACGGCGGGTTACCGCGGGTATTCGCGTTCGGCGCTTGAGAAGATCGGTTACGAGCGAGTCCGCGCGGATGGCTACGGCTTCCAGATCGAGATGACCTATCGCGCCCGACGCGGGGGCGCCAGTATCGTCGAAGTCCCTATTTCCTTCAGCGATCGCGAACGTGGTGAGTCCAAGATGAGTTCGTTCATCGTGTACGAAGCGCTGTGGCTGGTCACCAAGTGGGCACTGCAGCGCCCCTTCCAACGCTCCTAGATCCGGTCGAGAAGGACGGAACTCAATACGCTGGCGAGCTTGTCGCGCGTCTCTTCGCGTTCCGCGATCGGGTCGGACTCGCTGACGATGCCCGCACCGGCCCACGCCTCGAAATCCGCGCCGGCCACCAGAACGCCACGAATGCCGATCCAGAACTCTCCGTCACCGTTCTGATCGACCCACCCGACCGGTCCGGCGTAGTGGCCCCGGTCGAAAGGTTCAAGACGCTGCAGGAGTTGATAGGCGGGCACGCGCGGGATGCCCCCCACCGCGGCCGTCGGATGCAAGATGTTAAGCAATTTGAGCACGTCGGGTGCGCTGGTCGCGGCGTCGTGGTGGCCGCGTATCCACGTACCCAAGTGCGCGACGGTACGAAGAGTGACGATCGAGGGTGTCACGTCGGCCGAGATGTCGTCGTAATAACGGGCCAAGGTAGTTACGACGTCATCAATGAGTACACCGTGTTCGTGGAGATTCTTCGCGCTACCCAGTAGCCAGGCGTGATAGTCCACGGGGTCCAC
>VFSW01005957.1_pt1 | contig 17971 bp, 15 predicted proteins | sample 5358111 | NCBI WGS metagenome assembly VFSW01 (sample SAMN11554181, study PRJNA540505) | mine drainage metagenome | isolation source: sediment from site ElyBrook_90M | place: USA: Ely Copper Mine, Vershire, VT | collected 2017
CCGCGCCAAGGCGGCCATCAATAAAAGACGATCTGCCTGAGACACTACACTAGGTACAGCGATTTTTTTGTTGTGGCTGGGAATAGGGATAAACCATTCCCGACTAGGAACTCTCACTCAAGAAGTCTTTGCTGCATTAGTGAAAGCCATACCGAGTAGTTCAGTTTCGACGACTGAAGTAATTTACCCACCTCAACGAACCGGGGGAAGCACTCCTTCTGGTGTGATGCAACAATCGGAAGATGAATTGTTAGTTGAGGCAGAAAAGGGAATTAAAAATTGCAACCATTTCCTGACCGATTCGGACTGGCGCTTAAAGAATGGACAGACTATTGCTGATGTTTTGGGAGAGCAGAAGCAACGCTTGAAGCAGACATACAACCCAGAGTTGCCTAAAGAGGTCGCAGAAGGTCGCCGCAAAGAAATCCAGTCTGGGATCGATGGGATACTTCAGAGATTCTCAACCCAAGAAGCGAACTTATGGGATGCGACATATGAACCAGAGTTCTCACGAACCTTAAGAAAGATGTTTGAAGCTGTGCCTGACAACATTGAACCATATCGAGGAGCTACATGGACGACCCCGAATTCAATCGATCAGATTCGCGAAGGATGTACCTACATGCAAGATTTGACCGCCATTTACAGAAAGAGGATGCAGGGATTCACTCAGCAGCCGTAAGCTTCTTGTATTCCAACTCGGGCGCTCCACCCGGCTTTATGAGCCTATCAATTCCTCAATTGGCGATTCCTCGCATCATGAAAAGGCCGCCCTGAAGCGCGGCATTTTCACTTTCAGACCAGCAACGCACTCTTAGGACACTACCCGCTGCCGCGCAAAGTGGGACGCGAAGATCCCTTTGCTCAGGGTCCCCGCAAGATCCAATCCAGTTCTGCCGCCAGCCGCCAACCCGCTGTGTTGTGAATCGGTCCCCAAAAGCCCCGATCGCGGCCCGCAGGCGCGGACTGAACGCGTCGGCAGACCGTAAAATGATCTTGTCCATCGCCCCGACCTCGCATTGAGCGAAGTTCCTGGGCATCCACCAACACTCAAGCTCATTCCGCACCAGCCACCTGAGATGGGGTACACATTGCCAGTAGAACGCGTATTTGCGAATCGAATCCTTCACGGGTCTATGTTGAAGTCGGGACTCCTGGGGGCGGTGCTCCTGGTTGCGTTACACGCAGCCGCGCAGGTGGAGTATGTCGACCCCACCATCGGCAATGTTGGCATTCTGCTTGTGCCCACTCGCCCAACTGTGTCGCTGCCCAACAGCATGGTGCGCATGTACCCAATGCGTGCGGACGCAATGGATGACCGGATCGACTCCTTTCCGCTCACCATCGACTCCCATCGCATGGATGAGCTCTTCAGCATCATGCCCGGAGCCGGCAGTTCTGCCGCCTGGGACCAGGAAAAGACAACGCCGTATTACTACTCCACCCGCTTCGACGAGTCTCTGATTCAGACGGAGTTTACGGCCACCGAACGCTGCGGATACTTCCGCTTTACCTTTCCCGACGGCAACGCTTCGGTCGCCCTGGCGAACCGCATGGCCGGCAACCTCGAAATGCTGGGCAGCGATGCGATCGGCGGCGAAGAGCGATTCAGCAACATGAAGGCGTATGTCTACGGTGAATTCAGCGCGCCGGTTACCGCGAAGCTCGAGAACGCCGGCGGCAAATCCCGGCTCACCATCGCAAGACAAAGCGCGAAGCCTCTCGAGTTCCGCTATGGGATTTCCTTCATCGGCGTCGAGCAGGCAAAGCGAAATCTTCGCCACGAGATTCCGGCGTGGGGCTTCGAAACAGTAAAAGCCGCGGCAAAGGCGCGCTGGAATCAGGCTCTCGGCCGTATCGCCGTGGAGGGTGGGACCGAAGCCCAGCGAACGGTCTTTTACACCGCTCTTTACCGTTGTTATGAGCGCATGGTCAACATCACCGAAGATGGCCGCTACTACAGCGCCTTCGACCATCAGGTACACGAGGACCAGCGCCCGTTCTATGTCGATAACTGGCTTTGGGATACGTTTCGCGCCCTCGAGCCGCTGCAGACGCTTCTGAACCCCGACGTGGAAGCGGACAAAATCCAGTCCTATGTCCGCATGTACCAGCAAGCGGGCATCATGCCGACTTTCGCTGTTTTGACGGGGCCCTACGCGTGCATGAACGGCAACCATGCCGCACCGTGGTTTGCGGATGCCTGGTTCAAAGGCGTGCGGAACTTCGATCTGCCGCTTGCGTTCGACGGAGTCCGCAAACGATCTCTCGAGGACACTCTGCTTCCCTGGCGCCTGGGACCCAAAGGACCGCTCGACGAGTTCTATGCTGCCCACGGCTATATGCCTGCTCTGCGTCCCGGAGAGACCGAGACCGATCCAGGCGTTCATCCCTTTGAAAAACGGCAACCCGTACCTGTAACTCTTGAGAACAGCTTCGACGACTGGTCGATTGCTCAGCTTGCGCGCGTTCTCCACAAGCCGCAGGACGAAGCGCTCTTTCTTCAGCGCGCGGCAAACTACAAGAACCTCTTCCGCGCCGACAAGAGTTTGATGTGGCCCAAGGACTCCGCGGGACAGTGGATTGAGCCGCTGGATCCGAAGTTCGACGGCGGCATGGGTGGACGGGATTACTACGACGAGAACAACGGCTATACCTACACCTGGGATGTACAGCAGGACTTCAACGGCCTGATCCGCTTGATGGGCGGGACAGCGAAAGCTACCGCCAATCTGGACCAGCTTTTCCGGGAGCCTCTCGGCCGTTCAAGGTATGAGTTTCAGGCGAAGTTTCCCGATTCCACGTCGATGGTGGGCCAGTTCTCCATGGGCAATGAACCCAGCCTGGCCATCCCCTACATCTACAACCGGCTCGGCGCTCCCTGGAAGACACAGAAGCGTGTCCGCATGCTTCTCGAAGCCTTTTTCACCGACACATTGCAGGGGATGCCGGGAGATGAAGACGGTGGGGGCATGAGCGCATTTGTCGTCTTTTCGATGATGGGCTTCTATCCGGTCACTCCCGGCATTCCAACCTATGACATTGCCAGCCCGGTCTTTGACAAGACAACTATTCATCTTCGGAACGGCAAGAACCTCGTTATCGTCGCTCACCACGCTTCGCATGAAAACAAGTACGTCCAGACCATCCGCCTGAACGGAAAGCCGCTCGACCAGGTCTGGTTTCGGCACACGGACATTGCGGCGGGCGGCACGCTTGAATTCACCATGGGCGATACGCCGAACACCTCGCTCGGCGCCGCAGCCGCCACCTTCCCGCCCGCGTCCATCGATGTACACCCGGAAGACTTCAGCAACTAAGCAAAATCAACCGAAGCGAACCGATCGAGGAATACGTTCCCGAAGACGCCGCAGGGGCCTCGCACTGAGGCCCCTGTGTGTGTGGTCGGTGCAAGGTTGCGGGCGGAGCCTCTCAGTGCTGCGCACGGCGCAGAACGACCGGGATGCCCTTAGGCAGGCTCCGTGGCAGATTGAAGGATGGATCGGACCCATCCGGCGGTGGGCCGACGGCCGGGCGCGAACCCGACGGCTCATTGGACAGGCGCGGCAGAAAACGGCTGACATCCATCGTCCGCAGCAGTTCGAGCTGGTCGCCCTTGATGGTTCCGAAGAAGGTGCTGTTGCCGACCTTGAACGAGACGCTCTGGCCATCCACCTTGCCTTCCGCGATCGGGATGGCCGAATCGCTGCCTCCAAAGAAGCCGCCGCCCATGCCCTCAACGCCCCCCGTCAGGGCGCTTCCATCCTGCCGGAGAGAGAATAGCTGGTTGCCGTTGCCCACCAGGAACGCCATCAAGCCGTTGCCAGCGCCGACTCCGGGCGCGGGTCTCCACAAGCCGGTAATGCCGCCGCCCACCGGCGCCTGCCGCTCCCAGACCGCCACCTGCGGGCGGAGCTTGACCGCATTGGAGGCGATGGTGACGCTGGATTTTGCGAGCCCTGGAGATGAGGCTTCCACGGTGATGTTTCCCGCCGATTTGGTGGCCTGCGCGATGGCCATGCACAGGCCGGAGAAGGCCTTGCGCGATGTGCCCTTATCGGATTCCTGGTCGGTGGGGTCGCCGTTGCCCACGCCGATCAGCCTCCCTTCGCCGGAGACTTTGAAGCTGACCAGTTGATCGGTGTTGGGCAGGACGCGGCCCTGCGCATCCTGCACCTCGACCGCGAAGAAGGCCACGTCCTCGCCATCGGCCGAGACCCCGGCGCGATCGGCCTTCATCACAAGCTTCGCCGCGGGGCCGGTGGTTTCGCGCTTCGCGGTCATGGCCAATTTGCCGCCCTTCAAGCCGCGCGCCTCGATGGTTCCGGCGGCATACTTCACGTTCCAGGCCAGGTGCGAGTCCTTCTTCACATCCTTGGCGCCCAGGCTCTGGCCGTTGAGGAACAGCTCCACGCTGTCGAGGTTGGAGTAAACCCAGACCGCGATCTCTTTTCCCTCCAGGCCCGCCCAGTTCCAGTGTGGGAACAGGTGCAGTACCGGCTTCTGGGTCCACCAGGACTGGTAGTAGTAGAACGAGTCCTTGGGAAATCCGCAGGTATCGACGATCCCGTACTGCGAGCTGATGTTGGGCCAACCGTTCGGCGAGGGCTCCCCGCGGTAATCGAAGCCCGTCCATACGAAACCGCCGGAGAGCCAGGGCCGCGCATTGCAGAAGCTCCACCAGCCCTCGGCGGAGGCGCGGCCGGTGGTGGTGTAGGGATCGTAGGAGCCCACATAGCCCTTGTCTGCCTCCGTGACGTAAATGCCGCGCGTGCCCACCGCGCTGACGGTCTCCGTGCCGATCACCGACCTGTCGGGATGGGCGTTGTGGTACTCCTCGGCGCCGGGGTCCATGTAGTTGTAGCCGACCACGTCGCAAAGCGCCAGCCCGCCGGTCCCAATGGCCCCGGTGGGCGCGATCGATACCGGCCGCGAACCGTCGTGCCTGGTGGCCACTTCTTTCATCGCTGTCAGAATAAGCACGCCCTTTTCGCCGTTCGCCTGGCCTTCCTCGTTCCCCATCGACCACATGAAGACACTGGGGCGATTGCGGTCGCGGCGGATCAGGTTTGTGAACTGGCTAAGGCCTTCGGGATTGGACGACATCATGCGCGTCTCGTCGAACACCAGCATGCCAAGTTGGTCGCACGCATCCAGCAGCTCCGGGGTGGGAGGGTTATGCGAGGTGCGCAGGGAGTTGCAGCCCATCTCCTGCAGCTTTTGGATGCGGTAGAACTGCACCGCGTCGGGCAGCGCGGCGCCCAGGCCGGCGTGATCCTGGTGGTTGCAGGTGCCTTTCAGCTTGACCGGCTTGTCGTTCAGAAAGAATCCCTTCTGTGCGTCGAAGCGGATGGTGCGAATGCCGAAGGGCGTGATGTGGCGATCGACCACCTCGCCGCCGGACTTCACCTCCGTCACGAGCGTGTAGAGGTTTCGCTCTTCGAGGGACCAGAGCCGCGGCTGCCGCACCGCGATCTGTTGCTCCCAGGTCTGGTCTCCGCCTTCGACAATGGACATCGAGTCGGTGCCGGCTTTCCCCACCTCGTTGCCCGAGGGGTCGAGGATGGTGGAGATCACGCGGGCGGTCTGGGCCGCCTTGCCGTGGTTCTCCAACTCCGTTCGGATGGAGAGCGCAGCTTCGCCCCCGCGCACCTGCGCAGCCACAAAGGTTCCCCACTGCTTCACGTGAACCGGGTTGGTCTTTACCAGCCACACGTGCCGGTAGATCCCCGCTCCCTCATAGAACCATCCGTCGCTGGAAGTTGCATCCACGCGCACCAGCAGCACGTTCTTGCCGCCGGGGTTGGCAAAGCCGCTCACGTCGAAGCTGAACGGATCGTAGCCGCCGCTGTGCCGCCCGAGGTAAAAGCCGTTGAAGACCACCATGGTCTCCCGGTACGAGCCATCGAACTCAAGGGTGATCCGCTTATCCCCGTCCGCCGCGGGCAGCTCGAAGACGCGCCGATACCATCCCACGCTGGTCGCCGGGTAGTTGCGTCCCAGCGGGTAGAAGCCTTTGCTTTGCAGGCCGGGGTCGTTTTTGAAAGGCAGCTCCACCGCCCAGTCGTGCGGCAAGTCCAAGCTGCGCCAGTCGCTGTCATCGTAGGCAATGCTCCCGGCGGGAAGAAAATTGCCCGTCTTCTGGAAGTTTCCGGTTCTGCCGCTGCCGAAGCCGAGGTCCTTCTCCGGGTCGTTGGCGTCCCCGAAGCGGAAGCGCCAGCCAAAATCGAGCAGCAGGCGTTCGCGTCCGGCGCCGGGCAAAGCGGGGTTGTTTGGGCCGGCATCCAGCTGGGTGCGCGGCTCTTCCGCTGAGGCCTCGATTGCGGCTCCCATCGGGCCCAGGCCCTGCACAACCGCAGCAGCGGCCGGGGCCAGCAGACTCGACTTCAACAGGTCGCGACGCGATAACGTTTTCATTTTCTTCCTCCCATTAGGTGGCCCGGCAACGGAGATCGGCCGCCGAGGTTCAGCATAAGCCACCGTTTTCAGCCGGATTCAAGAGACTCGCCAGTATATCCCCCGCCAGCGCCGGCGGAAAGGTTATTCCCGCATCCCTGATCCGTGACAGACTGATCCTGTTCACCACCGAGACTGGAGACGCATGACTGGCTCGACGTCACTGGTTATCTTGCCGCCCGGCCGGCCAGGGACGGGGACCCGGAGCCGATTCATCTGGAGGAGACCGACACCGGGGCTTCGCCATCGGATGGAAGGGATAGTATCGTATTGAAGGCCGCGCCTTCGTCTGCTCCAATCACGACGCGCGCCGCGTCACCGCCATCCTTGGCTATCCCACAAACAACATCGCTCAAGCCGGCTGATCGGGGATTTCAAATCTGTTTGGATAGGGATTCCGCAAGAGGCTCGAAGGGGGCCGAAGTTATCCCCGCGCGTCCTCGAACTCCTCGTGCCAGGCCATCTGAATGGCTTCGAGGCGCGGTTCGTTCGATTTGGCTGGATCGTCAGCGAAGCCGGGCAGCTCCGTGACGTAGCGGTGCAGATCGGTAAAGCGCACCGTCAACGGGTCAAGGTCAGGAAGCTTCTCCTGCAACTGAATGCCGATCTCTTCGGCGTCGGTCCACAGAATCTCGCGTGGCATGATAGTGACTCCAGTGATTGTGTCCGATACCTTCCCGTAAAAACAGCGTTGTCATCCTGAGCGGAGTTTGGCGTGTTTTTTGCGCCAAACGTAGTCGAAGGACCTGCTTTTTGGGCTTCAGACGGTTATTGATTTACTTTTGTTCCGCCAGAGTCAGCGGTTTGCCCTCGGAGACGTAGTTGCGGTTCCACTTCGGGATCTCCACTACATAGTCGCCGGGCTTGGTGATGACAGCCTGGCAGCCGAGGCGCGACTCCAACTGTTGATCGGCAGCCATGTCCATGCGGTCGATCTCGTCGTCGTCGGCCTCGCTGATGCCCGCCTGATCCTTGATCCACAGGTGGCAGGTGGTGCAGGCGCAGACGCCGCCACAGGCGTGATCGAGAAAGACGTTGAAGTTCTCCGCCACGTCGAGGAAACTCATCGGCTTGCCATGGTGCTCGTAGGGCAGCGTGCCGAATTCGAACTCGACGGTGCGGCCTTCGGGCTGAAAGGTAACACGCACAAGCTTCTCGGGAGGAATGCTTTTTTCGTTTGCTTCGCTCATACCAACTGTCCTTCCACGCACACTTTCTGAATTGCTGGCTCCGCACTCACTTGAACTCCGCCGCGGCCATGGGATGCGGAGCGGTTATCGCGTCGCCTAACTCGTCGTCGGCGGCATCCATTGTCTTGCCGCGAATGGGGGTACTGACCGCGGCTTCCATCATCAGCTCGGCAAAACGCCGCGTTGCCTGATCGAGGGCCAGCGTGGCGGCACGAATGACCGCTGCGTCGTCGCCCAGTTTTACGGCACTGAGACGGTCGCGCGCTGCTGCCACTGCGGCCAGCTCTTCGCCTGTGAGCTGCGCCCAGGCCGGACTGTGCGGCGCGCGCGCCGCGGCGGAGAGAATCGTCTCCGCCTCGTTGCGTGCTTCGATCAGCAGGCGCCTGGCAAAATCTTCCTCGGCGTGATCGAAGGAGTCGAGAATCATGCTCTCGACCTGCTCGTCGGTCAGCCCGTACGTCGGCTTCACCTCAATCCTGGCGGCCTGGCCGCTGCGCTGCTCGCGCGCGGTCACCTTGAGAATTCCATCGGCATCGATGAGGAACTGCACTTCGATGCGCGGCAGTCCGGCGCTCATGGGCGGAATGCCGCGCAAGTCGAAGCGCGCCAATGACCGGCAGTCCGCCGCAAGTTCGCGCTCGCCCTGCACCACGTGAATCGCCACGTTAGTCTGTCCGTCCACGCCGGTCGTGAAGTGCTCGGTGGCCGAAGCGGGAATGGTCGAGTTGCGCTGGATGATCCTCGCCACGGTGCCGCCCAAAGCCTCGATGCCGAGCGAAAGTGGCGTCACGTCCAGCAGCAGCATCTCTTCGGTGGTCTTGGAGGCGCCGGCCAGAATGTCGGCCTGCACCGCGGCGCCCAGCGCTACCACTTCGTCGGGATTGAGATCGATGTGCGGCTTCTTGCCGCGGGCGGCCAGGTGGAAAAGATTGTCCACCAGCGCGCGCACCGCGGGAATCCTGGTCGATCCGCCCACCAGCACCACCTCGTCGATCTGCTCCGGAGTGATGCCTGCATCGGCCAGCGCCTGCCTGCACGGGCCAGCCGTGCGCTCCAGCACCGGCTCAATCAACTGCTCGAAGACCTCGCGCGGAATCTCGCGCTGATAACGATCGCCGTTGGGCAGCTCGATGTCGAAGCGGGCGATCGGCTCACTGGACAGCTGAATCTTTGCCTCGATGGCGGCCTTGCGCACCGCCTGCATCGCTCCGGGATGAAGGCGCAGATCGACTCCGTGCTCGGAGTGAATCTCGTCGAGCGCAATGGCCAGCAGCAGGTTGTCGATATCGTCGCCGCCGAGGTGCGTGTCGCCGTTGGTGGACTGCACCTCGAAGATGCCGTCGCGCAACTTGAGAATGGAAATATCGAAAGTCCCACCGCCCAGGTCGTACACAGCGATCGTGCCCTCTTTGGCGCGGTCCAGGCCATAGGCCAGCGCGGCTGCGGTAGGCTCATTCACCAGGCGCAGCACTTCGAGGCCCGCCATGCGGCCGGCGTCCTTGGTGGCCTGGCGCTGCGCATCGTTGAAGTAGGCGGGCACAGTGATGACCGCCTGCGTCACCGGCGCGCCGAAGAATCGCTCGGCGTTGCGCTTGAGCTGGCGCAAAATGTAGGCGGAAATCTCCGGCGGGGTGAAGCGCAGCTCGCCCAGCTGGATGCGCGGGACTTCGCCGGCTTCCACATCGCCGGCAAGCCGGAAGGGAAACAGCTTGAGCTCGTTCTGGATCTCCTGGAGGCCGCGGCCCATCAGCCGCTTGACGGAGTAGATGACCCGCTCCGGCGTTTCAATCAGCGCCTTGCGCGCGGTGTTGCCCACCGTGACCGTAGGCCGGCCGCCCTCCGGCGGCGCCGGGTCCAGCGCCACCACCGAGGGCACGAGGTTCAAGCCGTCCACGCCGGGAATGACCACCGGCGCATCGCCTTCCATATAAGCAACCAGGGAGTTGGTGGTTCCGAGATCTATTCCTACTACGCGTCCTTCCGCCATATCTTCTAGTTATGCTCCAAGGGTCTCGGTTACGTCGCGGACCAGATTTCTGAGATAGCGGCGCCGGTCAAGCAGTGCCACCATCGCCTTCTGTGCTGCCTGACGCGCGGCCTCGTCGCCCGCGTCCCACAGTTGCCACTGGCCGCGAAGGTCTTCGTCTACCGCGGCAAGCAGCCCTTCGAATTTCTCTTTTGCGTGTTCCAGATCCGTCTGGAGCTGTGGGTCCTGCTCGCCCATCTTGTGGGCCATGCCCATCTCTTCCAATTGCATGTTGAGCTCGAACGCTTCTTCCAGGAGATCGGCAGGAACGCGAGAGGGGTCTTTGCGATCCTTGCCGGCGTGCTCTTCGCCGATCTCCGCGCCTTCCAGCTTGAGCAGATATTCGGTGCGGCTCAGCGGATCTTTCAGGGTGCGATAGGCGTCGTTGAGCAGGGCCGTGTCTGCCAGGCTCCATGCGCGCTCTTTCTCGCCGGCGCGGGCAAAGCGGTCCGGATGCACCTTGCGGCTGAGGCGGTGAAACTCGTGCTCCAGTGCAGGCAGATCTACGTGAAACCGGCGCTGTAATCCGAAGACCTGAAAATAATCGCCGCCGGGGGGAGGCTGAATCTTGCTGCAGTGCGGGCAAAACAGCGTGGAATGTGTATGCCCTATCGAACAGGACCAACACTCAATTGGAACCGCGGAATCGATGACGTTGAACATAGTGGTCTTCGTACTTCTTGTCGAGACTATCCGAGACTTGAAGGGTACGGGCTTTAGCCCGTACGTCAATGATGTGAAAAAGGCACGCGCCTTTAGCCGCGGAGGGAATGCAATGCCAACAAGAGAATTCCCTCAGGGGCTAAAGCCCAACTCTCTGTTGTTGACCTTAATGTACGGGCTGAAGCCCGTACCCTTCAACCTCGGCAAACAGGCCCTTGCAACGACTACGACGAGAAGGACGAACCGCAGCCGCAGGAGCGCGATGAGTTCGGGTTGATGAAGTTGAAGCCCTGGCGCATCAGCGTCTCCTCGTAGTCGAGCGTCATGCCGTGCAGATAGAGGAACGACTTGGGATCGACGAAGACGCGTACGCCGTCAAAGTCGTAGATGCGGTCGCGCTCGCGCGGGCGCGTGTCAAATTTAATCGAGTAAGACAGGCCCGAACAGCCGCCGCCCAATACGCCCAGGCGCAGCCCGCCTTCTTCCGGCGAGACGCCTTCCTTGGCCATGGCCACGCGGATGCGCTTGATGGCGCGCTCCGTCACCTGCAGACCCTGCGCAGGCGTGGCGCCCCCTGGGCCCGGCGCGGCAGCCTGCGGCGGCGCCGCAAAGGCGCCTTCGGCCGGCTTCGATTCGATTGTCACCATGTTGGACATACTTGCCTTTTCATTCCCCGCTTCCCGCACTCGGCATGGCGCGGCGTCCAGTGAAGGCCCGGCCGCGCCACGATGCAGGAAAAGGGAAGCATCTTAGTGCGCGGCAACCGCGGCTTCCACCGCCTCCGCCACGCCATTCTTTTTCTTCCAGTCGCCAATGGCCGCGCGAATCGCGTCTTCGGCCAGGACCGAGCAGTGAATCTTCACCGGCGGCAGCGACAGTTCCTTCACGATGTCGGTGTTCTTGATATCGAGCGCGTCGCTGACTGTCTTGCCCTTGATCCACTCGGTGGCGAGCGATGAGCTGGCAATAGCCGAGCCGCAGCCAAAGGTCTTGAACTTGGCCTCTTCGATGACCTGGGTCTCGGGGTTCACGCGGATCTGCAGCCGCATCACATCGCCGCACTCCGGAGCGCCCACCAGGCCAGTGCCCACTTCCGTCGAAGCCTTGTCCAGTTGACCCACGTTGCGGGGGTTGTTGTAGTGGTCAATTACCTTGTCGCTGTACGCCATTGGTTTCATCCTTCTGCGGGGAAGCCGCGTGAAAGTTGTCAGTTTTCAGTTGTCAGAGCTCAGTCTCAGGTCGATCAATGCTGACCCTTGATCTCTGACCACTGCTTTAGTGTGCCGCCCACTGAATCTTGGTCAGGTCGATGCCTTCCAGCACCATCTCATAAAGCGGCGAAAGCAGGCGCAGATGCTTGACGATCTCGATCACCTTGGCAGCCACGTAGTCCACTTCGGCCTGGGTGTTGAACCGGCCCAATCCGAAACGAATGGAGCTGTGCGCCACGTCGTCGCCCAGCCCCAGCGCCTTCAGCACATACGATGGCTCCAGCGTAGCCGAGGTGCAGGCCGAGCCGCTCGAAACCGCAATGTCGTTGATGCCCATCAGCAGCGACTCGCCTTCGACATACACGAAACTCATGTTCAGGTTGCCGGGCAGGCGATGCTCCCATGACCCGTTTACGTGAACGTAGTCGAGCTCCGATTCCAATTTGTTCTTCAGCCGGTCGCGCAGGCCGCGCAGGTAAGCCGCTTCGCTATCCATCTCCTGGAAGGCAATCTCGCAGGCCTTGCCCAGGCCAACGATGCCGGGCACATTGAGCGTGCCGGACCGCATGCCGCGCTCGTGCCCGCCGCCGTCGATCTGCGCGGCGATCTGCACGCGCGGGTTGCGCCGGCGAACGTAGAGCGCGCCCACGCCCTTGGGTCCGTAGATCTTGTGCGCGGTGAGCGAAAGCACGTCGATATTGTCGGCGATCACGTTGACGGGTACCTTGCCCACCGCCTGCACCGCGTCGGTATGGAAGATGACGCCCTTCTCATGGCAGAGCTTGCCGATCTCGCGAATGGGCTGCAGCACGCCGATCTCGTTATTCGCCGCCATGATGGTGACCAGAATCGTCTTGTCGTCGATGGCCCGCTTCAGGTCTTCGAGATCGATCAGCCCGTCTGCCTTGACCGGCAGATAGGTGACGCGATAGCCGTACTTCTCCAGCCGCTTGCAGGTGTCCAGCACCGCCTTGTGCTCGGTCACCTGGGTGATGATATGGTTGCCGCGCTCGCGGTACATCTCGGCAATGCCCTTGATGGCCAGATTGTTGCTCTCGGTGGCGCCGGAGGTGAAGATGATCTCCTTGGCCGTTGCCCCGATCAGCTTGGCGATCTGCTCGCGCGCTGTCTCCACGGCCTGCTCAGCTTCCCAGCCGAAAGAGTGGTTGCGGCTGGCGGCATTGCCGAACTTGGCGGTGAAGTAAGGCAGCATCGCCTCCAGAACCCGCGGATCCATCGGGCTCGTGGCGTGATTATCCATATAAATCGGCAAGCTCACGCCCGCCGGCATTTCAACATTGCTGGCAACAGTCTCCATTTCAGCTCTCCATCCTTATCAATGCTCTTCTCCGCTTCCTCGCGGAGTAAAAAAACGTTCGTTACAAGGTCAGTTCAACCAGCCCCTGCGCCGCGTGTTCCCGGTGTGCCGGCTGTTCGTGCTCCGCCAGGTCTTGAATGCTGATGCTCTTCAGAACTCCGGCGATGGTTTCGTTCACCCGCGCCAACGGCTCCTTGATGGTGCAGCTGGGCGTTAGCTCACAGCTCTTTGTGCCCTTGGTGCAGGAGGTAATGAAAAACGGCCCGTCAATGGCATGGATCACTTCGTAGGCCGAAATCTCGCGGGCATCCCGCGCCAGCGCATAGCCGCCATTCATGCCGGCATGCGACCTGAGCAGGCCGTTCTTGGTGAGCAGTTGCAAAATCTTGGCCAGAAGCTGCGCCGGAATGCCGTACGCGTCGGCCACGTCCTTCGCGCTGAGGGCAGGGTTCTCTGGGTGCTCGGCGAGATACTTGAGCGCCATCAGCCCGTAATCCGCTTTTTTGGTCAGCTTCAGCATGGATATCCGACTTCTTCAGTCCGCATTCAGTATACGACCAAATCTGTCGGGATTTCAAGGCCCGGCCTGCAATCATTTTTATCTCGCGGGAGAAGAAAGGCGGGGGGAGCCGAAAGATTCAACAAAAAGCCGTTTCAAATTAAGGAAAAGACCGCTACAATCTTGCGGAAAGAGAACTTTATTCCACCGAATCCGAGCGATGGCAACCATCTGCAAGCACCCCAGGGTCCGTATCGTTTCCCGGCACGAAGACACCGAGTTTGTCGAGTGCCTGGAGTGTGGCGAGGTCTTTGACTCCGAAGAGTTCCGTGATATGGAGATCGAAGAAACCGCTTTGGCGGAGGACGCAACCGACGACGAGTGATCCCGTCCACCGAATGGTATCTAACGACCGCCTGTCCCCGCGCCATTCGGGACTGCGACCCGGCGCGCTGCGATCCACGCGTAGTGCAGGCCGGAAACCACGGTCAGCACCATGGTCGTGTCCAGCATCACAAGGCGCACCATGGCCACCCAGTAAGCGGCGGTCAACTGTTGCAGCAGCACGGCGGCCACCGCGGCCACCTGGGCAAAGGTGTTGGCCTTGCCGAAGATGCTGGGCGTAAACTCCCTCCTGCCCACGGCCGCGTAAAGAATGGCGGCCACCACCAGGATGCCGACGTCTCTGCCGAACACCATCACCGTAACCTCGGCTGGAATTAACCCCTTGTGCATCAACACCAGGAAAAGCGTACTGAGCAGCAGTTTGTCGGCCACGGGGTCAAGGTAGGAGCCCAGCACGGTGCGCTGGCTGAGGACACGGGCCAGCGTGCCATCGAGGGCATCGGTCAGCCCCGCGATCAGGAACAGGCCAAAGCTGAGGGCGAAGCGGTCGTCCAGGATGGCCGCAACCAGGAATGGAGCCAGGCAGATGCGCGCCAGGGTAAGCAGGTTGGGCGCCGTCCGAATTGGATTCAATTTCGTAGTCGAAACGTCTGACATGGAAGGTTCTGACAGTACCGGACCGAAGCGCCGCTCTCCGGCCGCGCCGACCTCAACCCTCGGCGGGTTCTCCTCTGGGAGCCTCAGGAGCTTGCAACCCCGGAGGCCTCGTTGGTCACTTCAAAACCGCCCCTGGAGATCGACCTGAGACGTGATTGTTTTACCCTGCTGCGCTGTGTATTTGCAAGACGCGAATTAAGTTGTTGCGACGATGGCTGGTTTAGCCCCAATATCGGCTTGAATGGGCTGGAATTGCCGCCAGAACCTCGCCGGAGCGAGAGCCGGTGTCCCGCCTGCCGCCTATCTCTCACACCCCCGTTCCGGTCCCACCCCGTTTTCCGCCAACCCCATGAAAATCCCAGCAATTCCTCTGCGACATCAGGATGTCTGAGGACAGAAGCTGCAAGGCTGCCGAGCAAAGGAATTCTGTTGAATTCCGCTTGGCTATTCGCCGGAGAAGGCGATGCGGCCTTCGCTGATGGTCCAGCGGACCTTGCCCTGCATGGCCCAGCCGTCGAAGGGAGTGTTGCGGGATTTGGATTTGGTTTGGCGGGCATTGTAGGTCCACTCGGCCTTGGAATCGAAGATGACCACGTCGGCAAAGCTGCCCGCGGCTAGGGTGCCGCGGCCTTTCAGGTTCAAGAGCGCGGCGGGCTGGGCGCTCAGCAGGCTCAAGATCCGCCCCAGGGGCAGCTTGCCCTCCTTGTGCAGCCAGCGCAGGCACAGGCCCAGCGCGGTCTCCAGGCCGGTGATGCCGTTCGGCGCGTTCTCAAAATCCACTTCCTTCTCGTGCACGGCATGGGGCGCGTGGTCGGTGGCGATGGCGTCCACCACGCCGTCGAGAATGGCCTCGATCATGGCGTCACGGTCGGCGGTGGAGCGCAGCGGCGGGCACATCTTGGCGTTGGTGTTGTAGAGGCCGACGTGCTCTTCGGTAAGCAGGAAGTGGTGCGGAGCCACTTCGCAGGTGACGCGCAGGCCGTTGCGGCGGGCCTGGCGTACTGCGGCCAGCGCAGCGGCGGTGGAGATGTGAGCCACGTGCAGGTGGGCGCGCGCGTCGCGCAGCTCCTGCACCAGGCGGATGTCGCGCTCCACAATGGAGGACTCGGCCTCGTTGGGCCAGCCGCGCAGGCCCAGACGGAAGGCCATGGGTCCGGCATTCATGCTGGCCACCCCTCCCGTGAAATGCGTCATGCGCGTGTCTTCGGCGTGCTGAATGACGCTCAGGCCCACGCGCGCCGCGGCGGCCAGTGTCTCGCGCATGACGGAGTCTTTGAGGATGGGCAGGCCGTCGTCGGAGACGGCTACGGCTCCGGCGGACTTGAGCGCGGCAAAGTCGTTGATTGCCTCGCCCTTGGAACCGCGCGTGGCGGCGGCGATGGGGAAGACGCGTACACAGGCGCCGCGTTCAGGGGCCTGCATCCATCGGGTGATTTCAGGCGAGTCGTTCACCGGCTTTGTGTTGGGCATGGCCGCAACGGAGGTGAATCCGCCTGCCGCTGCCGCCGCCGTCCCGCTGGCGATGGTCTCCTTGTAACCCTGTCCGGGCTCGCGCAGATGGACGTGCATATCCACCAGGCCGGGCGCTACGGTGAGGCCGGTGGCGTCCAGGACTTCCGATCCGTTGGCCTGCTTTAGCTTGCCCGGACCGGCAATCTCGGACACCCGGCCGTCCTTGAGCAGAATGTCCTTCAGGCTGTCCACACCGGCGGCCGGATCGATGAGATGTCCCCCGCGAATCAGCAGCGCCGTCATGCGCGGCCTCCTTGCTTGCCGGCCGCCGTCAGCGCCCGCTCCACCACCGCCATGCGGATGGCGACGCCGTTGTGGACCTGTTCGAGGATCACCGATTGCGGCCCATCGGCCACGCCGGCTGTCACCTCAAGGCCGCGGATAATGGGGCCCGGATGCATGACGATGGCGGTGGGCGCCTGCGCGGCCAGCCGCGGGCCGGTGAGCTGATAGTTGGCCTTGTACTCTTCCAGATCGAGTTGCTGGCCGGCCAGCCGCTCGGCCTGAATGCGCAGCATCATCACCACCTGCGACTGGCGCAGGGCAGCATCGAAGTCGCGCTCAACCAAGACTCCGGGACCCGCCTGGGCGGCAAGGTCGGGCAGCAGTTCCCTGGGTCCGCACAGCAGCACCCGCGCGCCCAGCCGGGGCAGCAGCAGCATGTTGGAGCGGGCCACACGGCTGTGCAGAATGTCGCCTACGATTGTGACGGTGACGCCGGCAAGCGTTTCGGCAGTGACCGATTCAACGCCCGGCCGCAGATGAGTCAGGATGGTGCGCAGGTCGAGCAGCGCCTGGGAGGGATGCTCGTGCATCCCGTCCCCGGCGTTGAGCACGGGCAGGCGGGTCTCGGACTCCAGCAGCCACGGCGCGCCGGAGGAGTTGTGGCGCAGGATGATGGCCTCCGCGCCAAGTGCGCGCAGGGTCAGGCCGGTGTCTTTCAGCGTCTCGCCCTTTTCGATGCTCGAGGAAAGGCTGGAAACCAGCGTCGTGTCCGCGCCAAGGCCTTTGGCCGCCAGCTCAAAGCTGGTGCGGGTACGCGTGGACGACTCGTAGAAGAGCAGCGCCACCCGACGCTTGGCGAGGATGCGATTGCGTGTGAGCGGATCCTGGTTCTCCAGAATCGTGGCGCGGACCAGAATGTGGCTGATTTCGTCCAGCGTCAGGTCCGAGGCCGAGAGCAACGAGCCGGGATTGTATGGGAACGGCGAGGCGGGCGCTGGCGGCGGGTGAATCTGGCGGCGGGCGGAGGTTGCGGAGGGGTTCATGCGTTCCAGCTTCTAGCTCGTTTCCCACCCTTCGCAAGAAGCCGCGAAGGATGGGGCACCCAAGCCGTCTTTCTTAGTCCGTGCGCTCCACAAGGAGCACCTGCTCGTCGTTGTCGACTTCGCGGAACTTCACTTCGATGATTTCACGGCTGCTGGTGGGCACATGCTTGCCCACATAGGTTGCCTCGATAGGCAGTTCGCGATGGCCGCGGTCGATGAGCACGGCCAGTTGCACGCGGCGCGGACGGCCATGGTCAAAGAGCGCGTCGAGCGCGGCGCGGATGGTGCGTCCGGTGTAGAGCACGTCGTCGCAGAGCACCACGTCGCGGCCTTCAACATCGAAGCCGATGGCGCCCGGGGTGACCACGGGGCGGACGCCGGCGGTGGACAGGTCGTCGCGGTAGAACTGAATGTCGAGCATGCCGGTATCGACGGGATGCTTCTCGATGGTGGAGATGAGCTTGCCCAGCCGCTCCGCCAGCGGTACGCCGCGGCGCTTGATTCCCACCAGCGCCAGATCCTCGCTGCCGTTGCTTTTTTCCACAATCTCGTGGGCCAGCCGCACCAGAGTGCGCTCAATCTCGGAGGCGGACATCAACCTGCCCTTGATCCGCAGGCTAGACTTGATTTTGGTTTCGCTCATTGGTTGTCTCACGGGGGATGATACGAGGGGTTGGCCGTCCAGGGCAAGTTGTGGAGAATTGGGACGAAATGCGAGGCGGTTGCACCGCCCGCAAAACGGACTGGGATGGGTGGGTGGTCAAGCAGGCTCCTAGTACTACTGTGTTATAAAGTAGATTCTTCTCTGAAGAATTACGTTATCTTT
>VFSW01005958.1_pt1 | contig 17970 bp, 12 predicted proteins | sample 5358111 | NCBI WGS metagenome assembly VFSW01 (sample SAMN11554181, study PRJNA540505) | mine drainage metagenome | isolation source: sediment from site ElyBrook_90M | place: USA: Ely Copper Mine, Vershire, VT | collected 2017
GCCAGCCAATCGGGCAATGGCCCAGATTGCCCGCTTGGCTGGCTCTCTCACAAGAACATTGCGCTGATGCTTTCACGATTATGGATGCGTCTGATAGCTTCGCCAAAGAGTGAAGCGACTGAAACAACCTCGATTTTTTCCGAAAACTGTACCGGTTGATGCTCAACCGTGTCGGTGATAATCAGGCGTTGGATGTGGCTGTTATCGATGCGTTCGATAGCTCCTGGGGTCAGCACGCCGTGCGTGACAACGGCATAGACCCCACGTGCGCCGCGTTCAAGCAGTTTCACAGAGACATCAGCTAGCGTGCCGCCAGAGATCGTAAAGTCATCGACCACGATAGCGGTTTTATCTTTGACGTCACCAATGATATTGAGAATCTTGGCTTTCTCATCATGGGCTAAACGCTCTTTATCGGCGATAGCAATCGAGACGCCTAGACAAGAGGCATAGCGTCGTGCCTGCTTCGCAAAACCAATATCAGGCGAAACAACCACAATTTCACCCAGTTTCATCTCCTGAATATGCTTGCAAAGCAAGGGCAGGGCATAGAGATTGTCCACCGGTGTGTGAAAAAAGCCCTGGATTTGCGGGGCATGCAGGTCCATTGTGACAACGCGATTGGCTCCTGCCGCCTCGATGGCATCCGCGCATACGCGAGCGCGGATCGAGACACGTGGTTCATCCTTCTTATCGCCTTTGGCATAGCTGAAATAGGGAATAACCGCTGTCACAGATTCTGTGCCTGCGCGTTTGAACGCATCAATCCAGAATAACAATTCCATAAAGTTGTCATTGGCGGGAAAAACCGTCTGTTGCACGAGATAGACGCGCCGCCCACGCACATTCTCCAGGATGCGTACAAAGGTATTGCCATCTGAGAAACGCAGGGTTTCATTCGCACCCTGGGGAATTTGCAGATACTCGCAGATGCGAGCCGTGAGACGGGGACTGCCACTGCCCGCGAACACTGCGATGCCATCGGGTTCCATGATCTGTACCTCGTTTGTCTCGCCTAGTCCTCTTCGTAACGCCCGCCAAGATGTTGCGCGAGAAATTTCTCGGCTGCCGCATAGAATTTAAGTCGATTGGCTGGTTTGGCAAATCCATGCCCTTCGTCGGGGAAGAGCATATATGCATAGGCAATGCCTTTGCTTTTCATCGCCTCTACAATTTGCTCCGACTCCGCTTGCTTAACACGCGGGTCGTTGGCTCCCTGGGCGATCAAGATTGGTATCTTGATCTGCTCTACGTGAAAGAGTGGCGAGCGTGACTTGAGAAAGGCTTCTTCAGTGTCGGGGTTGCCGACTCGCGTATGAAACTGCGCTAAAAAGGTTGACCAGTAAGGGGGGATCGTTTTAATCAGCGTTATCAGGTTGCTTGGTCCTACGATATCAACCGCGCAACAGAAGAGGTCTGGCGTAAAGGTCGCCCCTACCAAGGCGGCATAGCCACCATACGAGCCGCCGTAGATCGCCACCCGTTTGGGGTCTGCAATACCCTGTGCGATGACCCAGTTGACACCGTCTACCAGATCATCGTGCATCTTGCCCGCCCATTCTTTGTTGCCCGCGTTCAAGAAATCTTTGCCATAGCCTGTTGAGCCACGATAGTTGATCTGAAGACAGGCATAGCCACGATTCGTGAACCACTGCACTTCCGGGTTATAGCCCCAGGTATCGCGTACCCAGGGACCACCATGCACATCTAACACCATCGGCACGTTTTTTGGTTCTATGCCAACAGGGAGCGCGAGGTAGCCGTGAATGGTCAGGCCATCGCGTGCTGGGAAGCTGATTGGTTGAATATTTGCTAGCGTGTACTGGCTGAGGGCCGGTTGGTTATTGAAGAGAAAGGTTGCTTTCTGCTCTTGGCGGCGATAGAGATAATAGGGGACTGGCCCATTATCAACGGTGAAAGCGATCACCCAGTTCTCATCGGCATCGTCGCGGCTGGTAATCGAGAAGTCGCCCGTGTGTATCTCGCGTATGCGCTCGAAATCCAGCCGAATCGACTCATCTAGCACAAGCCATGCACGGCGGTCGCGATTGAACGAAACGGCCTGCACTTCGTAGCTGTCAGGATGAAACATGGTTGAGCCAACGTCATATTGCGCGTCTTCTGCAATCACCGTCAGCTCGTTGGTTGCCAGTGTGAGTTGAGCGAGGCGTAATGCGTTGGCATTGCGTGAATCTTCGATATACAGTGCCTGCCCATCTTTGGTGAAAGCCAGTGGTGTGCTATCGGCGTCTTCCATGCTCCACGTGAGCTGGACATGCCACTCGTCTGCCTCGTGCGCGCGCACGAGCAGTTGGCGTCCGCCATCAGGCAGAGCGGCAATGGCCCCTCGGACTTGGAATTGGATATCTGTGACCCAACCAGCGATGTTGCCGGGGTTTTTCGCAACCTGCCTGAGTTTGCCATTGGTGAGATCAAGGTGGTACACGTCATGCACACGTGCATCATCTTTGTTCAGACCAATAATCAATTCGTTGGGGAAATGCTTGTCACGATCAATGATCTGGACTTGCACGTTCTCAAAGGGGGTGAGGTCGCGGGTCTCTTTGGTCTCGATGTTGGTGGCGTAGAGGCGGAAGTTTTCGTTGCCGCCAACATCCTGAATGTACATGATATGCGTTGCATCGGCTGCCCAGAAGTAGAAGCGAATGCCGCGCTCCGCATCACTGGTCACTGGCTGATAGTTTGCGCTATCGACCGTGCCGACCCAGACGTTGAGAACGCCATTGACGGGAGCCAGATAGGCGATATGTCTCCCGTCGGGGGCAATTTGTGGGTTGGCCTTTTCGGGATTGCCAAACAAAATACGTTTTGGAATAAGCTCTATATTGGGTGTTGTCGTCATGTTTGTTTCATAGCTCCTCACCGTAATGGTTTTCAACAGAATGCTGATGTGTACATGCTGTGCTGCCATCTCATAGTATCACATACAAGATGACGCACGATGAACAATTTTATGCCTTGTTCATGAACGGCTGAGTGCTTCAAAGAGATCAATATCTGTGCCAATGAGATCGAGGCTGGCTTGCCAGAAACTCTCGGCATGCAGGTCGATGCCGAAGCGCGCCGCCAGTGTGGCGGCATCAGCGAGGCCTGTTGAGGTGAGCAGATCATCATAGCCACGCTTGAAACTTTCGGGGTCTTGTCGATAACGCGCATAAAGGCCAAGCCCGAAGAGTAGGCCAAACATATAGGGATAATTATAGAAGGAGCGGTCTGCACTATAGTAGTGTGGCTTCATGGCCCACATGTAGGGGTGCAAGGCCTGTGGGTCTAAAGCATCCCCGTAAGTCTCGTTTTGCGCTTCAAGCATGATTTCGTTCAGCTCTTCAATAGAGAGTTCGCGCTGTTGTCGTCGTTCAAAGACGCGTAGTTCGAAGAGGAAACGGCTACTAATATCGACGACAATCTGGCATGAGCCTTGCAGTGAAGCTTCAAGGATGCTCATCTGCTCGCGTTGGCTGGCATAGCGCAACGCAGCTTGACGAATAATCGTTTCGCAGAAGGTACTGGCAGTTTCGGCTAATGTCATGGGCAAGCGTTTTTGCAGAGCGGTACGTGTAGAGAGGTTCAAGTTGTGATAGGCATGTCCAAGTTCGTGGGCTAGCGTGCTAACGCCCGGGAAGGTTGGTTTATAGTTGGCAAAGACACGTGAGACATCGTCGCGCAGAGAGATACAATAGGCACCATCGCGTTTACCTGGGCGAGGTTCGGCATCGATCCAGTGTTCGCGGAATGCACGGGCGGCGAAATTGGCGAGGCGAGGGGAGTAGGTGTGAAACTGTTCGACAATAAACTGGGCGGCCTCATCAAATTCCCAGACAAATTCATCGTTTCCTAGTGGAGAGAACAGGTCATACCATGCGAGACGTTCCAGGCCGAGCATATGGGCTTTGGCGCGCAAATAGCGGCGAAAATGGGGGAAAGATGCGCGGGCTACGCTCATCATGACTGCAAGCGTCTGGCGGTCAATGCTGTTTGAGAACAATGAGGCATCGAGTGGCGAGTCCCACCTCTGACGGCGTGTGATCGTGTTGACCTCACCTTTGATGCTATTGAGGGCGGCTGCGAGAGGAACCGCACTTTGCTGCCAACCGATGAGTTCGGCCTCGTATGCACGGCGGCGGAGGGCACGGTCTGGGTCAAAGGCGAGATTGCGTGCCACGCTCATTGGAAAGGTTTGCGTGCCCTCAAGGGTTTCGAGGGTAACGAGTAATTGAGAGGTGAGCGTGCCATGCAGTTTGGTCCATGCTGAGCCACCTATGACATGTAATTCGGCGGCAAGGGCTTCTTCATCTGGCGACATCAGATGGGTGGCCTGCACCTTTGCTTGTCGGAGCATATGAGCATGTTCCTGCGCCAAAGGCGATTGTGCGATCAGGGTTTCGATGTCCAACGAGCCAATCCAAGCCACAAAGCGGATTCCCAACTGTGAGAGTCGTATTTGCGCCTGTTGCAATTCGCTCATTTTTGCCTGTGCCAGGGTGTCGCGTGAATCAGTGGTGACAAAACAGGAAATGTATGCGCCAACGGTACGAGCGGTGTCTAGTACGCTATTATAGCGTGTAAGAACCGTTTCAAAGGTTGGAAGCAATGGCAACGGTGGCGGCGTCGTGGTGCTTATCTCGGTCGGCTCGTCAGAAGGTGTGACGTGCGGCTCAGAGCGAATGGCACAGATATCGAAGAGCGCGACAAGTTCACTCAGCGCAGTGAGTAGCGAAGAGAATGCCTGAGCAAATTGGGGTGACTCCAAACTTGGGTAAATCGGTGTCATATCCCAATGTGGCAATGCCTTTGTGGTAGCCATACAAGCAAAAAACTCCTTATGTATCCGTATAAAGAGGTAAACCGATTTAGGCCAGCAACTCGGCTTCACTCAGGGGGCCAAGCGAGGTCAGGACCTGTTTCTCGCGCAAAGGAAAACGCTGTAAGGCGCGCATCACGTCTGTCGTTGTCACCTTCTCAACGCGCTCAACCTCCTCCTCGATGGTTAACAAACGGCCCTCGGTGACCCAATCGCTGGAGAGGGAACGCATGCGTGCAAAGGTAGACTCGCTACTCAGGACCATGCCGCTGATGAGCTTATCTTTAGCACGCTGTAACTCGTCCTCAAAGACGCCATCTTCTAGCAGGCTATCGAGTTCGGCGCGCAATAATTTCAACACACGCGGAGCTTCTTCGGGCGTCGAGTTGGCTTCCATGAGCATGATGCCTGTGCCATCCATCGCCCATAGGCCGGCACTTGCGGATTCTGCCAGTCCTTTTTGATAGATGTTCCAATAGAGGCGTGAACCATCGCTATCGCCCAGGATACTGCCGCCCAGGATGGCCGCATAGTAGTCAGGGTCTTTCACATCGACGGCGGGCATGGCAATCAGCATAATCTGCTGCTTGAGCTTCTTATCGACCATGATGTTGTTAATGGCATGAGACGGCTCATAATGCGAGACATCGCGTCCACTCTCGCCGACGCGCCAGTTGCTACAATGTTGTTCGGCTAGCGTAATGAAGTGGTCCCAATCGAAGTTGCCCGCGACGGAGAGGATGAGATTGTTTGCCGCATAGCGGCGTTGCCAGTAGTCGCGCATCTGCTCAATCTTCATAGCGCGAATGCTTTCCGGCGTGCCCAGCACATCATGGCCGAGGGCATGAGTACCGAAATAGCTTTGCATCAGGCGGCGATAGGCAGTATTGTATGGTTGATCTTCGGAGCGGGCGATCTCGTTGACGATGACTTCTTTTTCCATCTCAAAATCGCTCTCGGCCAGACGGGGATACATCATATCGCTGAGCAGTGCGAGGGCGCGGTCTAGATATTCACCCAGCACGCGGGCATAGTAGACAGTTGATTCGTGCGAATGGAAGGCTTTCAGTTCGGGCCCTATTTTGTTAAACTCGAGTGTGTTCTGCTGCCAGTCAAGCGTGTGTGTGCCTTTGAACATCATATGCTCTAAGAAGTGTGAGACGCCCGCGATGCGTGGGTCTTGCTCATCCCGTGAGCCGGTGCGAACGTAGTAAGAGACGGCGACTGACTCGAAGTCGGGCATGGGTTGGGCTACGATTTGTAGGCCATTACTCAAACGATGTGTATGAAACACAGTACCATTGGCTGTGGTCTCTGACATGGAATAACTCCTCACAGATGCATGTGTGGATAAGCATAGAATCGTATATAATGCAATAATAGCCCTGAGAGAGGACACTTGTCAAATGTTGAAGGTGATAATCTGTGGTATACTGATACAAAAAAGGTCACGTTGAAAGGCAGTTGTAACGTATGTCCACCTCGACCTGGAGAGAATTTGAGCCAAATCCACAAGAGATGTATCCAATGGCCTTGCTCAAACATCTCTTGAAGCAGATGATGGGGCAATTTTCGGCCCAGGGAGGGTGTTTTGCCCTTCTGGATGAGGGCAAGAAGCAGATGCGTGTCGCACTCCATTTGCGCACACGTGGCAACAGTGGGGGCAAAGGGTCGGGCCGACGTATGACAGTGCATTTGTTCAACGATGAGAACACGCCGCTCACTCCGCCTCCCAACTCTAATCTAGGGCGTATGCGTAACCTTCCCTCATCGTCGGCTCCCCAGGCGAAAGAGTTTGAAGTGGAAGAGGTGGATTCTCAGCAATTCCCGCTTTTCGCTGTTGGCATGCTGTATGCCAGGGAACACGACCTGATTGGCTATGCCTGGCAGCGTGACGATGCCTATGTCATGAAGCATGAATATTATCTGGATGAATTTCATCGCGATATACCCCTTCCTTCTTTAGATGTCATCCCAACATCCTATCTGGTTGTGCCAATTCGTGAGTCTCTATTGAGCGAAGAGGTGCATAGTAATTATCATCCTTCTACTATATTAGGTATTGTTGTGCTATATCAGTTTTCGTCTACCCTGGGAGCAGATTTTACTGATCGACAGCGCAGGGATGCCTTGATCTATGTGGAACGCATCGCTCTTCATCTGCAAAACGAGCGACAACGCCAGGCAAGACAGCGCACAAATACCTATCTCCAACTCCTTCAGCAGATAAGTATGGTTTTTCCTACCAGTGTGGCTCTGGCTGACTTGGTACAGCGGGTCTATGATTTTACGACGCGCATCGTTGACGTGTCGGCGATGCTGCTCACGCTCTATGACCGCGATACGGAAAAAATCTATGATATTTTGTGTGTGATTAATGGGGAGCGGATCCAAGATATCACGGAGAATCCGCGCATTATGACGCCAGAGGAACGCCCCGGCTGGTGGCAACTGGCACAGCAAGAGAAGAAACGTCTCCAATTTTCACCGGTGCATGAGCCACAACAACGTGAGCGGTATCGAGAACTGCTCTATGGAGCTTGGGGCGATCAGAGTCAATGCGAATCTTTTCTTTTTTTACCGATGAAAATGTTTAGTCGCGTCACCGGCTCGCTCTGTCTTGCTAGTAAACATTTTGATGCGTACCAATTGGAAGAAATTCAGGTCTTGGAGACGATGATCCAGATCATCACCGTCAGTATTGAGAACGAGAAACTCTATAACCGAGACCATAGAAGCCTACAAGAAGCGAAATACCGTGAGGAACAGCTAGCGGCGATGAACAGTTCGTTGCAATCAATTAGCTCAACAATTGACTTGAATGAATTATTGTATAAATTAGTCAAGGCGGTTGCGGTGCTGGTTAATGCAGAAATGTGTGTCTTTTTTCAGCTTACGCCCGATAATCGGGAACTGGTTGCTAAAGCAATTTATGCTACGCCGGGCACAAGTGTTAGCCTGGATGATCTGGTCAATGCGGTGGAACCGGTTTTGCCCAGTCGTGAAAACGAGCATAACGAACTGATCGAACAGATACGCATTCAGTTCAAGGGCACGGCTCTGGAAACCATGGCGCATGAGGGCTTTTTCTACCTGAAGCGAGAAGAGCTGGAAGAGTTGGCCGCCCAGAGTCCAGAGGGCGGTGCTATTTTCTTGCTCGAAACGGATATGCAGCAGATATTAGTGATACCCGTCTCTTATAATGGGAAGTTAATGGGCATGGTAGCGGTCCATACGCCACGCGATACCCGCATTTTTCATCCACGTGCGGTGGGAACGCTTTTGGCGATCTGTGCGCAAGCCGCGAATGCTATCCATACGGCCCAACTCTTCGAGCAGCGCGAAGAGGCATACACGGAACTAGAGCATATGAGCCAGCTTAAAGATGAATTCCTTGTCACGGCCTCACATGAATTGCGTACACCTCTCACGGCTATTAGCGGTTACTCTACTCAATTAAAACGGCAAAGTGAAAATGGGCGTGTGACGCCGCAACAGGTCTTGCGCTATGCGACCAAGATTGTTAGCGCGACTCAACAATTGACCGATTTGGTCCAGAGTATGACCGAGGCAACCCGTGTGGGAGCGGTTGATAAGAAGCTGGAGCTACAAATCGCCGCTTTCAATGTCAAGTCTATTGCCGAGATGGTTGTGACGATGCTTCAGGTGAATGTCGATCAGACGTTTGCCATGGAGATCGCAGATGATCTGTGGGTTTTGGGTGACGGGACCCGTTTGCGTCAGGTGATCTCGAACCTGTTGGTTAATGCCACAAAATATTCACCACCGCAGAGCTTGATCCAGATGACGGCAAGTTGCTTACCGCTGGCACACGTGGCACAGCTCCAGCCAAAGGCCCTGGTCGATCATGAGGTGTTGATTGCACATGGTCATGAGGAGGTGGTCGTGGTGCGCATCCACGACCAAGGTGAAGGCGTTTTGCCGGACGACCAGGAACGCATTTTTGAGAAGTTTGTGCGCGCACCGCGTTCGTTAACGACGCCTGTACGAGGTTCTGGTTTGGGCCTTTATATCTCTCGTCGCTATGTTGAGGCAATGAACGGACGGCTCTGGTTGGAGCAGAGCTTGCCGGGCGAAGGCTCGACATTTAGTTTCTATCTCCCACGCATTCCGGCCCCTCCACAGGCTACAGAAACTTTAGAGTACGAAGAGGCTGGCAATGAAGCATAATCGCATCGCTACGGCTATTTTGGTGATTGATGACGATCCACTCATTCGTGATATGATGGTGGACTTGCTAGAGCCTGAGGGGTATCACATCGAAACCGCCCGTAACGGCTATGATGCACTCGCGTACCTCAATTTGCCAGAACGCTATCTCATTTTTCTCGATCTCATGATGCCGATTATGGATGGTTACGCCTTCTGTCAGTACCTTGATGCCCACCCAGCACAACGCCAGCAGCACACGATTGTCTTGATGACTGCACTCAACCGTTTGAGAGAGGCGCGCTCGCTCTCAGTAGACGCGACGATGCCCAAACCTTTTACGATTGAGGATATTCTGCATATCATGCACGACTATTATCCGCTCTAGTCAGCCGAGGGGGAACCTGACCTTTTAACCTCTGCGCTGCGATGGCTTTCAATATGTAAATAGCCCGGCAGCAACTATAGCGTATTCTTGATAATCATTGTATACTCTAATACAGTAGGACGATGAAATTGGGCAACTACGCCAAACAACAAGGGGTACGCTACAAAACTGCATGGCGGTAGTTTCAAAACGGCAAGATCGAAGGGCCACGGAGCAGTTTGAAGAACTATAGAGCGAAATAGATGAGATAATGGGTTTTAGAGATTTCTTCTTGTAATGGGTGGCTTACCGGGACACCGTTCGCTATGCCGGTGAGTTTGTCTATGGCATGATTGTAATATCTAGCGGAGAAGAGTAATGCCGCAAGAGCAAAAGTCTGAGAAGGCAGAGCAACCTGCGCTAAAAACGATTTTGTTGGTAGAGGACGACGTGAACATTGGCGAGGTTTTTATGCAGGCGATCTCGCAGGAAACGTCGTATCTGGCAATTTTAGTAGAAGATAGTATGGAAGCACTCAAAACCATTCGTGGTATTAAGCCAAATTTGTTGATTCTGGACTATCAACTGCCCCATTTGAACGGCATTGAATTATACGATAAGATTCATGCGACCAATGGCCTGGAACATGTTCCAGCTATTATGATTAGCGCGCGCTTGCCACGGCAAGAACTGGAGCAACGCTCGATTGTGGGTATGTTGAAACCAATCGACCTGGATGATTTTTTGCAGGCTATTGACCATCTCCTTGCTGATTAACGCATACTCTACTCAGAACCATGCAATGTAACGCCAAATATTGACAGCCTTCAATTTCTTTCGTATAGTGCTTGTATGAAATAAAATTTTTGGGCTGATTATTCGCAATAGTTGACTGATCGTTGAGGCAATGGGGGAAGCCGCTCATGGAAGAGTTATCCTGTCCAATGTGTCATGCGGCGCAACAGGGGGAAGCTAACTACTGCGCACTCTGTGGAACGGTTCTCTCTTCAGAGGAGCGCGTTAGTGCGTCTGATACACAAAAAACAACAGTAAATAGAAAAAGCGATCCAGCGCATTCACCGGACAAATATAGCGGCACGCGCCCGACCGCACTCAAAGTTCCGCATTTCTACCCACTTGGCGAATTGACCGGTGGGGCAACGCAGGCAGGCATGCGCACACGTCGCCCTGCAACGATCAATGGTAGCACACGTACACGCCGCTTGATCGCTCCTACACCCACCCCTATTTCACAAACTTTCTCGACCTTTCCGAGCGAGGATGAGTCGAGCGAAAGTGGCATGACGGGGGCGTTTTTGACCGAACGTCAACAGGTAACATGGCATAAAGATGTGGAATCTAGCAATCCACGCCTGCTCGTCGAGCCGCTGTCTTTCCCCGCACGCTCGTCAATATCACCATTACTTCCCCTCACACGTACACGCAAGCGCGCATCGCCCAATATTTTCTTCTGGGTAAGTGCCCTGGTGATAATTATGCTGGTTTTGGGTGGTGTTTTTGGCGTGCTTGTCACGCTCGCACGTGGTCTATTGCATACCCCCAATAGCCATGAGATGAGTCTTCAGGTCATGCCTGCTACGCTGGCGATTGGCGCAACGATGACCCTGCGCGGCCTCAATTTTAGCCCACATGGACACATCGGTCTAACACGCGATACCGCTATTGCTCTGCTCGATACGGGTGGCCTCTCGCTGATTACTACTGATGCGCAGGGAAACTTTGCTGATACTGTTGTCGTGACGCCCGATTGGGGAGCCGGTCCGCATGTAATCAATGCGGAAGATGCTTTCAAACATAAGATTGCACAATTCCCCATCACTGTGACGGGTAAAGGTGTCTCTCTGCGCCCTGCCCATTTGCAAATTGTGCCAACCAGCATCAATCTCGGTTCTGGCGATCAGGTGACAAATAGCACACAGGTGGTCACTTTGACCAATGTTGGCGGCGGGCAGATCTCCTGGCAAGCAAGCGTTACGCAATCCTGGCTTCAACTTACGCCAACTAAAGGTACTTTCTCTAGCGGCCAACGCGCACAAATCACTGTCGCCGCAGATCGTTCAAATCTGAAAGCGGGCGATTATCATACCAATATCATGCTCTTATCAAATGCAGGCAATAGCATCATTCCCCTTGCAATGCGCGTTACACCGCTTCAGCCCAGCCATGAAGCTATCCTGGAGGTAACGCCAGTTGTGCTCAATTTCACCGCTACTGATGGTGGTAATGCGCCACCTGCGCAGAGCTTTACTGTCAGTAATCCGGGCGTACAGCCACTTCAGTGGAGTGCGAGCAACAATACAAACTGGCTCTTGTTTACTCCACAGTCTGGCACACTGGTCAGCAATGCTAGCCAGGATATCGCTGTGAGCATCAATATCAACTTGCTACTGCCCGGCACATACAATGATGTGATTACACTCAATGGGCAGGGGAACAACCCTGTGCAAGGTAGCCCGCAAAATATCTATGTTAGTGTAACCATTTTGCCGCAGTGCGCCATGCAGATTGCCCCTGCTAACCTCTCATTCACAGGCGTGGCACAACAAGCATCGCCACCTGCCAAGACTATCACTATTGGTCTCTCACAGAGCTGTTCTTCATCCATTCAGTGGAGTGCGAGCAGTAACGCAAGCTGGCTCTCGATCAGTGCGGCCAACGGCAGTGCGCCCTCGACTCCCTCTGTGAAAGCCAATATCGCTGGCCTGGGTGCAGGTACGTACAATGGCGCACTGACCTTTAGCTCGGCGACCGGCACGCAGACACTGCCTGTCACTTTGACGGTACAGCAAGCAATCAAAGTGACTACGACACAAATCGTCACCACGCCCGCTAATCTGGCATTTGTGGGTGCTATTGGGCAAGCCGCTCCGCTCGCGCAGGCTATAACCATAACCAACACGGGAAATAGCCCTCTGACATGGCAGGCCACAGCGGCAACTGCACTTGGTGGCACCTGGCTGACATTCACTCCTGCGACGGGTCTGTTGGCTGTTAATCAATCGGCAACAGTCAGTGTGACCACGACGCCATTAGCCACGCTTGTCGCCGGAGCGTATACTGGCACGATCACCATCACGGCAACAAATGCGGCTGGTCAGGTGGTGATTGGTAGCCCGCAGATCATTCCCGTAACGTTCACGCTGCAAGCTGCGTGTGTCGCAACTGTAACCCCAGCCACGCTCGCTTTTACTGGCGTGATTGGTCTGGCTGCACCTGTTGCTCAGACAGTAACGCTTGCGGCTAGTGGGGCATGTGCCAATCCTCTTAACTGGACCGCCACTGTTAGTACAACACCGACTGGCGGCACATGGCTGGCTGCGACGCCCGCAACGGGAACTGTGACTGTTGCGACGAATGCAACGACTAGCATTGCCGTCACACTGACTGGTCTCAATCCCGGAGCATTTAACGGGACGATCACCATCACCGCGACGGATAGCATCACAAAACTACCGATTGGGACACCACTGGCCATACCAGTGACACTGAACGCGCAGCCTGCTTGCACTTTGCAAGCCCCTTCAACGCCGCAATTGGTTTTCTCTGCCGAGACGGGTACGAATCCGCCAACGCAGAACTTTACACTTGGAACGGCGGGTTCCTGTACCGGTAATATCTCAATAACTCCAACTATTACACTCAATACGGGGGCGGGCTGGGTGACGGTCACGCCCAATGTGGCAACGCTACCCACCGGTAGTACTGCCACGTTCACCACCAGCGTGACGGCGACCTCGCTGACCGCTGGAACTTATACCGCGACCCTCTCGCTTGCAGCAACCAGTGGCGGCGTGGCGATTGCGGGCAGCCCGCAAACGGTTGGCATCACCCTCACGGTGGGGGCGGCTCCCGCGCTGACCGTTGCTCCCGCCTCGCTGACGATCAATGCGACGACAGGCACATCCTCAACGCCACTAACTATTTCTAATAGTGGAGGGGCCACTTTGAACTGGACTGCGGCCCTGGCCGCTGGCGCACCTGCATTTGTCTCGCTCTCCGCTGGCTCTGGCACGAATCTGGCTGCTGGAGCAAATGCAACCGTGAACATTGTGGTCAATGCGACTGGCCTGCCGGGTGGCTCAACCTATACCCTGAATGTGACTGTGAGCGCACTTGATCCCGCCACGGGCAAGCCTGTCGCGGGTAGTCCATTCAATGTCCCGATCACGATTACGATCACACCACCAGCCATGCAGTTAAGCGCGACCAACCTGACGTTCACGACAACGGTTGGGAACAATCCTGCCGCGCAAGCGGTTGTGGTAACAAATACTGGCGGTGATGGTCTCAACTGGTCGGTCGGTACACCTTCGGCTCCCTGGCTGACAGTCACGCCACCCAGTGGAACGGATACCTCTGGCGCGACCTCTAACGTCACATTCAACGTTAACACTACCGGGCTGACGGCGGGCAAGTATAGCGCGACAGTGGTGATTACGCCCTCAACGGGTAGCGCGGCGACGATTACGATTACATTGACGATTGCGTAGTACTACCGTGTTTCGTTGTGAGATTAGGGGGTTCAATTATTCAACCCCCTAATCTCATACCCATTACGATGTCAAGCACCTGCTCTCGATCAGGGTTCCTGTTGTTGCTCTGTTTGTTCCGTTGCGAGCAGTTGTTTGACATGATTACGTACTGCATCGAGCGTTACACTTTGTGTGTTGCGCAATATCTGACCTCCAAGACCTTCTTCTTCGCGTAGCAGGCCCAGTAACAAGTGTTCCGTGCCAATATAGTGGTGATCCAAAGCACGAGCTTCCTGAACAGCCAGCTCAATGCTTGTTTTTCCGTGCATTGTCATTCCGATCATTCCTGCACTTATCGGCTGTTCGCCTGCTGGATGGCGCGTTTCGACCTGCTGGCGTATCTCTTGCTCTTGCACTTGTAACTGCGTCAACACTTTAGCGGCGATGCCTCCGCCCTCGTTGAGTAATGCCAGCAGTATATGCTCCGTATCAACACCCATGTGGTTATACTGGCGCGCTTCTTCACTTGCCAGTGACAATACTTTGCGAGCGCGGTCAGTGAATTTATCACCGAATGGGTTCTTTGCGCGTATGTCTGCCACAACCCGTTGGCTCTCAACAAATTTATCTATATCCGTTGGGGTAAAACGATATTCGCCAGCGATACGATACGCTGTCAGTTCTCCCCGTACAACTAGCCGCCTGACCGTCACTGGGTCGATGCGCAGGACCTCTGCGACCTCTTCTGTCGTTAACATACGTTCCATAGATGTATCCTTAGTAATATCGATAAGAATAACAGAACTAAGAATAATATAAGATAATTTGACATAATTTGCAAGTACTAAGCATAATGAAAAATATTTTACATACATATGACATTATCTTGCTGATGACTCTCTTAGGTATCGGTGTGAGCCATAAAAATTCATAAGACATAGTGCCAATACCCCACCGGTTAACATATGTTTTTTTATGCAAATTGCAGATGCACTAGTGGGAGGCGAGTGCCTGGAAACGCGCGAAATGGCGTTTGTCGTGTTCCCAGTCCTCTTTGCCCTGCTCGTCAGTCTGAATGGGGGTTTCGAGCAGGGCTGCGACATGGGTGAGGCGTGGGTCAGTCAGCAACGTATGTAGTCCTTCCTCGCTGATGATGCCCTCGCCCAAGCGGGCATGCACGTCGCGATGGCTCCCCAGGGCGACGGCAGTATCGTTGACGTGGAGGACTCCGAGGCGTGCGGCTCCCACGATGCTATCGAAGCAATCAATCACATGGCGCGTGGACTCAGCGCTTGTGAGATCATGGCCCGCTCCCCACAGGTGCGCAGTATCCAGGCAAACCCCGACGCGCTGTTGATACGCTATGGGCAGTTGCTCGATGATCGCGGCAAGGTGTTCAAACTGGTCGCCGAGTGCGTGGCCGGCCCCTACGCCGTTTTCGAGTAGCGGCATCACCGTCTCAGGCGTCTCCGCTAAAATCTGCTCAAGAGCCTGTACGATGCGCGCAATACCGACTTCCAGACCTGCTCCACGATGGCTACCCGTGTGAAAGACGACATAACGCGCATCAAGGAGAGCCGCCTGTTGCAGCGTGCGCGTGAGCAGCACGCTGGATTTTTGCCAAATTTGGGCATCGGGCGAGGCGAGGTTGATGAGATAGGGAGCGTGCAGCACGATGGGCGTAATGCCACGTTGATGCGTAGCCTGCGCGAACGCACTGCACTCTTCGACGCTATGCTCTGGCGGTTTCCAGCCCGTCGGATTGCTGGCAAAGATCTGGATAGTTTCACAGCCCAGTTCGTGTGCAATCTCAGCAGCTTTAACCATGCGCGAGCCGGTGGGCATGTGGCGTCCCAGGCGCATGCTCTCTCCAGTGGTCATACTATACTTTCCGTTCTCCATCGTGTTCGTTCTGTTCGATGGTGACAACTTGTGTGCCAGCACTGTTAGAAGGCGGGACGACATGCGGCAATTGTTCCAGGCGCGTGAGACCGAAGAGTTGCAAAAACTCAGCTGTGGTAGCGAAGAGGGCCGGGCGTCCCACTGTTTGGGCGCGCCCTACCTCGGCGACCAGCCCATGCTGTAACAGGCTTGCCAGAGCGCGGTCACTGTTGACGCCGCGCATTGCTTCGATCTGGCTGCGTGTGATCGGTTGGCGATATGCGATGACAGCTAGTGTCTCCAGGGCCGCCGTCGTCAATTTGGCCGTCATTGGCAAGCCGAGTAGGGCTGCCACATAGTGCGCGTTCTCTGGGGCCGTGACCAGTTGGACCTGCTCGCCCAACGTTTGCAGGCGTATCCCGCGCTGAGCTACCTGCAGGTCTTGTTCCAGGCGCGTCAGGGCGTGTTCCAGATCGCTGTCATCGCAGCCTAGCAGTTTGCGCAGCTCAACGCGTGTCAGCGGACGCCCTGAGACAAAAAGCAGGCTTTCAATCGCCGTTGCCTGTTGCTGCTCGCTTACCGGCATATGTTCTGTGCGTAGAGGTGATGCTGCTTGGGTGTGCGCGTGTAATCTGTTGTGTTCCATCGTGTCGCCAGTATAGCAGAGAGCCAGGGCAATCGCAAGACAAAACTGACGTTGACGTGCTGGATCGTGCATGCCATCCCATATGCTTGACGCTGACTAGCACCTGTTCTACAATAAGCGTATCAGCACAGCCAATTGGTGGTCATAACAAAGGCTAGAGCAATACGAGAAAGATACACACACAATGATTGAAAGAGACTTGACAGGGAGCCTGGTGGGCAACTATCGCCTCATACGCAAGTTGGGTAGAGGCGGCTTTGCCGAGGTCTACCTGGGCCAGCACCAGACTCTCACCACCCATCAGGTTGCCATCAAAATCGTCTATGTTCCTATCGATCAGGCCCTGTTTCAAAAAGAGGCCGAGATGGTGGCCTCGTTAGCGCATTCGCATATCGTGCGTCTCTTCGATTTTGCGCAGTATCAAGGCATGCCCTATCTCGTGATGGACTATGCCCCAAACGGCTCGCTGCGTGATCGCCATCCCAAAGGTTCCCAACTGCCGCTGGAGACCGTCGTAGCCTATAGTGGTGAGATCGCAACGGCCTTGCAGTATGCCCATGACCAGCACATCATTCATCGCGATGTCAAACCCGAAAATGTGCTGATCGGACGGCATGGAGAATTGCTGCTGAGCGATTTTGGCATTGCCACGCTCTCGGCAACCGGGCGCACCTCGCACCACTCGTACTTTGGCAAGGCTGGTACGCCGCTCTACCGACCAGCGGAACAATTTCGTGGCAAACCAGAGAAAGCCAGCGATCAGTATGCCCTGGCGATTATGGCTTATGAGTGGTTGTGTGGCACGCCACCCTTTACGGAAGGGGACGAGCTGGCAATCGCCTTCCAACATCTCAGCGAACCCGTGCCATCCCTGTGTGCCCGCGTACCCGCCTTGGACAAACGAGTCGAAAGCGTCATCCTGCGCGCCCTGGCGAAAGACCACAAAGACCGCTACGAGAGCGTGCAAGCTTTCGCCGCTGCCCTCAAAGCCGCCGCCACCCATCCCAAACCCGCACCAGCTACCCCTCAACCTCCTCCCTCGCCCGCCGTTTCTCCTCCTGGCAAAACGAAAGAGCAATGGCTTGAGGAAGGAAATACACACCACAACGCGAAACGCTTTGAGGAAGCCGTCATCGACTATAGCCGAGCGATAGAATTGGACCCCAAGTATGCCGTTGCCTACTACAATCGTGGCAATGCCTACCACAACAAGCAGCAATACGAGCAGGCGATAGCCGACTATAGCCGAGCGATAGAGCTGGACCCCACGTATGCTCTTGCCTACATCAATCGTGGCTATGCCTACTACAACAAGCAGCAATACGAGCAGGCCATGCGCGATTATACCCGTGCATTGGAGCTTGACCCGAATAATACTTGGGTACGCGATAACAAGGCACGGTTAGAGAAGAAGATGGGCAAACGGTAATGGCGATGGGGGGTTTTCACGCGGCGCGAGCAGATCTCCCTGGGCAGCGCGTTCGAGATAGATATCGAGGCCGACCAATGTCGAAGTGCTTGTGGCCATTTATTTGACGTAACTATTCAGGTCTCCTAGAACCCTTGCCAAATCGGCAAGAAAACAGTAGAG
>VFSW01005959.1_pt1 | contig 17969 bp, 14 predicted proteins | sample 5358111 | NCBI WGS metagenome assembly VFSW01 (sample SAMN11554181, study PRJNA540505) | mine drainage metagenome | isolation source: sediment from site ElyBrook_90M | place: USA: Ely Copper Mine, Vershire, VT | collected 2017
CGTCCTCTGGCTCTCCCGAGTTACACCATCGCCGCGTTGTCGCCCTTGCGCTCTAGAACCAGATCAGCTAAGCCATCGCCGTTGACATCGCCCGCACTCGCGACAGAACCACCGGAGATTGGGCCCCGAATGCCGATCGCTGGAGTAGGGGTGGTCTGGAGTCCGCTGGCGCTCCCAACGTACAGATACGCACATCCAATGAGCCCATCGGAGCAACACACGGTGCCACCGACGACGACGTCGGCGCAGCCATCACCTGTGATGTCGCCCGCACTCGCCACGGAAGATGCGTTGCAGTCGCGGCCGGCGCCGAGCTCGATGGGGGTTGCATCGAGCCCGCTGGCGCTCCCGAGGTACACGTACGCGTACGCCTGATCGTCGACAGGAGCGGTTGCGGCGACCACGTCAGCGAAACCATCGCCGTTGACATCGCCCGCGCTCGCCACGGAGAGGCCGAAATAGCTGGCGATGGAACCGGAGAGCGTGAGGGGGATGGTGCTGAGCCCGCTGGGGCTCCCGAGGTACACGTACGCCGCGTCGGCGTATTGGTTCCCGACGACGAGATCGGCGAAGCCATCGCCATTGACATCGCCCGCGCTCGCCACGGAACCGCCGAAGTCGGTCACACCCGGGCAGTCGCACGCGGGACCTGTGAGCATGATGGGGGTGGCCCCGGGCCCGCTCGCGCTTCCGAGGTACACGTAGATTGTGTTGAAATATCCGGCTCCGACGACGACATCGGCAAAGCCGTCGCCGTTGAAGTCCGCAACAGTGCCCCAACTCGTGTCGACGGGCGCACTGCGATGACCGACGAAGAACTCCCATGTCGGTGACCAGGCGGCCTCGACCGTCGTCCCCGTCCGTGCGGCCGACCGCCAGAAGTGAACGCCCGGCGTCAACGCCGTCGGCACGGTGGTCCGTGTGCCTGTCACGTCGAGGGTCTGTTCGACCGTGCCACACGCCCTATCTCGGCAGATCTCAAGATGGGCACCGTCGCTTTCCGTTGCGAGAGCCCAATGCAACGTTGGTGTCTGCGAGGTCACCGTGGCGGTCGAGAGGGGCGCGATCAGTCGCGGGGTAGGTGACGTGACGGAAGCGCCATCCACGACAGAGTGCACGCCGCAACCACCTGCGTCCGGCGCCGTGGCGACGGTTGTAGATGCACAGCCGAAGATGCAGAACACTGGAACTCCCCACGTCCCTCGCATCCTGGGATCGTTGCCCCGAACGAAACACGTTGGCAAGCGTTGTGGAGAGGGCAGGAGAAGACAATCCAACGCCCCACGACCATCGAGCACCCGCCGCGACGTCCCCGCGAGCCCGTCGCCGGAGCCCTGCTGCGACCACGGCTCCACTCCGCATCGCAGGACAATCCGTACACAGGGGTTTTGTCCCACGCTCAAACGAGGGTAGGGTGCGCCCCGCGTGTGGAAGATTGTCACCGTCGGCGGAATCTTTCTAAGCCTCGTCGGGGTTCTCCTCGGGATTGCGTGGTGGGAGGGCTGGATCGCGCCCGCATGGTCCCTTCGTCATGCTGAACTCGCCGGCGAACTGCGCGACCGCGGGACGGTCGCCACCGTGGGTCGCCCGCCCTGGTCCATGCGCGGCCTCGAAACGCCTTTCGCCAACGCCAACCGCGACCCGGGGCTCTCCGCCGCCCTGACCAGTGCGTCTCCCGCGCGGGTGGTCACCGCCCTCGCCGTCGGACACTACGACGGACTTCTCGTGCGCGACGACGGCCCCGCGCAGCATTCCGGCACGGTACTCTCAGCGTTGCAGTCCATGCACCCTGTCGACGGGCTCCATGCGTTGTGTCTCGACGACAGCGCCGTGCTGTACGAAAGCACCCCCGCGGTTGACATCTCAGCGGACGACGCCCGACGGATGGTTTCCATCGTGCGACTTGTTCTCTCCGGGGCCTCCGCGCCGCCCGAGAGAATCTTTCCTGAAACGCTTCGCAGGGCGCAACCCGTCGAGATCGCCGTGATCGTGCGTGAAGGCCACGAACCCTTGATCTGGAGTTCCACCCGCGGAGGATCCATCGCCCGGGCCTTGCTCGACGTCACCTACGCCGTCCTCGACCGATGGAGCACCCGGCAGCAAGAACACTACGGGAGACTCCGCGAAGCTTTGACCACGCGGATGGTCACGGTGGCCGTGTTTTACGACAAAGGCGTGCTGGCCTCGCGAACACCCGACTTTCTCCGACGGGTCGCACCACGGAATGTCTACGCTGTCGGCTACGACCGACTGTCCGACTGGGAGTACGAACTCCCGCCGACGCCCTGGCAACCCGCGGGAGACCCCGTCGCCGTGCTCAACGCACTCACGCGTGAGCACGGCGTTCCCTCCCCGGGATACCTACGGTCCGAGCTTACGCTCTACCGTTTTAGGGCTTTGCAGATGATCGAACAGTCGCCTGGGGGGCCCGTCGAGATCTACGACCCGCGCGAAGGGCCCTCCGAAGGTGTGCCAAGGTCTATCCCGGCGCACTTACCGGGAGTACGACGACAAAGGTACTCCCCGTGGCGCCCGAAGCCCTGACTTCGATGCGACCGCCCGCGGACTCGATGATCCGCTGGGAGATTGCGAGACCGAGCCCCGTCCCCGAGGCCTTGGTGGTCACAAAGGGCACAAAGAGATTCCGGAGCACCGTGGCGTCGATGCCAGGACCGGTGTCCCGCACGGAGAGTTCGACTCGATCGCCCCGACTGTCTTTTCGGGCGTGTGTCGCCACGGTTACCGTCCCGCGGCCCTTCATCGCCTCGGTGGCGTTGCGAACGAGGTTCAAGAGCACTTGTCGAAGATGCTCGGGGTCGATGCGCACGGGGGGAAGCTCTCCGGGGTCTTCGACCACCAGGGAGATTCCCGCGGGAAGATCTCCGCGAAGGAGTTCTGCACTGCGGTCGATGATGTGGGCGACGTCGAGCACCACGGCCGCACCGGTGTACGGCCGCGAATAGTCGAGAAACGAACTCACCACGCGGTTGAGCCTGCCAACTTCTTCAATGATGATCCCTAGGAATTCCCTTTCCTGCGAGTCCACGGGCGCGCTCGATTCCATCACTTGCGCCGCGGCTTTGATGCTCCCGAGGGGGTTGCGAATCTCATGGGCAAGCCCCGCGGCCATCTCCCCGAGGGCAGCGAGCCTGTCGCGTTCTTTGATCCTCGCGTGGATCCTTGAGTTTTCGACGGCGATGCCCACTTGCACGGCGAGTCCCTGAAGAATCTGGACTTCTTCGGGCGAAAACGCATCCCGCACGCGATCGTCGTGGAGGGTGATCAACCCGACGATGTCTCCGTCGTCGGATTCGAGCGGAAGGACAACGGAAGCCGCAAGGGTGTCCAGAGCTTGCGTCACGGCGATGAAAGCATCGGTGTTCTCACCGATTTCAGCGCGTTCGAGCTGGTCGCGTTCAACCTGTTCGCGCACCACGGCGCCGTTCGCGCGAAGCTGTTCAATGATCGGGCGTAGCGAAGCGAGATCAACCCGCGCGGGGGATGTGTCAGAAAGTACGGCCACGCGGTTGAATTCCCTGCGGTCGGCGTCAAGAAGGTACAGCGCTGCAGACGTCACCCGATGAGACTCTTCGATGCCTTGGATAAGCATTCGCCCAAGGACATCGAGTTCGAGAACGTGGGCAAGGCGACGCCGAAGATCCGTGACCGTGCGTTCGAGATCGACCTGTTCGTTGAAGAAAAACCGACCGATCTGGGCTTCGACCTTGGCGCGCACGGGGTCAAAGACGATGAGAATCACCAGGGAGGCGACGATGGCGTTGAGAAAATACGGCCCCTGTCGGGGGGGTGCGCCACCGAGGACCTGCCAGTCGACCAGGCGGTAGTAAATCCCCGCGAGAACGAGCGCGAGGGCGGTGAGCACCAGAAACCTCCCTGCGAGTTCGTAAAGGTCGACAAGCCGCTGGCGCTCGATGACTTCAGAAAAAAGGTACAGCACGGCGAGCACGAGGACCGAGCCCACGGGTGGAAAGTTGGGGGAAAACTTGTTGATGGTGAAAGGAATGAGATCCGCGGTGGTGACCAGGGTAGCAAGGACTCCGACGCCGGCGAGATAGAGCACGCGGCGACGTTCGAGGCGGGACTGGATCGCACGGCCGCGGGTGTACAAGCCGCTGACGGCGGCGATCAGCAGTCCGACGACGTAGGCCGAGATCGCAGCGCGGATGATCGCGCCGGGGATCTTGTCGTCAAACCACGGGGAGAACACCAGGACGAGGAGAGGAATGGAGAGACGGGTGAGCCATGGATCCACGGCGCCGGGTCCGTCGGAGCCTTCGTCGCGAAACGCTCGGAGAAAGCGCACGCCGGTCTGGGGGAGCGCGATGGCGACCAGGGCGGTGATGCGACCCATGACGAGGGAGGCGCGGACGCCGCGGTATTCAAGAAAAGTCGCGAGATACCAGACAGCGACGTTGGAGGCGAACATGACGAAGCGCCAATGCGCATGACGCTTGCGAGAGCGAAGGACGACTTTGACCGCGATGGCCAGCGCGAGGACGGCTGAGATCAGCGGCGTCCAGAGATGAAAATCCATGGTGCTGGAGCGTCTCGGAGGCTAGAAGCCCCCCGTGCGGCGACGGTCGGACATGGCTTGAAACTCCCGGTCGACACGTTCGCGGGCGATTTCTTCGGGAGAGCGTTCGGACTGTGGGGGGATGGGTGGCGGAGCGACGAGCGTGGGGTCGATGCGTACGCCCGTGCCCACGGGCGGAATGGCGACGGGGGAGGGGCCGGAACGTAGGTCTCGGAAGGCGTACTGCAAGAGCCCCTCACGGTTGACTTCGACCGAGCCAAGTCCACGGCCGATCATGTCGGACAGCACCCGGTCGGCGTCGCGGAGGGGAATGCCGAGGTTTTGTGCGACTTCGACGGTGGTGACCGCGCCGTGACGGCTGGCGGCCATGGCAAGAATAGACTGGTTGTACGCCCCGTCCCGCACACTCTCGCCGCGTTGGGTAAGCTTACGGCTGCCCAGGAGACCCAGGGAACCGACGAGGCCGCCAAAGAGGGCGACGGCGAGGGCGGTGACGACGCCCGTGAGGGCCGTGGTGACCAGACCGGTGACAAGACCCACAAGGACCGCGATGGCGACGGCCGATAGGATAAAACCCACCGAGAGCACCGAAGCCACGACGGCCCCGACCCGGTGCACCTGCCCTGCGACGTTGATGGGTACGGCAGAAAACATCCCACGGATGGCACCGCAGCCCGTGCAGACGCTTCGCCCGCCGCGGACGATGGTCGGAGCGGGTTGATGGCAAGAGGGGCACACGGCGCCAAAGTACGCTCGGCCGCATTCGGGGCAGCGAGGATCGCCAGGAGCAAGGGCGTGGCCGCAGACCTGACAGGGGTACATGGCGGGAGTGTACGTACGATTCGGCGTCGCGTCAGTCCTCGCCCAGGAGCTTGGACATCGAAGCCTCGTCGGCGGGGGTAAAAGGGTACTGGTCGAATTCGTCGGAACGCACCCAGCGAAAGGCATGGACGGCGCGGGCCTCAAGGCCGTCCCCGAGAAGCTGACACTCGTAGAGGTGCAGGTCGACGACGTAGTGCTCGTAGGCGTGGCTGACAAAAGAGATGAGATGGCCGACTTCGATGTCGGCGCCGAGCCGGTGCTGGACTTCTCGCCGCAGGGCCGCCGCGTCGGTCTCACGGTCTTCGACCCGACCGCCGGGAAACTCCCAGCGGAGGGGGAGCACGGCGGCTGGACGGCGCTGGGTAATGAGATATCGCCCTTCGCGTTCGATCACCGCGGCGACCACGCGAATGGTCCTGGTGGACACGGGCTCCATGACTCGGGAGGGATGGTAGGCCGGTCGTGCCCCCGAGGGCAACGCCCGTTGTTGTTTGTCGCAGCGGGGATGTCCAGGTCGCCGAGTACCCTGTTGATTCCAGGATAGTTGCCGGATGCAAGGACCCGCGGCTACCCTTGCCTGGCCTTGTCCTCGCCCGCTGAAACCCTGGCCATGTCCGTGGCCCTGAAGCTTTTGCCCGCTGACGACCACGGGGCCAGCGTGCTGTTCAGCGGTACGACACGGTCCGTACGGCGGGCTGCGATCAACGCGGTGCTCGCGCAGATGGCTGCGGGAGATACGGCACAGGACGGTCCGCTCATCGTGCGCGTTGACGTACGACCGTCGGATACTGGCTTTGTCGACGAGGTCTCGGCAGCCGTAGAAAAGGCATTGCGTGCGCTTGGCGCGCCCGGCGCGCTCTACGACGACCGCTCGGATGCGGTCACCCGCTCCCTCGGGGGCTGGCTCTTTCGGGCGCGCGCCGTGGGACGACGGGGGATGGTGTTGGTGCTGGATGATTTGAGCACATGGCTCGACGCGCGCGGTGTGAGCAATCGCGATGTGGATGAACCCGCACGGCATTTGCGGGTGCTCCTCGGCGAGACGCAACGACGACCGCTGTCGGTCGTGGCCGAAATTCACGGACGAGAGGCGAGCGGACGACCGGCCCTGGCCGAAGACATTCTCGCTGGATTCAACGACGTTCACGTCCTGGGTGGCTCGCCCACCGTGACCCGAGATCCGGGAACCATCGTTGCAGCCCTCGGCGGTCGGAGCTTTTCGAGGTCCTCGTTTCACGAAGCCACGGAGAACTGGCTCGAACTGCCGTCTCCCGCGCAAGACCACGACGCCGACGACACCGTGATTGTGTTTACGTCGCCGCTGGCGCTCCCGCTCTATGATTGGGTCGCTCCCGGACCTGCAAAGATTTCGTCCCACCCGCCGGTAGTTGCAGGTGAAACGCACGAAGACCCGCCGGTGGATACCCGCGCGGACAGCTTGCGATGGTCCGATGCGCTGCGGGACGCTGTACAGATCGCTTCGGCCGTGCAACGGCTTCGCGCCTGCGTAAGACTCACCGATGCGGCCGACATCGAACGCGCGTGGCGTGAGATCGCATCACCGTTGGTGCTCAAACTCGAATCCCTGGCCCTCCACGAAGCCGCCGTGGGGAGGACACCCACGGGCATCGAAGGGCACGCGCAGCGAGCGCTTGCGGATTTCGCCGGGTGCTTTCGCGCGGTGTATCCAAGGGTGTGGGAAGACTCTACGAGGAGCCGTGCACGACCCACAGAGCTCGCAGAACTTGCGGCACGCATGACGGGCTTGGCCGAGCGCATGGGCGCACGGAGCACGGCCGTCGTGCTGTTGACTGGACTCCGTGCGGATCTCTGGTCGAGCCTCGTCGAGCGTGTGCTCTCGGAACTGCATGGACTCACCGCGGTCGAAGAGGGGCTGCATTGGGTGCGTCCACCAGGGACCGTAACGTCCCAGCGAGAGCGTCTTGCAGCGGATGGGATCCTGGCCGAAGGTCTTGACGAGGCCCCGCCGACAGATTGGCACGAAGCCTTGCGTCCGCGGCGAGAGCGCCTGGGATCCATCGAAGTACTGCGGGTGTGGGCGTATGCCACGGCGCTGTCGGCACCCGAGGTCTCCGTGGGCATGGCGGCACGGACCGTCGAAGCCGCGCTGCCTGCGGTCCTCCGCGGCGTGTGCGGCGGCTTTGCAGGTCGCACCGCGGTGCTCCTGGCCTCCGACGTGGGAATCTCCCGCCCTGAGGACCGCGGAGAGCCTCGCTCGGGTGCGATTACACTGGGTGGAGACACCGCCGCGGCGGTGGTCGTACCGTACGCGGTACTCACGTGGGCATAAGACGGTGAAGATTCTGTACCTTGGCCTGCCCCTCGGGGCGTTGATGCTACACCGTGAAGGCTATCCCCTCGTGGCGGCGTGTGTGTCCCGCACCACGATGCCGGGCATGCGAAGACTGCAACGGGTGATGGCGGAATCTCGTGCGCCCCTGTTGGGCACCCCAGACCTGGAGTCCCTGGCGGTACGCGAGATTCTCGCAGCGGCGGCGCCAGACCTTCTGGTGAGCTGGTTCTGGACGCGGAGGGTTCCGTCGGCGGTGGTGGATCTTGCACCGATGGGGGGAATCAACGTGCACCCGTCGCTGTTGCCGAGACACCGCGGCGCCGACCCTTACTATTGGACCCTGGCGCGAAGAGACACTGTGACGGGCGTGACGGTCCACCGGATTGCTGCGGCGTACGACACCGGGCCGGTGCTTCTCCAACGCGAAGTGGCGGTTCCCCCAGGGGTCGATGCGTGGCGACTGGCGAGGCATCTCGACCGCCCCTCACTTCAAGCCTTGCGGGATGTCATCGCCATGGCCGCCGACGGAACGCTTGGCAAGGGAAATCCGCAGGACGAATCACAGGCGACCCTGGCGCCGGCCCCCACGGATGAAGACACTGAGATTCTGTGGGACAGAACCGTTGATGAAGTCATCGCAAGGGTCCGCGCGGCGGCGCCCGAACCCGGAGCGTTTACGGGCTACGGCGACGCTACGATTGTCGTTCTTCGTGTGCGCGAGGCCGTGTTCAAACCCAGGGGACTAGAGCCCGGTGACGTCGTGCGCACGGACGAAGGGGTTGTCGCCGCGTGTGGAGACGGACGCGGCGTGTTTATTGAAGAAGCCCGTGGCGAGGGGGATGGAGACAGCCTTCGGGGAGCAGCCGTGGCGACGTTGTTTCCAGGGATTGAGACGGTGCCGAGGTGAAGTGGCTCGCGGTGGGTCTTGTCGCCGGAGTGGCGGTCTTTGGAGGGTGTCCGCAGCGGGTGACGCGGTCGGCACCCGCAAGGGTCATCGACGGAAGTACCCTGCAGTGTACCGACGCCTCCGCAGCCCCCGTGGTCGCTCCACAGGGGATGGCGCTCGGGCCGTGGAACGCCCCGGGAACACAAGGCGCAGCGGTGTCACCCGCCGTGTGGTCCAACGGTGATGTCTACAGTGCCGTGGCGCTCCCCGATGAAGGGCTTGTACACGCCGAACTACGGTGGATGCGTTGGCGAGCGGGCCAGTCCGCCGTGCTGGATCGCCGCAAGGTCACGGGCATGGCGCCGGGGTCGGCGATGGCATTGATATCCAGGGTAGGCGGCGGATACACCGTGGTTTGGCTCGTCCCTGGGGATGACGGCGGCGTCGGGGCCATCCGCGCCATCGACGTCGGCCCCGAGACCTTCACCAGCGACGAACGTTTTGGTTCGATGTCCGAAGCCGTCGGTGCGCGCTGGATTCGCGAGGTCATGGCACGTCGAGAGCGAGACCATGTCGAAGAGCCGCCAAGGGTGATTCCCTCGCAGGCTGGACGGGTCTCGGTGGATGTACACCGCGGCGTTGTGACGGTGACTGCAGGCGGGGTTGAAGTCACCCAGGGTGAAGACCTGATGGGCTTTGAACAAACGGTCACGGCGACGGAAGCTCAGGGCACGGGGTGGGTGGCAGTCTCGCGCGGACGGTGCCACGACGCCAGAATCGAGGTGTATCGCACGGCTCCGGGGGTGTCGACCTTGCGGGCGCGCTTTGCCATGGGCGCCGAGCTCGGCGTTCGTTGGATCGCCCTCGACCCGCACGGAGATACCGTCGCCGTGAGTTGGTACCAAGACCTGATTCCCCTGCGGCTGGCGTGCGACCGTGGGGTTGATGCGCCCGAGGTGACCGACCAGGGCGTGCGCGTCGCAGTGGTCTCAGGCGGGTAGAAGCTTCGGCTACCGGGGGTTGGGACTACGGGTCCAGCCGAAGCTCGCGCAGAGGGATGCCGTGGTGGAGAGCAGACTGCCAAAGTCTTGACCGAGGGTGGCGTCGAGTTGAAACCATCGGGCCGGGCGCCATTCGACGCCGATGTCCGTCGCGTAGATGCCCGAAATGGCGTCGTAGCTGGCAGCACGCGAGGGATCAATCTGGTGGGACAGACCGACGATCATGGCACCAAGGCGGACACCCGCGAGAAGCGCAAAGTGACCGAGAACAAGCCGCCCGCCGAAGGAACCCCAGGCGATCGTGCTGAGATGAATGTTATCCAGGTCAGGGCGCACGGCCGTGGCGGGCGTCAGCACGTCGAGTCCCACGCGAATGTAAAACCATGAGGTGTCAATCCCGAGGCCCAGGGTCACTCCCGGGAGGATCGAACCGAGGACAAGGTCTTTGCCTGGCGCCATCGCCCGTGGGGTATCCCGTGGGACATTGGTCTGGCGAAAGGTGAGCCCGTCGGGGATGAAGCTCGTCGCCGTGGCACCCACGCGGGCGTAGACTCCCGTGGCGAGCGCAGAAACCTCGTCGGACGGCGTGGAGGACGACGGGGTCGGCGTTTCGACTGGCGGTGTTTGTACAACCCCAACCGGGAGGGCCTGACCGTACGCGGACAGCATCGGGAGCAGGACGACCGAGGCCCCAAGGAGGCCCGGCAGACAGCGACGGGGGACGCGCATCGGGGGAGTGGTCGGGGCCAACAGCAAAGGTTGTTCCGAGGGCGGTAAGAGGATGCAGCCCGAGAGGCTGAGGTGGAAGGTGCAGTGGCCGGCAGGACGAGGCGCCACCGGAGGTGGAGTGCGCACTCGCCGCCCAGGTGTCGGTGCGAAAAAATCAAAAGCCGCGGACGCCCTCAGAAGGGTCCGTGACTCCGGGCGCCGGGGTAAAAGTTCCCTGGGAGGGCAGGATCGGCGGTGGCGGTTGCGGGGGGGGAACGAGCGCAGGTGCCGGATCCCCCGTCGGGGGCCCGATGAAGGGACGGTACACCGAGGGAGCGCGCGAGGGAAACTGCGCCCCGGGACTCCGCGGCGGCGGAACAACGGGCATGGCGGGCTGCGGCGGGTGCACCAACGACGAGTCGCCGTCCGACGGGCCGTGCACCGTTCCCGGGTGATGCACCATGACATGCGGCTGGGGTCTCTCCCTCGGTGTCCCCGGAAGCCCGTTGGCACGCCGCGCTTCGAGTTGGGCCTGCACCGCGGCAAGGTCACCCTGAAGGGCTGGGTCGGTGACCAACCGAAGGGCATCTTCAAGCAGTTCTTCTGCGCGCTCGGGCCGGCCTGCAGTGCGTTCCGCGTCGGCTTCGGCCTGGAGTCTCGTGGCGGCGGTACTGCGAAGCTGCCCGGCCCGGGCGTTCGTGGGATCGAGGGCAAGCACGGCCGCGGTAAGATCCTCGACGTCGTTGGCGTCCTGTCTGTGCACAAACCTCCCTGCTGCGAGCGCGTCTCCCGCTCGAAACGCCAGCGCTGCGATCTCGTCGGATCGGCGTTGTCCCGGCAGGAGACGAAACATCCACGCGGCGCCCCCAGCGGCGGACAGCGCCAGGATCGCCGAGACAAGAATCACGGCGAGCGTCAGCAGGGTGCTCCCCCGTCGGGGCAACGGGAGTCCCCCCACGGCGATCTCATCGCTGGCATCGATATCCAGGGAAGACAACCGCGCGCGAGGGAGGCCAGAGATGTGTCCATCGTCGGGTCCAATGTCCATCGGTGGGTTGTAGGCACTGAATGGATGACGCGGAGGAGCCGACGGGACTGCGATGGGCTGCGGGATGGCCACGGACGGTGGCTCGGGCGTGAGGGATGCCGAGAGAACAACGGGCGGGAGCGCTTCGGATTGGATCGTCGGCGGAAGGTACGGCTGTCCCGCGGGGCGAGGCGTCTCTGTGTGTACCGGCTGGGCAACAGCCCGCGAAGGCCCCGATGCAGGGCGTACAACACGGCGTACTTGTTGAACGCCGGAGCCAGGCGCCGCGGCGACGGGGGGCGGCATCAAGCCCGAGGGCTCGAAGGCGACAGGCGCGGGAACGGCCGCAGGCTGGGCATCCGCGGCAAAGAAAGGCATGGACGCCGTGGCCACGATGGAGCGCAAGTCGGGTGAAGGACCTGGATTGGCGAGGGCCTCGCGGAGCGCACGGCCAAAGGCACTGGCGTCGGGCTGACGCGCAGCCGGGTTCTTGGCGAGCGCACGCATGACAACGGCCACGACGGAGGACGACAAGGGCGTGGCACCCGGGAGCGCACGGAGCAACGGGGCGGGCTCGTGCATGTGCTTGAAAAGAAGCTGAACGGGTTCGTCGGCTTCAAACGGTGGTGCGCCGGACAGTAGCTCGTAGGCGATCACGCCGAGGGAATACACGTCGCCCCGCTGGTCGACGGCTTCGCCCGCGGCGCCTTCGGGAGAGATGTACTGCGCCGTCCCAAAGATCAATCCGGTCTGGGTGACAAAGGTACCCGCACCGATGAGCATCTTGGCGATGCCAAAGTCCAATACCTTGGGGTACTCCGGGTCGTCCTCGCGTTGGGTGAGGATGATATTGTCAGGTTTGAGATCCCTGTGAACGATGCCGCGTGCGTGGGCGTACCCGATGGCGTCGGAGATATGACCCAGGATGTTCACGGCGCGGAACGGGACAAAAACCTTGTCCCGTGCAAGGGCCTCGGCCAGCGTCGGCCCTTCGAGAAACTCTAGAACAAGATACAGATTCCCGTCGGAGAGTTGCCCGAAGAGAATCACGCGAACGATCCCCGGGTGATCGAGCTGGTGGGCGATCAATGCCTCGCGGTGAAACCTCGAGACCACGTCTTTGTTGGTGATGAGGTCACGGTGCAAGATCTTTACCGCCACCCGACGATCCAAGCGCTCGTCCACCCCTTCGTAGACCACCCCCATGCCGCCCGAGCCCACCACCCGCACCAAACGAAACTGTTCGAGCACCAAAGTCCCGAGGTACGGGTCCTCCGAGCCTGTTTCCACGAGCAGCGGCGCCCCATCCACCTGGCAATACTGCGCAGGAGCCTCGTAGCGCGCGGAGCACATCGGGCAGGTTCGCATCGCTTCCACCGCCGCCTGTGCTGCTATCATCCGGTCGGGGCTTAGAGCAAGCAACCCTTGATCGGCCAGGCGTGACCCTGTGCGTCCGGCACCCCAGGGTCCACGGCTGGGACTCCCTACCATCCAGACGTTGACACACGGTCAACACTGAGGGTACCCCACTGTAGTATGCGGAGGGTTATTGCGCTCGGGGGCTTGATCGCGGTCGTCGCGGTCGGTGGCGTGGGCTGTTTTCAACGGCTTGCAGCGGTGCAGACCGCGGCGATCATGGACAGAGCGGCACCCGCGCTCCAGCGCCAGGCCGACCCTGGAATCGCCGAGGATGCCCTGCCGTACAGCATCGTCCAGATGGAAGGCCTGCTGACGGTCATCCCGGACAACGAAGGCCTCCGGGTCAACGCCATCCGGGCGTACAGCTCGTATGCCTTTGGATTTCTTGAAGATCACTATGAACAGGCCGAGATCGCCGACGACGAAGCGCAGATGGAGCACTGGTCCGCGCGCGCGACGTCGGCCTATGTCCGTGCCCGGCAGATGGGCATGGAGCAGCTTACCCGCGATCGTGCCGCGGACGGCGGCGCCGACGGAGCGTTTCACCGCGGCTACGACGCCTGGGTAAGGTACCTCGGGCGTTTTGACTCGGTCGACGACGTCCCGTTGCTGTTCTGGACGGGATACGCCTGGGCCCGGTACATCAATCTCCATAAAGACGACGTCACGGCCATCGCCGACCTGCCCTTTGCCGTCGCGCTGTTCGAGCGGTCGTACGCGGTGGACCCTGGCTACATGGACTCTGCCCCGCGCGCGGCCATGGGGGGGGTGTACGCGTCGCGCCCAGCGGCCCTCGGGGGTGACCCCGTGCGATCCCGCGCTGCGTTTGACGCTGCCATCGCCGCGACGCACCGACAGTTTTTGACCTACCTGGTTCTCGAAGCCAGGCTCTACGCGGTGATGGTGCAAGACCGTGGGCTCTTCCGTAGCCTGTTGCAAGAAGTGATCGACGCAGGCGATGTCTATCCCGACCAGCGGCTCGCCAACCAACTCGCCAAGCGCCGTGCGAGGCGATACCTCGCCCAGATCGACACGCTCTTTGCCGACGCTGGACCGTCGACCGATGCACCCGCACCCGCGACTCCCGCAGCGTCCCCCACGGCAACGCCCGCCACGCCTTGAATCCCCTTCGGATGATCTAAACCCTCCGCCCGTGACAGGTGGCTCTGATGAAGCAGGTCCGTCTCGCGCTCCTTGCCGTGCTGTTTGGGACCATTGGGGCACTGTGTGCCACGCATGGCGTGGGCGCTCAGACCGCCCCCGTGGTTCCGTCCCCCGAGGCCGTGCGCACGCTCACGATCGCCACGCTAGCCCCCGAGGGGTCGACCTGGATGCGGGTGTTCGAGTCCTGGGGGCGTGCGGTGAGACTCCGTACGCACAAACAACTCGCCCTGAGGTTTTATCCCGGGGGGGTACAAGGGGACGAAGCCGAAGTTATTCACAAGATCCAGTCAGGGAGGCTCGACGGGGCGGCCGTCACCGCCGTGGGGCTCGGACAGATCGCGCCGCAGGCACTGGTGTTCCAGATTCCAGGGTTGATCCACGGCTATGACGAACTCGACAACGCCCGACGGGGGATGAACACCGAGATGACCGGGCTCTTTGACGCCGCGGGGTTTACCCTCGTGGGCTGGGCCGACGTGGGCATCGCGCGGCCGTTTTCCGTCGAAGCGATTCACGGTCCCGCGGACCTTGCCCGGATGCACCCGTGGCTCTGGCCCGATGACCGCGTCGGTCCGGCCCTCTTGGATGTTCTCAACGCCCACGGGGTACGTCTTCAAGTCCCCGAAGTGCTCACCGCATTGCAAACCCACCGCATCGACGCCTTTGTCGCTTCTCCCGTCGCCACCCTCGCCCTCCAATGGAACACCCAGGTCCACTTCATGACCAACCTGGACACAGCGATCACCATCGGTGCGACCGTGTTTGGCAGCCGACAGTTCAATAGTCTGACCCCCGAGCAGCAACAGATCGTCCGGGAGACCGCCACGCAGTTTCACGCACTCCTCGTGCGCAATCTCCGCAACGACGAGCACACGGCGCTACAGACTCTTGGAGATCACGGAATCTCCGTGGTCGAACTCACCGAGGCGCAACGCAGTGCTTGGATGACGGTTTTTGCCCAGACCCGTGCGCGGCTCGTGGGCCACATCGCCGACGCGGCCTTTATCCACCGGGTCGAAGCCGCGCGGTTAGTGACCCACTGACGGTCAATCGCAAAAGCTAAAAGTCCCGTCTGGAGAGGTCTGACACGTGAGATTGTACGGACAGGTGCCGGGCTCCGTGCATTCCAGCAAGCACTGTCCCTGCATCGCAAAAAAGTTGGGCAACACGCACGCGGCGGACACACCCGGAAAGCCAGGCGGCGGTCCCGGGCACTCTGCATCGTGCGCGCAAAGCCTGGAACATATCATCGGACCACTCGACGCGAACGCCATGCATGCAGCGGAGGGTCCGCAGTTGGCCATGGTCGCGCAGGTCATGTAGGCCGACACGGGCGGGCACGCGAGTCCCGCAATGTCCATGCACGCTGGACCCGTGGGTGTAAAGCAACCGAGCGTCCCGTCGCACGAGCGCCGCTGGCACGTGGCCCCTTGCGCACACGGCGTGGTGGTCGTGCACGACGCACACGAGACCGCGCAAGGGCCACAATCCCCTGGACACGACGAACAGGTCTCGCCCGTCTCGCAGACGTGGTCGCCACAACGCGGACACGTAGACCCTGACGGCAACGCACACGTTGTCGGAGAGGTCCCGTCGCAGGTCTCGGCGCAGATGCCCGTTCCGGCGCACGCGGGGCGAGTTCCATGGGGGATACCCTGGACCAGGGCGCATGTGCCGGGAGCGTTTCCGTCGCAGGCCTGGCATTGGCCTTGACACGCCGTGTTGCAGCACACGCCGTCGACGCAGTTACCACTCGTGCACGCCGTCGCGCGATCGCACGCCATCCCCAGCGGCAGCTTGCACGGACCGCCATCGCACGCCGATCCATCGGCCACGACGGCAACGTCAGGGCGAACCCCTGCGTCAGCGCCAGGCAACGGCCCCGCGCGAAAATCATCGCAGTGGGTCGCCCACAGCGCAAAGATCACCGACGCACCCACCGCGCCCCGAGACACTCCGCGCACGCTCAAAACCTCCCGCCGCAAGCGATCCCCGCCGCGCCGAGCGTGGGCCCACAAGCCTCAAGGCCACGAGCCGTGTGCGTCGCGTCGGTTCCAGCCGACGTCGAAGCGTGACCCGCGACCTCAAAGAGGGTGATCGCAGTGACTGCCAGGACGCCCGCGCCGACAAAACTCCCGATCTCCAGTGCGCGCATCGAGCCCGCAAGATTGACCCGGGATTGGCACCCCACGGGTTGTGCGAGGGAGCCCGTGCCAGGACACCCCGGATCGGTGTTGTATTGATTCACGGCGTTTTCTCGAAAAGCGATGCCTGTACCCGCGGCAGCAAGGGCCAGTCCCGTACCAAGGAGGGACGCCCACGCGAGGGTCCGTACGACCGAACCACCGTGGCGGTGCACTTGAAGCACCGGGTGCTGGGCCATCGCGACCGGCAGTGCAACGGGTACCGGAACCAGGTCCACGGCCTCGCGGGCTTCACCCCCAGCAGGGACGTCGACCTGACGGGAGACATCGTAGTAGCCCGGAGCGTGGACCGTGAGCACCGCGGTGCCGGCCACCACCCGCGGTGGTTCGTCCATCGGCAGCGTGCCCACGCGGGTACCATCGATCGACACCACGGCGCCGGGAACCCCGCCGGTCACTCGCAACCGCCCGACGTGTCGTTGGATCTCTGCAAGAGACTCGGTAAGTGCATCGCGGTTGCGGGCGATCCATGGGTCGTGGGGATCGGCGAGCGATGCTTCAAGATGCGCGGCCGCGTCGACCCAGCGCCCGAGAGCCTGCTCGGCAAGGGCGATCTGCGCCTCGACCCTGGGCTCCTGCGCCACTCCCCAGGCTTGTTGAAACGCTTCGAGCGCGTCGGCGTCACGGCCCTGCTGCCGTAGCGCAACACCCTGGCGAAGCAAGCCCTCAAGGTCGAGGGACTGCGCGCGTGCGCCCGGAGCAACAAGGGCAATCATCAAGGCGACCGCGAAGACCGCGGGGCGTGGGCGGATGGAGGGCAACATCGTGGAAAGGGGGGGCCCGACGATCGTACCGCCATTTGCTCCCGTGGGGAGTCCTCGTACGTCGGAGGGCAAACGACAGGCCCATGGCGGCAGGCGGCATCGTGGCCAGACGAAAGATCCGCTTCCGGTGTTATCCTGCGGTCGTGCGTCCGGGTGATCGCTTTGGGCAGTACGTGCTCTTGGACAAGATCGCCGAAGGGGGCATGGCCGAGATCTTTCGCGCCGAGGTGCGGCGTGCGTACGGTTTTGTCCTGGATGTGTGCATCAAGCGCATTCGCCCTTCGGTGAGCCAGGATCGGATGTTCGTCGAGATGTTTATCGACGAGGCGCGGATCTGCTCACGGCTGCGGCACAGCAACATCGTCGCGGTGCATGACTTTGGCGAGCTCAACGGCACCCTTTTCGCCGCCATGGAATGGGTGCATGGCACAGACGCCTCGCGGGTTCTCCGTGCGGTGCGCACCGACGGCCGTCTCCTTCCTCTGGACGCCGGGCTTTTCATCCTTGGCGAAGTCCTCAAAGCCCTGGAATACGCCCATGGCAAGCACGACAACGGCGTGGCACTCCAGATCGTCCATCGGGATGTGTCTCCCCACAACGTGCTCGTGTCGTTTTCTGGCGAGGTCAAGCTTGGGGACTTTGGCATCGCCAAGGCCACGTCCAGGTTGCACGCCACGGTGGGCGACGTGGTCAAAGGCAAGGTCTCGTACATGGCTCCCGAGCAAGCCCTCGGCCGCCCGCTCGACGGCCGCGCGGATCTCTTCGCCGTGGGGGTCACCGCCTTCGAACTCTTGACCGGTGAGCGGCCCTTTACGGGCACCACCCACGCGCAGATCCTCGATGCGGCCCTCAAAAACCGCCGTCCCGACCTCCGCGATCGCCGTCCCGACGCGCCGCCTGCCGTGTGTGCCTTTGTCGACAAGCTCCTCGCACCTGACCGCGACGACCGCTACCCCGACGCCGCTGCAGCCCTCGATGCCCTGTCCCTCCTCCCCATCGCCACGGGAGCCCGTACCCTCACCGCCCTCATGGGGCACTATTATCCTGGTCAGTCGTCCACCGTCCGCGACAGCGCCTGGCTCCTTCGCGCTCCGCTTTCTTCCCC
>VFSW01005960.1_pt1 | contig 17968 bp, 14 predicted proteins | sample 5358111 | NCBI WGS metagenome assembly VFSW01 (sample SAMN11554181, study PRJNA540505) | mine drainage metagenome | isolation source: sediment from site ElyBrook_90M | place: USA: Ely Copper Mine, Vershire, VT | collected 2017
ATGTGAACTGAAGTCAACGTTTATCGGGCGCGGGGTACCGGAAACCGGGGGAAACAAGCCGCCCGGGGCCGGAGGGACGAGCGCTCCGGCCCCGGAATACCTCAGGAAGGTTGTGCTTTGGAGTGGTTCTTGGGGCTGTGGCGGTTCAGCGTTTCGATGAGCACCTTGGCCGCCGCCGGGACGGGCACGGCGCCATGCAGGACGATGTTCTTGGCGGGAATCTTCCGCCCGTAGATGCGCTCGTTGGCGTCGTTATCGGGACGCAAGGTGGAACCGTCGAGCGAAATTCCGGCAAACAGGCCGCGGGAACGGGAATAGGTCAGCACTTCGGCGCGCATGGTGACGTCGGTATCGGCCTGCGCGTTGCGGCCCTTGGGTCCGGCGGCGGCGGCGGCGTCGGCGCCCAGCTTCACCTTGCTGCTGAGAATGGAGCTCGCGCCTCGCGGATTCATCACCAGAAGAACGAAATCGGTGGCCTGGCCGCCGAGCTGAAATCCAAAGCTGACGCCTTCCAGGGCCATCATCGTGGGTGCGCCCCAGGGTCCCTGGAACGTGTCGCCGCTGCGGCAGGTCATGGCGCCGCGGCCGTAACTGGCGCCGATTCCGAATGCACCCTTCATCACCGAGGGAATGACGATGACGCAATCGGCTTTATCGATGAGGTCCTGCGGAATATCGTCCGGGACGCCGAGAATCTCCTTCATGACGGTTCCGGAAGTGCGAAGCCGATCTTCATCCTTGTCTTTACTGGCAGCCTGTGCGGACGCGGGATTCAATAGAGCCGGCAGACCGGCCAGCAGTACCGCGAGCGCGAGGGGCAGAAGTTTCTTCATGAGTTTCCTCCTGTGGGTGGGATTCCATTATATGAATTCCCGGTTGTATGGCGCAAGACTGCGTGCGCAGGATTGTGAGACAGGCATGCGGGCGAATGTTGCACTATAATTCGGATGTGTTGACCCCGCTGAAATCCAAAGTGAAGACATTGTCTGTATGTCCGGATCGCCTGCGATGCTGGCTTGCGATGGCGGCGGTGTGCTTGGCGGCGCCTTTCTTCCCAGGCGGCGCGGCCGCGCAAAGCCACGCTCGCAAGGTGGCGATGCATGCGGCGCCGGCGCGCCCGAAGCCGCGTGCGGACGTGGCGCGCTTCGGCCGGCGCGTGGCAGCCGTGCTGGGCGGGGAGCGCGAGGAGAGGGCCTACTGGGGAATTCTGGTGGCGGATCGCGACACTGGGGAAACGTTGTACGGTCTCAACGCGGATCATTTTTTCGAGCCGGCCTCGAACGCGAAAATCTTCACCACCGCGCTGGCGTTGAGCGCGCTGGGAACGAATTACCGGTTTCGCACGACGCTGGAATCGGGCGCCGGGCTGGATCCGCAAGGACGCCTGGCGGGCGACTTGCGGCTGGTGGGACGCGGCGACCCGGACATCTCCAACCGGAAGATTCCCTATGCCGGGAGGTTTGATCGGGATGGGCCGGTGGACAAGGTGCTGGCCGAACTGGCCGACGCCGCCGTGCGCCAGGGGTTGCGCGAGGTGGACGGAGACATCGTCGCCGACGACAGCTATTTTCCCTACGATCCCTACCCGGCGGGATGGAGCGTCGGCGATCTGTTCTTCACGTTTGGCGCGCCGGTGAACGCCCTGGCGTTCAACGACAACGAAGTTTCCATCGAGGTGCAGCCCGGGCTGCGCGTGGGAGATCCGGCCAGCATCACGACCGAGCCGGCAGCCGCTCGGGGCGCCGTGGCGCAGGAAATCACCACGGGCCCCCCGGACGCCCAGCCGGAAGTCGCGGTGGTTCGCCAGCCGGGGCCGAATTTCCTGCTGCTGCGCGGCACCGCCCCGCTGGGTTACACGCACATCAAAATCGATCTGGCCCTGACGGCGCCAGCCGAGACGGCGGCGCTGGCGCTCAAGCAACTGCTCGAGGAGCGCGGCGTGCGCGTGCAGGGCGGGACGCGCGTCCAGCATGCGCCGCCGCCGGAGACGACCGCGGAGGGAGAGCCGATCCTCCGGCAGGCCGCGCCGGCGACGCAGCGCGATCCCGTGGTGCTGGCCGAGCATCTTTCCGCGCCGCTTCTGGAAAGCGTGCGCGTGACCAACAAGGTCAGCCAGAATTTGCACGCCGAGCTCTTTTTGCGCGCCGTGGGGCGCGAGAAGCTGGGCGCGGGCTCAACCGCGGCGGGATTGAAGGTAGAGCGCGGATTTCTGCAGGCCGCGGGAGTCGCCGAGAAGGACGTGTTGCTCACGGATGGCTCGGGGCTTTCGCGCGGGGATCTGGTGACGCCGCGCGCGGTGGTGACGCGGCTGCGGTACGCCTGGCGGCAGCCCTGGTGGCGCGATTTCGTCTCCACGCTGCCGGTGGCCGGCGTGGACGGCACGCTGGAAGACCGCATGAAGAAGACGGCCGCGTCGGGAATGATCGAGGCGAAGACGGGCTCGATCGAGCACGTGCACTCGCTTTCGGGCTACGCCACCACGCTGCGCGGAGAGCGCCTGGCGTTCGCGATCTTCTGCAACAACGATTCGCAGCGGGGACCGAACGGCTCGGCGGCCCTGGATGCCGTGGCCACCGCCATAGTCGAGACGCTGGGCGTCCAGCCTGCAACGAAGAGGAAAAAATGAAGCAGCGCGCAGCCATCGTCACCGTGTTTGGAAGTTCGCGGCCGCGGCCCGGCGATCCACACTACGCCGAAGCTCAGGCGCTGGGAGCCGCGCTCGGGGCCAAGGGGCTGATCGTCTGCACCGGCGGCTACAGCGGCGTGATGGAGGCGGTCTCGCGCGGCGCCAAGGAAGCCGGCGGGCGCACGCTGGCGGTGACGGCGGAATTCTTTCGCGGGCGCGCCAACCGCTGGGTGGACGAGGAAGTCCGCGTGAAGACGTGGCAGGAGCGTCTGTTTGAACTGGTCAAGCGCGGCCGCGGCTACGTCGCGTGTCCCGGCGGCACGGGAACGCTGGTGGAGCTGGCGGTCGTGTGGGAAATGCTGAACAAGGGAGCCATGCGGCGGAAGCCGCTGGCGGTGCTGGGAGATTTCTGGCTGCCGGTAATCGAGCGCGTGCGCGAAGTCGAGATGGGGCACGCGTCGCGGTGGGGCGAGCAGGAGGAGCCTCTGGTGCGCATCGCCGCGTCCGCCGAGGACGCCGCCGCGTATCTCGCCGCGCATTTTGAGTGCAATGCGTCTTTTCGTGACTAATTGCTAATACATTTAGTTAGTCTCATTAAATATGAAACTGTGTAGGTATCACCTCGTCTTGCGCGCTGTCCGCATGTGAAAATCTCGCCTGCGCAAAGTATCAAAGAGCGATCCTTTGTCCTGCCTCTGTTGGAAATGGAGAGAGCGTTCATCCGTTAAGATAAGGCTCGCATCATTTCCGACGACGGTGCATCCGCCCCGGAACGCCGCTGTCGCTGGAAGATGAACGGCGTCTGGTTAAGGGTTACGTCGAGCATTACAACAACGTCCGTTTAAGCAGCGCCATCGGGGACATGCTCACCGGGCATCAGCAGGAGATTCAGGCGGAGCGGGATCGGAAGTTGGGGGTGGCAAGGCAAAAGCGAAAGAGTCGCCGCCAGCAGGCCGAGTGACGAATGAAACGGATTACTTCCTGTTGTCCGACTTATCGAGAGTTGGGCGAAATCCCTCATAAGCTAGCTCCCAAAGGCACGCCGAATCCGTGCGTATCCCCTTAGTTACGGGTGTGACCAAGATCACTGCCGAAGGCGGCAAGAATCACGACAATGTCTTGCTTGTTGAGCGAAACTTTTTTTCGGATTGAGGAAAGGAGAAACAACTATGCGGCGTAGCTCTTGGCAATTAATCTTGTTCACAGCCGCCGGGGCCTTGCTGGCCTCTTGGATAGCGTTGCCATGCTGGGCGCAAAGGCAGGGCAGAGGTCCTAGAGCGGGAGCACCGATGTACAACACGGCCACCGAGGTTACATTGAAAGGCTCTGTGGAAGCCAGTAAGCAAATCACGGGGCCGCGGGGCTGGCGTGGCACCCACCTAAGCCTCAAGACCGATGAAGAGACCATTGATGTGCACGTTGGACCCTCATGGTTCCTGACGCAGCACAAGATAACCTTTGCGAAGGGCGACCCGATTGAGGTCACCGGTTCTCGAATAAGGTTCGGAAACGAAGATGCGGTGCTCGCTCGCGAAATCAAGAAGAGCGGCGAGACGCTCACACTGCGCAACGCGCAGGGTATTCCCGTGTGGGCAGGCCGGCCTCGTGGATGAGTTTCGTAAAGGAACCATCGTACGAGAAGAGTTTCTCGGGGCAAGGTTCTTTGTTGCCTGTCAAGCGCCGAGCGTGCCCACTAATCGTCTACTGCGACGCGGGTGCCGCAGCCCTTCACGTTTATAGGAAGGGTGCGAGTTTTTCATCGCAGTTTGAATACCATCTGCGCCGAAGTGTGTCAGCACCGTGCCTGCAGCTTCGGCGAAGTGCTGACGGTGACCGATCCGCTAGGGCGTCAACAACATCTTGAAGAGGTGGTCCACCATACTTGGTAAAGCCTCAAAAGTTGGCACGCCTTGGGCACACCAAGAAGTTAGATTTCAAATACCCATACAAATATTGAGGAAAAGATAGTGCCGGAGGAGGGAGTCGAACCCACACGGCCTTGCGACCAACGGATTGTGAGGCGCGGACGGCCGGGAGCCGCGCGGCCCGCGGGACCGAGAAATCGCTCTTCCCCTGAGGGCCCGAGCGCCGCGATCTCCGCACCGCGTTTCACGTTCAAGCAGGCTACAATTGGCCGAGCGACTCTTCGGATTCGCCCAGGGCAAGCCCGCACCGCCCAATTCACATTGAGGTATTTGTGTCGCGTCCTGTAGAAGAACTTCTCGAATTCAACCAGTTGAAAGAGATCCTCAGCCGGCTCACGACGTGTGCGCCCGGGCGGCGGGCCACGCAGGCGCTCGCCGTGCAACAGGATGTGGCGGCGCTCGGCGCAGAGTTCACGCTGGTGCGCGAGGCGGCCTCGTATTTGCGCGCCGGCTCCGAGCTTGGTTTCGGGTCGCTGGCGGACCCGGAGCCGTGGCTGGCGCGGCTGGAGGTACCGGGCGCGGTGTTATCCGCCGGGGAGATTCTCGACGCCGCTTCGCTGATGGACACGGCGGGCGGCATCCGCCAGACATTCAAGGGTGACGAGGGAAAATTTCCGCGCCTGGCGGAACGCGCCGCGGCGCTGGTGGATTTCCGAGTGCTGGCGGGGGCGATTCGCCGCGCCATCCTGCCGAATGGAGAGATCAGCGACGATGCCTCGCCGCAACTGAAACGCATTCGCGCGGGCCTGGGGCAGACGCGCGACAAAATTCACCACTTGCTGGGAGCTATTCTGCGGGCCCGCGGCGAAGCCGCCGGGGAAGACTACGTCACGCTGCGCAACGACCGCTTCGTGATTCCCGTGCGGGCGTCGGACCGGCGCGCGGTGCCGGGCGTGGTGCACGGGACGAGCGGCACGGGGCAGACCGTTTTCGTCGAGCCGCTGCAAGTGATCGATCTGAATAACCGGATGGTCCAGCTCGGCGAAGATGAGATGGCGGAAATCGCGCGGATTCTGGAGGAACTGACCGAGCGGCTGCGGCTGGAACGCGGGTCCCTCGCCGCGGCGGCCGCAGCCATCGCGCATCTGGATTCGATTTTCGCGCGCGGGCGGTTTGCGCGCGATTTCGACTGCGTGACGCCGGAATTCGGCGCGGGGAATTTGCTGCGCCTGGAGGCGGCGCGCAATCCGGTGCTCGAAGCGACGCTGCGGCCGCAGGGCCGCCGCGCGGTGCCGCTCGGAATCACGCTGGGAGGAGAAGGCGAAATATCCGGCGGCGCGGGCACCGTGATGGTGATCAGCGGGCCGAACACGGGCGGCAAGACCGTGGCGCTGAAGACCGTGGGGCTCGCAGCGCTGTCGGCGCAATCGGGGATTCCCGTGGCGGCGGAGCGCGCCGAGTTGCCGGTGTTCGATCGCGTGCTGGCGGATATCGGCGACGAGCAGTCCATCGCCGCCGACCTCTCGACGTTTTCGGCGCACATCCTAAATCTCAAGTGGATGCTGGAGATCGCGACGGAACGCTCGCTGATTCTGGTGGACGAGATGGGCACGGGCACGGCGCCGGAAGAGGGCGCGGCGCTGGCCGTCGCGCTGCTCGAGGAGTTTCGCGGGCGCCGGGCGCTGACGCTGGCCACCACGCACCACGATAGCCTGAAAGCCTACGCCTCGACCACGCCGGGCATCGTCAACGCGGGCATGGAATTCGACGAGGTGAATCTGCGGCCCACCTACCGGCTGCTTACCGGCGTGCCGGGAACGTCGAGCGGAATTGAAATCGCGCGGCGGCTGGGGCTGCCCGCGCGCGTGGTGGAGCACGCTCAGGCCAGCCTCACGCCCGAATCGCGCGAGGCGCGCGACCTGATCGCGTATCTCCACCGCAGCCGCGATGAAGTGGAAGAGGTCAAGCGGCAGGCCCGCGAGGAATTGGCGCAGCTCGAAGCGGAGCGCCGGGAGCTGCGGACCGAGTGGATCGAGCGCCAGAAGAAGCGCATCGCCGAGCTGGAAAAGAATTTCCGCGAGATGCAGAAGCGGCTGGAGGATGAAGTCGCGCGGCTCGCGGCGGACATCAAGGACCGCGCCCTGCGCGCGCAGATCGAGAAGCAGGCCGGGCGCCGCATGGGCAAGATCGCGTCGGGGGCTCGCGAGGAGGCCGATGCGGCCGTTCTGGAAACGCTCGCCGCTTCGCAGCCGGATCTCGGGATCGCGGCCGTGGCTCCCGGAAAGCCCGTGGCGCCCGAGCAGCTATCCGCCGGGCAACGCATCGTCGTGAAAGGGTTCCGGCAGGCGATGGTGTTTCGCTCGCACGATGGGCGCATGGCGGAAGTCGAGGCCGGGCCGCTGCGGATGAAAGTCGCGCTCGCGGATATTCTCAGCGTGGATAACGAGCCGGCGCCGCAGAAGCCGGGCGGCATGGCAGGCGCGGCACTGCGAGGCGTGACCGTTCACGCACGGCCGAGCGGCGAGGCGGGCACCGAGGAGATCAACGTCATCGGGTGCACGGTGGAGGAAGCCACGCGGCGCGTGGACAAGTTTCTCGATGAGGCGGCGCTCGCCGGCAGGCCCAGCGTGCGCATCATTCATGGCCACGGAACCGGTGCGCTGCGCCGCGGCCTGGCGGAGTTCTTGTCCGCGCATCCTCTGGTCGAGCGCATCCATGCCGAAGCGGAAGATCGTGGCGGCGCAGCCATCACGGTCGTGGAGCTGGCAGGCTAGGGAACCTGTAGGGGTGGATTGGTGTCACTTGATTCTAACGAAGAGACTTCGCGGATTTGCTTGGATCATTTTTACGGTCGTTTGGACTCTGGCAATCGTGTTCGATGCCGCCCTTGCATTCGGATTGCTTGAGCATCTCTTCATCGGAGGCGTGCGTGGTATGAACGGATGGATAGTCCATATCACCACGGAAGGGAGAATGGACTTTCTTTCGAAGGCGAGCGCCTACCGAGGATTTGCATACACATGCTCGTTTCTCTTGATAGGGACGATCGGATCCTGGTGGGGTCGCCGATCCTTGAGGCGCACGGCCAATGATCCGCTTACGCCATAATGCCAGCGCCTGTAGAATGCGTCCGATAGAGACTATGATCGCATCAGGGAACTTCAGCGGCTAAAGCCGCCCGCATTTTTGTGCGTGATGTCGCGGCTAAAGCCGCGACCCACAAAGAATCTCGAGTTACCGCACGGACTGTAGAGCTCCTTTAATTGTTCGGCGTTCATGTAGTGAGAAGTACGCAGGAGATCGGTTGTAGTGAGCAGGGAGAAATGGCTGAGGCGGGATCATTTGCGGAGAAGGTGAAGCAGCAGGCGGACATTGTCCGCGTGATCGGGGAATACGTCCGTCTGCGGAAGACGGGGCAGAACTTCACGGGGTTGTGCCCGTTTCACCAGGAAAAGACGCCGTCGTTCGCGGTGCATCCGGTGCGGCAGATCTACCATTGTTTCGGCTGCGGCGCGGGCGGAGACGTTTTCAAGTTCGTGATGGAAGTGGACAAGTGCGCTTTTCCGGAAGCGGTGCGCGCGGTGGCGGAGAAATGCGGCATCCCGATTCCACGGCCGCGCGAGCGGTCGCCCGAGGAGCGCCGCGAAAACCAGCAGCGCGCCGCGCTGGTCGAAATGCACAAGGAAGCCGCGGCGGTGTTCGTGCGGCAGCTCCACGAAGCGCCGGAAGGCAGGGTCGCCACGGCCTATCTGGAGGAACGCGGGCTCGACCGGGAAGCGATGGTGCGCTTCGGGCTGGGGTTTGCGCCATCGTCCGGCGACGCGCTGTTGCGCCACTTGAAGCCGAAATATTCCGAGGCGCTGCTGGAATCCTCTGGGCTGTTTTCGCGCGACGCCAACGGCCGCTTCTACGACCGTTTCCGCCGCCGCATCATGTTCCCGATCGCCAACGACACGGGAAAGATCATCGCCTTCGGCGGGCGGGCCATGGGCGACGACATGCCGAAGTACATGAATTCGCCCGAGACGCCGATCTATTCCAAGAGCAACGTTCTTTATCATCTCGACCGCGCCAAGGAAATGCTGCGGCAGCAGGATTTCGCCATTCTGGTGGAAGGCTACATGGACGCCATCGCCGTGGCGCGCGCGGGCATTGCCAACGTGGTGGCCAGCTGCGGGACGAGCCTGGCCGAGCCGCAGATCAAGCTGCTGGCGCGGTTCACGCATCGCGTGGTGGTCAATTACGATCCGGACACCGCCGGGCAGGCGGCCACCGAGCGGTCGCTGGCGCTGCTGCTGGAGAAGGAATTCGACGTGCGCGTGCTGGCCCTGCCGGGAGGCGCCGATCCCGATAAATTTTTGAAGGAGCAGGGCGCCGAGGCCTACCGGAAGCTGCTGGGGCAGGCGCCGCCGTATCTGGATTACCTGATCGGGCGCGCCCGGCAGATGGACCGCTCGACGACGGCCGGAAAAGTGGCCGCGCTGAATTTTCTGATGCCCTTCGTGCAGCGGCTTCCCAATCGCCTGCTGCGCTCCGAATGGGCCACGCGGATCGCTTCGGAACTGCGCGTGGATGAGCCCGTGTTGCGCGAGGCCTTGCGCCGCGCCGCCACCGAGCGCCGCGGCGAGGTGAAGCCCAAAGTGGATTTGCTCGCGCCGGCCATTGGGCCCGCGGAGCGCCGCCTGATGCAGATGCTCGTCGAGGCAGGCGAGTTTCGGGATAGACTGGTGGCAGAGCTTACTTCGGCAGGGCTGCACCGGGGCCTCGATACGGAGAAGATCTTCGAAGTTCTCATCGCGGTGACGAACGTTGGCGAGCGGCCCGACCCGGCGGCGCTGGGTGCGGCGCTGGACGACAAAGACCGGCGCTTGCTGTTCGAGGTGCTGTTCGAGGCGTCCTCGGAAGCGACTTGGGAAGAAGCGGAAAGCTGCCTCGAACTGTTGCGCAGCCGCCACGTGGAGCGCGAGCTGGCCGAATTGCAGAGAAAGATCGAGGCCAAGGCTGCGCCCGAGGAATTGATGCGCCTGCTGGCGCGCCGGCTGGAATTGCAGAAGCTGCTGGCGCGGAACTAAACGAAAATGTCCACTCCACTGCCATCCATCGTGATTGTCGGGCGCCCCAACGTGGGGAAGTCCACGCTGTTCAACCGCCTCACGGGAACGCGCCGGTCCATCGTCACCAACGAGCCGGGCATCACGCGCGACCGCATCTACGGCGCGGCGCAATGGGAAGGCCGCGCGTTCGAGGTGGTGGATACGGGCGGCATCGTGCCGGACGACAAGGAATGGATGCCCGCCGAGATTCTGCGGCAGGCGCGCATGGCGATTGAGAACGCGGCGCACGTTGTCCTGGTGGTGGATGGCCGCGAGGGGCCCGTGCCGCTCGATGAGGAACTGGCGCAACTGCTGCGCCGCGCCGGTAAGCCTCCGGTGATCGCCGTGAACAAGGTGGACGGCCCCAAGCAGGTGGAGCTGGCCGCGCAGTTTTACGAGCTGGGCGATCGGGTTTATCCGGTGTCGGCGGAACACGGTTTTGGCGTGGACGCGCTGCTGGACGAGCTGACGCGCGACTTTCCGAGCGGGGAAGCTCCGCAGGCCGCGCCGCACGTCAGCATCGCCATCATCGGGCGGCCCAACGTGGGGAAATCCACGCTGCTGAACCAGCTGGCGGGCATCGACCGCTCCATCGTCTCGCCGGTGCCGGGAACGACGCGCGACATGGTGGACACGGTGGTGGAGCGGCACGGCAAGGCCTACCGTTTTCTCGATACCGCGGGCATCCGGCGCAAGGGCAAGACCAAGCTGATCGCCGAGAAGTTGAGCGTCATCATGGCGCGGCAGCACCTGGAGCGCGCCGACGTGGCGCTGCTGGTCGCCGACGCGTCGGTGGGCGTGACGTCGCACGACGCCACGATCGCCAGCTACGCCGAGCAGTCCGGCCGGTCCGTCATCATCGTGATGAACAAGTGGGACCTGGCGCTGCAGGCCGCGCAGGAAAAGGCGGCGAGAGAAATAAAACACTCCGGCAAGGAATCCGGGAAGGGCGCGAATCCCGAAAGGCTGCTGTCCGACTACGAGCCGATGGTCCGCAACAAGCTGAAGTTTCTCAGCTACGCGCCGGTAGTGTTTTGTTCGGCGCTCACCGGCGGGCGCGTGGAAAAACTCTACACGCTGATTGACCGCGTGGCCGAAGCGCGCCGGCGGCGGATTTCAACCGGAGAACTGAACCGCTGGCTGGCGAGCGTGGATCTGGACCGCGGAACGTCTCCGGCGAGCCGCGAGGTGAAGATTTTCTACGTCACGCAGGCCGGGGCCGCGCCGCCGACCTTCGTGCTGTTCACCAATCAGACCAAGCCGCTGCACTTCAGCTACCAGCGCTTCCTGGAAAACCAGTTGCGCGCCAAGTTCGATTTTATCGGGACGCCCATCCGCTTCACGCAGCGGCTCAAGAAACGAGGCTCGCGACAGCGCGAGCGGCAGCCCGAGCCGGGCCAGACCGAGAAACGCACGCCCCGCCACCGCGAGAAACGCGGGAGCCGGAAACAGCGCGAGCAGCACAAGCGTTCCGGCAAGCGGCGCGATTCCTGAGGGCCCCGCGCGATCGTGCGGCTCATGTCCCGCAACCGTCATCAGTAGTCGCGGCGGCATTGGGCGCCCGGAGGGATTGACAGGGGCGGAAATCAGCCTAGGATACAGAAAAGCGATGGCGAGCGCGGTGCAAGCGGCACGGGAAATCCCGGAGAAGAATCTTTTCCGCATCGGCGAAGTCAGCCGTTTGACGGCCACGAAGACGTTTGTCCTGCGCTATTGGGAGTCTGAATTCCCTTCCTTGCAGCCGGTCAAAAGCCCCAGCGGCCACCGCCTGTATCGCCGCGAGGACATCGAAACGGTCTTCGAGATCAAGCGCCTGCTCTACGACGAAGGCTTTACCATCGCGGGGGCGCGCCGGCATCTGGCCGGCGAGCCGGGCGGCAACGGCCAGGGAGCGGGCGAGGGCGCGATTTCGAGCGCCGCGCCGCCTGTAAAATCTCCGCGCGTCACGCGGGCGCAGCGAAAATTGCTGCTCGATCTCCACGAAGAGCTTCTGGCGATCTTGACCCTCCTCGAAGGCGAGTGATACTCTGAAAGATGGCCGATGTGGGGCCGATACGGTCGGGACGTAGCGCAGCCTGGTAGCGCGCACGCTTGGGGTGCGTGAGGTCGCTGGTTCAAATCCAGTCGTCCCGACCATTTTCCTCGTAGCGTCAGAGAAGACCGAAGTGACCGTAGGGTGAATTGTCCGCAGCGGGATTCGCATGCCGAATATTCTGATTACCAACGACGACGGGATACACGCGCCGGGCCTGCGCGCGCTGGTCGAGGCGCTGCGCGATCTGGGCACGCTCACCGTGGTGGCGCCCTCGGGCGAACGCAGCGCGGCCGCGCAGTCGCTGACGCTGCGCTCGCCGATCTATTGCGACCAGATTGCCGAGCGCGAGTACGCCGTCGAAGGCACGCCGGCCGACGCCATGATCCTGGCGCTGCACAAACTGCTGCCGGAAAAGCCGGACCTGGTTGTTTCCGGGATCAACCGCGGCGGCAACGTGGGCGAAAACGTCTATTACTCCGGGACGGTCGGCGCGGCCATGGAAGCGGCGATCAATCGCGTGCCGGCCGTGGCCGTGTCGGTGGCCTACCGCCGCAAGGAATTCGATTTCGCGGCGGCGGCGCAATTCATGCGCGGCCTGGGGCCGCTGATTCTGCGCGAAGGGCTGCCGCCCGGCGTGCTGCTCAACGTCAACGTGCCGCAGGACTGGGCCGGCGAGGTGCGTTTCACGCGGCAATCGTCGAAGATCACGCGCAACCTGCTGCAGCCCGGCGTCGATCCGCGCGGCCGGCAGTATTATTGGCTGAGCGAGCAGCAATTCACCGGCGGGATCGAGCCGGATACCGACCACGCCGCCATCCGCGACGCCGCTGTCTCCATCACGCCGCTGGCGTTCGATCTCACGCACACGGAATCGCTGAACCATCTTTCGCACTGGGCTAAAATCCTCGAAAACAACTCGCGGTAGCCCGGCGGGGCCGCGGAATTCGGGCGGACGCCCTGCGGGATGCGCGGCGCGGTGTGTTATTTTAACGTCTTGCCGATTCCGCCGCGGGGCCGCGGAACCACTCCATGCCAAAGAAAACTGCCGCCGCCAAATCCGAAGAAGTCACCATCGAAGGGATTTTCGGTCCCGGAGGGCTGCTCGCCAAGCGGCATCCGGGATACGAGTTCCGCGCGTCGCAGCTGGAGATGGCCCGCATCGCCGAAGAGGCGTTCGCGAAGCACCAGCACGTCCTGATCGAAGCGGGCACGGGCACGGGCAAGACGCTGGCCTACCTGATTCCCGCGATTCGCAGCGGGCGGCGCGTGGTGGTTTCCACCGCCACCAAATCGCTCCAGGAGCAGCTGTTCCAGAAGGACGTGCCGTTCCTGCAAAAGCATTTCGCTCCCAACCTGAAGGCCGCGCTGATGAAGGGCCGCGCCAATTTCCTGTGCCGCCACAAGGTGCATCAGATGGAGGGCCAGCCGGTTCTGAAGGGGATCGACGAGATTGACTGGTTCGCGCAGATCCGCGACTGGGAGAAGCTGACCGAGACGGGCGACCGCAGCGAGCTCACGTTTTTGCCCGACGACGCCGACCTCTGGAACCGCATGGACGCGCGCAGCGATCTGTGCAGCGGGCAGAAGTGCCCGGAATTCCAGAACTGCTTCATCACCGCCATGCACCAGCGGGCGCAGGAAGCCGATCTGATCATCGTCAACCATCACCTGTTTTTCGCCGACCTCGCCATCCGCCAGGATGATTTTGGCTCGATTCTGCCGGAGTATTCCGCGGTGGTGTTCGACGAGGCCCACGAAATCGAGGATGTGGCCAGCGACTATTTTGGCCGGCAGATCTCCAGCTACCGCTTCGAGGAGCTGGCGCGCGATACCGAGAACCTGCTGCGCGTGCTGCGGATCGAGGCGGCGCCGCTGCGGCGGCATCTGGCGCGGCTGCGCGAGCGGGCGCGCAGCTTCTTCGAACGCTTTCCGGAGCGCGAGGGCCGCTACCCGTTCGGGCCAGCGGAGCGCAACGCCTTCGTGGACCAGAACCGCGAGGCCTACGACGAGCTGGCCGCGGCGGTGAAGCGCATCGAGACGGAGCTTTCGGCGCTCACGCCAAAACCCGAGGAAGTGATTTCGGTGGCGCGCCGCGCCTCGGAAATGCGCCGGGAACTGGCGTTTTTGATCGAGAGCGAGGAGAAGAGCCACGTTTACTGGTACGAGCGGCGCGGCCGCGGAATTTTCCTGGCGGCGACGCCCATTGACGTGAGCGAGATTTTGCGCGAGAAGCTGTTAGAGCAGTTCGACACCGTGGTGCTGACCTCGGCCACGCTCGCGGTGGCGGGCCGGTTCGACTACCTGAAACAGCGGCTGGGCGTGCTGCCGGCGGCGGAAAGCGTCCTGCCGCAGGAATTCGATTTCCCCACGCAGGCGATCCTGTACATCCCGCGCGCGCTGCCCGACGTGCGCAACCCGGCGTTCGGGGCGAGCGCCGCCGACGAGATTACCCGGCTGCTGGAAATTTCGCGGGGCCGCGCCTTCTGCCTGTTTACCAGCAACGCGCAGATGCGCGATCTGCACGAGCGCGTGTCGCGGCTGGTGAAGTTTCCCCTGCTGCTGCAGTGGACCGCGCCGCGCTCGGCGCTGCTCGACCGTTTCCGCACGACGCCCCATGCCGTGCTGTTTGCCACCGCCAGTTTCTGGCAGGGAGTGGACGTGCCGGGCGCGCAGCTTTCCTGCGTGATCGTGGACCGGCTGCCGTTTGCCGTGCCCAGCGATCCGGTGGTGGCGGCGCGCGTGCGGGCGCTGCAGGAAGACGGACGCAACCCCTTCGCCGAATATCAGGTTCCCGAAGCGGTGCTGGCGCTCAAGCAGGGCTTCGGCCGGCTGATCCGGTCCAAGACCGACCGCGGCATCCTGGCGATCCTGGATAACCGCATCCAGCGCATGCAATATGGTAAGATTTTTATAGAGTCCCTGCCCGCATACACGACTACGCAGGACCTCGCGGAAGTCGCGCGCTTCATGGAACCGCCTGCGAAGTAGCCCGATCGAGCGCGGCGCTGCCGGCCGGACTCGGAAGAGGACCCATGTACGAAGTCAGCGTGGATGAAACATTCGCCGCCGCTCACAACCTGCGCGGCTACAAAGGGAAGTGCGAGGATCTGCACGGGCACAACTACAAAGTGCGCGTCGTGCTGGCGGGCCCGGAACTCGACGCGGTCGGCCTGCTCTACGACTTCGTGCACCTCAAGCAGGTGATCCAGGGCGTGATCCGCTCGCTCGATCACAAATATTTGAACGAGCTTTCCCCGTTCGACGTGCTCAATCCCTCGGCGGAAAACATCGCGCGCCACCTGCACGACCAAATGACGAAGCAGTTGCACCAAACGCCCAACGGCGCGTCCATCGCCGCCGTCACCGTGTGGGAGACGGAAGTCACCGCGGCGACCTACCGGTCGTAGGCCTCCGCCGGTCTCCCAGAAGCGCCGGTTCCTGAAGAGTGTCGCATGATCGTCACGGAGATTTTCAAGTCCATTCAAGGGGAAGGCACCCGCGCGGGGTTGCCGTGCATTTTCGTGCGCCTCACGGGCTGCAATCTTCGCTGCGTCTGGTGCGACACCGCCTACGCATTCCACGGCGGCAAGAAACTTACCCTGGACGAAGTCCTCGAGCAAGTGCGCCGGATGGCCGGAGACGGACCCGGGCGGGTGTCCCTGGTGGAAATCACCGGCGGCGAGCCCCTCTTGCAGCCGGAGACGCCCGCGCTGGCGGAAAAACTTCTCGCCGCGGGCTACACCGTGATGATCGAGACCAGCGGCGAGCGTTTCGTAGGCGTGTTGCCGCGCGAGGCGATCAAGATCGTGGACGTCAAATGCCCCGAGTCGGCCGAATCCGGCAAGTTCGACATGGCCAACCTGGACGTGGTGGACCGCAAGGACGAAATTAAGTTTGTCATCGCCAGCCGCCGGGACTACGATTTTGCGCGGGAGTTTCTCGAGCGCCACGGCCTGGCCGGGCGCGTTCACCAAGTGCTGTTTTCTCCGGTGTTCGCCGACCCGGAAGGCCGCTGGCCGGGATTGAGCGCCCGGGAACTCACCGAATGGATTTTGGCGGACTCCTTGCCGGTGCGCCTGGGCCTGCAATTGCACAAGTTCATCTGGGATCCTGCCACGAAGGGGGTTTGAGCGAGCGCGATGGCGGAACAGCCCAAAGCGGTGGTGCTGCTGAGCGGCGGAATGGACTCGTGCGTCACCGCCGCGATCGCCCGCCAGACGCACCGCCTGGCTCTGTTGCACGCCAGCTACGGGCAGCGGACCGAGGCGCGCGAGCGCCGCGCGTTTGAGGAGATCGCCGGATTCTACGGCGTGGACCAGCGGCTGGTGGTGCGGTTCGACGCCTTCGCCCAAATCGGCGGCTCAGCGCTCACCGACCCGCGGATCGCCGTGCCCGAGTCCGGCGCCGCCCTGGCGCCGCACGCCGCGATTCCCGTCACCTACGTTCCCTTCCGCAACGCGCATTTCCTGTCCGCGGCCGTAAGCTGGGCGGAGGTGATTGGCGCGCGGGCCATCTTCATTGGGGCCGTGGCGGAAGACAGCTCGGGCTACCCGGATTGCCGCCCGGAGTATTATCGTGCGTTTGCGGCGCTGATCCGCGAGGGCACGCGCCCGGAGACGCGGATCGAGATCGTCACGCCGGTGATCGCCCTGCGCAAGAGCGAGATCGTGCGGCGCGGCATGGAGCTGGGCGCGCCGCTGGACCGGACATGGTCCTGCTACCAGTGCGAGGACGAGGCCTGCGGCACCTGCGATAGCTGCCGGTTGCGCCTTCGGGCCTTTGCCGAAACCGGGGCGAGCGACCCTATCGCATATCGGAGCCGAGTTGAGCAATAATAGGGGCGAACGTGAGCGCATGGTTCTATTCCATTGCCGGAGGGCATAATTACATGAAACGACTGATACCTGCCTGGGGAGCACTGCTGCTGGCTCTATTACTCGCTCCGAACGTCATCGCACAGAACGCACTCGTCAATGGCCAAGTGATGGACCGCGATGGCAAGCCGTGGGCGGGCGTCACCGTCGCAATCAAAAGCGAGACGGGCCAGGTCTTGACGGTGAAGACCGACAAGGGCGGCAGGTACACCCAGATCGGGCTGCGTCCCGGGGTGTATACCTTCACGCTGACCACCCCAGCGCCGGATAGTTTTACTTTCTCCGAGCAACACGCGCTGAGTTCCGGCGAAGACAATGAAGTTTCGTTCAACTTCAAAAACATCGCCGCCCAAGAGGGCGCGGCGCATCCCGAAGAGGCCAAGAAGCGAGAAGACGAGGCCGCCCAATTCAAGAACACCAAAGCCCATGTGGATGCGGGCCTCGCGGCGCTCCAGGGTACCGACGACCTGCGCAAAAAGCTCCGGACCGCCCAGGCGGATCAGAAGCCGGCCATCCAGGAGCAATTGACGGCCGCCTATCAGACGGCCATCACGGAGTTGGAGACCGCCGAGAAGGGGATCAGCGCGAAGGATACGAAGAATCACGCGGTGATCTGGGCCAATTTGGGTATGGCGTACGGTTTTGCCGGGCGGCATGAGGATGCCGCCAGCGCCTACCAGAAATCCATTGATCTGAACCCGCAGGCGGGCGTGTACGTCGGCCTGAGCACTGAGCTGACCAACATCGCGGTGGCGCAGACCGATGCGGCAGCCATCGGCGCCAAGGTCGCCGAAGCTGGAACCAATTGCGACAAGGCCGCGGCCCTGGATGCCACCACGGCGACCGCCACCACGGCGCGCTGCTGGAAGAATATCGGCATCGTCTTGAGCAACACCGGGCATTTGGCGGAGGCCGTTGTGCCGCTCCAGAAAGCGACCGCAGCCGATCCCAAGGACGCCCAAACGTGGTTCCTGCTGGGAGGGGCTCTCGCCGCCACCATTGGAACCAAGCAGGAGGGGAATAAGTTGACCTACATTTTCCCTCCGGGCCTGACCGAGGCTTACCAGCACTGCATTGATGCCGATCCGAATGGGCCGTACGCCGGACAGGCCAAGACGGCGCTGGATGGGCTGGTCGCGTTGAGCGGTGGCGTGGTGACCAGCGTGGGCGAAAAAGAGAAGGCCAAGAAGAAGAAAAAATAACCATCGCTCGGTTACGAAGTATCGGGCTTATTCTTCCGGCGCACACGCTCCGGCTGTGCGCCGCTTCACGAACCTGCTTGCCGCTCGACCTGAGGGCGCGACAGTGCTATCCTCTCGACTACTTGAGTAGAGGAAGCCCGTGCCAGACGTGAACCTAACCCACGCGAGCACCGAGCGCCGGCGCAGCGAACGAGTCTCCGCATCCGTGCCGCTGATCGTCCGCGGAATTGATCTCCTGGGCCAGCCGTTCGAGGAAAACACCGCGACCACGGC
>VFSW01005961.1_pt1 | contig 17965 bp, 15 predicted proteins | sample 5358111 | NCBI WGS metagenome assembly VFSW01 (sample SAMN11554181, study PRJNA540505) | mine drainage metagenome | isolation source: sediment from site ElyBrook_90M | place: USA: Ely Copper Mine, Vershire, VT | collected 2017
GAATGTATGGCGGGGACGACGGGGCTCGAACCCGCGACCTCTGCCGTGACAGTGAACCGGAAAACTGTAACTAGCTGAAACAATGCGTAGCGGATGGCCCGTTTTAGCGCTATTGGGAACAGCAAGGAACAGTTATTGGACCCTTATCGGACCCGTGGGTCCAAACCCACGACCTCTGCCCTAAACCACTGCTTCGACACGAAAGAGGTGTTGAGGCGAATACTTCGACTGGTTGCGTTTGCTTCGAATAGGAGCCATAATGGAGAGGAGGTAAATACCGTGCCGGAAGCCCTTCAGACCCAGATTTTACCCACGCCTTCCGAAGCCAAACAGGCCGAGGAAACCAGCCGTCTGCTGTCCTCCCGGCTGCGCTCTAAGACCCCGCTTCGCCTCCGGGTCGTCGGTGCGCCTGAAGACGAGACGGTCGTACTCCCCGCTTCCGCCCTCAAGATGCTGGTTGGAATCCTCGATGAAATGGGGCGCGGAAACACCGTGACGGTAATTCCGGTTCACGCTGAATTGACGACGCAAGAGGCAGCTGACATGCTCAGCATTTCCCGCCCTTTCCTGATCCAAATGCTCGACGAGGGCAAGATCGAATATAGGAAAGTCGGCACCCATCGTCGGGTGCGCTTCGAGTCCCTGATGGCGTATAAGCGGAAGGCCCATGCCGAGCGCCTTGCGGCTCTCAACGAACTGGCCGCCTACGACCAGGAGATCGGGATCTGATTCGTGGCGACACTCGGGGCCTTCTTCGACGCAAATGTTCTCTACCCTTCCGGGCTGCGAAACTTCCTCATGCACCTCGCATTGACGGGCATCTTCCGCGCCCATTGGTCTGCCGAAGTCCACGACGAATGGATACGGAATCTCCTCAAGAATCGGCCTGACATCACACGAGAGAAACTTGAACGCACTCGACGCCTCATGGACCAAGCAGCGCCGGATGCGCTTGTGACCGGTTATGAGTCTCTTATCGAATCTATCGAGCTGCCCGATCCAGACGACCGGCACATACTGGCGGCCGCTATTCGCTGCGGCGCAAGCGTGATCGTCACCCTGAATCTGGCCGACTTTCCTGGTCACGTTCTCGCCAACTTCAGGATCGAAGCGCAGCATCCCGACGACTTCGTCTTGGCGCTCTTAGATGCCTTCCCCGATTTCGTTCTGGAGGCAGCAAGGACACACCGAGCCAGTCTCAAGAATCCTCCAAAGACACAGGAGGAGTACCTGGCTGAACTCAACGCTCAAGGCTTAGAAAAGAGCGTGAGGGTGCTTCGCAATCTCTCGTTCGATGGGAAGCCGAGCCTCTAGGTGACATCGGCTACTTGGGGACACTGTCTCCAAGTTTGGGTGGTGGCCCGCCGACTGTCTCGCCAAAATCGGCTAGATGATCCAGCATGGCCTGGATCTTAGGTCGGATCGCCTCGCTGAAGTCATACTCGACATGACGAACCGACCCGCCAAGGTCTCTTCGAACCACTAAGCCGGCGTCCTCCAGATCTCGCAGGTTCTCGGTCAGCACTTTCTTGGACGCATGTCTCAGTTCGCGGCGAAGCTGTCCAAGCCGGACCGGTCCGGTACGAATGGAACACAGGATGTGTATCTTCCACTTCCCCTGCACAAGGCGAACGGTATCAGTACACGAGCGGCAGTAATCCTCTGGAGTGTGGCTCATGTGAGGCCCTCGGCGTATGACCCTATCTGCTAGGTATCTTCGCCCTTTGTTGCTAGGCGAGTCTCCGCGTCCAGAAACCGATATGTGGAGCTCTCGCCTGGTGATAGAGACGTTTGCCGGATGAAAACGGGTTGCAGTGCTGCGGAGGGCGCGAAACTTCCTGATTCCCCTAATTCGATGAAATGAATGCATCCCGGGCGAAAGTTCAGTGAGGCACAACGGGAGCAAATTCATCCGAGGTCGCTTTACGCCTGCGGCTTTGAGGTTTTGAGCTCCCTGTGACTGTCTTGACCTGATTGCCAACTCGAAGGGGATGTTCGATGATGGAGTCGGGACGGTTACGCGCCGTCCTGGGGTGTGGAAACCCCTAACAGAGTAAATCGCGCTTTGAGCGCGATGGATTCCCTTGCCTTTGCGGTCGGGGAGCCTGAGACGTATGTCCAGGCCCCTAAAGCTAAAGGTTTCAGGAACCGTACTCTGTTCGGTTTTCCAACTCCCCGATCACGGGTTTATAGGGCAGTTTGCGGGGGCGCACCGCAGACGTTTCTTCCCTGAACGAGTTGGATGAGCCTCCGTTGACAGCGGAACATGTACGGGCGAAGCTCGAACGATCGCGATGTTCCGAAATTTCCGATTTCTGGCGCGAGCGACATCCTCTTCCGATACGCTGTAACGCGGACGGTTACGAGGCTTGAGAATGGGATGTAACTACCTCCTCAATTTCCATCAGAACGAATTAGGAACGCTCCTCCTCCCGCTGAAATGCCCAGTGTCCATAGACTGCTATGACTCGACGGAGTTGCGGGATGCCGTCGCGGTCAGCATCGAGCAGTCACTTTACGCGCTTGCGCTATCAGGCACAGACTTGCGCGCGCTTGATGGTGTCACCGTTGCCAGCGACGCCCGGAAAGCGGCTTGCGAACTTCAGAGTCTTCCCGATGGAGCCGTCCCGTTGGAGATGAGCGATCAACCGGAGACGATGGAACTTGCCCGAACAGTGGCTGTGCGGCGAGGGGATGAGTTCCGTTTTCACATCGTCCTGAGAGCTGGGCTTGGCCTGATGACGCTTTCTGCAAAACCAGAGGAACAGGCATTAGCCTGCGGGTGTCTCGCCCATGAAGCGGCTCACGTAGAACACGAAGAGCATCTCTACAAAAGCTTTCCCGATATTTATGGCCGTACGCTCGACTGCGGGGACCGGTCCCGGCAAACCTTCATCAAGGCACTCGATGTCTGGAGTGAATACGCGGCCTGTCGTTCTTCAGCGGAGTACCGTCCGGAAGCACTGGTTGATTTCGATAGGGCATTCTGCCTCGCACTCGATGGAAGCCGGTCAGCATCCCGGAGATGGATCGAGAGTTTCCGAGACGGCGGAAGAGCGACAGATACGTTTCGAGAAATCCAACAAGTCTTTGGGGACGCGTTCATCTGTGCCGGTTACCTGTTCGGCCATCTCCACGGATTGGAAGTACATGAACCCCAAGAAGGAACTGCCGCGAGACAGTTTCTTTCGGAGAATCCTTCAGTAGCGGCAGTAATTGGCCGATTGGGACGGGTGCTGCACCAACTCTGGCTGTCCGAATTCGCCTGGCAGTCCATCGACGTGTTCGCTCCGATCTACGACCTGATATGCGAGATGATGGCGCTGCACGGCATGGCTTTCGCGCGGCACGGAGACGAGTGGCGGATCGTGATGAGCGACGAAGCATCCGGGACGCCAGCGCTGCGAGACTTCCTCTTCTCCAAAGCCAAGGCGCAGTAAGAAACCCAGTGATCGATCAATAAGCTTGCTGCCCGTAGTCCTCAGGTCCGCGGCCACTGTCTCTTCCGCGCCGCCTTTACTCCTATGTCTACGATGTAGCTTCTTTCCGCGACAGACAAAGCTAATCAACGCCCAACACAATGAGCTAACTGGAGTACACGGTCACGGCGGGCTGTCTTCTTCCGATCCGCCCTCGTAGGTGGGTACGACCCGCTGCGGGAATAGGCTTTCATGCCTTCGAAGCAACTCGTGCATTACGCGGATGCTGATCCGGGCTGCGAAGCTCACTTCCTTATCCAATTCCACGTCCACGTCCGAGAATTGGGCATCTGTCGACGATTTCGCGGCCCATTTCGCAGTGCGGATCGCGACGATTAATGCCGTGGCGATAATGATGGACGGGCCAAGTTTCGGCCAGTCTGGGCGGCGTTCGCTTCCGGCGACTTTCATTGGTTGAGTATAGGCGAAGAATAGGCGAATATGCCACAATGGGTAATCCGCTGCGCGGCGGGCATGGAGGCGTGTTGGCCCACAAAGCGATACCACGGGAAGATCCCCTCATTCAGGTTTTCTCACCCTGCGATATTGGGACACGTCTCCTTGAAGAATTCGCGCGGGCGCGCCCTGCGGACTACACTTTTCTCGAACCGAAGGACTTCAGCGACCTGCGTAGCTCGGCGTTTGCTGGCATCGCCCAGTGGGACAGCTTCGCGGAACACGTTCTCGGCTGCACACTTTGTGGCGAGGTCTAGATATGTGCGGAAGGTATGTCAGGCGAAGTGACAAGCAAAGGATCGCTGAACATTTCCACGCGAACCCAAACCCGCAGGATCTCCCAATGCCTACGGCGGACTACAACGTCGCGCCGACAACGCATCAGCCCATCATCCGCCAAAGCAGAGAAACGGGAGATCGCGAACTCATCCTGGCGCGGTGGGGTCTCATACCGTTCTTCACAAAAGACTTGAAAGAAATCAAGGGGCTTTCGACCATCAACGCTCGGGCGGAAACGATTGCCACATCGCGCACATGGCGCGAACCGATGAAGAAGCGACGCTGCCTGATTCCGGTCAACGCCTTTTACGAATGGCCAAAGGAAGGCAAACCTCCCAAGCAGCCTTATGCCTTTGAGTTGTCAAGCGGGAATCTATTCGCCTTCGCCGGCATTTGGGATGCCTGGAAGGACGGTGAGGGCCATTGGCTACAGTCCTACGCCATCGTGACGACGGAGGCGAATGAGTTGATGTCACAGATTCACCCGCGAATGCCCGTCATTCTCCACTCGCGGGATTATGACCGTTGGCTTGATAGGGAGGAAACAGCGCGGCTACCGCTCGATTTGCTGCGACCATTTGAGTCGGAGGCAATGGAGATGCATGAAGCCAATCCGAAGGTGAATAACGTCCGCAACACGGGGCCTGAGTTGCTTGAGAGGGCTGAGGTCGCAGCCGAGTCGGGACAGTTGCCGTTGTAGCACGTGTACCATCAGTGTCTCGTTCGGCGTCAACCAGATTGTGAACTCTAGCTTATATCTCGTCGCGAATCGTTCACCGCTGCGGGCAACAACTTTGAACTCGCTGTTGCCGTAGCCGTGTTCAGCCTCAGTTCGGACGAGGCTTTTTATGGAGTGGTCAGGCCGCTAATCGAAGTACTGTCTCATTGGCCTCATCAACGTCGCATTCTGGATGCGCAAACGTTCCTTCACTGCTCCACGTCCAGGATTTGAAGTTCATCCGGTTGAGTCCGCGACGCAGCAAGGAGTATTCTTCCGACAGTGAGGTCACTACGCCAACTCGGAGCCGTTCTGCTGCTGCTCGTGTCCTTCGTGGCACCAGCGATGGCCTGTATCGCTCCTAGCGCGGAGATGACAGCCGAAGAACGCGCGTGCTGCCGCATGATGAAGAACGATTGCGGCCAGATGGAGATGCCTGCTTCACACGACTGTTGCAAGAAGACTCCGGGAACGTTACACGATAGTGCGCTGAGATCTGATTCGGTTTCCTTCCATCCGCTGGTAGCCGTTCCTGTCTGGGTTTCGTCTCTCGATCTTTTCCCACCGCAAGACATAACAGACAGTTGGTTTCACCGTCCGGAGCACTCTCCGCCCAAGCCTCCCCCATCGATCATTTCTGCCCTCAGAGTCTAGTTTGCTCCTCTCTCGCTGAAGACGAGCCGTGCCTCCGCGCGTGCTCATGTCTGAACTGCAATCGAGACAGGAGTATTCCCTATGAAGGTGGCCTTGTATTGGACCGCTGCAGTGGTGATGGTGTCGTCCCTCCCTGCGTATTCGCAGGAGATGTCCGGGATGCCAACGCCACTTGCTACGTTGATTTCAGAAGCACAATCGAGCAACACCCAAATCTCGGCCGCTGACCATGCGTGGAGGGCGGCGACCCACGTCGCACAACAGGTGACGACGCTCCCAGACCCACAATTCACGGTTCAGTCGTTTAGCGTCGGGAGTCCCAAGCCATTTGCGGGTTTCAGCAACAGCGACTTTGCGTACATCGGATTTGGAGCTTCGCAGGAACTTCCTTACGCCGGGAAGCTACGGCTCAAGGGCGAAGTAGCCAACCGCGAAGCTGACATACAGCGGACCCAGGCAGACCTTCTACGGTCGTCGATCACGGATCAGGTCAAGGCACTCTATTTGCGGCTGGCCTATCTTGACACAACGCTGTCGATTCTAGGACGGAACGATGCCGTTCTGAAACCGATGATCGAGACGGGTCTGTCCCGATACAGTCTTGGGCAAGGCAGCCAAGCTGAGGTGCTGAAAGCGCAGATCGAGCATACGAAGATCCTGCGCGAAGTAACCATGCACCATCAGGAGATGGGTCAGCTTCAGGCCGGTCTCAAGGAGCTGCTGCATCGGTTGCAGTCTTCCCCCGACATCATTCCAGAGCCGCTTTCGCTGACTCCGCTACAACGCACAGCGGAAGAATTGCAGAATCTCGTTCTCAGTCGTAACCCGGCTGTCTCGGTTGACGCGGCGGGTGTCCACAAGCAGGACGCTCAACTGAAATCGGCACAACGTGAGGGCAAGCCAGACTTCAACGTCGGCTATATGTTTCAGGAGACGGGCGGCGGCTATCGCGATTACTACATGCTGACCGTCAGTATGCGGCTGCCCCGCCGCAAGCGTGTTGACGCCGGTGTCGCGGAAGCTGCCGAATCTCTGGAGAAGTCGAAACAAGAACTCGACTCTCAAGTGCAGCAGCAACTCGCAGAAGTCCAAAAGCAATACATCGCCGTGACGAATACGGCGGAGCTTCTGGCAGAGTACCAGGACGGTCTTCTCCCCCAGGCGCGAGCCGCCTTTCAAGCAGAACAGACGACCTATCAGTCCGGCAAGCAAGCCTTCGCTCCTGTGCTAGCTTCTCTGCTCGATGTCCTGACCTTTGAGCATGACTATCAACAGGCGCTGCTCGATCACGAGACAGCCCTCGCACGTCTGGAAACTCTGACTGGAGCGCAACTGCGATGAACCGAACGATTGTCCGTACATCCCTATTCTGGCTTGCCTTGTTCGCGGTTGTGGCTGCTGTGTATGTCTATCGCACGAGGTCACTTGTTCACCCAGTATCCGTTCCGGCAGGCGTTCAACCGATTGCGTCTGGCCCAATGGCGGATATGAGCAAAGACGGGACAAAAGATGCGTCCATGCCAGCCGTCAAGATGGAAGCCCCGCTGGTGCCGGTGCAACTGACCAATGAACAGATGAACAGCATTGGTGTAAAAACCGGAACCGTCGAATACAAACAATTGAGTGACGAGATACGAGCAACCGGCACCGTCGATGTAGATGAGCGGCTTCAATCGTCGGTGCAAGTTCGGTTCTCCGGGTACATCCGCAAAGTCTTTGCGAACGCCACCTACCAGTATGTCCGCAAGGGTGATCCGCTGTTCACGATTTACAGCCCTGACCTGGTAGAGACGCAGGAAGAATATCTGCTTGCCCGCCGGAATCAGACGGCTCTCATGGGAAGCTCCATTGATGGCGTAGCCGCTGGCGCATCGTCTCTGACGACGGCAGCGGAGCAACGGCTACGCCAGTGGGACATCCCGAACAGTGAGATCGTCAAGCTCCAGGAAACAGGTAAGGCGGTGACGGAGCTATCCATCAACTCCCCTGCTTCCGGCTACATCATGGAGCGTGTGGCGCTTCCAAACATGTACGTCGAACCGGCGACGAAGCTCTACACGCTGGCCGACCTCTCCCGCGTCTGGGTGAACGCGCAGGTCTTTCAGAATGACGTAGGCAGACTGAAGCGCGGCGATCGCTCGGACATCACGGTTGATGCCTATCCAGGACGCGCGTTTCAAGGCCATATCGAGGAGATATTGCCGCAAGTCGATATGACGACTCGCACCGTCAAGGTCCGCCTGGCGGTCAATAATCCCGGTGTCACACTCAAGCCAGGTATGTTCGTGAACGTCGATCTCAAGTCGGCCTTGGGGCGACAGCTCGTAGTTCCTGCCTCGGCGGTGTTCCAAACGGGTCTACGCCAAGTCGTCTTTGTCGATCATGGCAGTGGCAGCATCGAACCGAAGGATGTAAGCCTCGGCGCGAGGGTTGGGGACGACTTTATCGTTCTGAAGGGGCTGTTGGCTCATCAGCAGATTGTGACCTCGGCGAACTTTCTGCTCGACTCCGAGAGCCAGTTACAGGCGGCGGCTGGTTCGTACACTCCTCCTGCTCCGGGAGCGGGGCAACAAACCCCGAACCCATCAGCAGCACCTCAACCTGCGATCGCGATTGATTTCACCACCGATCCCAACCCTGCTCACAAAGGATCGAACGTCTTCCACGTCAAGCTGACCGGAGCGAACGGGCAGCCTGTGGCTGGAGCGCAAGTTGCTGTCACGTTCTTCATGGCGGCGATGCCAGCGATGGGCATGGGGGCGATGAACACGACCACACAGCTCGTGCAGAAGAGTCCTGGTCTCTATGACGGAACGGGAGTGCTTGAGTCCGGTGGAACGTGGCAGGTCACGGTGACGGTGAAGCAGAACGGCCAAACCATCGGCACAAAGCAGTTGCGCGTCAATGCCGAAGGAGGGATGTGACATGCTCTCCAGAATCATTGACCTCTGCACTCGAAATCGCTTCCTCGTATTCACTGGTGTTCTACTTCTCACGCTTGCAGGTATCTGGTCGTTGCGTCATGTCCCGGTCGATGCACTTCCTGACATCTCCGATGTGCAGGTGATCGTTCATACGAGTTGGATGGGCCAACCCCCAGACATCATCGAAGACCAAGTGACGTACCCCATCGTGACGAGCCTTCTGGCTGCTCCGCATGTGAAGGCCGTTCGCGCTCAGACCATGTTCGGAGACTCGTATGTGTACGTCGTCTTTGAGGATGGAACAGACTTGTACTGGGCTCGTTCTCGCGTCGTCGAATACCTTCAACAAATCGGTGGTCGACTGCCTGCCGAAGTTCATCCGGCAATCGGCCCGGATGCAACGGGCGCAGGCTGGGTCTTCGAATATGCCCTGGTCGATAAGAGCGGCAAACACAGCTTGGCTGATCTTCGCACCCTTCAGGATTGGCATCTCCGGTATGAACTGGAGACGGTTCCCGGCGTCTCAGAAGTCGCGAGCATCGGCGGGTACGTGAAGCAGTACCAGATACGGCTCGACCCGAACAAACTACTCGCCTACAACATTCCTCTCTCAATGGTCATCGATCGCGTCAAGGCGAGTACGAACGAAGTCGGGGGCAGGGTGCTCGATCTAAGCGGAGCCCAGTACATGATCCGCGGCCTCGGCTACCTGAAGTCGCTCAATGATCTTGAGTCGATTGCCGTGGGCAGCAAGAACGGTACTCCTGTTCTGGTGCGTGACCTTGGCAACGTCGCCTTCGGCCCTGACATCCGCGAAGGCGTCGCCGAGTGGAATGGGCAGGGCGAGACCGTTGGCGGCATCGTCATCATGCGGCAAGGGATGAATGCCTTGAAGGTCATCGAAGGGGTAAAGCAACGGTTCCGTGAGATTGGGCCGTCGCTGCCGTCCGGTGTCCAAATCGTCGCCGGGTACGACCGCTCCGGCCTCATCAACGACTCCATCGCCACTCTCCCGCGCGACTTGCTGGAAGAGGCCGTCATCGTCAGCCTCGTTATCATCATCTTCCTATTCCACTTCCGCTCGGCGCTGATCGCCATTCTTGCTTTGCCGATTGCAGTCCTGGTGTCCTTCATCCCGATCTACTTCCTTGGCGTGACCTCGAACATCATGTCTCTGGGCGGCATCGCTCTGGCTGTGGGTGTTCTTGTCGATGCTGCGATTGTGATGGTCGAAAATGGCTACCGGCATCTCTCGGAGCGGCAGGAGTCCGACCCGACTCCGGTCTCGGAAGCAGAGCGCCGCGAGATTCTCATCAACGCTGCGAAGCAGGTTGGTCCTGCGCTCTTCTTCTCTCTTCTCATCATCGTCGCCTCGTTCTTGCCGGTCTTCCTCATTGAAGCACAGGAGGGGCGGATGTTCCGACCTCTCGCCTGGACGAAGACGCTCGCTGTGGGCTCGTCGTCAATCATTGCCATCACACTTGTTCCTGTCTTGATGGTGATGCTCATTCGAGGAAGGCTCAAGCCGGAGAATGCCAATCCGATCTCCCGTTTCACGCAAGCCATCTATCTGCCTGTCCTGCGATTCTGCCTGAAGTATCGCAAGTTGACGATTGCGGCCAACCTGCTCTTTCTGGCTGCAACGCTCCCCGTCGCGTTCAAACTGGGAAGCCAGTTCATGCCTCCATTGTTTGAAGGCTCGGCCCTTTATATGCCAACTTCGCTTCCCGGCATTGCAATCGAACAAGCAAAGTTGCTCTTGCAAAAGCAAGACGCGATTCTGCGGACGATTCCCGAGGTGGAGAGCGTCTTCGGCACCGTCGGACGGTCAGACAGTGCGACGGATAACGCACCGCTCGATATGTATGACACGACGCTCATGCTGAAACCGCGAGAACAATGGCGGCCTGGGATGACGTACACCAAGCTCATTCAGGAGATGGACGAGAAGGTACAGTTTCCGGGGCTGGCGAATACCTGGACGAGTCCAGTCGAAAACCGTTTGGACATGGAACTTACTGGGATCAAGACGCCGCTCGGTCTGAAGGTTCAGGGGCCAAACGTAGACGGCATTGAGCAACTGGCAGCGAAGATGCAGGGCGTTCTCTCCTCCATGCCGCAGGTGCGGTCGATCTTTGCTGAACGCATCTCGCAGGGTTTCTACGTCAACGTGGAAGTAAACCGAGCTGAGGCCGCACGATATGGCCTCAGCGTCGCGGATGTGCAGACGGCGGTTTCGTCCGGCATCGGCGGACAGAACATCGCGGAGAACATCGAAGGACGCGAACGTTATCCCATCAACGTGCGCTACTCACAGGATTTCCGCGATAGTGTCGAGCGGATGCGGAGCGTCTTGATCGCGACACCCTCTGGAGCACAGATCCCGCTAGGGCAGGTCGCTCAAGTGAAGTTCTCTCATGGCCCGGCGATGATCCGAGACGAGGACGGACAGCTCACCGGCTACGTCTACATCGACCTGAAGAGTACGAACTATGGAGGTTTTGTGGAAGAGGCCACCCGCAGATTGCAGAAGGACGTTTCCATTCCTGCAAGCTACGGCTACAAGTGGTCGGGTGAGTACGAGTTTGAGCTACGAGCAAAGGAGCGTCTGAAACTCATTCTGCCCATCGTTTTCTTCATGATCTTCCTGCTGCTCTATATGGTCTTTCACTCTGTGGCGGAAGCGGTGGTGCTGATTGTCCCTACGATCTATGCCATGACCGGCGGATTGCTGCTGCAATGGCTGCTCGGCTACAACTTCAGCGTGGCGGTATGGGTGGGCTACATCGCTCTCTTCGGAATTGCGGTCGAAACCGGAGTGGTGATGGTCGTCTATCTGCATGAGTCTCTGGAGCGAGGACTAAAGCAAGGCAAGATTCACAGCAATGCGGACATCGAAGAGGCGGTCATCGAAGGAGCGGTAAAACGCCTTCGACCAAAGCTCATGACAGTCATTGCGGTTCTCGCTAGCCTCGCCCCGATCCTCTGGGAATCCGGCATCGGTTCCGATGTGATGAAGCCGATTGCCGCGCCCATTGTCGGTGGCATGATTACCTCAACCATCCACGTCCTAATCCTGGTGCCAGTCTTCTTCGTCATGATGAAAGAACGCTCCCTGCGTCAGGGCACCCTCAAATCTCAACCCACCGATCAATAGGAGATCACTATGTCCATCAAACAAGTTGTTCTCATTCCAGCGTTTGCTCTTGTCGCCGTCTTCATGCAGGCGCAGTCGAGTCAGACAATTACCGGAATTGTCACGGATTCCATGTGCGGGAAAAAGCACATGATGAAGAACGCGACTGCCACGCAATGCACTCGCGAGTGCGTGAAGTCTGGCTCAGACTATGCCCTCGTCAGCGGAGACAAAATGTACACGCTCAAGGGAAACAAAACGCAGATTGATAAATTCGCAGGTTTGAACGTCGTCATCGAAGGTGAAACAACTGGCAAGACGATCAATGTCAAGACAATCAAAGCAACTCAATAGCTAAAAGCAGCTCAGCAATTGCAGTTCTTACCTTTGAGTGTCTCGTTAGCCTCATATAACACCAAGGGCAGGAGCAACAGCGCCGCGACCGAATCGGCCCAAGGTATGTGAAAGACAGCATTCGTGACGAGTCCTGCAAGCGCAATCCAGGACATATAGGCACAGATATTGCTTTGCGCGGCGTCTGCTTTCAACGCTCCACTGTTCGTCAGAAGGGCTAGGCCCCTCTTTGAAGCGCCTAGCCAAGGCATAACAACTGCTGAAGCAATTAAGAGCATAATCCCGAACATTGAAGTACGCGGTTGGAAGCGACCCAAAAGGCTGAGCAACGAGCTGAGCAAGATGTAGACGGCTAAGACGTATAAAAGTACGCCATTCACTTTCGCTGCGGTTCGCTCGGAGCCGGGCCCAAGGCGGAATCGCTGGAGCACGACGACTGCCGACAGTAACTCGACAGCACTGTCACCCGCAAAGGCCACGAGTGCGACGCTATGCGCGCGAACGCCTGCGATGGCGGCTGCGACCAACTCAACGCACATCCACGCAACGGTGAGACGTTGAAGCGTTTGAACCCGAGCATCGTATTGACTTAGCCGCTTCACATTACTTTCCTGTATATCGGTTCGTTTCAAATCCAGGTTTAGCTCGGCGGCCTCTCCTGCAATGTCTGCCCGCTCGAAAATCAATGGCGATGCGGCTTGTCTTCTTCTGGATCATCCATTTTGCAATAGACTGTCTCCGGCGAGCCCAGAACACAAAGTCCATCTACTTCAGGTTGAATCGTCGCATGATTGATGGAGAAATCGAGTTCCAGAGTCTTGCTTATTCGCTCAATGGCTCTGCAAGTCTGTTCGGGCGAGGAACCCGGAGGCAGTGCGACGGGGCAACTCAGTAGCGTCTTGCCCTCTCCGACCGTCCAGACGTGCAGATCGTGACGGCCGCAAACCGGGGCGATGGCCTTGATACCGTTTGCCAGAGCCTCCAAATCTATATCTTTCGGAGCCTTCTCCATCAGAATGTCCGTGGTATCCCGGACAATCCCAAACGCTGAGCCCAAGATGAACAAGGCTATGAGGACGGAGACAACCGGGTCGGCATAGGGCCAACCGGTGTAGTGGACGATCACGCCGGCAATTACGACGGCCAGGCTCGAAAGGGCGTCCCCTGCCATGTGAACAAAGGCTGCCCGACTGTTCAGGCTCTTCTTCGCATCGCCTGAAAGGGTCAGAGCAATTACGGTATTCATCAACACGGAGATGGCGGCAACCCAAATCATGAGGCTTCCGCCCACAGGTTCAGGTCGACGAAAACGACCGACCGCCTCGAACCCGATGAATAACGCAATGACGACCAGAGTGACAGCATTGAAGAGCGCGGTCAGAGTCGCCACGCGGTAGTAGCCATAGGTATGTTTCCCGGCTGCGGGTCTTTGCATTGCCCATACCGCGTAAGCCGCCAGCCCCAAAGCCAGCGCATCGCTGAGATTGTGCCCCGCATCCGAGAGCAAGGCGAGCGAGTGCGAGACGAGGCCTGCAAGGGCCTCCCCCGCACAAAAGATCAAGGTGACGACCAGAGAAATCCAGAGCTTCTTTCCGCTGGTCGGTCCGTGAACGTGGCCCTCGTGTTCAGCCATGCTGCACCCCCTCCTGTTGCTTGGTGTTCTGATGTAGTTTTCTTTCCCGCCACTCCTCAATCCACTTATACAGCGACGGGAGAACGAGCAGCGTCAAGAGCGTGGATGTAACCAGCCCTCCAATGACGACAGTTGCGAGAGGACGCTGCACCTCGGCACCGGCACCTGTTGAGATAGCCATCGGAATGAAGCCAAGACTGGCAACAAGAGCTGTCATCAGGACTGGCCGAAGCCGGGTCTCAGCGCCCTGCTTCGCAGCATCCGCAATGGACAATCCCTCCTGGCGGATTTCGCGGATGTAGGTCAGCAGGACGATTCCGTTCAGAACGGCGATGCCGAACAAAGCGATAAAGCCGACACCAGCGGAGATGCTGAACGGCATCCCTCTGAGCGTGAGCGCAATAATCCCTCCGGTGGCTGCCAGCGGGATGTTCAGGAAGATCAGCGCCGCTGGGAGCGTTGCTTGGAAATTGAAGTACAGCAGTACAAAGATCATCAGTAGCGCGGCAGGAACAACGATCATCAGCCTTCGGCTTGCGCTTTGGAGTTGTTGAAACTGACCTCCCCATTCCAACTCGTAGCCATCGGGAATTTTGACCTTCGCACTGACTGCCTTCTGCGCCTCCGCGACAAAGCCCGCAAGATCGCGGCCTCGAACGTTGACTTCGACACTGATGCGCCGCTGGCCACCTTCACGACTGATTTGTGCGGGGCCTTCTTCTTCCTGGATGTCGGCAAGCTGGGCGAGAGGAATGAAATGCCCCTCGCTATCTCCGACACGGAGGTTGCTGACGGCCTCGGTGGTATTTCGCTGCTGGAGCGGGAACCTTACCTGCATCGTGAAACGGCGATTGCCTTCAACGATTTCCCCGACAGGTTTGCCGCCAATGGCCTCGATAGTATCCAGCACAGACGAGGCGTCCAACCCGTGGCGCGCCAAAGCGTCACGCCGGATTCGTACACGAAGATACGGCAGACCTGCAACTCTCTCGGCACGGACATCGGCTGCCCCCTGCACCTTGGTGACAACGGCTGCTATCTGATCCGCTTTCTGACGAAGGACTTCGAGGTCTTCTCCATAGAGCTTGATGGCGAGATCGCTACGAGAGCCGCCTTCCATCAACTCCTGCATTCGCATTTGAATCGGCTGCGAAAAGCTGTAAGCTGCTCCGGGCGCCTCTTCCTGGAGCCGCTTCTTCATCGCAGCAATCAAGTCGTTTTTGCTCGTTCCTTCCGGCCATTCGTCCGGTGATTTCAAGGTCACATAGACATCACTCTGATCGATGGCCATTGGGTCGGTTGCAACCTCTGGGCTCCCTGTGCGACTCACGACACGGGAGACCTCGGGGAACTCCCGCAAGACCTTCTCGATGATCTCGTTGCCATGCAGTGACTCGGTGATCGAGATGCCCGGAACGCGGTACATCTGTACCAGAATCGACCCCTCATCGAGCGAGGGTATGAACTCCGCTCCAAGGAATGGTATTGCAACGAGCGATGCGGCGAACAAGACGAAAGCGATTCCTCCAGTCCAAGCAGGGTGAGCGAGCGCCTTTCGCAAAAGAGGGCGATAACTACCGTCGATCTTCCGCATGATCCACGTTGGCTTCTCAGCTTTCAACTTGCGAAGCGCATACCAACTCAAGACAGGCATGAGCATCAGAGCAACGATTAGCGAAGCGCTCACTGCGAACAGCACCGTCGCAGCCATCGGTTTGAACATTTTGCCTTCAACGCCGCTGAGTGTCAGGATCGGCACATAGACGAGGAAGATGATAGCGACGCCGAAGAAGATCGGCTTCGCGACCTCGCTCCCAGCTTTGCGGATGGTGTCTTCGACAGATTCGTCCGGCTTCCTCTCATGGAGGCGTCGCAGGATGTTTTCGATGATGACAACGGAGCCGTCAACGATCAACCCGAAGTCGATGGCTCCGAGACTCATCAGGTTGCCAGAGATCTTCGCCTGCACCATGCCGGTGATTGCTACAAGCATGGAGAGTGGAATCGCGACGGAGACGATGATGCCCGCCCGAAAACTCCCGAGCAGCAACAACAGAACAGCGATGACGAGGATACCGCCCTCGATGAGATTGCGGGTGACGGTATGAATGGTGCGATTGACCAGGTCTTTACGGTCGTAAAGAGGCTCAATCTTCACACCGGCAGGAAGACTCTTCTGTATCTCGGCAAGTCCATCCTTGACACGATCGGCGACGGCCCGCGAGTTCTCACCGAGCAGCATCATGGCGACGCCAATTACGATTTCGCCTTTCCCGTCCTGAGTTGCAAAGCCGCGCCGTACCATAGGGGCAAAGTGGACGTTGGCGATATTGCGGACGAGGATCGGAGTTCCAGTGGGTGACGAAGCAACGACGATGTTTTCGATGTCGGAGAGACTGCCAATCAATCCCTCACCGCGAATGAGCGACTGCTGCTCGTTGCGCTCAAGATAGGCACCTCCCGCATTGGCATTGTTTTTCGAGAGCGCGTCAATCACCTTGTCCAGCGAGACGTGATAGCCGGAGAGTTTATCGCTGTCTACCTCGACCTCGTAGGTCTTCAGTTCTCCACCTTGGCTGTTGATCTCTACGACGCCCGGAATGAGGCGCATCTTCGGAGCAATTTGCCAATCGAGGATCGTGCGAAGCTCCATCGGCGTCTTACCGCCGCCCGTCACCTTGAACTGGTAGATTTCACCGAGTCCGGTCGAGATTGGGCCTATCTCTGGAACCCCCACACGGGCGGGAATCGCTTCTTTCGCTTGCGTCAGTCGTTCATTCACAAGGTTCCGGCAGAAGTAAGGGTCCATGTTGTCTTCAAAGTAGACAGCCAAATACGAGAGCCCATACTTCGAGGTCGATTGAATGCGACGCACACCGGGCAAGCCGCTCATCGACATCTCGACCGGGAAGGAGAGCAGTTGCTCAACCTCCAACGGAGATAGGCTCGGAGCGCGTGTCAGCACCAGCACTTGATTCGGAGTGATGTCCGGCTCTACATCGACGGGCAGATTGCTAAGGGACACGGCTCCCATTGCAGCAACAAACAAAGCGCCCAGAATGACGAGGACGCGGTAGCGAAGGGCGATGTCAACAAGACGGTGCATTAGTCCTCCCCCAACTCGCCGCCGGCGAGAATCGACTTCAAGTGGAATGCGCCTTGGGTGACAACCCGCTCCCCAACTGCTACACCACTAACGATCTCCGTATTGCCGTTGATCGAGACGCCTTTCTCAATCTGTCGCGCCTCGAACTTCGTGGGCGCGACCTGAACGAAGACGACATTCTTGCCTTCGACATCCTGCAACGCGCTCGACGGAACGGCGAGGGCCTGTTTGCTGAACTTGGTCGGCAACTCGATGTTGGCGAACATATCGGTCTTCAACCGCATATCCCGGTTGTCCACTTCACAACGTACCCGTGCGGTGCGAGTCTGCGGGTCCAGCACGTCGCTGATGTAAGCAACACGCCCGGAGAAGCTTTCGTTCGGGTAGGTATCTACCTTGATCGAAGCATCCTGCCCAAGCCGGATACGGCCAAGATCCTTTTCATAGACCTCCGCCTGCACCCAGACTTTGGAGAGGTCGGCAATCGTAAAGAGGCTTTTCCCCGGCTCAACGGTATCTCCAGCAGAGACCTGAGCCTTGGTGACGACTCCGGCAAACGGTGCCTTCAAGACGGTAAGCGGGCTTCCGCTACCGCCGGTCGATCCGTAGCGTCGAAGACGCTGCTGGATGCCCTCGATGACCGCCTGTTGCGACTGAATGCTAGCTCGTATGCCCTGTTCATCCGCCTTACTGAACTCATAGTCCTTCTCTGCTCCAGCCCCGATGTCGGCAAGTCTTTTGCTGCGCTCCGTCTGTCGAGTTGCCGGCGTCAGCTTTGCATTCAGGCTTGCAAGCTCCGCCCTGGCGGATTGTTCCTGAGCGGAAAGGTCTACCGCTTCAATGTTGTCGAAGACAGCGAGGGTCTGCCCAGCGCGAACACGGTCACCGACCTTGGCTTTCAGCTCCACGACGCGACCGCGAGAGAGCGGAGAAACCTCGCCAACGTGACTGTCGATGGGCTGTACGGTGCCGGTCGCCCGGAAGTATTCGGTCAGTTGCAAGACCTCGGCGGACGCGACGACCATCCCAACGTGCTGCTGTGCGGGGAGGAGCATCTCAACCTGCTTCTGCTTGTTGGCGGCGCTCTGAGAGTCCTCTTTGGCCTCGCCCATTTCGCTGACTTCGGCTGTCTTGTGCTTGCATCCGGCCACGAGTACGAGGCCGCAGATCATCAATATCGAAAATCTCTTCATGGCAGGTTGCTTCCTATGGCACGTTCGACTTCG
>VFSW01005962.1_pt1 | contig 17962 bp, 11 predicted proteins | sample 5358111 | NCBI WGS metagenome assembly VFSW01 (sample SAMN11554181, study PRJNA540505) | mine drainage metagenome | isolation source: sediment from site ElyBrook_90M | place: USA: Ely Copper Mine, Vershire, VT | collected 2017
CCCCGGAACCCCTTACGCCGCGTCCGCCTGGCGTGGTTTGCCCGAGCGCTCGCGAAGCATCTCCGTGATCGTTTCCGTCGGGAGCGGCCGGGCGAAGAGATAGCCCTGGCCCAGGTCGCACTGGAGCAATCGCAGGCGTTCGGCCTGGTCGGCCTTCTCGACACCCTCGGCGACCGTCTCCAGGCGCAGCGTCTTGCCGATGCGGATCATCGCGTCCACCAGAGCGGACGCCGTCGGCTCGGTGGCCACGCCGTCTACGAACGATTTGTCGATCTTGAGGATGTCCACCGGGAAGCGCCGCAGGTAGGCGAACGACGAGTACCCCGTCCCGAAGTCGTCCACCGCCAACCGGACCCCCAGCGACTTGAGCTGGAAGAGGCGGCTCAGCGTCGATGCCGTGTCGATCATGAGGACGCTCTCGGTGATCTCGAGGATCAGGCGGCTCGGCAGCAGGCCGGAGTCGTCGAGGGCGTCGGCGATGTCGCGGACGATGTTCGGGTGGCGGAGCTGTCGCGCCGAGAGGTTGACGTTGAGGCAGATCGGCTCGTCGGCCGGAATCTCGCGCTGCCAGACCCGGACCTGCCGGCACGCTTCACCGATGGCCCACTGGCCCAGAGGCACGATCAGGCCAGTCTCTTCGGCCAGCGGAATGAACTCCATCGGAGGCACGAGGCCGCGGCGCGGGTGGTTCCAGCGGACCAGCGCCTCCACGCCCGTAAGGCGGCCCGTCTGGAGGTCGATCAGCGGCTGGTAGTGGAGGACGAACTGCTGGTCCTCGACCGCGGTCCGGAGGAGCGACTCCATCTCGATTCGCCGGATCGCGTCGGCGTGCATCTCCGGGTCGAAGATCGCGTAGCCGCCCTCGTAGACGCGCGCCTGGTGCATCGCCACGGCGCCGTTGCGGAGCAGCTCGTCGGCGGAGCCTTCGCCGCTCATCGCGACCGCAACACCGACGTGCGGTTGAAGCTCGACCTGGGCTCCCGGCAGGATGAGCGGCTGGCGCAGCACGGCCATGATCCGCTCCATCGCGAGGGTCGCGTCGGCGGGCGTCGCGAGGCGATCGAGCAGCACGCCGAACTCGTTCCCGCCGAGCCGGGCCACGGTGTCCTGGCCACGGACGCAGGAGCGGAGCCGGTCGCCGATCATCACCAGGGCGCTGTCGCCGGCACCGAGCCCCAGGCTGTCGTTGATGCGCTTGAAGCCCTCCAGGTCGCAGAGCAGCACGCCGATGGTGTTGCTGTCGCGCTGGGCCGAGGTCAGGGCGTGCTCGATCCGGTTGATGAAGAGCGTCCGGTTGGCGAGGCCGGTGAGCGCGTCGTGGAAGGCCTGATGGCGCAGCTCGGCCTCGAGCTGGTGGCGTTCGGTCACGTCGCGGACGTTCAGGACGACCCCGCCCACCGCGTCCACGTCCACCAGGTTCGTCATCCGGATTTCAGTGTGCCGCCACTCGCCGTCCGCGTGCCGGATGCGGCACTCGCTGACCGCGTAGTCGCCTGAGTTGAGCGCGGCCTGGAAATCCGTCCGAACGTGGTCCGCGTCGTCGGGATGGACGAGGTCGCAGAAGTCGGCGCCCACGAGCTCCTCGACCTCGTGGCCGAAGACCTGGAAGGCGGACGGGGACAGGTAGCGGATACGGGCGTCCGGGGTGACGATGCTGATGACGTCGGACGAGCTCTGGATGAGCGCCTGGAAGCGCGCCGCCGACTGCCGCTCGATTGCGTCGCGCTGCAGATCGACTCGCGAGATGGCGAGCGAGACCTGGCTGGCGAGCGAGCGCATGCCGGCAGCCACTTCGTCGTCGAACGGCTCGAGCGACTCGGCGAGCAGAAGCGCCCGCGCAACTCCGGCGACGGTGATCCGCGTTATCAGGACCTGGCCGCCGAGATGAACGGAGCGGCGGCGAGCCCATGCGGAGCTCGCCCAGTCGGCGCCGATTTCGACAGCGGCCGAAGCGACGTCCGACGACGCGTCCGACGAGCTGGTTACGCCCGACTCGACCGCCGGGGCCGGCGCCATCGGCAGGACGAACATCCACTCGTCGTCCGAATCGATCTTGATCTGGTCGGGCAGCGCCTCTGTGTCGGACTCGAGCCGCGAAGCGCGGATCTGGGCGCCTTCCATCCCGATCGACCGGAGCCCGGCCGACGCGGCGATCTCGAATCTGAGCGCCTCGCTTTCGCCTTCGCGAGCCATCGCCATGCTGACCCGGGCGCACCTCGGATCGGGGCAGAGGGCCAGGGCACCCTCGAGAGCCGCCGTCGCGATCGACTTCACGTCCGAAGCACTGACCAGGTCCAGGCCCATCGTCGAGAGGATCATCTCCCGGCGACCGGTCCGCTCGTAGCGACTGACCGCGGACAGGCTGCCGTGGACCAGAGCGGCAATCACCACGAAGACGAACACGCACGTGATCGCGGTGGGGAGCGCGGTGGCGTCGGTGCTGCCGTAGTTGACGCCTCGGCCCAGGGCGATCGCGCTCAGCACCACGGTCCGCAGCAGCGTCCCGCGCCAGCCGGAGTAGGCCGATCCGAACAGGACCGCGGCCGTCAGGAACGCGAGAGTGTCCGTCTGCCAGTGGACGTCGGCGGCTATCGTCACGACCACCGACGAGGCCACGATCACCACGTCCGAGAGCGGGCCGATTCTGCGGCGCCGATAGACCGTGAACCAGGTGGCCGAAACCGCCACCGGCGCCGCCAGTCCGGCCAGGTACAGGATTGGCGGGTTGCCGGTCGCGAGGGCAGCGACCGCGAGGGCCCCGGCGGCGTTGGCAAGGGCAAAGGCCAGGAGCAGCAGCTGTGTTCGATCCAGAAGACTTCCGGATCGCAGCTTCGGCCGGAGACTCACGAGCCTCCGAGCCATCTTCATGCCGGCCAAGACGACGAGTGCCTCCGGGTCATGGGCGAGGGTCGACTGGTACCAGGACGCAAGGAACGCAAGTACGTCTACTGACGGCGTCGGTTGGCGGCGCGCTCGCCTGAGGGAGCATCCCTACGTCAAATGCACGATCTTGGGGTGGGGTCGTCGTTCCGGGGCGAGGGGAACCCCGCGCGGTGTAGCATCGCGGCCACGATGAGCAGCCAGTTGCCGCCCCCCGGGATCACGCCGAATCCACGTCTGCGGCCCGTCGAGGAGTGGGATGCGGTGCCCCGCCGCGACGCGGATGGCTACGCCCTGGACACCTACGACGATTTCGGCGACGGCGACTACGACGAATACGGCGAGTACGACGAGCTGACGGTCGGCGACAGGATTCGAGCCTTTGGCGGGCGACTCCTCATCCGGCTCGGCTGGACGGCCCTCGCCGCGGGTCTGGCCTTCGGCGGAGCCGGAGTCCTCGCGGCCATGTCCCATCCGCCGACGGCCACCAACCGGCCCGAGCTGACCTACGAGGCCGACCAGCAGCTGTCGGTCAAGCTGGACGCCGCGGTGCGCGACCTCGCTCTCCTTAACGACGACGTCCAGTCGCTCGGCGACCAGACCCGCAAGGCGCTCTCGAGCCTGGCGCAGGTGAACCAGGTTGGCCTCGACGATTCCTGGAACGCCGGCGCGAACGACGTCAACTCGATTGACGCCCGTGCGGCCACCCTCGACAAGCGGCTCGCCTGCGCGTCGTGGAACGCCGATCGGGTCGCGCAGCTGCTCGAGAGCTACAGCCCGGCGATGATCGATCGATACGACCAGGTCTGCCGGGCGCTGTCGTCGGTCTCGCCGCTGCGGGGCGACTGGGAATCGCTCGTGGCCGGAACGAAGACGGCCATGCAGGTGGCCACCGACATGAACGACCACGATCAGGCCGCGGCGAGCGCGCTCCAGATGGCGACGCAGGGCCGTTTTCCGGAGGCCCTCGCCAAGCTCAAGGACGCATCCGCGGCGGTCGCCGACGCCGCCTCGATCGCCACGACCATGGCCAAGATCGCGGACGTCTCCACGCTCCAGGATTGGCTGGAGAGGACCAAGGCGATGGATTCGGCCCTCGGCGTTCTCTGGCAGGCCATGATCGACTCCAAGGGCGAGGTCACCATCCAGGTCACGGCCGCCCTAAAGAACGTCAACTCGGCCAAGGAGATGCTCCCCGACAGCACCTCGGTGATGAGCATCGCCCTTCACGAGATGGCAGGCGGGCTGACGTCGGACGGAATCGCCATCGAGACGGCCAAGGGCCATCTGGCGAGCGCCCTGGCCGATCTCGTGGGTACGACTGCCGGCGTGCAATAGCCCGCCTTTCCTGAGCGTCGCCCGGGGGACTCGATAGACTAGGCGCACGTGCCGGCGCCGCCGCGGCGCCCTGGGTAGGCGGCCCCCCGATGAGCCGCAGGGCCGGAGGATCCTGTCATGGAGTTGCGCGTCGTCAGCGATCAGCCCTGGGACGTTGCCGCGGACGTCCTGGCCGTGCCGTTCGTGGGCAAACCCGCCCTCGAGGGCCCCCTCGCGGAGCTCGACAGGCGGAGTGGCGGAAGCCTGGCGTCGCTGACCGCCTTCGGGGAGCTGAAGTCGGAGCGGTACGGCAGCGTTCTGGTCGCGGCCGGCTCCGGGGAAATCAAGGCCAGGATGCTCCTGGCCGTCGGGGCCGGCGACGCGGACACGATCAATCGCCAGGTCGTGGTGAGGGTCGGCGCCGCCGTCGAGCGCCGCCTCGCGGGCCGCGCGGTCAAGACACTCGCCATCTGGCTCGGAGACCTGCCGTCGCGGATCGACGGCGGCGCCGGGTCCGGCGTCGCGGCCGTGGCCGAGCTCCTCGCCCGTGGCGTGGTGGAGGGTTCGTTCGAGCCCGCCACGATCTACCGCGACGGCTACGAAAGCGCTCCTCCCGCCCTGGACGAGCTGATCCTGATCGCGCCCGGAGCGGACGCCGCTGCGCTCAAGAAGGCCGCGGAGCGCGGCGTCGTGATCGGCGAGGGAGCCAATCTCGCGCGGCGCCTGGACAACCGCTCGGCCAACGACGTGACCCCGGAAGTGCTCGCCGGCGAGGCCGAGGCCATCGCCCGCAAGCACGGCCTCTCGGTCGACATCATCAAGCCGGAACGCGCCGCCGAGCTGGGCATGGGCATGTTCCTGGCCGTCGGTCGGGGCAGCGACAACCCGCCCCGGATGATCGTCCTGCGGTCCGGCGAAGAGGGCGCGAAGGATCCGCTGGGCCGCCGCCTGGCACTGGTCGGCAAGGGGGTCTGCTTCGACTCGGGCGGCATCAGCATCAAGCCGGCCGATCGGATGGAAGAGATGAAGATGGACAAGACCGGTGCCTGCACCGTGATCGCGGCCATCGCAACCGTCGCCCGCCTGTCGCCCGGCCGGCCGTTGATCGCCGTCGCGCCGGCCGTGGAGAACATGCCGGGCTCGCACTCGACCCGCCCGGGCGACATCGTCAAGGCCATGAACGGCAAGACCGTGGACGTGCTCAACACCGACGCCGAGGGCAGGCTGATCCTCGGCGACGCGATGACGTACGCGGAGCGAAACCTGGGTGCCACCCACATCGTGGACGTCGCCACCCTCACGGGTGCCATCGCCCGAGCGTTCGGCGACCAGGTGACCGGCGCGTTCGGGACTCCGCAGGAGTTCTACGACACCGTGGCCCGCGCCGGCGAACGGGCAGGGGAGCGGTACTGGCAGATGCCCATGGTCGAGGAGTACCGCCACGACCTTGACAGCGTCTACGCGGACCTGACGAACACGGGTTCGGTGGAGGGCGGTGGGATCAAGAGCGCCCTCTTCCTCCGCGAGTTCGTGACCGTGCCATGGGTCCACCTCGACATCGCCGGCACGGCCTACTTCCGCAAGAAGACCAGCTACGCGCCGGCGGGCGCGACGGGCGTGTCCCTCGCCACGCTGGTGGAGCTGGCTCTAGCCCAGCCATCGAGGGTCTCGTCCTAGCCGTCCTGTTCGTTCCGGCCTCTCCGGCCGTCCCGGGCCCGCCGAACCATTCGCCGCTCCGCAGCTAAGCCTCCAAGGAGGATCGTCAAGGTGCCGTCACTCTCGGGCGACATTACGTGGCTCGCGATTCCGTTCGGGATCGGGGGTCTGGCCTGGGGCCTCTTCTCCGATCGGCTGTCCGCCCGCTGGCCGGCCCATGAAGACGGGTCCGTGCGAGGGTTCGACTGGCGCAGCGTGGTGGTGGCGATCATGGGGACGGCGCTGATGGCCATGGTGCCCGTACGTTTCGACGATCCGGGCCAGCGCCTCCTGTTCACCGTCTTCTTCGCCGCGTCCACGCTCCTCCTGGCCACGGACCTCGACCAGCGGATCATGCCGGACCTGATCACCCTGCCCCTCATCGTGATCGGTCTGATCGCCCTGGGCTGGGGAGGCAACACCCTCGTGACGAAGGCGCCGGTGTGGATCGCCCTGGCGGCCGCCGTACTGCTGCCGCTCGGGCTGCTGGCGCTCTCGCTGCCCTTCGGTGAAGGTGCGTTCGGCGGCGGCGACGTGAAGTACCTGATGGGCGTCGGCGTGCTCGTGGGCGCCATCCGGCTGTTCCTGGCGGTCTTCGGCGCGGCGCTGCTCGGCGGAGTCGTGATCGCGGGGCTCATCGCCACTCGGCGGATCACGCTGCGAAGCTACGTCCCGTTCGGGCCGTTCCTGATCGTGGCCGCGGCCTGGGCGGCGTTGCTTCCGTCCGCGTCCTGAGCGCGGCGCCTCCGGCCGGCCCGACGAGGTGCTCTCAGGCGGGCCTGATCGTGTCGCAGGCCGGGCAGAAGTAGTGGGTCGTCGAGCCGTCGATCTCTCGACCGAGCAGAGCGGTGAGCGGCGATCGCTCGCCGGCGGAGTTGACGCGCGAGATCGGGTAGCCGCACTCGCACAGCTCGAGCGACTCGCCGTCCTCGGGCTTGAGTAGGCCCTGCTCCGCGGCGAACGCGTCGAGCGCCGCCTTCCGGTCCGCTGCGGCCGCTTCGTTCTCGGCCGGCGACTCGAACAGGGCAAGCGCCTGAGACGTCAACTCCACGTTCTCGAATGGCGCGTCCGGCTGCTGGCCCAGTCCCGCCAGGGCCTTCGCCGCCGCGGCCCGGTCTCGCCAGTGCGGCGCTTCCTTGACCGCCAGGCTGAGCGGACCGATGGCCGCCTCGCCCGCCCCAACGACCTTGTCCCACTGGCCCCGGGCAGCCCAGATGCCGGCAGCGAGAGTATCGGGCGCCTCCGGCTCCCAATCCAGGGTGGCCAGCCCGGCAACGATGTCGGTCCGAGCGGGAGCGTCGGCCGCGTCGAAGGCCGCAACGAGGATCGGGATGGCCGCCGGCCCGCATTCGGCGCAGCGCCGCCACTCTCGAAGCGCGGCCCAGTACTGCGCGCCCTTCTCGCTGCTCGTGGGCTGCCAGCCGATGTCCGAGAGCCCCCGCGCCGCGCTCCGGCGGATGACCGGATCGCGGTCCGACAGTACGGCCTCGAGTGGCCTGGCCACCTCGGGCACGCCGATCTTGCTCAGGCGCCGAACGATGATCTCCCGAACGTCCGCGTCCTCGTGGCCGATCCCCGACTCGAGCGCGTCGACGGAGGCGGGGCCGCACAGGACGTCGAGCGCAGAGGAGGCCGCCCTCTCGACCGCCAGGCTCGAGCGCCCCGTAGCTCGCTGGCGGACCTGTTCGTGGGCCTGGACGACCACGAGCGGCATGACGGCTCGGATGTCCCCGATCGACTGCAAGGCTCGGATGGCGGCCAGCCGGACTCCTTCGTCCGCGTCCATGACCGCCTTGATCAGAGGCTCGACCGCGTTGGGGTCGCGGATCTTGCCGAGCGCGACCGAGGTGGCCCGCCTGGCGTCCTGGTCCGGATCCGTCATAAGGCGGCGGTAGACGGCGGTGCTGGCGGTCATCCGTACGTCCGGATCGACGTCCGCGAGCGAAGCCACCAGCGGCTCTACGACGCGGAAGCCGCCCCGGGCAGACAGGGCGCTCACGGCGGCTCGCCGGACCCCGGGGTTGTCGTCCCTGAGCAGGGCGACCAGCGGCTCCACGGCAAGCGGATCGCGCAGGGGCGCGAGGGCGTCGGCAGCGGCAATACGGATCACCGCGTCCTTGTAGGACAGCGCCTTGATCAACCCCTGGGTATCCCTCTTGGCCTCCAACGCGGCAATGTTGGGGGGTCCAAAGAGCGGCATGTCGAGAGCCTCTTTCCCTCAGCTACGGGTGCGCATATGTGTCGGACGAAGTACCCGGACGAACGGCACGGCGTTTCTACGCGCCCGCTGCCGGCGATGACGTGTGCTCGCAGAGGCTAGCACCGTTGCCTTCTCCGAGGGAGAGGCCCATCGTCCTATATCGCTGATATATGGGGCGTTCTGCCCCCGGATTCGTGGGCTCATTTCTCGTGACGTCCCGATCGTGACGGTCCGAACGGTGGGGCCGAGCCAGCCGCGCAGTGTAACCCGGTGTATGATCCGGGCAGCCGGAGTCGTCTCCAGGTAGTGCCCTTCCGAGGGACGGCGTCAAACCGGCGGGCATAACCGCATGGCGCGCCTCGAGCGCGCCCCAACGGAGCTCGCACGATGACCGCCTCGAACGACCGCCGCATACCTTCCCGGACGCGCCAGCCCAAATCTCGACGCCTCCGCTTCCTCCAAATCCTCCTCGGCGTGATCGTCCTTGCGCCTGCGTTCCTCACGGCCGCGCCCGTCCCATCGGTGAAGGCCGACGGACTCTCGGACGCCCTCGCGGAGCAGCAGCGCCTGTCCCAGCTGATCGCCCGCCAGAAGGCCCAGCTGGCCAAGCTCAGCTCCCAGCAGCTGAGCCTGGCAAAGCAGATCTCCACCACCCAGCAGAACCTTTCCGGTGTTCTGGCCTCCCTGGACGAAGCCCAGGCGGAGGTGTCCTCGATCGCGGCCGAGCTGACGTCGGCCAGGGCGCGCTACGGATCGCTGGCCGGCCAGGAGAGCCTCCTGACCGTGCAGCTGGCCGAGGTCACGGCCGAGCGCGACGCCAAACAGAGCGAGCTCGACAGGCGCCGCCAGATCCTCGCCTCCCGGCTCGTCGAGGCTTACGTCACCGACCAGACGCCGACGCTCCAGCAGATGCTGACCGCCCATTCTCTGACCGAGGCTCTTTCCGACGTCTCGTACTACGGCGACATGGCCGAGGCCGACAAAGCCCTCGCGACCCAGATCCAGCAGGACGAGAAGGAACTGGCCGCTCTCCAGAAGACCGTCTCCATGGCCGAGGACGCAGCGCATCAGATGACGGCGCAGGCGGCGGTCGAGAAGACGACCCTCGACACGCAGGCCCAGCAGCTCGCCGCGTCCGAAACGCAGCTCGAAGATTTGAAGACAACCTACGAGAAGCAGCTCGCCAGTCTTCAGGACTCACAGGGCAAGCTCAACCAGAACAAGACCGCGCTCGACGCCGCGATCACCTCGAATGGCAAGGCTCTCGATCAGCTCGGCACGAAGATCGACTCGTACATTCGCCAGCAGGGCGGCCAGGGTCGCATCCCGTCGCAATACAACGGCACGTTCAAATGGCCGATGAGCGGCATCATCACCCAGGAGTTCGGCTGCACGGGAGTGTCGTCGGAGCCGCGTGTCGGCAACTGCGCCCACTTCCACCAGGGCATCGACATCGCCGCCGCCTGCGGCACGCCGGTTTACGCGGCGGGTCCCGGCGTGGTGGTCTTCGCCGCATACAACCCCTACGACGCGCCGCCGCGGGCCTGGCTGGTGATCATCGCCCACTCCACCAGCATCGTGACCTGGTACGCCCACATGCAGGGCAGGGCGCCCGCCGGCATCTATGTCGGAGCCCACGTCGCGGCGGGTCAGCTCGTCGGACTCGAAGCCTCTACCGGCCACTCCACGGGCTGCCATCTCCACTGGGCCGTTCGCGTCAACGGCGTCTTCACCAACCCTCGCCTCTTCCTTTAGGCGGCTGCTCACTCGGTCAGGGGTCTATCGGCCGGGGTCGGGGTGCGGGGCAGCACGGCCGAGGCGCGGGCTTTCGTGCCCCGGGTCGCTTCGTGGTGCTAGCATCGTTTCGCGCCAACCGATTCAGGCCAGGACCGAGAGGACCCCGATGAAGCGAACACTGGCGGTGATCCTCGCCGGCGGCGAGGGAGAGCGGCTCTCCATTCTCTCGTCGCTGCGTGCCAAGCCCGCCGTGCCCTTCGGTGGCAAGTACCGCATCATCGACTTCACCCTGTCCAACTGCGTCAACTCGGACATAGACAACGTCGTCGTCCTCACGCAGTACAACCCCCGCTCCCTCAACGACCACATCGGCATGGGCCGGCCGTGGGATCTGGACCGCAACAACGGCGGCGTTCGGATGCTCCAGCCATACATCGCCCGTGGCCGCATCGCGGAGTGGTATCGGGGCACGGCGGACGCGGTCCTGCAGAACCTCAACGTGATCGAGCAGGCGCCCGGCGACGCGGTCCTGGTCCTCGCGGGCGATCACATCTACAAGATGGACTACCAGCCGTTCGTGGCCGCGCACCGCCGGCACCGTGCCGACGTGACGATCGCGGTCCGGCGGGTGCCGCTCGCGGATGCCACCCGGATGGGCATCCTTGCCCTCGACGACAGCGACCGAATCGTGGAGTGGCACGAGAAGCCCCGCCAGCCCAAGAGCGACCTGGCGAGCATGGGTGTCTACGTTTTCTCCAAGCGCGCTCTCCGGCAGTGGCTGAGCGACGATCGGGCGGACTTCGGCCACAACGTCATTCCGGCCATGATCGAAGGCGGCGCGCGCGTCTACGGCTACCGCTTCGACGGCTATTGGCAGGACGTGGGCACCGTCCAGTCCTACTGGGAAGCCAACCTCGCGCTCCTTTCGGACGCCCCGGAGCTGGATCTCTACGACCGCGAGTGGATCATCCACACCCGCTCCGAGGAGCGGGCTCCGGCAAAGGTCGGGGCCACGGCCCAGGTCCACCGCAGCCTCATCAGCCACGGCTGCGTTATCAACGGCTCGGTGGTGAACTCGGTCCTCTCGCCCGGCGTCGTGGTGGACGTGGGCGCCGTCGTTCGCGACTCGATCATCCTCTTCGACTCCGTCATCAGGCCTGGCGCGGTCGTTGACAGGGCCATCCTGGACAAGGAAGTGGCCGTCGGCCCGGGCGCGATCATCGGCGAGGGCACGGACTACGACGTGGTCAATCGCCGTGAACCGGGCAGGCTCAACACCGGCATCACGGTGATCGGGAAGCACGCGGTCATCCCCAGAGGCACTCGGATCGGCAGGAATGTCCTGATCGGCGAGGGCGTTCGTGCCTCGGACTTCGCCTCACGCGTCGTCAAGAGCGGCTCCACGATCGAGCGGCCTCGCGAGCGGCCGGCGAGAGCGACGGCGAAAGCGCGAGTCGAGGTCGCCTCGGACGGCCGCGGTTCCGGCTCGGAGCTGGATGGAGTAGCCGAAGCGGAAACGGGCGTGCGGGCCGACTCAGGCGTGCGACGCGCGGCGGACACCGGCGACTGAGGTCGATGTCCTGGTTCACGGACGAGGGACGCCGGGCGGTCGAACTGCCGCCGGAGGTCGTGTTGGAGCCTTGACCAGTCGAGTTGCATTCGTCGAGGGCAGATGGCACCTGCGGGCCAGAATTCTGGCCGGCGGCATCGGCGCGGCTCTGACCCTCTCGGCTCTCGCCGCCATGGCGCCTCCGCCGGCCGCCGCCGCGCAGAGTGGCCTGAGCTTCGTCTCCAATTCCACGTGGACCGCCGACCCGGTCGAAGCCCGAGTCCACGTCTTCTCCTCGATCACCGTCAAGTCGCATGCCGCCGACGTCAACGGCCTGCCGGGCTTCTACACCACTCTGGACATGACTCTGCCGGCCTCCGCGACCGCCGTGACGGTGGTGTCCGCCGACGGCTTGTCCAGGCCGCCCGCATTCCTCGGCCAGACCTCGTCCGGAACCGCCATCAGCATTCCGCTGGGCCAGCGACTCTACGCGGGTCAGACCGCCTCGCTGGTCCTCCGTTTCGATCTGGTGGACGCCGGCGGCTCCACGGACCGCGACCTCCGAATCGGCCAGAACCTCATGTCGTTTCCGGTCTCCGCGTTCGGCAGCCCCAACACCCCGGGCAGCACGGTCACGGTCGTCTTCCCGTCCGATTTCACCGTCCAGGAAGAGTTCGGTTCGCTGACCCGGTCCATCTTCGGCTCCGGACAGGTCGTCTTCACGTCCGGGGTGCTCGACGACGCCACGACGATGAGCGCCTGGTTCACCGCCGTCCAGCCCGTTCCCGCCAGCGACTTCCGCTCGCGCACCGCCACCATTGGGCCTCTCAAGGTCACGCTCAGATACTGGTCCGACGATCCGGGCTGGGCCGACGCCGTGCAGAACGTGCTGAGCCAGGGCCTGCCGGACCTGCAGCGGATGATCGGGCTCGGCGATCCGGCCAACCGAAGCCTGACGGTCACCGAAGCTTCGTCACAGGAGATCGGCGGCTTCGCGGGCGCCTTCGACCAGGCCAACGGCCAGGTCCAGGTTTCATACCTCGCGGATCCGTTCGTGATCCTGCACGAAGCGGCCCACATGTGGTTCAACGACTCTCTGGTATCGGATCGCTGGATCGAGGAGGGTTTCGCCTCCTACTACGCCGAGCAGGTGGTCCTGGACCTCCAGATGAAGGACCACGCGCCACAGCTGAGTGCCATGCTCCGAGACGCCGCCGTGCCGTTCAATGATTGGGTCGCGGCCGGCGTGCCGGGCTCGGCGACCGAGAAGTACCTGTACGGCGCGACCCTGTCGACCGCCCGCGACATCGTCAACCTGGCGGGGCCGGTGGCGATGCAGCAGGTCTGGCGGGAGGCTCAGGCGGGAACGGCCGCCTACCAGCCTGAGGGTGGAGTAGGCCTGGAGGCGCAGGCCGGACCGGTTGACTGGCGCCGGTTTCTGGATCTGCTCGAGCTCACGACCGGACGATCCTTCGAGGCCATCTGGGAGGACGTCGTCGTCACTCCCACACAGGCGCCGCTGATGGCCCAGAGGCTTGCCAGCCGCGAGACCTACCAGGAAGTCCTCGCCATGGCTGGAACCTGGACCCTCCCGGCCGAGATTCGCCGCGCCCTCGATGGCTGGCAGTTCGATCAGGCCGACAGCGCTCTCGCCGAGGCTCGCACGATCCTGACGCAACGCGGGCAGATAGCCTCCCGGGCGATCGAGGAGCAGACGGCAGCTCCGCCCACCCTCGAGAAGGTGTTCGAAACGTCGACGGTCGCCGCGGCGGCCGTGGAGGCTCGCGCCGAGCTGTCCGCCCTCGATGCGCTCTCGGCGGCTCGAGAGGCGAAGGCGGCCAGCAACAACGGCAGCGGCTTCGGCCTGCTGGGTTCCGACCCGAATGCCGACCTCACTTCGGCGCGGGAGGCGTTCGCGCGAGGTGACCTCCAGTCCGCCGAATCCCTTGCCCAGAACGCGCAGAAGGCCTGGCAGGGCGGATACGCGGCGCAACTGGTTCGACTGCTCGGGATCCTGGCGGGCTCGCTGGGCCTGCTGATGCTGCTCTCGATCGGGCTGTGGAGCCTGGTCCGCCGCGCCGGGGCGCTCGGCCGGGTGGCGGCATCGCCGGCCGGCGCCTCCGATCAGACCGGAGCGGTGTCGGGATCCCGGACGCGCGCCAACGATCCACAGCCGGCCGGCAGTCCCGGAAGCGCCGTGACCTCGCCCGGCGTCGGGCTGGATCGGCTGCCCATCCTGGCCCTGGCCGCCGGTGGCGCCGGGGGATTGGCGGACGCCGATGGCGGGAGCGGAGCCGGCGGCCGAGGCGGGGGCGGCGCTTCGTCGGGCTCGGGATCGGGCTCGCGTCGCGGTCGCGCCGATGGCGGTGGCAACGGCAATGGCGACGACGGCGAGATCGATGAGCCGAACGCCGGCGACGCCTCGCGGGGAGGATCAGGCAACGGCGAAGACGACGGACCCTTCGGGTCGAGCTTCGGTCCGGAGTCGGAGCGCGAGGAATCCGCCTACGACCTGCTCCGGCGCGGCCAGGCGCTGCTGCGCGACCGCCACAACGCCCAGGCGGCCGTGGTCCTGGAGCGAGCCGCGCGCGTGGAGCCGGGCAAGGGCTCGATCCTGGAGGCTCTTGGGCGGGCCTACTTCAACAGCGGCCAGCACCTCCGCGCCGCGGAGACCTTCGAGGCGCTCCTGGAAGTCGATCCGTCCGCCCACTATGGCCACTTCGCCCTGGGCCTGAGCTTTGCCCGTCTGGGTCGCGACCAGGAAGCCCGGACCCATCTGCGTCTGGCGGTTGCGCTGGATCCCGCGAGCGAGACGTATCGCCGAGCCCTCGAGAGAGTGGAAGCTCGGACGTCTTGAGGGCCTGCCGCCTCTGATCGCAGCCGCCACGGAACGGCGCGGCGCGGGCCACCGCGAACCCTAGCCGAGCCCTAGCCGCCGGACGACGAGAAGGATTCCCGCGATCGACTTGGCGTCTTCGATGAGGCCCGCTTCGATGGCCGCCACCGCGCCGGCGAGTGGCAGAACCACGAGGCTCAGATCCTCGTCCAGGTCCGGCGAGAGGCGATTCTCGTTGGCTTCGCGGAGGTCGCGTGCCAGGTACAGGGTGAGGTACTCGGTGGAGAAGCCGGGCGCGCTCCAGAAGCCACCGATCCGCTCCATCGAACCCGCCCGGAAGCCGGTCTCTTCCTCCAGCTCGCGATGCGCGGCCACGAGCGGGTCCTCGATCACGCCCTCGTGCTCGTCGAGCGTGCCCGCCGGCAACTCCAGCAGCGTCCCGCCGGCGGGCAGTCGGTACTGGGCCACCAGCAGCAGCCGATCCTGCGAGTCGAGCGGCACGATCACGACCGCTCCCGGGTGAACGACCACATCCCGGGTCAGCCTGTCTCCGTCGGGGGAGAGGGCGACGTCGCGCTCCAGGTTGAAGAGGTGACCCCTGTGAAGGACCTGCCGTCCGACCACGCGCTGCGCGGTGGCTGAGTCCACCTTGCGCATCTCAGCTACGAGCGCGTCGAGCTCCGGCACGCCGGGTGGGGTTCTGTTGGGTGTGATTCGGGCGGGAGAGTCGGTGGTTTCGGCCATGCTCAGACTATAGGTGAGGTGCGATGGAGCCAGGACGGCAGGTGCGGCGCGGGCCACGGATCGGCCGCCGAGCCGGCCGTCGCGCCGGCCGCCGAGCGGGCGACGAGCCTTCGCTAGCAGCGCGCGTGCCTGCGAACCCCGTGGAATCCCAACGCCCCGGCGCAGGCCGGGGCGTTGGTTGCTCCCTGGAACCCGGAGGTCAGGCCGTGACCGGTCCGAAGGGGAGGGCGAAGTTCGTGTCGGGGTCGAACAGCTGGATGCGATCCAGCGGGACGCGCAGCTCGAGCATGTCGCCCGGGCGGACGCGATAGGAGGAGTCGACGAGGGCCACGATGTCGCGGCCGGCGCCGGAAGCGTGGATCAGCTCCTCGTTGCCGAGGTACTCGACCACTTCCGCTTTGGCGTTGACTGTGGCCGAGCCGCCGCTGACCGGGCCCAGGATCAGGTGCTCGGGGCGGAAGCCAACGATGAGCTGGCGGCCCTGGGTCCCGATGGACTCGCGGAACTGCGGCGGTAGCGGAACGCTGACGTTCGAGCCGGTCAGCTCGACCTTGTCGCCCGTGCCCGCGACTTCCACGGTGGTGAAGTTCATCGCCGGGCTGCCGATGAAGCCGGCGACGAAGCGGTTGATCGGCCGGTCGTACAGCTCCTGCGGCGTACCGACCTGCTGCAGGCGGCCTTCGTTCATGACCGCGATGCGCGTGCCCATCGTCATGGCCTCGATCTGGTCATGGGTGACGTACACGAACGTGGTCGCGAGGCGCTGGTGCAGGCGCAGGATGTTGGCGCGGGTCTCGACGCGCAGCTTGGCGTCGAGGTTGGAGAGCGGCTCGTCCATGAGGAAGACGGCCGGCTCGCGGACGATTGCTCGGCCGAGGGCGACGCGCTGTCGCTGGCCGCCGGAGAGCTCGCGCGGCTTCCGGTCGAGATAGCGGGTCAGGTCAAGGATCGCGGCGGCTTCCTTGACGCGAGCCTCGATCTGGGCCTTGGGCACGTGCCGCAGCTTGAGGCCGAAGGCGAGGTTGTCTCGGATGCTCATGTGCGGATAGAGCGCGTAGCTCTGGAACACCATCGCGATGTCGCGATCTTTCGGCGCGACGTCGTTGATGATTCGCTCGCCGATCCGCAGGGTTCCGGAGCTGATCTCCTCGAGACCGGCGATCATCCGAAGGCTCGTCGTCTTGCCGCAGCCGGATGGCCCGACAAGCACCATGAACTCGCCGTCACGGATGTCCAGGTTGAGATCGTCGACCGCGACGACATCGCCGAAGCGCTTGCTGACGTTCTCGAAAGTGACTGTTGCCATTCGGCTGGCTCCTGGTTACTGGCCGACCTCGTCGGCCGATCGTCGGATGCTAGCAGCCCCGTTCTCGCCCGCAGGCGAACGATGGGCGGCATCGAAGTAAACGTTTAGGGCAGTCACGGACGAGGCGATCCTCGCCGGAGCCCCGACTGTTCCTGGGTGGCAGTGCAACCCGGACGTCGCGCCCGTACCGGCCCGAGCGATTTCAGGGACACTTAAGAAAGGAAGCCTACAAACGAGACTGCGATTGGGCTCGGCAGGCGCCAGGGCACGTCGGAACCCGCCGCAAGAGAGCGGATTGATGGAAGAGAACCCAGACAACAACGTTGCGAAGCGGGCGGGCAATCCGACAGACCTGCCGACTGAAGACCTGCGCTGGACTCCCGGACCGGTCGACGAGGTGGACGAGTCTGCCGGCGCGTCGCAGGGGTCCATCGACGCTGCGGCCATCGATAGAGAGAACGCGCGGGCGAGCGAGCAGCGCCAGGCCAATCCCTGGGCCGCGCCATTTGGACGGCCGCCGAGCCAGGCCGGGCAACCTGGACAGCTCTGGCAGGCCGGCCAGGCGCCCGTGCACTACGGCCAGCCACAACCCTTTGGGCAGTCGCCGCAGCCGTACTATCAGCAACCGGCGCAGCCGTCCTGGCCGTGGCCCCAGAACCCGCCGCCTTCCCAGCCAAACGACTGGAGCGGCGCGGCCTCGGCCGGCTGGCAGTATCCGCCCCAGAATCAGGGCCAGCCCGGCCAGATTCCCGTTCAGGCCCCGGGCACGTACGTTGCCGGCGCCGACGTTGCTGGCGCACCCGGCTCCGGCGGAGACGCCAGGACGGGTGGTGGCGGCAGGAGCCGCATCCTCGGCCTCGTGCTCGTGAGTGCCCTTCTGTCCGCCGCCCTCGCGGGGGCCGGCACCTACCTCGCATTCACCCTGACCCGCCCCGCGTCCACCTCGGCATCGCCCGGGACCGGCCAGGCCGCCAACGTCCAGACGATCAGCCTCACTCAGAACGACGCGATCGTCAGGGTCGCCACACTGGTCAAGCCGTCCGTCGTGACGATCGCCACCACCGGGCTGTCAGGCCTGTCGCCGTTCTCCGTTCCTTCGAGCGGGGCCGGCTCCGGCTTCATCGTCAGCTCCGACGGCCTGATCCTGACCAACAACCACGTCGTCGCCGGCGCCTCGACTCTGACGGTCACGCTCGACGACACCCGTCAGCTGCCGGCAACGGTCGTCACGACGGACGTCACCCACGACCTGGCGCTCGTCAAGATCGATGCCAGCGGCCTGACGCCGGTGACGCTCGGCGACTCGAGCAAGATCCAGGTCGGACAGTTGGCCATCGCGATCGGCAGCCCGCTCGGCACGTTCACGGATTCGGTGACCCAGGGGATCGTCTCGGGCACCGATAGAAGCATCACCGTGGGCGATCAGGCCACGCGTACGGAAGAGAGCCTCTCCGGGTTGATCCAGACGGATGCGGCCATCAATCCCGGCAATAGCGGTGGGCCGCTGCTCGACGCCAGCGGCGCCGCGATCGGGATCATCACCGCCACGGCGAGCGACGCCCAGGGTGTCGGCTTCGCGATCCCGATCAACCAGGCCAAGTCGTTCATCGCCACCGCGACCAAGTAGGCCCGGCCGGCACCCGGCCCTGACGGGCGAGGCGCAGCCCGGAGCGAGCCGCGTCCTCATGCGCCCGCGCC
>VFSW01005963.1_pt1 | contig 17960 bp, 16 predicted proteins | sample 5358111 | NCBI WGS metagenome assembly VFSW01 (sample SAMN11554181, study PRJNA540505) | mine drainage metagenome | isolation source: sediment from site ElyBrook_90M | place: USA: Ely Copper Mine, Vershire, VT | collected 2017
CTCTTAAACGTATCCAGATTCATGAAGATCCCCATCGGGCAGGCGGTAAGCAACGAGAGATTATCCAGATAATAATTGGTTACTTCATGCAGCTTGAAGGCGTACGAATTGTCCCAGGGATCCAGATCGACACTGTTCACCCCGCTTTTCAAAAGATCATACCGCTCGTGAGCGGGCCGCACCACGGCAGTGGCACCGGGAGGCAGCTCCCTACCAAAATAACGTCCGATCAGGCCTACTTTTTTCCCCTTGAAATCCGCTATTGATTTGAGGGGATCGATGCTCAGCATGACGTAGGAGCCCTGCGGCGGGTCCGCCAGAATAATGGCATTGTTGTTCTGCAATTCTTTTGCAAATTCGGGAAATTCCGCGCGCATCTGCCGCATGGCCTTGACCACCAGTTCAGCATCCGTCGGTCCGAAGGGGAACACATATTCAAATTCTCCCAGGGGCATTCTCGACGGTGTGTACCACTGGTGCGTCTGGATGATCTGCACGACGCCGTTCTTCAGCATCTCGATGTATTCGGCGGGCGCGCCCAGGGAAGCGCTCCAGAAACTTTCAAAGGTCACGGCGCCGTTGGTGCGCTTTGTGACCTCGTCCTGATAACTCTTTGCCACATCCCCCATCGGCGTGATGCCCGGCGCTCCCATGACGGAGCCCCACTTGATCTTGATGGGTTTTTGCGCCGCCCAAACCGATGAAAGGCTCACACAGAATACAAGAAACAAAACCATCACCGCGATCGATCCGATTCTTCTTTTCATACACCCTCCTCGTTTGATGTAGTGAACAACCCTTCTCTATCCGCAACACCTCCGACGATACCATGCGGATCATGTGAAACCGATAGATCCGCAAAAACCGCCAACCCTGATCTTCCGGAAGATACTCCCCGAATCGCTATTCATACTTCAATCCTCGGGAACAAGATTTCATGGACAGGTTCCCCTACTCCCTATCAGCCCAGCTCGTAGGTGCCGTAGAAACAAGCTTTGCACAGCTTTTCTATGTCGTCCGCCGTGCAGTTAAGAGGATTTGACATGAGGGCAGGGTGGCCGAAGGACATCTCAATCATCTTGGGTATCTTGGCGAGATAGGCGTCTTCGGGGACTCCAGCCTCACCATAGCTTCCCGGGCTTTCTAGTTGCCGTTTAACCTCAATTACCTTTTGGACGAGGTAGTCTACGGCTTCATTGGTGTCACGGCCGTTGTAGCCGACGGCGTGAGCAAGTTCGGCATAACGCTCACCGGCGGCCCGTGCGTTGAGCTTTATCACGTAGGGGAGGAGGATGCCGCAGGTTCGACCATGCGTAAAGTGGAACATGTTGCCGATGAGGATGGCGACTACGTGGTCGATGCCGAGGCCGCTGTTGGAAAAGCCGTTGGCGGCAATGCTGGCGGCGTAATGCTGATGCTCTTTAGCCTCCTTGTCATCGTCCCGGTATGCCGGGATGAGATACCTCATCAGCAGCGAGATCGCCTGCAGCGCGCATCCCCGACTGAAGTCATTGCCCTGGAGGCTGACGTAGGCCTCCATGGCGTGCGTCAATGCATCCAGCCCGGTATCCGCCCTGACTGGTTTGGGCATGGTATCGGCGATATCGGGATCGAGGATGGCGATGTTGGGTATCAACTCGGTGTTGGCAATCAGGCACTTGGCCGATATGGCGGGGTCCGAAATCACGCATCCCCAGCTTACTTCGGAGCCGGTGCCGCTGGTTGAAGGGATACCGATATGAACGGTGGTCTTGAGGGGGGGTATTGGCTTTTTGGGAGGTCCGCCGAAGGCGCGGACTTCCTCAAAGGTCAGGTTCGGGTTTTCAAAGAGGATGCGGAAGCACTTGCTGGCATCGATCGCCGAGCCTCCCCCCAGACCCACTATCAAATCCGGCTTGAACTCCCGGTACATTTCCAGAGCTTTTTTCACGGTGGTGATGGACGGCTCCGGCTCAACCTCATCGAATATCCGGATGTCGATGCCGCCTTTTTTCAGGTAGTCCTGAGCTTTGGGGGCGGTTCCCAGCCTCGTCATGTTTTTATCGGTGATGATGAGTGCCCGCTTCCCGGGCATCTTTTCCAGGTAAGCAAGGCTGCCCCTTCCAAAAACCGTATCGCGAGGCGTGATAAATTTTTTGATATCTGCCATCTTTAACCTCCTCATGGAAAAGTATTGTGATCGTTTCAGAGGACATGCCGCGTATGGCCGATACTAATGTTTTATTCCCGCCTGCTCCTCCATCAACAGCGCCAGGGCCAAACAATCCAATTCCCCTCGGCCGGTTGCTTCCAGCGCATTGAGAAACTGGCGGATCAGCGCAGTGGTAGGCATCGGCGAACCCACCTGATAACCGGCATTAATGGCAAAATCGATATCCTTGCGCAGCATCCACACGTGGAAAGCGGGATTGAAATTCCGCTGGTCCAGCAAGTTGCCGCGGTGGCGCAGTATCACCGATGACACCGGGCTGTCGCTGATGATTTCTATCATTCGATGCTTGTCTATGCCTGCCTTTTCACCGAAGGTAAAGGCTTCAGCCATCGACTGGATTATACCCGCCACGATCATATTGTGGGCAAGCTTGATATAGAGCCCTTCCTCGTTGGCACCCACATAGTGTACCTTCTGCCCGAGTAAGGCAAAAACTTTTTCACACTTTTGAAAGGATTTCTTATCTCCAGAGACCAGTATGACCAGATCCCCCGCTGCTGCCTGGGTGGGATTGCCCATCACCGGGGCGCGGAGCATCTTCACCCCTTGCTTCTCCACTGCCGCCGCAACTTCGTGGGCACACTTGGGCGATACCGTGCTCTCGACGATGAGGATGCTTCCTTTGCGAGCGCCCGCCATAACACCGTTATCGTCCAGTACGACCGCCCGCAGCACCGCATCATCGGGAACCGCAGCAATGATGATTTCTGATTGCTGCGCCAGTTCCTTTATAGAGCCGGCAACCTTTGCACCACGCTTGCCGAAATCCGCTGCCCTGTCCTTGGCCACATCATAAACGGTCAACGGAAAACCAGCATCGAGCAGGCGACCTGCCATACCCTTGCCCATATTGCCCAAACCGATAAACCCTATCTTCTCGTCATGCGCAGCGCTCATCTTAAGTGCCTCCTGTAGTTTTCAAGATTGGCTCAACCGGATCTATTTCCCGCGGAGCCCCAGAATTTTTCGGGCCTCTTTTGGCGTGGCGATCTCCCGACCCAATTCTTCGGCAATGGTCCTGACTTTCGTCACAACTTCAGCGGAGCTCTTCATGAGGTCATTCTTATGGCCGTACATGTAAATGCCGTCTTCCATACCGGCACGAACATGACCCCGTTGGGAGAGAATTGCCTCCACGGTCACCGGCAGCCAGTTTCTTCCCGCCGTTTCGACGATTATGTCGCACTTTTCGGGGATATATTTGAGCCACAATTGGAGGATATCCCGCTGGGCCGGTTCTCCGAAAAGCCCCAGGCTCAGATTCAGGAACGGTTTCTTGACAAGGCCGGAATCCATCGCCCATCGTTTCATCTCCGCAATCTGTTTTACGTTGTACAGGGTAATCGCGGGTCTGATGTTGTGCTCCAGCAAGTACCTCGTGGCCTTTACGAGATACGCTTCCCTGTTTATATACACGCTCTGCCCGATGACATTCAGCGTCCCCGCCGAGATCACTCCGGTTTCAATGGGCAGATTGAGTTTGCACAACGGGTCTAATCGAGCCTCAACACTGTCGATATCGAAGGGATGGGCAAAACAGCAATCGATGATGAGGTCGGGACATTTATCCTTTATATCCAGGATGACGCGTTTGTAGAGTTCCGGGTCTCCCGTTGGAAGCCCTCGTTCATCCCTTACATGCACATGAAACATGGAGGCGCCTGCCTTGTAGGCGCCCACACAGTTGTCCACAATCTCTTTGGGCGTGGTGGGAAGGTTCGGGTTTTGCTCCTTGGCGATCATCGATCCCGGCGCTGCCGATAGAATAATCAGTTTTTGAGGATTGGGGAGTTTCGGTTCGTCCTGAAACCTCAGTGGCTGGAATCCCGCATTATTCAATTCGACTTTCTTGTCAGATTTCATTGTTCAATCTCCTCGTCTCATGGAATTTAGAATGTATCATTGCGTAACATCTCTCGTTTCCATTCTCAATCATCAGATCATACCGTTTCCCCTCCTTCCCCATTATTCGGGTTCATGAGCCAATTTTCCAATCTTGTCCAAATCCTGCGCAACCGTTTCAAGACCCAAATCAACCAACGTCTTTCTCGTCGGATAACTCGTTTCCCGATCCCACCCGTGAAGATCGTAATATTCATCGAGCATCCTATTCCACTTTTCCAGATCGATTTTCCAGCCCGCCAGGTCTCCGGTGGGAATGGGCTCATTCAGGTCTCTCGGGGTAGGCATGTCATCTTTCCGGTCAAAATCGGTATGTCGCAGATTAAAGGCTTTTTCAAGATTGAACTGCTTCATCGTCAACCGTTCAAGGTCCTTTATAGATGTGGTCCATCCGGTTGCTGCGGAATAAAGTTCGGCCAATTCCGGCAGGCCCATCATCTCAAGACTGAGGTATGTCGTATTGATCACGCAGACGCCAAAAGAATTGCATACCCGGTCCAATACTTCCAGGTATTGAACCATTTTGGCTTTGCCGTCATAATCCAGCGGTTTATCGGGATTATCTACGCCATAGATCACTTTTGCCTTCTCAACGTCGAGACCGGGAATCGTTTCGCACGTCACGGCGCCTGTCGTATGCCCGCCACCGCGCGTGGAAGTCACGGTGCCCAAGGCCCAGCCATTGGCGCCCCGACAGGGCTCATAGAGATCCTGGCCTTTGATGTGGAGGGCATAATAACCGCTGTCCCGACCAACGATGTCGGACGCCCGGGCACAACCCTCCGCAAGGACATTCCCGAAGCCTTCCCGGTAAGTAATTCTCCTTATCATCTCAAGGGCAACCCCGGCATCACCCCAACACAGTTTAAGACCATCCGTGTCCTTCTCATCGATGATTCCCCGCTGATAACACTCCATGGCCCAACCGATGGCTCCTCCGGCCGCATCGACATCCAAGCCAAGTTGATTACAGAGGGCATTCGCCTTTATCATGAAGGTTGGTTCCCGGATAGCCAGCCTTCCCTGAAGTGTCCCCAGGACCTCCCACTGGTTGCATTCCGTGTTGAGACCGGCATACGGCCCATCGGTAATATGCAAGCGCCTTCCACAACCGCCGATCCCACATCCCGGGAAACTCACGTGGGCCGTGCTGTATTTTTCCAATGTCGGGATAGGAGTCATCACTGCGGCCATGTCGTCCGGGATTCGGGTTTCTTGAAAATTCTTATAAGAAATGCCGCAGACTTCCTGTTTTTTATCAAAGATGCCCAGTGTTCCATATTTACGAAGTCCCTCCGCACTCTTTGCGTTCTTAACCATGGCGCGACATTTTTTAACCACTTTCATAAACTCTTCCGGCTGCGCCACACGGACCGCCCCGGTTCCTTTAGAAACGATTGCCTTCAGATTCTTCGACCCCATGACAGCTCCCGTTCCACACCTGCCGAAAGCTCTCCCCGTATCTTGGACAATGCAGGCGCCCCGAACCAAATTTTCACCCGCCGGCCCAATGGACAAAATGTGCAGTTCCGGATCCCGAAACACGCTTCGAATGATAGCCAATGATTCCCACGTTGTTTTCCCCCAAAGTTGCGAGGCATCACGAATCTCGACTTTTTCATCATGAATCCACAGATAAACGGGGATGGAAGATTTTCCCTCGATTACGATTAAGTCATACCCGGCGCATTTGATATGACCGCCAACGTTGCTATCGCTGCAAGAGCTCGCCCATCCCCCGGTCATCGGACCCAGCGTGCTTACATTCATCTTGTTCGATCCGGGAGCCATGGTTCCGATCAATGGACCCGCTCCAAAAATGAGCCGATTGGCCGGCTCATAGGAAGTCACCCAGGGCCTCAGCTCGTCGTAGAGTATCTTGACCGCTATTCCGGAGGCGCCCAGCCATTCTTTGGCATATTTCGACGTGGACTCCGTAGAGATGTTCCGGTTACTTAAATTGACCCGAAGAATCCTGCCTGCATAGGCATAGAGATCGCCATCCTTTGCCATTTCAGGCCCTCCTTATCACCGTCCCGCATCTTTCGAACCGGCTTTCGCTTTGATCCGTACCGGGAGTTGTTGAAGCATAGACATCAGCTCTTCCGCGTCTTTGCAGGCCTCCACGCAATAAGGGACCTCCAAACCCGCACATCCGTCGCAGACTCTCCCCAACTCGCCATCTTCCTCAAGGAACTGTACGTGATATCCGACGCCATCGACTTTATTGAGAATCTTGATGCTTGAAACTGAAGGAGCAAAGGCTCTCAGATGATGATATGAGCAGGATATCTCGCAGGTTCTGCATCCCCCGCATGTGGGCATATCGAATATCACGCTGCACCTCCTCCTAAGCATAACCTCTTCCACCAGTTGCATTGATGCATTGCCCATTAATGAAACAAGCTTCATCGGACGCCAGGAAACAGACCACAGCCGCGGTCTCTTCGGGTTTCCCGAATCTCCCCATGGGAATTTTCCCCCGTAAATAGTCGCGCTGTTCCTCCGACATCGCTCTGAGCATGGGTGTTTCAGTGGTAGCAGGACATACAGAATTTACATTGATTCCCTGAGTGGCCACCCCCAAGGCAATGGAGCGCGAAAGAGTTATCACTCCGGCTTTTGCCGCAGAATAGGGTATGAGGAAAGGATTCCCGTCCTTCCCGGCGAAGGAAGCCAGGTTTATAATTTTCCCATACTTCCTTTCCAGCATATGCCCGATCACCGCTTTACAGAAGAGGAATACGCTCTTGAGCGTTACCTTCATCACTTCATCCCAATCTTCGTCGCGTACCTCGGCCAGGGGCACCTTTGGGCCCTCTATTGCGGCGCAATTGACGAGTATGTCAATTTTTCCGAATCTGGAGAGCACGTCTACTACGGCCTTTTGCACATCCCGCGCCTTCGAAACATTCACCTTCAGAGAGAGAACTTTTCCTTCCCCGAATGATTCTATTTTTCCGCAAACCCTTTCTATCGATGACAGGTCTTTATCGATGAGAACGGTGTTCGCATTCCGCCTGGCCACGGCATGGGCAATTGCCCTTCCAATTCCCGAGCCGGCACCGGTTACAATGGCAGTTTTTCCGGTAAACATAGTTTCTTTACCCCCCGAGGTGCAATCAAACGAATATTAATCAACAACAAATCAATAACAGCAAGGTCTCGGGCTATAACCATCCTTCGGTCATGGCACCTATTCCGCCGCCGGAGGGTGGCATAGGTCATTCCACCATACTTGGCAGGTAGGTGCAGACGGAAGGGAAGGCGATGAGAAAAGCCAACGCCAAGAGCATGACACCCAGGAAAGGAAGAATCCCGGCAAAGATGTCCTCCATCGTCACATCCGGCTCGGCCACGCCGAAGGTTGCAAAAACATTCATCCCAAAGGGAGGGGTAATCAGTCCGATCTCCACCGCCATGATAGTCACTGTGGCATACCAGATGGGATCGATGCCCAGGGAAATGATGATCGGATTAAAAATCGGGATGGTTATACAGAGGATCGAAGTGCTGTCCAAAAAACAGCCTAAGATCAAAATAAAAAACTGTATAATCAACACAATGACGAGCGGAGACGCTTCAGAGGCCATGATCGTGTTCAGCATGAACTTGGTCACGCCGGACATGGTGATGAAAGCTGAGAATACGGTAGCGCTCCCCAACACGAGAAAGACCATAGCTGAGGTAACCGCGGTCTCAAAAAAGATGTCCATCAACTCCTTGAATTTCTCCTGGCGATTCTTCCCCAGTAACATCATGAGGAGATAGATCACGAACAGGACAAAGGCAGCGGCAGCGGCGGCTTCGCTGGGAGAAAAAATTCCGCCGTACATCCCGCCGAATATGCAAAAAGCGACGATAAGAACAGACCACCAATCCTTCAAGCTTTTCCAGCGTTCGTTCCAGGATACGGCCGGCATCTCTGGTGTCTGCATCGAAGAGGGTTTCACAATGCCGATCAAAACGACGGCAGCGGAAAAACCAACCGTCAACATCAACCCGGGTACGACCCCGGCCATCAGGAGCTTTCCGATGGATTGGCCGCTCAATATGCCGTAGACGACGGCGAGCATGCTGGGGGGGATGAGCATCCCGATAGCTCCGGCACTGGCGCAGATGGCATAGGCCAATCTCTTCTCATAGCCCTGTTTCCTCATCTCCGGGGCGCTGATTTTTGTAAAAACGGCGGCAGTAACCAGTGATGAACCGCATACCGTTCCAAAGGCGGTACAGGCCAATACGGTGGCGATTCCCAACCCGCTCTTGAATCGTCCGATCCAAAGGGCGAGGCTTCTGTAAATATTGTGGCTGATCCCCCCTCCGCTGGCCAAAAAACCCATGATGATGAACAGGGGAAGGGTAATCAGCGCCGGCATCGTTACCTTGTGATAAAAAGAGGAAATGACCATACTGGTAATAGTGCCGATTTCCGGCCTGATGAAGTAAAGGCCTATGAACCCTGATATCATCAAGGCAATACCGATATGAACCCCAAGAACCAACAGAACGAAAAGGGCGATTACCCCAATCAAACCGATTCCTATATTTTCCATTTCTATCTCCTTGCCATTGGATCTGGCTTGATGCCTGCCAAAGCGAAAATCGCCAGCAACAGGTAACGAATGCCGAATGTGGCAAAAGCTATAGGCATCGCCACTTTGCCGAACCACCAGGGAATATCGATAGCGGCCAATATCTGCTCATTGATTGAAAAGGACTCCCAGAACCAAATGCAGGAATAGTAGGTAATCAGGAAGCACATGAGAAAGGACAGTAAATCCGTAAAGACCCTCACTCTGACCTGCATCTTCACGGGAAAGAGGTCGGTGACCATCGAAACCCGGATATGCTTATCGATTGTCAGGGTATAGGCGAAACCAAAGGCGACGATGTATGGCATCAGTACTTCGCTAATCTCCCAGGAGGCCGGAAGGGGACGGTTGAATAAAGCCCTCAACGCGATATCCAGTACTATCATCAGGGTAACAAAGACAGTCACCACCCAGGAGCAGTGAATCTGGAACTTTTCTACGCCGAAAAAGACTCTGTCTAACTTCTGCAGTGTCATAAGGACCCCCCTTGAAGTTCTTCGTACAGGCTGCTGTAATGGGTGGCGGGAGTCTCGGGCCGATCTTGCCCCTTCAGATTCGGGGAATCCCCCTATTCGTCACGGATCTGGCACCCTTTCGGAAGCACATTACCCGAGACATCCCTTCCCCCTCAACCGTATTACTACTTTTTGATTCCCCACTGCCGCTGCCACTTATATCCCATGCTGGTTGTGATTTCTTGCCATCGTTTGACCGCTTGATTCCCGGGAAGGCCGAGCCCTTCCATCTCTGCCGCCCATTCGGCGGGGATATCTTCCAGAGAATCCATCCATTTCTTTTGTTCACTGGCGGGAAAATCTATGAATTTCATCCCCTGCGTTCCCCAGGAATCATAAATCTTCTTTTCCCAGTTGGGGAGAATTTCCTTGTAAGCCATCACCTCGATGTCCCGACCGGCTTCCAGAACGATTTTTTGCCATGCAGGGGGGAGTTTATTAAAGGTGTTGATATTCATGGCAATGGGGATATCGGCGAGGGTCAGAACATTCGCCCCTTTCATGCAATATTTTGTAACTTCATTGAGTTTGAAGAGGAACTGATTTTCGATCGGATTCAGATCCACGCTGATCACGCCTGTCTTCAACATGTCATAACGGTCAGGTCCCGGTCGAACGACAGCCGAGGCGCCCGGGGGCAACCATTTGCCGAAGTACTTTCCGATGAGGCCAACCTTTTTGCCCTTGAAATCTGCTATCGTTCGCAAGGGGTCTTTACTCAAGAAGGTATAGACCGTCTGGGGCATATCGGCGATAATCATTACATTCTGCCGCTGCATCTCCTTGTTGAACTCTGGGATCTCCGCTCGAATCTGTTTTTTTGCTTTCGTGGCGATCTCATAGCTGTCCGGTCCGAACGGGAAGATATACTCGAAATTACTGAAGGGCAGTAGGCTCGGAGTATACCAACCAAAGATGATCCCGGCATCGGTCATCCCGGATTTCATGAGTCCGATATGCTCGGCAGGAGCCCCCAGCGCACCTGCCCAATAATTTTCAAACGTAATTCCTCCCTTGGTTCGTTCGGTAACCATTTTTTGCCAAGCCTGGGATACGTCTCCCATTGGATTCAATCCGGGTGACCCATGCGTAATGGCGTATTTTAATTTTACCGGTGTTTGCGCGGCAGCAGGTTGCAGAAATGCTCCGAGAATCATGACGAAGACTGCTGCCAAGATCGTGGACATTGTTCCTGGGCGTATTTTCATCTTTGAACCTCCTCATTTAAACTTCGTGATTAAGAAAGTTGCTTTCCCAGTCCCTCAATTATGCCTTTTATCACCTCCTTTAAACATCGATCGTAGATCCGTTCGGATTCATATGATCCCTGTGCATAAAGAACCCGTCACGATGTATTGTTTCAATCGAGAGCGAGCGGATACTTTCCATAAAATCGAATGGCCCTAAGCATTTCTATGTAGTTCTCCGGCTTGGTTGCAAGCTGAATTGAATGGCTCGAAGCGGCAATTAATCCTCCGCCCTTCCCAGCCTTTCTGATGTTCTCCTTCACCGCTTGATTTACCTGCTCCGTTGTCCCGTTGACGAGGAGTGCGCAGTCAATACTTCCGACCAAGGAAATGCGATGGCCATATTTTTCCTTTATATCCCCGATATCGAGACCACCTTCCGGATCAATGGGGTGAAGAGCATCGATACCCATGCCTATCAGGTCCTCCATAATGGGTATGATGTTTCCATCAGAATGTAAAATGCACGGTAATCCAAGGCTATGCACACATTTGACCAAGGCTTCTAAAGGAGGAAAACCAAATTGTCTCAAATGCGTTAGTGAAGCCATGGGTCCTTCTTTCGTTGCGAAGTCGCCACCAAAGCAGACAATATCGGCTCCTATTTCTGCATAGTTCTTAACGAATCTGAGATGGTGTTTAAGCACCAATTCATTGAGCCGGAGGATCAGATCGGGGTTTCTGATCATATCCATGAAATGATCTGCCGCGCCTCGTAATTCATTAACTCGCATAAACGGTTGCTCGATAATAGCCACAATCGCCCGCTCCCCTTTGAACCTTTTCACCATGCTGTCAAGACCTACGTAATAGGCAGGGTTATCAGGATCGGGTGGTACATACTTCGCCAAATCCTTTTCGGACTTTATCGGTGCATCAATCGGATGGGGCGTAGTCTGTCCAGTGTCACGTTTAATTACACCCCACTTGTCACGGACGATGTGCTTGGAAGCGTCGAGTACCTCGGGTTTCTCCATTGAAATGGTGTAGTAGGCAATGCCATCTATGTCTAGCTGTTCGGTGAAATCTTCTAACCCCCCCGGCACAATCTTGGCTGCCACGGTTGGATTCATCCAAAGCTCCATATGTGGAACTATATCGGGTTCTTCACGCCGCAATGCTTTCAGAATTCGTTCTCTGCCATTTAGGCTTTTCATTCCCCTACTCCTCTAAGGAAAGCTATTTATTTGAGGATACGTTCTGCCAGATCGACTGCATCCATCGCGTTTGGCGCATAACCGTCAGCACCAATCTTGTTCGCATAAGCCTGGGTGACTGCCACTCCCCCAACCACCACCTTGACCTTATCCCTCAGTCCTGCTGTCTGCAAAGCTCTAATTACTTCTCCTAGGTTTGGAATGGTTGTAGTTAGCAGCGCTGACAAACCAAGAATATCAAACTTTTCATCTCTGGCCACAGAGACAAATTGTTCTGTGGGTACATCAACCCCAAGGTCCGTAACCTCCCAACCGTTCCCTTCAAACATCATGATCACCAAGTTTTTTCCAATATCATGTATATCATTCTTCACGGTCCCGATAGCTAACCGTCCTCGGTAGGGTGCTCCCGCCTTCTGCAATGCCGGTTTCAGTAGTGCCATCGCAGACTTCATGGTTTCACCTGCGAGTAAGACTTCAGGCAAAAAAAACTCGCCTTTCCGGAATCGATCACCAACCACCGTCATCCCTTGTATCAAACCCTTGTTAAGAACTTCTCCTGCCGGCACGCCTGTCGAAAGGGCTATCCGGATCAAATCCTTCGTTTTCGAAACATTACCACTGATTAATGCCTGCGCAATTTCGTCAAAGTTAGGCATGGTTCCTCCGTTTTCGGTCCCTATTAGTATAGGTTTTCGCGCCGCGCCTTTGCGGGAGCGAATTACCCGAGATGCTCCTGTCCGTCCAAATTTCCTATTTCTTTATCCCCCACTGCCGTTTCCATTTATAGCCCAGCCTGGATGTGATTTCCTGCCATCGTTTAACAGTCTGGAAGCCAGGCATGCCGAGTGACTCCATCTCTGTTGCCCACTCGGCGGGTATGTCATCCAAACCATCCATCCACTTCTTTTGTTCAGTGGCAGGAAGATCTACGAATTGCATCCCCTGTTTTTGCCAGGTGTCCACAATCATTTTTTCCCAGTTAGGGAGAATTTCCTTATAGGCCATGACTTCGATGTCCCGGCCGGCATCCAGAACGATCTTCTGCCAAGCCGGCGGGAGTTTTTTAAAGGTGTTGATATTCATGGCAATGGGGATATCGGCGAGAGTTAAAATCTGAGCCCCTCTCATGTAATATTTTGTTACTTCATTAAGTTTGAAGAGATATGAATTTTCGATCGGAGATAAATCCACGTTGATCACACCTGACTTCAACATGTCATACCGATCGGGTGCAGGTCGCACAACAGCCGTGGCACCCGGGGGCATCCATCTGCTGAAATACTTTCCGATCAGCCCCACCTTTTTGCCTTTGAAATCTTCTAACGTTCGCAACGGGTCCTTGCTGATAAAGGTATAGAGCGTCTGCGGAAGATCGGCGATGATCATTACGTTCTGCTTTTCCATTTCCTTGTTAAACTGAGGAATTTCCGCCCGAATCTGTCTTTTTGCTTTTATGGCTATTTCATAACTGTCAACGCCAAAGGGGAAAATATATTCAAAATTACTGAAGGGCAATTTAGTCGGGGTATACCAGCCGAAGATGATCCCGGCGTCAGTCATGCCTCTCTTCATAAGGTCGATATGTTCAGCGGGAGCACCTAGTACACCTGCCCAGTAGTTTTCAAACGTAATCCCTCCCTTGGTTCGTTCGGTCACCATTTTTTGCCATGCAACGGAGAGATCTCCCAATGGACTCAATCCTGGTGACCCATAGAAAATGGCGTATTTTAATTTTACCGGTGTTTGCGCGGTAGCAGGTTGAAGAAATGCTCCGAGAATCATGACAAAGGCAACTAACAAGATCACGAATGGTATTTCTGGACGTGTCCTCATCTTTGTAACCTCCTGATTTTCAGATTTGATGGGTTAAAAAGCCGCTTTCCTCCTCATGAACTTTTATCGTGCATCACCTCCTTTAACCTTAAATTGCGGATGAGCAACATATTGCTTTTACCAAAAACTCACGAAAGCTCTTGTATGGGGCTTTGATTAACTTCAATCAGAATCCCCTCTGTGGTTTCCGGATAGAAAAATGCAAGCCGGCCCGTAATCCCGTCTTTGGGGCAGCCTTTGACCAACCTTGCCCCATTTTTTTCAAACTCTCCTATACTGGCATCAATATCTTCTACTTCCAAACAGATATGGTTGATCGCCCCTTTCTGCGACCTCACTACCCTGTTCATAGGATTCTCATCCTCATCTTTCGTATAACTGATAAACTCAATCAAGGTATCACCCACTGGGAAAAAAGCAATTTTATAGCCCGCGTCCGTATTCTCGACAACCTCTCTCAAGCTTAAGCCAAAACCCTTAAATCTATTGACCGTACTTTCCAGATCGTCCACGATGATTCCTATGTGGTGAATTTTTGTTGCTGTCATTCTCTTCTCCTTTTGAATGGAAAAGCATTTTCCGGATAAATGGATCCGTTATAACTGCAATACCGGGCAGCCGCCAAAGCATAGATTTTGGCTGCATTCCGTACGGACTCGACCTCGACATATTCATCGATTCCATGGCTCTGTGTGGTTATCCCCGGGCCGCAAATAACACTGGGTATCCCTTGCCTGATCAAAAAGCGGGAGTCGTTTGTCCCGATCATCCCACCGATTCCCGCTTTTCTCCCCAGCGCCGACTCAATAGCCTCGTTTAAAATCGTCACAATTGGTTCGGTCGGTGATACCTCCACAGGGTCCTCACGTGTCAGAATCCTCGCTTTGGCTTTCAGGAAATTGTCTTTAGCCATCAAATCATCGAGGGTAGCCGTGACTTGGTCGACGGCGGAGGAAAGATCTTCGCCCGGAACGGTATTCCGGTTGAGGATGATCCGGCAACGGTCGGGAACGATTTGTGAACTTGTCCCGCCGTCAATGAGGCCGATATTCAAAGAGGGCGTGCCGCAAAAAGGGTGCCGTATATGGTCCAATTTCAAATTCTGCAAGGCCAGGATAATCTCAGACATCTTTGCAATAGCGTTTACCCCCTGGTGGGCTATCTTTGCATGAACAGCCTTTCCCTCGGTGGTGATTTCAAAAATGATCATCCCCCGGGAGGCAATGAAGATCTGAAGATGCGGATTCACGGGAAGTTCGGCAGGAAGGGTGGTCGGCTCGGTTACGATCGCTGCGTCTGCCGTTATGACGCCTTTATTCAGAAGAAAAGCCGTTCCCATTTCACTCAGGGTTTCCTCGCCGGCTGCCATGGCCAGAATGATATCCCCCCTTAATGGTACAGAGGCTTTCAACAGGGCCTCTGCCGCCAGAATCATCGCTGCTACCCCTCCTTTGCAATCCGAAGAGCCCCGTCCGTAGATTTTTCCCTTATGGCATTCGCCTCCCAGGGGATTGATCGACCATTGTTCGGAGTCCCCAATCGGGACCGTATCCAAATGTCCCAAGAAGAGTATCGATTTGCCACCGCCTTTCCCTTTCAATCTTCCCACGACGCTCACGCGGGTCGGATCACTCGAAAACAGATCCGCCCGGATCCCCTTTGCCCGGAGTGCTTTTGCTAAAAAGTCCGCAATTGTCCTGGTGTCTCCAGGCGGATCCGAGCTTGGAATGTTGATAAGGTTTCTGAGCAAATCAATCGCATTCGATTGTTCGATCTGCTGATTGATTTTCTCTTTTACCGAATTCACATCCACGGTTTCCTGTCCCTCAGTTCATCAAATTTTGCAGACGCCGTTGTCCAGGACGACCTTCCCGTCGAAGGAGACCGTCGCATCCCGGTACATCGCATCGATATGGTTCGGGGCCAGCACCTTCCCCCCAATGGCGAAGTTGCTGCCGATCCCCGCGTGGCAGTTCCCCAGGCGCCCCAGGTCCTCGAGGTTGGTCGCCGCGAGCCGCGATTTCGGATTCAGGCCGATGCCGAATTCGGCATAGTTGTACGCCTTTTCATCCTTGAGGGATTTGAGGATCTGGCTCAGCTTGGCGGCTGCCATGCCGCCCTGGATGTCTACCACCTTTCCTCCCTTGACGATGAGGGTGACATGGTCGTAGATCGTGACGCCGACGCTCATGATACTCACGTCGCTTACGATCTTCCCCTCGGTCGTCCCCTCGATCGGGGAGATGTTGATCTCGCTGTCGGGAAAGGCCGCAAACTGGCCGGGCTTCTTGAACAGCCCCGTCTCGTACTGGACGGGCCGCCCCTTTACCTGGCCGCGGATATCGGTCCCCAAGGGCGTCGTGATGCGGACCTCGCTCGTCTCGGCGAGGACCGCCCCCAGCCGCCGCCCGAGCCGGTCGCACTCCTCGTAGTCCGCCTCGATGGCGCCCACGCAGAGGGCATCCTCGGTCACCTCGCACATGGTGCAGCCCCGTTTTCCCGCCTTGATTGCCTCCACCCGCGCCTTGGTGTGGGTCTGGGACCAGGTGGAGGGCTGCAGGAAGACGTCCGCTTCCCGGAAGGCCGCGACGATCGGTTCGGGGAGCTGCCCCCCATGGACGCCGACCGGCGGAATCATGATGATGATCGGGGTCGCCCCCACCGCATAGGCAGCGCCGCCGAGGGCTTCGGCGATCCGCATTTTATTGGTATCGGTGGAGATCAGAACCGTTTCGCCTTCCTTCACCCCCCCGCACTGCATGCACTTCATGGCGCCCTTCATCATCTGCATCGGGCTCGACGATCCCGGCATATAATGCCAGTAAGCAACAGACCACTCCTTCGTACTCATCTTCCTTGTCTCCTTTCTGTTACTGGTGTTAAACGCGATTCCCCGCCAGGAACCCTTCCCGGACGGAATCCATTATCCTGCGGGGCTTAACGCAATCACCCGCCATTTCCACCGTGACGCCCGCGGCGGCCAACTCCTCGCCCAGGGCGTTGTCGGGTTTTGCCCCCACGGAGAAGACCACCGTCCCGGCCTCGACCCGCAGCTCCTGGCCATCCCGGCTGACGACGGCCTGCTCCCCCTCCATCCGCACCAGGGTCACCCCGGTGTGGACGGCGACGCCCTTTTCCCGGAAGCGGATGTCGAAGTAGGCCTTGGTGTCCTTGTCCGCGTCACCGGCGATCTCGGGGAGGATCTCGACCACCGTCACCTTCTCCCCCGCCTCGCTCAGGAAGTCCGCGGTTTCGCAGCCGACCAGTCCCGCCCCCCCGACCAGACAGGGTCCCTCCGGGAGCGACCGGACCCCCCCCACGGCCCCGGCGGTCAGGGCCCGCTCTGCGGGAAGCCCGGGGACGGCGGGCATGGAGGGCCGTGCGCCGGTGGCCAGGATCACCGCGTCGGGCCGCAGGCTCCGGATGCGGGCGGGCGAGATCTCTTCGTTCAGGAACACCTTCACCCCGCTGCGTGCGAGACGGCCCGCGAGATAGTCCGTAAACAGCTCGATGTCCTTTCGTCCCGGCGGTACGGCGGCCAGCAGGAGCTGCCCGCCCACACGTTTTCCCTTATCGATCAGGGTGACGTCGTGGCCCCGCTCGCGGGCGCAGCAGGCCGCCACTATCCCTGCGGGTCCGGCGCCGACGACGACGATCCGCTTCGCCGGGTGGGGCTTCGGGACCGCAGGCTCGGCCTCCCTCCCCAGGTTCGGGTTTACCGAACAGCAGATGTCGAGCTGTCCGAGGATCCGCTTGTAGCACCCCTCGTTGCAGGCGATGCAGGGCCGGATCTCCTCCTCGCGTCCCTCCAGGGCCTTGTTCGGGAGGTCGGGGTCGGCCAAGAGCGCCCGGCCGATCGCCGCGATGTCCGCCTTTCCCTGCGAGAGGATCTCCTCGGCCAAGGCGATCGTGTTGATCCGGCCCACGGTGACGACGGGGATGCGGAGGGCCCTCTTGAACTCGGCGGCGATCGGAACGAGACAGCCCGGTTCGGTCATCATGGGGAGCGTCCGCATCACCTTGTGGGCCTCAGCCAGGTCCTCGAACTTCTGCCCGCCCGGGGTACCGGCAGACACGATCAGGCCGTCGATGCCCGCCTCCTCGGCCAGCCGCGCGATCTCGATCATGGCGGGGATCCCCAGCCCGCCCTCGATGTACTCATCGCCGCTGATCTTGATCGTCAGCGGAAACCCCTTTCCGAGCCGGGCGCGGATCCCCCGGACGATCTCGGTCAGAAATCGGGTCCGGCCGGTCAGATCACCGCCGTACTCGTCGGTCCGGAGGTTCGTCAGCGGGGAGAAGAAGGAGGGGACGAGATAGCCGTGGGCGCAGTGGATGTCCACGCCGTCGAATCCCGCTGCTTTGGCCCGCGCCGCCGCCTCGACGTGCGCCTCGACGAGTCCCGCGATCTCTTCGCGGGTCAACGCCCGCGGCATCTCCGCCCCCGGATAGGCCGGAACGGCCGAGGGGGCGACGGGCTGCAGGCCGGAGATCTT